>WNFM01007094.1_pt1 | contig 25478 bp, 21 predicted proteins | sample 5400271 | NCBI WGS metagenome assembly WNFM01 (sample SAMN13153352, study PRJNA577476) | soil metagenome | isolation source: 60 cm saprolite on Douglas fir-dominated hillslope | place: USA:California | collected 2013-09-17 | reverse complement strand
CGCGGCCAAGCGCCGGGACCGGGACGACCTCGTGATCCTCGACGCGAAACGCGGCCGCGAGGTGCAGCGCATTAAGATCAACCTCAACGGCCTGCAGACACCCAGCTGGTCCCCCGACGGCAAGCAGCTCGTCTTCACCGGCTTCGACGGCGGATTGGGCGATCTGTACATCATCAACCGTGACGGCACGGGTCTGCGACGGCTCACCAACGACAAGTACGCCGACCTGCATCCCGCCTGGTCGCCCGACGGCAAGACGATCGCGTTCGTGACCGACCGCGGTGGCGACACGGACTTCGAGCACCTGCGGTTCAGCAACCTGCGCATCGCGCTCTATCATCTCGACGCCGGGACGATCGAGCTGCTGGGCCACATGGAAGAGGGCAAGAACATCAATCCGGTGTGGGCGCCCGACGGCCAGTCGCTCGCGTTCGTGTCCGATCGCACCGGGATCAGCGACATCTACCTGTACGATCTGACCGACCGCAACATCTATCAGCTGACCGACCTGTACACCGGCGTCCAGGGGATCACCCCGCTGTCGCCCGTGATGACGTGGGCCCGCCAAGCCGACCGTCTCGCCTTCGTCTATTACGAGGACGGGCAGTACAGCGTGTACTCCATCGAGAATCCGCGCTCGCTGCGCCACAACCCGTTCCGCGGGCCCGCCGTGCGGACGGTGACGTCATTGGTCGCCGCGCGGCCCACTGCGCGCGACACGACGGGGCGCGCGACACCAGGCGTCGGGACGGCCGACTCGGCCCGCACCACCGCGCCGCTTGACCGGGCCAGTGAGACGCGGTCGGTGTATCGCGCCGCCGGCGGCTTCCGGCCGTCGGCGTCCCCGCAGCCGGCCGAGTCGGCCGGTGTGTCCGCGCCCGTCTCGGTGCGCCAGTTACTCGATTCCGCCACCCTGGCACTCCCGGACACCACCGAGTTCACCTTGCGGCCGTATCACGTGCGCTTCACGCCGGACTATGTGGCGCGCCCGACGGTCGGCTATCAACGCGACAACTTCGGCCGCGGGTTCTTCGGCGGCACGGCGGTCGCGCTCTCCGACATCCTTGGCAACCACACCATCGTGCTGTCGGGTTCGGTGAACGGGCGGATCAGTGAAGCGCAGTTCCTCGGCGTGTTCGTCAACCAGGCGCATCGCTTCAATTGGGCAGCGGGATTCTCCCAGGAGCCGCTTTACTTCTACGCGGGCAGCACCTGGGACCGAAGGACGTGCAGCGGCTGTCCCAGTGGCAATGCGGATGTGCTGACCACACGAATCCGCCGCTTCGTGATCCGCGACGGCTTCGTCGAGTCGTATTATCCGTTCAGCCGCTTCAGCCGGGCGGAGCTGGGCTTCCACGCGGTGGACATCAGCGACGACACCCTCGCGCTCGAGACCGGATTCAACAGCGTGTCGCCCACCTGCTGCTCGACCGCTGGCGGGATTGTGGCTCAGAACTACCGCAGCGGGCACGGGAACTCGATCAACTTCGTGCAGCCGTCGCTCGCGCTCGTCCACGACAACTCGCTGTTCGGCTACGTAGGCCCGTTCGCCGGCTCGCGCTCGCGCTTCCAGGTCTCGCCCGCCTTCGGCTCGTGGCAGTTCATCGCCGCAACCGCCGACTATCGCCGTTACATTTTCCTGCGCCCGTTCACGCTCGCCGTCCGCGGCTTGATGTTCGGTCGCTTCGGGCGCGACGGGGAGCGCTTCCCGATCTTCCTCGGCACCACCGAATTGCTCCGCGGATACACCTACGGATCGATCAGCACCCACGAGTGCGTCGCCAACCCCGGGACCACCAGCACCCTCACCGGCTGCGACCAGCTCGATCAGCTCATCGGCTCGAAGATCGCGGTCGGCAACGTCGAGCTGCGCTTCCCACTCACCCGCAGCCTCGTGCTCGGCTTCCTCCCGGTCGGCTTCCCGCCGATCGAGGCGGCGCTGTTCTACGATGCCGGCGTGGCGTGGAACCAGGGCTCGACCCTGAAGCTCAAGCGGTCCGCGGGCGACGACCCAGTGCTGGTGCGGGCGCCGCTCAAGAGCTGGGGCACCTCGATTCGCGTGAACGTGCTCGGCCTGATGATCCTGCGCTTCGACTGGACCAGGCCGATCGACCGGTCTGTGTTGAACGGTGCGCCCCGGAGCTACTGGACCATCAGCTTGGGTCCGACGTTCTAACTCCGCGTCGCTAAAACACTTGCAATGGCCTCGCCGGTTGTCTATCTTGTCCGGCGAGGCCATTTGCGTATCCCGGGTTGGTACCTCCTGCTCGCGGGCGTGACGCTCTGGGGCTGCCGGTCCCAAGCGTCGGCCGCCGCATCTTCGCAAGCCAAAGACACACAACAGGTTAACCAGCAACACCGCCCCATCCCCCGGAGCACCGGCGTAGCCATTCGGCTCGCCGCCCAAGGTGGAGTCCCGCGGCTCTATCGCCTCCCCCGCCTGACCGAGGTGGCCGCCGCCCTGCGGGGACGCCTGCCGCCCCTCGAACGGGTTATCGGGCTCGACGCCGAGTCCGAGTTCCTCTACGTCACCACGAGTAAACAAGAACTGCTCGCCCTCGATCTCGGCAGCGGGCGCGTAGACACAGTGGCCAAGGACATCGCCCAGGCGGCGCTCGGCCCCGACGGCACGCTGTACGCGGTGGACACGAAGCGGCACGTGGTCTCACTGGCGCGACGCACTCGCTTCGCGTGGCCGCAGCCGCTCACCGGGGTGCCGCGCGATCTGTTCGGCTCGACCGATCAGCGCCTCGTCGCGGTGATCCCACAGGACCCGCCCCGGCTCCTCATCGCCGCCGCCGATCAGCCCCCCGCAGTGCGACAGATCGCCGCCGGCGGCGACGTGGCGGCCACGCGCTGGGGCGATCTGGTCGCGGTCGCGAGCGACTCGGGGGTCGCGCTGTACGACCCGCTGGGACGCCGCGATCCGACGTTCGTGCCGCTCGCGGACAAGCCGCGGGCGCTCGCATTCTCGCCGTCGGGCCATCGCATCTACGTGGCGCGCCGCGCGGCCCTCGGGCTCGCGGTGATCGACCGGTTCGAGCGGCGCGAGCTGGACGGCGTCGCGCTGCCCGGCCCCGCCGCCGCCCTGCGACTCGATCCGCTGGGCCGGTGGCTGCTCGCGCGTCCGGCGCTCAGCGACTCGGCATGGATCGTGGACCTGCCGATCAAGCGACTGACGGGCGCCATCGCGACGACGTGGCAGGCCGACCTCCCAGCGGTTTCTCCCGACGGCGCGCTGCTCTACCGGCGCGGCGACGATGTCGTCGCGCTGCGCCCCGATTCCTTGACGGAGACCGGCAAGGTGGACCGGGGCGCCGCGGATCTTTGGGTGCTGTCGTCGTGGCTGCCGCGCGGCAGCGGGGCGGCGCAGGCGAGCACCGACGCGGCCGCCGCCGACACGGTCGGCGCGGAGGGTCCGCTGTACGTGCAGGTGTCGACTTCCCAGAATCCCGACTGGTCGGGCCGCCTCGCGCAGGACCTGCTCCGCGCGGGCCTCGCCGCGCGCGTGCTGCCGCCGCAGGGCGCCGACGACGGCTACCGCGTCGTGCTCGGGCCCTATGCGACGCGGGCGCAGGCAGAAGCGACCGGCCGCAAACTCGGACGACCCTTCTGGATCTACCAACCCGGCCAGTGACGGCCGCTCCGCGCCAGCTGCCGCTCTCGCGCCTCGGGCACCTGATTCCGCCTCTGGTCGAGTCGCAGGCGCTCGTGGCGCTGGTGCCCACGACGGCCGACCTCGTCTGGTCGGCGAAGGCCGCCTGGGACATTGCCCGCATCGCCGCGCGCGGTGGGCGACGGGTGGCGCTGGTGGACCTGGGCGTCGAAGAGCCGTCGCTGCACCAAACGGTGGGGCTGGCGCCCAGCGACGGCATCGTCGACGCCTTCGAGTACGGGGTCTCGTTGGCGAAGGCCGCACACGAGGTGGATGGCGTCTTCTTCATCGCGGCGGGTTCGTACACGGCGAGCGCCGGCGACCTGTACGCCCACGCGCGCTGGCGCAAGTTGCAGGCGGGCTTTCGATCCGAGGGCGCGCTCCTCCTCCTCTTCTTGTCGGCAACAGGGCTCGGCAAACTCTCCGCCGTGGCGGATGGGGCGATCGTGCTCGCACCCGAGGGCCTGGACCCCGCGTCGACGGTCGGGATGGAGCTCGCCGCCGTGGTGGAGCGCGGCACGCCGCTGCTCGGGGTGGCGCGCGATCGCTGGATGCCAACGCCCAGCGCCACCCCCACCTTCGAGGCCCTGCCCGAGCCCGGCCGCGGGCGGCGCGGTGCCCGCGCCGCGGTGGCGACACTCGTGCTGGCCGGGGCTGCGGTCGGCGGCTGGGCACTGTTCGCGACCGCGAGAGAATCGTTTTTGACGCCGTCGCAACCGACGCCCACGGCGCCGCTCCCGACGCGCCCCCCCGCGCCCTCCACCACACCGGTGGCCGCGCCGGTCGTCCGCACCGACACGCTCGCCTGGACGATCCAGATCGCGGCATACGGAACCGCGGCCAAGGCCCTGGCGTACGCCGACCAACTTGCGAACGAGGCGGGCATCGCCGCTCTGGTGACGCCGGTGCAACAGACCCGCGCGGGCACCGTGTGGTACCGCGTGCTCGCCGGCTCGTACGCGACCCGCGATCAGGCCGCGACAGCGCGGGCCGAGCTGTGGCGGCGCGGCACGACGGCCCGCGGCATCGGGGATCTGCTGCGCGCGCCGTACTCGCTCGAGCCCGCGACGGACACGTCGCTTGCGACGCTGCGGCACCGGGGCCTCCCGGCCGTCCGGTGGCGCAGCCGCGTGCTGATTGGCGCCTTTGAATCGCCCGAGCAGGCCGCCTTCACCGAAGCCAAGCTGACGCGCGCCCGAGTGCGCGCCACTCTTCTCCCACGTGTGGGGACTGCACAATGAGATTGAGCCGGCTGGAGCTGTCGGGCTTCAAGTCGTTCGCGGGGACGGTGGAGCTGCCCTACGAGCCCGGCGTGACCGCCATCGTGGGGCCGAACGGCTGCGGCAAGTCGAACATCTCCGACGCGGTCCGCTGGGTCTTGGGCGAGCAATCGCCGCGCCTCCTCCGAGGGGGGAAGATGGAAGACGTCATCTTCCAGGGCTCGACGGGGCGCCGGCCGGTGAACGTCGCCGAAGTGTCGCTCGTGTTCGACAACTCGGACGGCACGTTGCCGATCGCGTATCAGGAAGTCGTGGTGACGCGGCGGCTGTCGCGCTCCGGACAAAGCGAGTACCTACTGAACCGGTCGCCGGTGCGGCTGCGGGACATCCAGGACCTGTTGCGCGGGACGGGGCTGGGAGCGGACGCGGCGGTCGTGATGGAGGCGAAGATGATCGAGGCGCTGCTCTCGGAGAAAGCCGAAGAGCGACGCGCGCTGTTCGAGGAAGCGGCGGGGATCGGCCTGTACCGCGACCGCAAGAAGAGCACGGAGCGGCGGCTCGAGGAGACCGCGGCCGATCTCGCGCGGCTCGAGGACCTGATCAGCGAAGTGCAGACGCAGGTGCGGAGCCTCGCGCGGCAACGCGGCCGGGCCGAGCGCTACGGCAAGATGGTCGAAGAGCGATTTGGCGTCGCGCTGACGCTGGTGCGGCGCGAGATCGAGGACTTCGATCTGGCGCTCGGCGCGCTGGGGGTGCGGGCGCGCGAGCTGGACGAGGCGCTGCCGGCCGCGCGCGGACGCCTGGCCGATGCCGAGCGCGAGCGGGAAACCCGGGTCCAGGCCCGGCACACGGCCGAGGCGCGGCGCACCGAAGTGGAGCGCCGCCTCGCCGACGCGAAGCTCGAAGTCGGCCGGCTGGACAGCGACCTCGCGCTGGCGGCGGAGCGGCTCGGCAATGCCGGGCAGCGGCGTCAGACCGCGGTTGAAGAGCGCGCCCAGGGAGAGCGGCGCGCCGCGCAGGCGGAGCGGGAGCGCGAGGCCGCGGCCGCCGAATGCGCGGCGGCCGAGCGCGACTTGGCGGCCGTGCAAGGCGAGCTCGGGACGCGCGCGGGGCATGAGGACGATGTGCGCGGCCGGCTGGCAGGGCAGCGCACGGCGGTCCGCGACCTCGAAGAGGTCTTGCAGCGGCGCGCGGAGGCCGCGCGTGCGCTCGAGGGCGAACGAGCGGCCCTGGAGCGCGAAGGAGCCGAGCTGCGCGAGCAGCTGGCGCACGCCGCCGGTGAGCGGCAGGCACGTGAGGCGGCGACGCGGGCGGCCACCGGTCGCGCCGACACGGTGACGCAACGCGCGGCGCGCGAAACACAGGGCGCCGTGCAAGCCGTCGAGGCGCTGCAGCACGCGCGCCGGCAGGTGGCATCGTTGCAGGAGCAGGAGATGGGAGCCCGCTCGACGCGGCGCCAGACCGAAGCGACGTTGGCCCAGCTCGAGGCGCGGCGCGACGCGCTCACCGAGTTGGATCGCGAGCGGGTGGGCCTCGCCCCCGCCGCGCAGGCGCTCCTCAAGACGCGGCAGCGGTTCGGGGACGCCGTCATCGGCCCGCTGGCGGATTTCGTGCGCACCAGCCGGCGAGACGCCGAGCTGGCCGAGCGTCTGTTGGGCGAATGGTTGCACGCGGTCCTCGTGCGCGATGCGTCGGCGATCGAGGCGATCGGCGCCTGGCACGCGGAGGCGCGGCCTGGTCCCCTCGTGCTGCTCCCCTGCGTGCCCGGCCCGCGGCTCGCGGCCGACGGCCACCCCCTGAAGGACGAGCTGCGCGTGGACGGCCCGGCCGCGGCATGGGTGCGCGCGCTCCTGGCGGGTCACGAAGTCCTGGCCGACGGCGCGCTGCGCCGCGCCAACGGCGCGGTATTCCTGGACGGCGGGACGACGGCGGCCCACGGCACCGGCGGTCCGCTCCAGCGGCGCGCCGAGCTCGAGACGTTGGAGCAGGAGGTCCGGGAGGCTGCCGCCGCGCGCGACCGCGCGGGCGCCGTCCTCGATCGCACCCTGCAAGAGCTCGCGGCGGCCGAGGCGGACTTCGCAGCGGCCGGCACCGCCGCCGAGGGCGCGCGCCACGCCGAGCTGGAAGCCGGCGCGGAAAAGGGCGAAGCGGAGCGCGCCGTGATCCACGCGCGTCGCCAGGGTGAGGAAGCGGCGGCGCAAGTCGAGCGCTTGACGCGCCGCCTCGCCGAGGTCGAAGCGCGGTTGGGCACGCTCCACGCCGAGCTGCAGGAACGGGAAGTCGAGCGCGTGCGGGCCGACGAGCAGCTGGGGGCCCAGCGCGCGGGGCTGGAGGGGCTCGAAGCGCAGCAGGAGGCGGCGCGCGAGCAGCGGGTGCGGTGGCAGGTGGAGGCCGCGCAGGTGGAGGCGCGGCTCGCGGCGGCGCGCGCGCGCGCCGAGCGAGCCGCGGCGGAAGCCGGCGAATCGCGCGAGCAGGCGGCCGCGCGGGCGGAAGAGATCGCCCGGATCGAGCGCGACACGACGTCGCTCACGACGCAGCGCGCGCAATGGCAGGACGCCCTGCAGGAGCGCCGGCTCGCCCTGGTGGAGCTCGACGCCGCCGCGCAGGAAGCCGAGGCGCACGTCGGCCTCGCCGAGGCCGACCTGGCCCAAGGCGAAGGCGCCCTGGACCAGGCCCGCAAGGCGTTGGAGGCGCTGGGCGAAGAGGAGCATCGGCTGCAGCTCGAGCGCACGGAGATCGAGGGACGCCGGCGCGGTCTCGTCGAGCGCGTCGAGACCGAATGGCGCAAGCCCCTCGACCGCCTGCTGGCCGAGGCGCCCGAGGTCTCGGGCGATATCGAGTGGCTGCGACAGGAGAACGACCGCCTCCGCGGCCAAATCGACGCGGTGGGTCCCGTCAACGCGCTCGCGGTCGAGGAGCATGCCGAGGAAATGAAGCGCCTCGAGTTCCTCATGACCCAGCGCGACGACCTCGTGGCCGCACGCAATTCGCTGCAACAGGCGGCGCGCGAGATCGACCAGACGGCAAAAGCCCTATTCCTGGAGTCGTTTGGGAAGGTGCGCGACAACTTCCGCTCGGTGTTCCAAACGCTGTTCGGCGGCGGTGAGTGCGACGTGCGCCTCGCCAACGAAGACGAACCGCTCGAAAGCGAGATCGAGATCCACGCAGCGCCGCGCGGCAAGCGCACGCAGCGCATTCACCTGCTGTCGTCCGGTGAGCGGACGCTGGTGGCGGTGTCGTTGCTGTTCGCCATCTTCCTGACGAAGCCCAGCCCGTTCTGCCTGCTCGACGAGGTGGACGCCCCGCTCGACGACTCCAACGTGGGGCGCTACGTCCGGCTGCTCGCCGAGTTCAAGAGTCAGACGCAGTTCATCGTGATCACCCACAACCCGCGCACCATGCAGGCCGCCGATGCCGTGTACGGGGTGACGATGCAGGAGCCCGGCGTGTCCACGATCGTCGGCGTGCGGCTCGGCCACTTGGAACCGGTGTAGACGCCGTGCGCCGGCTGCTCTGGCTCGCGCTGCTGCCCGCGAGCCTCTCGGCGCAGCGACCCGCCGTCGCACCCGTTTTGCCCCGCGTGTGGACGCGGGACACCGTTCTCTCCGTGTGGTTGTTCGTCCGCCCCGGCGCCTCGCTCGCGGCCTCCGTGACGCGCGCCGCCGGCCTCGGCGCGCGTGTCCGCGTGCGCAGCCGGTGGCTCCACGCGATCAGCGTCGATGCCCCAACCGCCGCGCTCCAGACGCTCGCGCTGGACCCCGATCTGCGCCGCATTCAGCCGCTCGGCCGCTTCCGGCTCGCGCCGCATCCCTCGCCCACCGCCCCCGGCGACACATGTCCCGCGGGCGGCGATCCCGTCCTCGGGCCGTCCGAAATGCCGTATCGCCAGCTGCGCCTCCGCCCGCTCACGGATGCCGGGGTCGACGGCACGGGCGTGAGGATCGGCATCTTCGACAGCGGCTTCGATACGCAGAACCCGGCGTTCACCGGCATCACCGTCACGGCGCAGTACGACTTCGTGTTCGGCGACACGATCGTGCGCAACGAGCCGATCGACGATCCGTCCGCTCAAGGGCACGGCACGGCCGTCTGGTCCCTCTTCGCCGGCGACGTCCCGGGACGCCTGCACGGCGTGGCGCGCGGCGCCACCTACCTGCTCGCCAAGACCGAGGACGTCCGCAGCGAGCGGCGTGTGGAAGAGGACAACTACGTCGCCGCCCTCGAGTGGGCCGATTCGATCGGGGTCGATATCGTCTCGTCGAGTCTCGCGTATCTGGTCTTCGACAACGGTTTCAGCTACACGCCCTCGCAGCTGAACGGAGACGTCGCGGTCACCACCGTCGCCGCCGACCTCGCCGCCCAGCGCGGCATCCTGGTCGTCACCGCGGCCGGGAACTCGGGCCCCGCCTCGGGCACGCTCTGGACCCCCGCCGACGGCGATTCGGTGCTCGCCGTGGGCGCGGAGGATTCCCTGGGGACCATCGCCGCCTTCTCCTCACGCGGACCGACGGCGGACGGCCGGATCAAGCCCGATTTCAGCGCACCGGGTGTGGACGTCTGCGTGGTGACCGGTACCGGCATCGTGCGCCGCCTGGCCGGCACGTCGTTCGCGACGCCGCTGGTCGCGGCGAGCGCGGCGCTCCTCAAGCAACTGCACCCGGCGATGCTGCCGATGGCGGTGCGCGCCGCGTTTCGCCGGTGGGCGACGAACCGGGCGGCGCCCGATAACTCCCGCGGCTGGGGCCGCCCCGACGTGACCGCCGCCGCCACGTTTCCGATCGGCGTGACGCCGATCGCTCCCGTGACGGGCCCGCTGGCGTCGGTCACGCCGACGTTCACGTGGACCGTGGGCGGCGTGCCGCCGTCCGCAACCCCGGTGCGGTACCAGCTCCGCATCGCCCGCGACTCGGGCGGCGTGCCGCTCGTGGACACGACGGTGACGAACGTCGAGACCTATGACTTACGGATCGCCCTCAAGCCGGGACCCCCGCTGCTGTGGCGGGTGGACGCGACCGCCGCCACGGGCGACACGGCGAGCACCGGCGTCGTTGGTCCGATCGCCGTGCCAGCGTGGGCGACGCTCACGTCGCTCAGCGCCGCCGCCGGGGCCACGACCGACTCGGTGCAACCCACCTTTACGTGGACGTCGCCGACGATCGCGGCGCCGCCCGGACCATTCAGCTATGACCTGTTCGTACAGCGCGTGTCCGAGTCTGTGCCCGACTTCGCGGTCGCCGGGCTGGGGGGCACGAGCTTCCGCATCCCCAGCCCGCTCGAGCGGAACACGGCGTATCATTGGTCCCTCGTCGCGCACGTGGGGAGCGATACGAGTCTGTCCACGAGCCGTGGATCATTCCTCGTGCTCGACGCGTCCACGCCGTCGGCCACGCTGCTGTATCAGAACTTCCCCAATCCGTTTCCGACCGCAGGCCGCGACTCGACGTGCCTCTGGTTCGACCTCGCGACCTCGGGCCTCGTGGAGCTCGACATCCTTGACCTGCGGGGCAATTCCGTGCGCCGGTTCGTGCCCGGCCCAGCCTTCCCGCCCATTCTCCCGGCGGGCCGCTACGGCCGCGGCCAAGCGGGCGGCGCCACCTGCGATCCGCGCCTCATGTGGGACGGGCGCGCCGCTGACGGGCGCCTGTTGCCAGGCGGCGTGTACCTCTACAAGCTCAAGGCGCCCGGGATCGTGCTCTTCAAACGCATCGTCTTCCGCGGAAAGTGATCATGGACCTCGTCACCGTCGGCACCGGCACCGTCGCTCCCTCGGCCCACCGCACCTGCGCCTGCCACTGGCTCGCCCGCGGTGACGTGCGGGTGCTGCTCGACTGCGGCGCGGGCTCGTTGCATCGGCTCGCCGAATTCGGGCTCCCCTGGCACCAAGTCAGCCACGTTGTGCTGTCGCACTTCCACCCCGACCACTGGGGTGAGCTGCCGATGCTCGTGTACGCGCTCAAGTACACCACGGTCCCGCCTCGGACCGAGCCCCTCGTGATTCTCGGGCCACCGGGCGTCGTGCAGCTGCTGCGCGCCCTCGCCGAGGGGTACGGCAGCTGGCTCCTGGATCCGGGCTTCCCGATCGGCATCCTCGACGTGCGCGACGGCGACCCCTTCCCGCTCGGCGCCGACCTGAGTCTCGAGACGTTTCCCGTGCCGCATACGACTGAGAGCGTCGCGCTCTCGCTCGTGGCCCCGGAGGGACGCCTGGTCTACACGGGCGACACGGGACCCAGCGGCGAGCTGGCCCGCTGGGCCACCGGGTGCGACCTGCTGCTCGCCGAGTGCTCGCTCCCCGAATCGCTGGCGATGGACATCCACTTGACGCCCGAGCGGGCCGGCGATTTGGCGCAGGAAGCCAAGGCCAAGCGCCTAGTCTTGACGCACTTCTATCCCCCGGTAGAGACTTCGGACCCGGCGAAACTCGCCGGGACGCGCTTCAAGGGGCCCGTGACGGCCGCGCGGGACGGCGACCGCTTCACCATCGGAGGGAAGTAGTCGTGCTCATTGTGATGCGGCATGGCGCCACGGCGGACGAGGTGCAGAAGGTCATCTCGGTCGTCGAGGAAATGGGATATCAGGCGGCCCCCATGCCGGGGGCCCAGCGGACCGCCGTCGGGCTCGTCGGCAACGACGGCCGTGTGGACGCCTCCCGGCTCGAGGGCCTCCCCGGCGTCCAAGAAGTCATTCACGTCTCCAAGCCGTACAAGCAGGTGAGCCGCGAGTGGCGGCCCGACCCGACGGTGGTGCGCCTGGCGGGGGGCGTGACCGTGGGCGGTCCCGAAGTCGTGGCGATTGCCGGCCCGTGCTCCGTCGAGACGGAGCGCCAGATCGTAGAGTCGGCGCGTCTCGTGAAGGAGGCGGGCGCGGTGATTCTGCGGGGCGGCGCGTGGAAGCCGCGCAGCTCGCCATACTCGTTTCAGGGACTCGGGCGGCCCGGCCTCAAGCTGCTCGCCAAGGCGCGTGAAGAGACCGGACTCCTGATCTGCACCGAGGCCATGGACCCGGACGGGGTGGGCTGGGTATCGGAGATGGCGGACATCGTGCAAATCGGCGCGCGCAACATGCAGAACTTCTCCCTGCTCAAGATCGCCGGCCGGTGCGGCAAACCCATCTTGCTCAAGCGCGGGATCAGCGCCACGATCGTCGAGCTGCTGCTGTCGGCGGAGTATCTCCTGGCCGAGGGAAACCACGACGTGATCCTATGCGAGCGCGGGGTGCGCAGCTTCGACACGATGACCCGCAACCTGTTCGACCTGACGGCCATTCCGGTGGTGCACAAGCTGTCCCACCTGCCGATCATCGCGGATCCGTCCCACGGTACGGGACTCCGCGACAAGGTGATCCCCATGGCGCGCGCGGCGGTGGCCGCCGGCGCCGACGGTATCATGGTCGAAGTGCACCCCAATCCCGAAGACGCGCTGTCGGACGGCGCGCAGACGCTCTACCCCGACCAGTTCACTCAGTTGATGCGCGAGGTGCGGATCATCGCGGAGGCTATTGGGCGGCGGGTCGCGGAGCCCGCGGCCGTGAGCGCATGACGCCGCTGCTGTTGCTGCTGGCGCTCCAGGACCCCGGCCCGAGCCTCGACCGCGCGTCCGCCACCTACCAGACGATCCAGACGCTCTCCGCCGAATTCACACAAGTCGTCATCAATCCGCTGCTCGGCGCGCCCGACACGACGCGCGGCAAGCTCTATCAGATGCGGCCCAGCCGCTTCGCGATGCGCTTCACACATCCGCGGGGCGACCGCATCGTCGCCGACGGCCGCCACCTCTGGCTCTACACGCCCAGCACCACGCCGGGCCAGGTAATCCGCACCGCCATCCCGAGCGCCGGCACGACCGGGCCCAATCTCATTGGCCAGTTCGTGGAACGCCCGCGCGAGCGGTACCGGGCGCGCTACCTGCGTGCCGACTCGGTGGGGGGCCGGATGATGGACGTCGTCGCGCTGGTCCCGCGCGCGGACGACCTGCCCTACTCCGAAGCTGTCGTGTGGATCGACCGGGACAACGGTCTGGTGCGGCGGATCGAGATCGAAGAGTCGTCCGGGCAACGCCGGACGCTGGTGCTCGACAAGGTCGCGGTGAACCGGGGGGTCCCCGGCCGCGAGTTTACGTTTTCGCCGCCGGCCGGATTACGGGTGGTAGATCAGTAGCAAGCGCCGCGGCGACCTGCTCGGCGGTCGCCTCATCCATGCCCCGCTTCTGTGCCAGCTCCAACGCCGCGCGCCCCAGCTCGCGGTACAGCTTGCCGTCGTCGAACGTCAGAGACTCGATGTGGCGCACGATGGTCGCGGTGTCGCCGCGCGCGACCGGGCCTGTCAGCGCATCCTTCGGCTCGGCACGGGCCAGGTTCTCGAGAGTTCCCTCCACGAGCGGCCGAAGCGCCGCCCACGCATCCGCGTCCGTCATCCCGGCGTGTCGGAGCAGCCGCTGGGCCAGCGCCTCGACCACCACCAGGTAGTTCGACGCGAACACCGCGCCGGCGTGGTAGATCGCCTTGGCCTTCGTGGCAATGCGAAATGGCCGCATCCCGATGTCTTGCGCCAACCGCTCCGCCGCTGCGACGGCGCGTGGCATCCCCTCCACCGCCGCCCACGAGCCGGTGAGCCGCGCGGGCGCCCGCTCGGGCTCGACAATCGTCTGCAGGGGATGGAGGGAGCCCAAGGCGGCGCGAGTGGTGACGAGGGCGCCGAGCGCTTCCTGTCCCTGCGCGCCGGAGAGGTGGAGCACGACGTGGTCCGGGGTGATCGCCCGCGCCCCGGCGAGCGCCTCGGCGAGTGGGCGGATGCCGTCGTCGCGTACGGCCAGGATGACGACGCCGGTCTCAGCGATCCAGGCGGGCGGGGTCTCACCATCCCCCACGGTGAGCGTGAGGGGCGCAGGCACTTTCTTCTTGTGGCGGCCGTGCAGCCGCACCGTGTAGCCGGCCTGCGCCAGTGCCAGCGCCAGACCGACGCCCGCGCGGCCGGGCCCAATCAGCCCGACCGCGGGACGGGCGGGGGTCACTGATTCCGGATCGGTGCCGGAGTCGCGGCGAGGGTCAGCAAGTCCTGCGGCGACTTGGCGCGCTTCGCCAGCGTGAGCGCCTGCTGCACCTGCCGGTCATCGGCCATGCGGCGGCGGAACTCCGCCGGACGACCGAACACGTAGCGCGACGCCTCGTACGACAGCTCCTGCGCGATGAGGGTCCGCGCGCCGGACACCACCGAATCGGGGACTTGCGCGCCCTTGGCGCGCACGCGGCGGACGATTTCATCCACCATCCCGTCGGTCACGGAGAAGTTCGGAACCGCCAGCCGGTGCCCCTCCTTGAGCTCCAGGGCATAACTCGCCAGCGCGTCGCGGAACACGGGAATCTTCTCGCCCAGTGCCCGGGTGAACCCGCGCTCCCCGACGGTGAACGTATCGGGGGCCACGAACAGGTCGGGCCGGATCCCGCCACCGCCGTAGACCGTGCGGCCGGCGTCGGTATGGAACACCAGCGTCGAATCGAGCTTCACGTCCTGCCCGCGTTGGGCCGCGAGCACCTGGGCTTCCTGCTCTTGCTCCGACTTCGTCACGCGCTGAATGGTCCGCCCGCTGGGCGTGTACCAACGCGCGGTCGTGAGCTTGAGCCCGGACTCGGGCGTGAGCCGCCAGAACGACTGCACCAGGCCTTTGCCGAACGTGGGCGTCCCGACGACCACCGCGCGGTCGTGGTCCTGGAGTGCGCCGGCGATGATCTCGGCGGCGCTGGCGGAACCACCGTTGACGAGGACCACGATCGGCAGGCCGGGCCAGCGCTGCGGCCTCCCGTCGTTGAATTCCCGGGTCGAGCCCGGCGCGCGGCCGCGCGTCTTGACGATCTCCTTGCCGGGATCGAGGAACAGATCCGACACGCCCACGCCCTGATCGAGCAGGCCCCCGGGGTTGCCCCGCAGGTCGAAGATGAGTGACTTCATGCCTTGTTTGATCAGGGAGTCGACGGCCAGCGCCACTTCCTGCGCCGACGTCTCATTCACCGGCGAGAGCGACACGTAACCGACGCGGTCGTCGAGCATCATCGCGATCTGCACCGAACGGATGTGGATCGCGGCGCGCGTGAGCTTGTAGGTGATCGGCTGGTCCACGCCGGCGCGCCGGATCGTCAGCTCCGCGGGCGTGCCCGCCGGACCGCGCAGCTCCTTCACCGCCTGGTCTTGCTTCCATCCTTCCGTCGAACGGCCGTCGAGCGCGGTGATGCGGTCGCCCGTCTGCACGCCCGCCCGCTCCGCGGGCGTGTCGGGCAGCGGCGCCACCACCGTGATCCAGCCGTCACGTACGTCGATCTGAATGCCCAGCCCCGAGTAGTTCCCGCTCGTCACCTCGGACAGCTGACGGAAGTCGTCGGGCTTCAGGTACACGGAGTAGGGATCGTGCAACTGGTCGAGCATGCCGTCGATCGCCATCTCGTACAGCTTGCGCTCGTCGAGCGAGTCCACGTAGTAATCGGACACGTGGGCGAGGACGTCGTCGAACAGCCGTGCCTGTTGGTAGATCGATCCCTCGGGCTCGGCCTCGCGCTGCAGGAACCAACCGCCAGTCGCGAGCGCGACCACGGCAACGACGGCGACGACGGCAACTTTATGACGCATCATGTAACGCCTCGCAGTGATGGTGCGGTCACCGCCTGCACTTCGCGCCAGGCGGCGTCCTGCACGGCTTGCTTGCTCTGCCTCGCATCGATGTGCACGATCCCCGGGCCGGCCGCGGTGCGGTACGACTCCCGCACCCGCTCGTGGAACGCGTCCTCCTGAACTTCAATCCGATCCTGCTCTTTCCGCGCCCGCCGCTGCCGCTCGCGCCCGACGGTCGCGAGCCGCAACGCCGCTTCGACCTCCCCGCGGGGCAGCCCTCGGCCCGCCACCTGGTAGGCCAAGGTCGACAAGTCATAGCGGTCCGCCAACACCACCTGGCCGTCGTCCAACGCGGGGCGGACGACGCGGTCGACCAGATCGGCGCGCGCCGCGAGGAACAGGAACAACTCGGCCGCCGGCGTGATCGCGTGTTTCGATTTGAGCGCCAACTTTCGCGCCGCCTCGGCGATCGGCGTGCCACCCGGCTGCCGTACGGTCAGGACTCGCCGTCCCTCCGCGAGCAACTGCGCCGTGAGCCACCGGGTCAACGTGGACTTCCCGGCCCCTTCCGGCCCCTCCACGACAATAAACGTCATCCCAGGGTGATGATGGGGCTCGCGGAGCCCTTCTTCATGCCGTCGTAGATCCGGGCGTTGATCTTGGACATCAGCTTTTCGAAGTTGGCCTGTGCTGCGACCATCCCCTGATACACCGGATTCCCCTGGACGCCTTGCAGGGCCTTGTCATACTGCTCGACCTGCTCCTTGGTCGGCTCCTGACCCTGTTGCGCCGCCCGCTCGATCTCCTGCGCCAGCTGTTCGGCCTCGGCGATGATGGTCTGGACCGCGGCATCTTCGCGCAACCGGTCGCTCGCGCGGCGCAACGCCTTGTATTCCTCGGTCTGGCCCAGCAGCCGCCCCAGCTCCTCCGCCTTGTCGTCGATCACTCATCCTCCGAGGCTGTTTGAACCACGGCATAGCGTGGCCGGCCGAAGATATCGTCCCGCACCTCGATCCGCGCCCACCCGTACGTGTGCGCCAGGGTGCGCACGGCGTCGGCGCGCCGTTCGTCGATTTCCAGCACCAAGACGCCGCCCGGCTCGAGCAGCGCGGCGGCGCCGGCGAACAGCGCTCGCGTCGCCGCGAGTCCGTCGGGGCCGCTCACCAGCGCCTCGCGCGGCTCAAACTCCTTGACCGAGGGCGCGAGCGCGGCGAATTCAGCCTCGGTCAAGTAAGGCGGATTCGCCACGATCGCTCCGTACCGCAGCCCCGCGAGCGGGGCGAGCAGATCGCCCTCTCGAATCTCGACCGGTGTACGCGGACGCACCAGCGCGACGTTCTCGCGCGCCAGCGCGGCGGCGTCAGGCGAGCGCTCCACCGCGATCACGCGATCGAAATGCCCCTCAGTCGCCAGCGCCAGCGCGATGCAGCCGCTGCCGGTGCCGACATCGGCCACGACGCCACCCCGCGCCCGCGCGAGCACCAGATCGACCAGGCCCTCAGTCTCGGGGCGCGGAATGAGCGCGCGCGAATCGATTGCGAGGTCGAGCAGCCGAAATGCGGCGCGTCCGACGGCGTACGGGAAGGGCACGCCCCGCGCGAGCTGCTGCACGGCGTGTTGGTACCTCGCGACCAGCTCTGGCGCCTTTGGCTCGTCGCGACGCAGCCACGCCTCACCCATCGTCAGTCCCGAAACGGCCGCCCAGACCGCCGTCGTGCCTTCTGGACCGCCGTAGGTGTCGTTAAGCACTGAGGCGCTCGTTGTCGCCCGCCGTCTTCAAGGCGGTGATCAGTTCGTCGAGCTTACCGTTCATCACTTCGCTCAGATCATGGGCGCTGTAATGGATACGGTGATCCGTCACCCGGTTTTGGGGAAAGTTGTAGGTGCGGATCTTTTGCGATCGGTCGCCGGTGCCCACCTGCGCGCGCCGCTCGCGCGCGCGCGCCGCCTCCTGCTCGGCGACCATGCGGTCGAGCAGGCGCGAGCGCAGGATTTCGAGCGCCTTGATCTTGTTCTGGAGCTGGGATTTCTGGTCTTGGCACTTCACCTCGAGGCCCGTCGGCAGGTGCGTCACCCGCACCGCGCTGTCGGTCGTGTTGACGCTCTGACCACCGGGACCGCCGGAGCGGAACACGTCGATGCGCAGGTCCTTATCCTCGATCTTGATGTCGACGTCCTCGGCTTCGGGTAGCACGGCGACGGTGGCGGCGGAGGTGTGGATGCGCCCCTGCGCCTCGGTTTCCGGGACGCGCTGGACGCGATGGACGCCCGATTCGTAGCGCAGGGTGCCGTAGGCCTTGGGGCCGCGCACCGCGAAGATCGCTTCTTTCAAACCGCCGAGCGTCCCTGCGGAGAAGTCGAGGATCTCGACCTTCCAGCCGCGCCGCTCGCAGAACCGGCTGTACATCCGGAACAGCTCGGCGGCGAAGAGCGCCGCCTCGTCGCCGCCCGTGCCGGCGCGGATCTCGACGATCGCGTCGCGGTCGTCAAAGGGATCGGCAGGCGTCAGCAGCTCGGCCAGCTGCGCTTCCAGGCGCTCGATCTCCGGTCGCAGGCGCTCGACGTCGGTCCGAGCCAGCTGCGACATCTCGGGGTCCTTATCGGCGAACACCTCGCGCGCCTGCGCGAGCTCAGTCGCGAGACGCTCGATCTTTTGGTGGGCTTGGCGGATGGCGTCGAGCCGTGCATGCTCGCGGCCCAGCTGTTTCAGCTTCGCCGGGCTCCGCGCGGTTTCGGGGTCGGCCAACTGTCGGGCGACCTCCTCCGCCCGCGCGAGCGCCTGGCGGAGTCGGGCCTCCAACGGTCAGCTCCCTTTGGTTCCCGACCCGGCCGCGCCGGCGGCGTATTTCTGGCGGAACCGTTCCACGCGCCCGGCGGTGTCCATCAGCTTCTGCTTGCCCGTGAAATACGGGTGGCAGCGGGCGCAGATTTCGACGTGGATCGCGGGCACGGTGGAGCGCGTGACGAAGCTATTGCCGCAGGCGCACTGCACGGTGGCGCGTTGGTATCTGGGGTGAATCCCGGGTTTCACAGCTCGGCATCCTTGACTGAAAGTCGAACGGTACGAAGTGCGGAAATATAACTGGCGTCGCAACTTGGGGGCAAGGCATGAGGCCGGACCCGAATTGACACCGGCCACGCTTCCGCGTAAGCTTGCCCCACCCGAAGCCAGCCCAGCCGGAGGGGGGAGTCCACGCGTGTCGTCAGCAGTCGTGCTCCAGAAAGTGCCGCTGTTCAGCCAACTTGCCCCCGCCGAACTGCAGCGCGTGGTCGAGGTCGCCCGCGAGCGTAGCTACCCCAAAAACTCGGTCATTCTCTTCGAAGACGACCCCGGCGACGCGCTCTACGTCGTCGCCAAGGGCCAAGTGAAAGTCGTGCTGATCGGGGAGGATGGTCGCGAGGTGATTCTCTCCGTGCTGGGCGAAGGGGAGTTCTTCGGCGAGATGGCGCTGATCGACGACGAACCGCGCTCGGCCCACGTGATTGCGATGGAAGACAGCGCGCTCATCGTGCTGCGCCGCGAAGACTTCCAGGGGATCCTGATGCACGCGCCGGGCATCGCGCTGGCGCTGCTCAAGGAGCTCTCGCGTCGTCTGCGCCGCGTGGACGAAAAGGTCGGCAGCCTCGTGTTGCTCGACGTCCACGGCCGCGTCGCCCAGCTCCTGCTCGAGCTCGCCGACGAGACCGACGGCCAGCGCATCACCCGGCGCCTCACGCACCACACGATCGCGCAGATGATCGGCTCATCCCGCGAGACCGTCTCCCGTACGATGCGGGAGTTCGTCGACAAGGGGCTGATCGACGTCAGCCGCAAAGACATCTTGATCCGTGACCGCGCCACGCTTGAGCAGGCGGCGGGGCGGTCGTGAGGCACATCACGGTGGACGGGTGAGGCCGCAGCTTGTTCTACCTTCCGCATTTTCAGTAACTTAGCCCGAGTTACGGCGTGACCGAACGCATGGCCTACACGGTGACCTTCTGGGGGACACGGGGTAGCATCCCGACCCCTGGCGCCCAGACCGCGCGTTACGGTGGCAACACACCGTGCGTGGCCGTCGAGGGTGCCGGGGGTCAGCTGGTCATTCTGGACGCGGGCACGGGCATCCGAGCGTTGGGGTTGCAGCTGGTCGAAAAGCAGAATGGTGCGGTGAAAGTGGAGATCCTGCTGTCGCACGCCCATTGGGACCACATTCAGGGCCTGCCCCACTTCAAGCCGTTCTTCGCCCCGGGCAACGCCGTACGCATCTGGGGATCGCGCCAGGGGACGACGTCGCTCGAGGCGATCCTGCGGCAACAGATGGATCCGGCGGTGTTTCCCGTGCCGCTCGACGCATTGTCGGCGCAGTTGACGGTGCAGCAGGTGGACGTGCCCGAGTTCTCCATCGGCGAGTTCAGGGTGCGCACCATCAGGCTGCGCCACCCCGGGACGACGTTGGGATTCCGGCTGACGCCCGCGAAGGGCGGCCCGAGCCTCGCGTATGTGACCGACAACGAGCTGGGGCCGGGCGGCCATTACGAAGTGGCGGCGACGTGGCGCAAGGATTTCGTGGCGTTCCTGAGCGGCGTGGACCTGCTGATCCACGATGCGATGTACACGCCGGCGGAGCTCGCGCTGCACCGCGGCTGGGGCCACTCGACGTATGAAGAAGCGGTGACCCTGGCGCAGGACACGGGGGCCAAGCGGCTGGTGCTGTTTCACCACGAGCCGGAGCACAGCGACGAAATGATGGACCGGCTGGTGCAATCGGCTCGGGCCTTTGCGAAGAAGGACGGACGGCCTCTCGAAGTCCTGGCCGCGCTGGAAGGCATGAAGGTGACCTTGTGACCCCAGGAGCGGATATGCGAGCGCGTTCAGTCGTGATGGTGTTGAGCCTGCTGCCGGCCCTCCTCGTCGCGCAACAGCGCGGCCAGGACACGCGGCCAGGTATCGCCGTCCTGCCGTTCAACAACGGCGGCTCCTACGGTCAAGGGAAGGAAGACTTCGACGCACTGGAGCGCGGCATCGCGGGGATGATGATCTCCGAGCTGGCGCAGAACGCGGCCGCGCGGGTCGTGGAGCGGCAGGAGATCCAGCGCCTGGTCGACGAGCAGAATCTGGGCGCCCAGGGCCGCGTGGAAGGCAACACCGCGGCGAAGATCGGCAAACTCGTGGGCGCCCGCTACATGGTGATGGGGACGTTCGTGGATTTCTACGGCGACTTCCGGGTGGACGTCCGGCTCATCAACACGGAGACGGGGGAGGTCGTCAAGACCGAATCGGAGCGGATGCAGCGCGATCACCTGTACGACATCATCCGCAACGTGGCGGGCCGTTTGATGAAGGATGCGAATCTGCCGGCGCTCACGCACCAGGCCTCCGACCAGCGGATGAGCCGCCAAGTGCCTACGGAAGCGCTCACCTACTACTCGCGCGCTCTGCTCTATCAGGACCGCGGGCAGAAGGACAAGGCGGTGGAGATGTTCACCCACGCCCTGGCGATCTTCCCCGAATACGCGGAGGCGCAGGATGGTCTCCAAAAGGTGCAGCGATCCTAGATGTCCTGAGTAACCTCGGCGGTTTCGCGGCGCGCCGGCTCTCCCGCTTGGGAGCGCTGGCGCGCTTCGGCTTTGGTGCCATGCGGGCGGCGACGCAGCTCACTGCCGCGGGTCGGGCCGTGGCCGTCCGGATCGGCATCAATCAGGTGCGCTTCACGGCTCTGCACGCCGTCGGTCTCGTCACCCTGCTGTCGGGTATTCTCTCCTTCCTCGTCATTTCGCAGGCGACGCGCGAGCTGGGGCGCATCGGCGCGACGGATCTCATCGGCACGCTCATCGTCGTGGCGATCGTGCGCGAGCTCGGCCCGCTGATCACCGCCCTGGTCGTCGCGGGACGATCGGGCACGGCGATCGCCGCCGAGCTCGCGACGAACCAGGTGCTGGGCGAGGTGCGGGCCCTGGAAGGCATGGGCATCGATCCCAAGCAGTACCTCGTGTTGCCCCGCTTCGCGGGCTCGCTCATGAGCATGTTCACGCTGCTCGTCGTGTTCGACCTCGTCGCCGTCCTGGCAGGCTACGCGGCCACGTCGCTCAACGGCATGAGTGGCACGCGATACTTCGCCATCGTCCTCACGTCGCTCGGCGCCCGGGACGTGTGGCTGACGGTCCTCAAGGCGGTGGCGTTCGGGATCATCGTCGGCGTGGTGCCCAGCTACTTCGGGTTGTCGGTGCGGCGCGCCCCGACCGAGATCCCGATCGCCGCGAGCCGCGCGGTCGTCTCCGCCATCGTCGGTATCTTTCTCTGCTCCGCCCTGTTCGTGGCGCTGGGCTGACGCGCGCCATGACTGCGCCGCTCCGCTTCGAGCACATTCCCCTCGGCCGGCACGCGTCGCAGCCGTTTTCGCTCGAGATTCCGGCCCACCATACGGTGGCGGTGCTCGGCGACGAGGACTCGGGGGTCGGGATGCTGGGGAGTTACGCGCTCGGGCTCGACCCACCGGCGGCGGGTCGCGCCCTCGTGTTCGATACGGAGGTGGCCGCGCTGTCCGAGCCGCAGCGCTTGGCGTTCCGTCGCCGCGTCGGGTACCTTCCGGCCGGCGAGGGGCTGCTTCAGAACCTGTCGCTGCGGGATAACGTCGCGCTGCCGCTCCGCTTTGGCAGCGGCGCGAGCCCCAACGAGATCGAGGGGCGCGTCAACGTCATGCTCACCGCCGTCCGGCTCGCCGCCGTGGGCCAGCTGCGCCCGGCCCAGGCCAACGACGAAGAGCGCCGGCGCGCGGGGCTGGCGCGCGCGATTGCGTTCGACCCGGCGCTGCTCGTGCTGGAGCAGCCGTTCGACGGCCTCACCGCGCGCGTCGCCTCGGAGTTGCTGGAGCTGGCGCGGGGCGGCGAGTCGGCCGAAGGGGCGCGCCGGACGATCTTCATCACCGGCCAGGAGATCCCGCCGTTGCTGCTGCGGCGAGTGGAGCAGGTGTACCGGCTCACGCGCGCCGGCCTGCTCGAGCCCGAAACCGTCTGACCCGAGGGCGAGTGGAGACACGGCAGGATTTCTACGTCGGGCTGCTGATCGTGGTGACCATCGCCCTGGTGGTCGGCGCGCTCATTGCGACGAGCGGTTGGGGCGAGCGGCGCTACGACCTGTTCCTGCGCGTGGCCAACGCCGAAGGGATCTCGCCGGATACCAAGGCCCTCGTGCAGGGGCTCGAGGTGGGCCGCGTGCGGAGCGTCTCGCCCACCGTCGACTCCGTCAGCGGCAGGATCTCGTTCGTGGCGCGGCTCTCGGTCGCGGAGAAGTTCGCGGATGGGTCGAGCCTCCGGCTGCCGCGCGGGACCCGCGCCGAGTTAGACGCCTCGACGCCGCTCGCTCCCGCGCACATCAATCTGCTGCTGCCGGATACGGTCGGCGCGACCCGCCTCTTTATCGAGCCGAGAGACACGATTCGGATGAGCCGCAAGAGCTCGGCGATGGACAAGATGGCCGAGGTGGCCGACGAGCTCTCGCAGCGCGTGCAGGAGATGGTGCGACAGGCGACCCAAACCCTGGTGCGCGTGCAGACCACCGTACGGGACATCACCCCGAACATCGAAAGCACGCTCAGCAGCGTCGCGACGGCGATGGGGCGCGTGGACTCCCTGGTGGAGCGCCTGCATCGCGCTGGGTTGAGTGACTCGATCGCGGCGACGGTGACTGGGACCAACCGACTCCTGATGCGGCTCGACAGCCTGGCGCGCGACGCCAGCGCCCTGACGAGCGAGAACCGCGCCGACCTGCGGGCCACGGTCATGAACCTGACGGAGGCGTCGCGCCAGTTGAACCATTTCGTGGACCAGATGTCGCGGCGTCCGTACCGGGCGCTGACGGGTGTGAAGCCGCTGTCACGCGATTCGACAGGCGCCAAACCGTGAGATACCTGCTGCTGCACCCGCCCCGGTGGCGGCCCGACGACGTCGCGCCGGCCCTCGAGACGTCACGCGTCGAGGCGCGCGCCGTCGGCCACTCGCGCGACCTCGCGGTCGGCGACGACCGGCCCACCGTGTTCCTGCTCGATCCTGATAGCCGGTCGTCCTTCCCCGTGGACGTGATGCGGGCCTTCGTGGACGCCGGTGGCGCGATCGTGGCGCTCGGTCGGGAAGGTGAGCTGGATGTGCCCGAGGGCCTCCCGCACGAGCTGCTGGCGGGATACCTCACGCACCCGACCACCCCGCGACGTCTCTTGGTCGCGATCCGCGCGGGCTTCCGCGAGGCCGCCGCCCGTGCCGAGACAGCCCGGGCGCGGGGTGAGGCGGGGCAGCGCGCCCGCGAGATCGGCGAGCTGACGCGGATCGGCGTCGCGCTTGGCACGGAGCGCGACCTCAAAACCCTGCTCGACCTGATCCTGACGCAGGCCCGGCGCATCACCCAATCCGACGCCGGCAGCCTGTACTTGGTCGAGAACAGTGAGCAGGGCGTGAAGCGCCTGCGCTTCCGGTTGGCGCAGACGTTCTCCAAGCCCGAGGCGCCGTTCGTGGAGTTCACGATTCCCGTGGACCGCGCCAGCCTCGCGGGATACTGCGCGGTAACGGGAGAGCCGCTCGTCATCGACGACGCCTATTTCCTGCCGCCGGACGTCGAGTACACGATCAACCGCTCCTTCGATGAGCGCTACGGCTATCGCACCAAGTCGATGCTGGTGATCCCGATGAAGGATCACCGCGAAGAGATCATCGGCGTGCTGCAGCTCATCAACCGGAAACGGGTCCTCGATGCGGTCCTGACGACTCCCGCCGACGTGGAGCGTCAGGTCGTCCCGTTCTCGAAGCGCACCGTCGAGCTCGTCACCGCGCTGGCCGGCCAGGCCGCGGTCGCCATCGAGAACAGCCGCCTCTACGAGGACATCGAGCGCCTGTTCGAGGGATTCGTGCTGGCCGCCGTGCACGCGATCGAGCAGCGCGACCCGACCACGTACGGCCACAGCGGCCGCGTGGCCGGCATGACGGTCGCGCTGGCCGAGGTGGTGGACCAGTCGCCCGACGGCCATTACCGCAACGTCCGGTTCACGCGCGAGCAGCTGCGCGAACTGCGTTACGCCGCCCTACTCCACGACTTCGGCAAGGTCGGCGTGAGCGAGCAAGTGCTGGTGAAGGCCAAGAAGCTTTATCCCCCGGACCTCGCGTTTATCCGGCACCGCCACGCGTACATCCGGCGCACCGCGGAGCGCGAGTTCTGGCGCCAGCGGACCGAGTTCCTCGAGGGGCACGGCAAGAAGGGATATGCCGGCTTCGTGAAGGGGCTGGAAGAGGCGCACGGCAAAGAGCTGCAGGAGCTCGACCGCTTCCTCGAGGTGGTGCTCAAGGCCAACGAGCCGAGCATCCTTCCCGAAGGCAGCTTCGAGGAGCTCCAGACCTGGGGGCGCCGGACCTATCTCGGTTTCGATGGCGCGACCGAGCCGTTCCTCACGCCCGACGAAGTCCGGTTCCTGACGATCCGGAAGGGGAGTCTCGACGACAGCGAGCGGCTCGAAATCGAGAGCCACGTGACGCACACCTTCCAGTTCCTGCAACGCATCCCGTGGACCCGCGAGCTGCAGCAGGTGCCGTTGATCGCCTACGGGCACCACGAGAAACTGGATGGGCGCGGCTACCCGCGCCGCATTACCGCCGAGTCGATCCCGATCCAGACGCGCATCATGACGATCAGCGACATCTACGACGCGCTCACCGCACAGGACCGCCCCTACAAGCGGGCGGTACCGTTCGAGCGCGCGATCGACATCATGTCGCACGAAGTGAAGGAGGGCCAGCTCGATGCCGAGCTGTTCCGGCTCTTCGTCGACGGCAAAGTGTTCGAGCGCCTGCCTAGCGAGTCGCCAGAAGCTTCACTGAAATGAGCAGCAGAAACACTCCGAAGGCCTTCCGCAGCGTCGCGTCGTCGGAGATCTTGCCCGCCAGCTGCGCACCGAAATACGCACCGATAAGCAAGCCCCCAGCGACCACCGCCGCGTACGCGAAATTCACCTGCCCGCGTTTGTTGTACTCGAGCACCCCGAGGATG
>WNFM01348457.1_pt1 | contig 25498 bp, 25 predicted proteins | sample 5400271 | NCBI WGS metagenome assembly WNFM01 (sample SAMN13153352, study PRJNA577476) | soil metagenome | isolation source: 60 cm saprolite on Douglas fir-dominated hillslope | place: USA:California | collected 2013-09-17 | reverse complement strand
GTCTCGCCGAGCGCGGGGCGGCATGGCTGTTCGTCCGCTATCTGGTGGATCAGTACGCCGGCGACACGACCGTGACGTCGTGGAACGCATTCACGCGCCAGATGTTGGCGACGTCCGACACCGGCGCGGTCAATGTCGCGAGCCGGACCGGCGACTCGTTCACGAACGTCGTGAGCCGCTGGGCGCTCGCACTCTGGGTCTCCGACCTGCCGGGGTTCCCGGCCCCGTCACTGCTGCAGTACAAGTCGTGGTCGTTCCGCGCCACATACGCCTCGCTCAACAGTCAGGACCCCCCGGACTTCCCCAAGGTGTTTCCCCTGACGCCGATCGCGAGCGCGGGCCGGGCGGTGAATCTCACCGGGACGCTGCGCGCGGGCTCGGGCGTGTACGGGCGCGCGTTGCAGGCGCCCAGCGCGCCGGGCTTCACGCTGCTGTTCAGTACGAGCACGGGGGGCCCGCTCGATCCTACTCTCCTCCCGCGGTTGACTGTGATTCGGATTCGATGACCCCGGCCGCCGGGATCGTGGCCGCGTTGCTGGCCTTCCAGACGGAGGGCAGCGTCGTGGCCGCCCTCCCCGGCACGACCCGCTCGGCCTCGTGGGCGACGCCGGCGCTGTGTTCGCGAATCCCGCCGGTATCGCGACGATCCGCCACCTCTCGATCGAAGGATCGTACGAGCCGTATCTCGCGAGCACCGCCGTCTCGGCGGCGGCAATCGCGCTGCGGGTGGGTCGTGTCACGTGGGGCTTCGGCGCGCAAACGCTCGACTACGGCACGGAGCCCGAGATCGTGCCCGATCCGGCCACCGGCGGCCGCCGCGGCATGGCGACCGGGGCGTCGTTCCATCCATACGAGGCCCTGGCCGTGTCCTCCCTCGTGGTGCGACGCGGCTTCATGGCGTTCGGCGTCTCGGCGAAATACGACCGCCAGCAGATCGGAGACGCGGTGAGCGATGCATGGGCGGGGGACGTCGGGATCGCCGTGGCGATCTTCGACATCGCTGCCTTCGGCGTGAGCGTGCAGAACATCGGTGGCGACTTCGGCGCAGACGCGCGCCTGCCGCGGCGCACCCGCGCCGGCTTCACGTTCAACTATACCGATCCGCAGGGCACCTACCGGCTGCTCACGACGCTGGAGGGGCAGTGGACGCAAGACCACGCCGCCGTCCTCATCCAGGGCGTGGAGGGCGGCCTGGTGAGAGGAGGCGTCGGCCTGGTGGGGCGGATCGGATACGCCACACGCGCCGCCGTGACGGACGCCTCGCGGTTCACCTTCGGGGGCGGCGTGCTCTTCGGTCACCTGCAGATGGACTATGCCTTCCAGGGTTATCAGGCGCTGGGCGGCGGGACGCACCGCGTCGGGATTCGATGGACGCCCTAACCGAGCGGGCGCGCCCCCGCTGGGGCCGGCTGCTGAAGCGCGTCCTCGTCATTGTCGTGGGCGCGGGCGCCGCCATCGTGGTTCTGCTGCTGCTCGTCAGCGCCGACGCCCGCTACGTCGCCCGCGCCGGCATCGAGGAAGCCCGGATCCTGCTCCGGCGGCGGTCGATCGAGAAGTTGTTGGCGGACTCCACCATCTCCCCCGCGCTGCGCCAGCGGCTGCGGCTGGTGCTCGAGGCGCGCCGCTACGCCGCCGACTCCCTGGGGCTGGCGGTGGGCGCGACCTACACGACCTACGTGGACGTGGGGCGCGACACGCTGCTGCTGGTCCTGTCGGCGAGCCGCCACGACAAGCTGCGTGAGGTGACCTGGACGTTCCCGATCGTGGGGGTCGTACCCTACAAGGGGTTCTTCTCCGCCGAGCGCGCGCGGCGGGCCGGCAAGGATCTCGCGGCCCAAGGGCTGGACGTGTACCTGCGCCCCTCGGGTGCGTTCTCCACCCTCGGCTACTTCAGCGACCCGCTCTTTTCGACCGCGATGAGCCGCGATACGATGGAGCTCGTCGCCACGGTGCTGCACGAGCTGGCGCACAACACGCTCTACGTGAAGAGTCAAACGCCCTTCAACGAGAGCTTCGCGAGCTTCGTCGGGTACCGCGGCGCGCAGGCCTTCTTCCGCTCGCGCCGCGACACGACCGATGCTCGTCGCGCGGCGGCGCGGTGGCGCGACGAGCGCACCCTCGATGTGTTCTACGCTGAGCTCGCCCGACGCCTCGACTCCGCCTACGCCGAGTCGCCCTCCGGCGACAAGCTCGAACGCACGCGGACGACCTTGTTCGGGTGGGCGCGGACGCAGCTGACGGGACCGGTGGGGCAGTCGCTCGAGACGTATGACTGGCGCTGGTTCGCACAGTCGCCGCTCAACAACGCGGTCGTGATCGCCCAGCGGCTCTACCGCATGGACTTGAACCTGTTCGATGAGATCTATCTGCAGAGCAACGCCGACATCGCGGAGACGATCCGCGCCATTCAGATCCGGGTGTTCACGCAGGCAGACCGCGATCCGTATCGGGCGTTGTACTCGAGGCCGGGGATGAGGGTCGAGGACTAGTTCCCCCGGAGGCGTTCAGCCTCCGCCACCCGCTGCAACGCGATCCCATAGGCCGCCGTGCGAAACGCGACGGCCTTTTCCTTGGCCAGGTCCCGCACCGCGACGTAGGCCTTGGTGATCGTCGCCTTCAGCTCCTTGTTCACTTGCTCGTGCGTCCAGCGGTACTGCTGGAGGTTCTGCGCCCACTCGTAATAGCTGACCGTCACCCCGCCCGCGTTCGCCAGGAAATCGGGAAGCACGGCGATACCGCGCTCCTCGAGAATCGTGTCGGCAATGGGCGTCGTGGGCTCGTTGGCCCCCTCGACGACGACCTTGCAGTCGATGGAGCGGGCGTTGGCCTCCTTGGTGATGACGCCGCCCAGCGCCGCCGGCACCAGCCACTCGCACGGAATTGTCCACAGCGCCTCGTTCGTGATCGCCTTGCCGCCCTTCCACTCCGAGACGGGGCGCTTCTGCGCGACGTGCGCCAGCAGACCGGGGAGGTCGAGGCCAGTGTCGTTGTAGATCCCTCCTTCGACGTCGCTCACCGCGATCACTTTCGCGCCCGCTTCGGCGTCGAGCAGCCGGGCCAGGTGGCTGCCGACGTTCCCGAATCCCTGAATGACGATGCGTCCCCCCTTAAGGGCGATCCCGAAATCCCGCGCGTACTCTTGCATCACGTACATCACCCCGCGTCCCGTCGCCTCCTCGCGGCCGAGGGAGCCGCCGAGGGAGACCGGCTTCCCCGTCACCACGGCCGGCGTGTAGCCTTGCCGGCTCGAGTACTCGTCGAGGATCCACGCCATGACCTGGGCGTTGGTGTTGACATCGGGGGCGGGGATGTCGCGGTAGGGCCCCAGCACGATCGCGATGCGCTGCGTGAAGCGCCGTGTCAGACGCTCCAGCTCGAGCTTCGAGAGCTTCTTCGGATCGACGGTGACGCCGCCCTTCGCGCCACCGAACGGGATATCCATGAGCGCGGTCTTCCACGTCATGATCGTGGCGAGGCCCAGGACCTCGTCGTGATCCGCCTCCGGATGGTAGCGGATCCCTCCTTTGCACGGGCCCCGCGCGCCGTTGTGCTGGATCCGATACCCCGTGAACACCTCGATCCGGCCATCGTCCATCCGCACCGGGACCTCGACCGTCACCTCGCGGAACGGCGCCAGCAAAATGCGGCGCATGTAGGCCTCGAGGTTGATGAGGTTGGCGGCCTTTTCGAAGTGCGTCGCGACGATCGCCTTGCCGGACATGGGGGCGCGCGGCGATGACGCGGGAGCAGTCACGGCGGTCTCCGGGGAGTGGGTCAGACGGGGCGCAGCCGGCGACCGGCCAGGCGTGCCCCGGGGTGCTGGGCTTCGGAGAGCGCGTGCGCGGGGTTGGGCGCGCGCATGCGGCGTTGGCCGGCGTCCGTGAGGACGCCGATCACGTCGGGCCCCACCGCGCCGGGCGCCGTCTCGGCGGGATGCTCGAGAACGAAGACGAGCCCTGCTCCTTCCGCTGAGACGGCCGCCGCGAGCCTCGTCCAGGTGTCGTCGAACGGGAGGGCGTCGGCGCCCACCACGAGGGGGGACGCGGCCGCATCGAACGCCGCGGGACCCGCGAGCGGCGCGCCCAGGCGCTCGGCAAGATCGGCCCAAATCGGAAGCGAGGGGTCGAGCGCAATCACCTGCCCGAAACGCCACCCCGAGTCCTCCGCCACCTCGGCGAAGGTGGCGACAAGCGTCTCGTCGCCCGGGGCGACGGGACCGGCGTCCGGTGCCAAGACCACCGATCCGGTGTCTGCAAACCACCGCTCGCCGGGCCCGAGGTCCTCCGGTTTGCGTGGTGCGTAGAATGCGTAGCGGCGGGTGGCAGCGATCTCCCGTTCTGCATCGGCCCGCTGCTCGGCGTGTTCGGCCGCTTGCGCCGCACCCTCGAACGCCACCTCGGCCGCCTGATACCGCCCCGCGTCCCGCAGGATGCGGCCGCGCAGCTTGAGCGTCTCGGTATGGGGCTCGAGCGCGAACGCACGGTCGAGCGCCAGCAGGGCCCGGTTCTTGTCGCCCAGTTTGTAGGCCGCCCAGCCCAGCTCGTGCCAGACCAGTGCCAGGTCCGGATCGGCTTCCACCGCCCGCTCGAGGGAGGCGAGAGCGTCCGGGTATCGGCCCAGCTCCACCAGGGCTGCGCCCTGCAGGGTGAGCGCGAAGCCGCTTTCGCCGAACTGCGCGCGCGCGCGTTCCGCCAGCTCCAGAGCCGCCGCGCTGCGCCCGCTGGCGCGCAGCAGCTCGAAGTATTCGGCCCAGCACACTTTCAGATCGGGATGCGACGACAACAGACTCAGGTAGGCGGACTCGGCGTCGGCGGTGCGACCTTCCCGCGCCAGCCACCGCGCCCGCGCCATCGCCCGCTCGCTCGGCGCGTCGGGGAACAGATCGTAGGACGCGGTGGTCCGCATGGGCCTCAATCTACCCCTGGCCCACTCGCTGGCTAGGCGCGCTCGCCGTCTCTACATTGTGCCCCCATGGATCGAGATCGTTTGCTGCGCGAGCTGAGCGAGTTCCTGCGCATTCCGTCTGTTTCCACGCTGCCGGCCCACGATGACGACTGTCGCGCGGCGGCGGAGTGGGTGGCCGCGGAGCTGCGACGCCTCGGCTGCTCCGATGTCCAATTCCTCGGCAGCGAGAAACATCCGGTCGTGTGGGGCGCCGGACCGTATGTGCCCGGCGCGCCGACGTTACTGCTCTACGGTCATTACGACGTGCAACCGCCCGATCCGCTCGATGAGTGGACGACCCCCCCGTTCGCGCCCGCCGTCCGCGACGGCCGGCTGTACGCGCGCGGCGCCGCGGACGACAAGGGCCAGGTCTTCTGCCTCCTCAAGGCGATCGATGCCAACGGCCGGCCACCGGTGAATTTCCGTTTTCTCATCGAGGGCGAGGAAGAATTCGGGTCCAAAGTCCTGTTCGATCTCCTGACGCGCGAGCCGCAGCGCACCAAGGTCGACGTCGCGCTCGTCGCCGACATGTCGTACGTTGCGCCGGGCTGGCCCGCCGTGTACACCACGCTGCGCGGCTTGTGCTACGCCGAGATCACCGTCCGCACCGCCAAGAGCGACCTCCATTCGGGGGAGTACGGCGGTGCGGCTCCCAACGCCCACGAGGAGCTGGCACGCTTGCTGGGACGCCTCAAGGGTGCGGATGGCCGAGTCAACGTCCCCGGCTTCTACGGCCCGGTGAAACGGCCTACCAGGGTCGAGCTGGCCGCGTGGAAGAAGCTGCCGTTCAAAGAGAAGGACTTCCTGGCGAAGCGGGTCCGGGCCAAGGGACTGACGGGACTCAAGCAGTACTCGGTGCTCGAGCGGCTCTGGGCGTTGCCGACGTTCGAGATCCATGGCATCCTGGGGGGATTCACGGGGCAGGGGGCCAAGACGGTCATCCCCGCCGAGGCGACCGCCAAAGTCAGTCTCCGGCTGGTGCCCAATCAGAAGCTCGCGTTGGTGCAGCGACAGGTGGCGGCCGCAGTGAAGCGCTTCGCACCAAAGCACATCACGGCCAGCGTGAAGTTCTTGCATGGTGCCGACCCGGCGCAGATCAAACTCGACCACCCTTCCTTCAAGCTGCTCGACCAGGCGTTCCGCGAGGTGACGGGGCGGGGCACCGTGCCGGCGCGGGCGGGGGGCTCGATTCCCGTCGTGCCGGCCCTCGCGGCCGGCGGCGCGCCGGTGATCCTGACGGGGATCGGCTTACCCGACGACCGGCTGCATGCGCCCGATGAGAAGCTCGACCTGAAGCAGCTGTGGGATGGGATCGCGGTGTTCCGGCGGTTCTACGAGCTGCTAGGAGGGAAGTGAGATGCTGCGTCACCGCAACAGTTGCAGGCGAACGGCGCCACTGATATAAAAAGTACGGGAGGTGTGATATGCGCGCAGCCCTCGCGTTAGGTGTTTTACTCGTTGGCCCGCTCGCTGCTGCATGTGACGATCCGCTTACGCCTGCTGAAGTCGCCGGACACTACACGCTGCTCGACGAAGACGGGCGAGGCCTCCCACGGCTCCTGTCAGCCACGCTCACCTGCGACGTATTCTTGACTGGCGGTGTGCTCGTCCTGAATGAAGACAAGTCCTTCGCCCTCGACCTCTACCAGCAAATCGACTGCTCGAGTGCCGGCGGCCCGGTCCAAGATGCGGGTCGGACGTACCCTGGCAGCTTCGCACTCAGTGGAAGCACCATCGAATTCACGAGCCCCCGTCTCGGCCAGCAGTCTATCACATTCAGTGGAACGGTTTCGGGCGCGACGGCGCGTCTATTGATCATCGATCCAGATGTCTCGGCCTGGGGCCAGCTCAAACCAACCCTGAGGCGCCTAAGAATCGGCTAGGGCTTCTGGGCTTACGACCCCAGCTTCTTGCTGGCGTTGCGAAACTTGTTGATCTCGTGCTGCGTGAGTCCCCGTCCACCGTACCGCTCTTCCGTCCACGGATCGCCCCGCATGTGATAGCCGTTCTGCTCCCAGAAGCCGGGGATGTCTTCGTCGAGCAGCTCGAAGCCGCGCACCCACTTGGCGCTCTTCCACAAATACAGATGTGGCACCAACAGGCGCGCCGGCCAGCCATGCTCCGGCGTCAGCCACTCGCCCCCCCATTTGAGCGCGATCAGGTTATCGGGTCGATCGAGGTCGGCGAGGGGCAGATTGGTCGTGAACCCCTGCTCGGCGACGACGAGACAGAATCTGGCGGCGGCCTTGAGCCCCGCGCGCTCGAGCAGCGATTGCACCGGCACGCCCTCGAAGCTGTTGTCGAGCCGGCTCCAGGTCGTGACGCAGTGCATATCGCAGGCGACGGTCTTCCGTGGCAGCGCCAGCAGCTGGTCGTAGGTGATCGAGAACGGGCGGTCCACCAGGCCCGACACCATGAAGCTCCACTTGGTCGTGTCGACGCGAGGCACGTTGCCGTAGTGCAGGACGGGCCACTTGGTAGTGAGGATCTGGCCAGGCGGGACGCGGGACTCGGGGGAGGACACCGTTCTTTCCTTTCGTGAATCCGTGGGCTGAAGCCCCGGCTCGGCCAAATCACACGTTCTTAAGGACGTGTGTCGTAGCCGAGCCGGCCCTTCAGGGCACGGATAAAACCGGCACTTCCACCATCTCTGTAGTCGCCTCGAACGTCCCCTCGAACCCCCGGACTACGGCGGTCACCGTCTCGTCCCACAATCCCTCACTCGCCCCCAGCTCCCGCTCCACCGACGTCATCTCGACTCCCGGGATGCCGCAGGGGACGATCCGTTGGAACTCTGCGAGATCGGTGGCCACGTTCAGGGCGAACCCGTGCCACGTGACCCATTGCTTCACGTGGATGCCGATGCTCGCGATCTTCCGTCCCTGAGTCCACACGCCTGTGTAGCCCGGATTCCGCTCGGCGGGGATGCCGAGAATAGCGAGCGCGCCGATCAGCGCCTGCTCGAGTGTGCGCAGGTACCAGTGCAAATCCTGTTTGTAGCCGGTGAGGTCGATAATCGGGTAGCCGACCAGCTGACCGGGGCCGTGAAACGTCACGTCGCCGCCGCGCTCGACCTCGAACACGTCCACTCCGGCGGGTCGCAGCAGATGGGTCGCTTGGGAGTTGCGGCCGAGCGTGACCACGGGTGGATGCTCGAGTAGCAGCAGCATGTCGTGCGGGATCCGCCGTTCAATACGGGCCAGCGCCAGGCTGCGCTGCCACTCGAGCGCCTCGGGGTAGGGGACGAGGCCCGCCTGGACGACCTCCAGCACCCGGTCGGTCACACGCGGCTCCCTTTGATCGCCCATTGGCTCCCCACAATCCCAAGCGCGAGGCTCGCGGCTCCCCACACGACGAGACCAATGACGCCACCCAACCCGTGCGCCAATGCCGCGAGGAATCCGACCAAGAGGGCGCCGATGGCGGCTAGTACGGCGATCACACCGCGCTGCCAAATGTTGTCGATCGCGGGGCTGCGCACCCAACCGAAAAACGCCCCCAGCGCCAGACCGGCGCCCACGCCGGCCCACAGGGGGTCGTCGCCGACGAAACGCCAATACACCGGGTCGACCCGATCACGCAACACCGCGACGACACCCTGCGCCAGGGTGACGGTGGCGCCGCCCAGCCCGACGCCGGTCGCCAGCGCCCCGAGCCCGATCGCGAGCGGATCTTTGACCGGGTCGTTCACATGTCGACTACCCGGCCGAGCGAATCGAGCGCCGCCTGGGCCACCGCCTCCGACATCGTCGGGTGCGCGTGGATCGCCAGCTCGACTTCCTCGACCGTGTATTCGTTCTCACGCGCCACGGCCAACTCGTGGATGATCTCGGAGGCGTGTCCGCCGACGATGTGCGCGCCCAGGATCTCGCCGTACTTCTTGTCGCGCAGGATCTTCACGAATCCCTCGGTCTCGCCCGTCCCGCGGGCGCGCCCACTCGCCGAGAACGGGAACCGCCCGGCGACGTAGTCGAGCTTCCGTTCTTTGCATTGATCTTCTGAAAGACCGATGCTCGCCACCTCGGGGTGGCAATACGTGACGCTGGGAACGTTGTCGTACTTGATGGCGTGCGGCTTCTGGCCGGCGAGCAGCTCGGCGACGAAGACGCCCTCGCGTTGGCCCTTGTGCGCCAGCATCGGCGGCCCGGCGACGTCGCCGATCGCGTAATAGCCGGGCGTGGTCGTCTGAAGATTCTTGTCCACCTTGATGAAGCCGCGATCGGTGATCTGGATACCGCACTCGGCGAGTCCGACGTTCTCGGTGTTGACCGCGCGGCCGGCCGCCATCAGCACGGCGTCGGCGGCCACCGACTTCTTCTCGCCGCCCGCTTCGACGTCGAGCGTCACCTTGTCCTTCGCGACCGTCGCCTTGGTCACCTTCGCGCCGGTGATCACCTCGATGCCGCGCTTCCGATAACTCTTGGACAGGGCGTCGGAGGCCTCGGCGTCCTCGAGCGGCAGAATGCGGGGCAGAGCCTCGATCAGCGTGATCTTGACCCCGAACGCGTTGAAGATGTCCGCGAACTCCATCCCGACCGCCCCGGCCCCCACGATCGCCATGGCCGCGGGCACCTTCTCCATCAGCAGCGCCTCGTCCGACGAAATGACGGTCGTCTTGTTGATCTCGAGGCCGATCTGAGGGATGCCCTTCACGCGCGAGCCGGTGGCGATGACGACGGCTTTCCTCGCCTCGTAGACGTCACCACCGACCTTGACCTTCTTGCCGGGCTGGAGCACGCCGCTGCCCTTCACCACGGTGACCTTGTTCTTCTTCATCAAGAACTCGACGCCCTTCGAGTTCTGATCGCTCACGCGGCGCGAGCGCTTCATGGCCACGCCATAGTCGGTCTTTACGCTCCCGGCCTCGACACCGAAATCCTTCGATTCCTTCAGGAGGTTCGCGATGTACGCCGAGTGGAGCAGGGCTTTGGTGGGGATGCAGCCGATGTTCACGCACACGCCGCCGAGCTTGTCCCGCTCGATGAGGGCGACGCTCATCCCGAGCTGCGAGGCGCGGATCGCCCCGACGTAGCCGGCCGGTCCGCCGCCGAGAATGACGACATCGAATTGGTTTGCCACACGTAGTCCCGGGTTGATTGTGTAGGGGCGGTGTAGGGGCACGGCTTTGCCGTGCCCCTACGGGCCTCCACGTATTACAACAGCATCGCCAGCGGGTTTTCGAGCATCTGCTTGAGAGTCCTCAGGAACTGCGCCCCCGTCGCGCCGTCGATGACGCGATGGTCGCAGCTCATCGTCACGCGCATGCGACGTCGGACCACGACGCGATCTCCCTCGGGGACGGCCTTCGCCGCGATGCTTCCTATCGCCACGATGCCCGACTCGGGTGGGTTAATCACGGCCGTGAACTGATCGATGTCGAACATGCCGAGGTTCGAGACGCTGAACGACGCGCCGGTGTATTCCTCGGGCTTGAGCCGACGGTTGCGGGCCCTTTCGGCAAGCTCGCGCGCTTCGGCGCCGATCTGCGCCAGGGTCTTGCGGTCGGCATCGCGAATCACCGGCGTGATCAACCCGTCCGCCACCGCCACCGCCATTCCAATGTGGACCTCGTTCCAATACCGGATGTGGTCTTCCTGGAACCAGGCGTTGCACGCGCGGTGCTTGGTCAACGCGGTGGCGACGGCCTTGATGACGATGTCGTTGAACGAGACCTTCCCCTGATCGCCGAGCTGCCGGTTCAACGCGTCGCGCGCTTCCGACGCGCGCTCCATGTCCACTTCGGTCGTGAGAAAGAAGTGGGGGATAGGGCCGAGCGAGGTTGCCAGGCGCTTCGCGATCGTCTTGCGGATCTGGGTGAGGGGGACGTCCTCGTAAGGAGCGCCGCTCCGCACCACGGGGACGGGGGAAGAGGGAAGGGGGGCGGGTACGCCAGCGGGCGGTACGCCTTCGAGGTCGCGCTTAATGACCCGTCCCCCGGGGCCCGATCCCTGGAGGCCCGCCAGATCGACGCCGGTTTCCTTCGCGATGCGTTTCGCCAGGGGCGACGCTTTGATTCGAACCGCGTCCGTCGGCGCGGGTGCAGGGGCGGGTGCAGGTGCCGGGGCAGCTGACGGCTGAGGGCTGACAGCTGACGGCTTGGGTGTCGCTGGCGCGGCCGTACCTGCCTCGGGCACGTTCTCTCCAGGCGCCCCGATGTACGCGACGACGTTCCCCACCGGCACCGTGGTCCCCTCAGGTACCATGACCTTGATCAGCTGTCCGTCGGCGCGCGCGACGAGCTCCATCACGGCCTTGTCGGTCTCCACCTCGGCGATTGTGTCGCCGGTTTTCACGGCCTCGCCCTCGCGCTTCGTCCATTTGACGAGGCGCCCTTCCTCCATCGTGGGCGATAGCGCCTCCATATGCACTTTGGTGGCCATGGGGGGGCTACTCGAGGTAGAGGACGCGCCGCGCGGCCGCGGCGACCTTCTCGGGCGACGCCTTGGCGGCGCGCTCGAGATGCTTGTTGTAGGGCATCGGGACGTCGGCCTGCGTGACGCGCTGCACAGGCGCGTCGAGCTGGTCGAACGCGTCCCGCTGAATGATGTCGACGACTTGCGCGCCGATACCGGCGTGCGGCCACCCCTCCTCGACCACGACGGCGCGGTTCGTCTTGGCGACCGACGCGAGAATCGCCGCCTCGTCCAGCGGCCGGAGCGAGCGCAGGTCCACCACCTCAGCGGAGATGTTCTGCTCGGCGAGCTGGTCGGCGGCCTTGAGGGCGACCGAAACCGTTTTCGAGTGGCAAATCAACGTCACGTCCGTCCCCTCCCGCTTCACGTCCGCTTGCCCGATCGGGACGAGATGCTCACCTTCGGGCACATCGCCCTTCAGGTTGTAGAGCATCTCCCCCTCGAGCACGATCACGGGGTTGTTGTCGCGGATGGCGGACTTGAGGAGCCCCTTGGCGTCGGCGGGCGTGGCGGGGGCGACGACTTTGAGCCCGGGGATGTGCGCGAGCCAGCTGTCCCATGCCTGGGAATGCTGCGACGAGAGCTGCAGCGCCGCGCCGTTGGGGCCGCGGAAAACGATCGGCATGCGCAGCTGACCGCCCGTCATGTAAAGCATCTTCGCCGCCGAGTTGACGATCTGGTCGAGCGCGAGCAACGCGAAATTCCACGTCATGAACTCGATGACCGGGCGGAGGCCCGCCATCGCCGCCCCGACCCCGATCCCCGCGAATCCCAGCTCGGCAATCGGCGTGTCCACCACCCGCTGGGCGCCGAATTCCTCCAGCAACCCGCGGCTCACCTTGTAGGCGCCCTGGTAGACGCCCACCTCCTCGCCCATCAGGAAGACGGACGCGTCGCGCTGCATCTCCTCGCGCAGCGCCTGGTTCAAGGCATCGCGGTAGGTCAGGGTCGGCATCAGTCCGCCAGCACGTTGGTGTAGAGCTCGGCGGGATCGGGGTCCGGACTCTCGTCGGCGAACTTCACGGCCTCGTCCACCTCGGCGCGGACCTCGGCGTCCATGGCGTCGAGTGCGCTCTGATCGATCACCTTCTCTTCCTTCAGTTTCTCCGCGAGCTGCGTGATCGGGTCTTTCTTCTTCTGTTCTTCGACCTCGTCCTTGGTGCGATACACGCCGTGCAGGGGATCCGACATCGAGTGGCCCATGTAGCGGTAGGTGCGGACCTCGAGCAGCGTCGGATGGCCGCCTTTCCGCGCCCGCTCGACGGCCCGGCGGGTCGCGTCGTATACGGTGAGCACATTCATGCCGTCCACCATCTCCGCCGCCATGTCGTAACTGCATGCATGCTCCACCACGTCCGTCACCGCGGCCACGCGCTCGAATGCGGTGCCCATGCCGTAGCGATTGTTTTCACACAGGAAGATCACCGGCAGCTTCCATACCGACGCCATGTTCAGTGCTTCGTGGAAGGCCCCGATGTTCACCGCCGCCTCGCCGAAGAAGCAGACACAGACCTGGTCGCCGCCCTGATACTTGATCGCAAAGGCGATCCCGGCCGCGAGCGGAACGTGGCCGCCCACGATTCCGTGGCCGCCCATGAAACGGCGGCCGGCGTCGAACAGGTGCATCGAGCCGCCCTTGCCCTTCGAGCAGCCGGTCGCCTTGCCGAACAACTCCGCCATCACGGCGCCGGGGGGAATGCCGCGCACCAGCGCCTGCCCGTGCTCGCGGTAGGAGCAAATAGCATAGTCATCCTCGCGCAGCGCGCTGAGGCTGCCGACGGCCACCGCTTCCTGTCCGATGTAGAGATGACAGAAGCCGCCGATCTTGCCGAGCGCGTACGCCTCGGCGGCTTTCTCCTCGAAGTGGCGGATGAGCAGCATGCGCCGCAACATGGTGAGATGCAGCTCGGACGGGGCGGTCACGCTTTGGCCGCCTCGACCTGTTCCCACGCGTGATAGCTCGAGCGGACCAGCGGACCCGACTCAACGTGCCGGTATCCGAGGGTCAGGCCGAACCGCTTCAGCTCGGCGAACTCGTCGGGGGTGTACCAGCGTGCAATCGGGAGGTGCTGATCGGAGGGACGGAGGTACTGGCCCAGCGTGAGGATATCCACTCGTTGGGCCCGCACATCGCGCATCGCGCCGAGCAACTCGTCCCAATCCTCGCCCAGCCCGCAGATGATCCCCGACTTGGTGAGCAGGCCGGCGTCGAACTCCTTGGCGCGGCGCAACAGCTCCAGCGCACGTGGGTAGCGCCCGCCGGGCCGCGCGATGCGGTACAGGCGCTCGATCGTCTCGACATTGTGATTCAGGATGTCCGGCTTGGCGTCCACCACCATCCGCAGCGCCGTGGAGTTGCCCTTGAAGTCGGGGATCAGGACCTCGATCGACGTGTCGGGGAGCCGGCGCCGGATCTCCGGCTCCGCCGTTCGGCAGGTCGTCGCGATCAACGCTCGTGATCACGACGTGGCGCAGCCCCATCTGCGCCACCGCCTCGGCGAGCCGGACGGGCTCACCCACATCGAGGGCCGCCGGCGTGCCGTGCGCCACCGCGCAATACGCGCAATTTCGGGTGCACACGTCCCCCAGGATCATGAACGTCGCCGCTTTGTGCTCCCAGCATTCGCCGATGTTCGGGCAATGCGCTTCTTCACATACCGTGTGCAGCTTGAGGTCGCGCATCATGTGCTGCAGGGCGACGTAGGTCGGGCCGCCGGGAGCTTTGACCTTGAGCCAGGGTGGCTTCCGCGGTAGCTCGGAGGCCGGTGGAGGGAGGGTGATCTGGACGAGGGGCGCGGCCATGGAGCTTCGAAGATAGTGAGCGTCGGAACGGTCTGGTAGGCCGAAATTCAACCAGACGGTTGATCGCCCTGCTGCTGTTTCAGGCGTCGCAGCTCCGCTTCCAGGTCGTCCGACGTACTCAGCGTGCCGTCTGCAATCTCGGCGATCTCCTCGGCTTCCCGCCATTGTCGCTCCAGTTCCTCGACTTCCGCTCGTTCGTCCACCGCCATCTCGAGTGCAAGGCGCCGCTCGGGGCGCAGCGAGCGCAGCGTCAGCTGCCGCCGCGCCAAGTCCTGTACGAGGCGGTCCGGTCCCCCGACCGACTCCACGGTCCACGCGGCCAGCTCCGCCTGCCGGCGACCGGTGCGCGTGACGTTCAGATACGTGAGCCCCTGCCGCAGCGCCCGCACCGCGTCGAGCCCCGTCAACTGCGCGCCTTCACGGCGGCACTTCGGACAGCTCAGGACCACCGCGACCTCCGCGTGCGCGTCGGGAACGATGCGCGCGTGTTGCACGTGGCGGGCGCGCAGCTCCATCAGGGAGGCGCAATGGGCGCAGATCGGCGGCTCGGCCAGCACGACTTTGCGCCTGCCGATTATGCCGATGTACGCTTGGTCGACGAGGCGATGCAGGTTCCACACGAACACGCCCAGCCCGCCACCGGCCGCGACATTGGCCGCGATGCCGAGGCCCACAGCGGCCACCGTGAGCGGAATAACGACTTTCATGCGCTCCCGCTGCCGCGTGCGCAGCCGTTCGCCGTACCGCCAGGTCGCGAGCTCGACGCGCAGCGGCTTGCCGACCCGCACGAAGTCATAGCGCTGCCAGCGGATCAACGCGACCTGCTCGGTCGAGGCGACGACGCGACTCCCGCCGCGCTCATCCCGCACCGCGCGAGCGACCGCCTCGATTCGCTCGAGACGATCGTCGAGGGGCGTCAGGTTCCACCGGCTGCACTTCGAGCACACGACCCAGAGCCGCCCCCGCCATTCGTCGAACGCGAGCCGCCGCCCGACGCCGAGCCCGGAGGGGCCGCCGTCGCCGTCGAAGGGTGCGTTGCAGAAGGCGCAGGTCTTAAACATCAGGTGTCAGGAGACGCGGTTGCAGTGTCGTGATGTCGACGTCGGTCTCGCCCTTGGCCAGGAGATCCGCGATGATGTCCCCCGTCAGCGCGGCTAGCAGGATCCCGTTGCGGCCGTGCCCCGTCGCGTACCACAGCCCGCGGATCTCTGGATCGGCGCCGACAATCGGGCGACCGTCTGGTGTCACGGGCCGCAGCCCCGCCCATGTCCGGGTCGGGCGCGCGGCCGCGAGGGTCGGCAGGAGGCGTGCGGCGCCGCTCACGATCTGGGCGATCCCCGCGTCGGTCACGCGGGCGTCGAATCCGACATGCTCCATGGTGCTTCCCATCCACGCTTCGCCTGCTCGCGCCAGCACGTAACTGTGGTCGGCGTAGAGGATGGCGGGCGGCATACCTTGAGGCCAAGGGGCTGCGGCCATTTGACCCCGCACCGGCTCGACGCGCAACGGCCGGGGCAGGCCTCCGATCCCTGGTGACCAGGCGCCCGCGGCGATCACGACGTGTTCGGCCCTGATCGTGCCATCCGCCAGGGCGACCCCCGTCACCCGTTGCCCCTTCGCTGCGGTCGCGATCCGGACGACGCGTTCCGTCACGACGGTGACACCGAGGCGACGGGCGTCCGCGAGCAGGGCGCGGGTGAGCGCCACCGGATCGACGGTGCCGTCCTCGGGCGCGTACAGCGCCCCGCAAGAGCCGGGCGCCGCGCCCGGAAATCGTTCCGCGACGTCGTCGGCTTCGAGCCAGTCGCAGCGCAGGCCAGCCTGGCGTTGCTGGGCCACCACGTCACGCAGGCCCTCGGCGGCGGTGTCGTCGAACGCGACTGAGGCGATCCCGGCGCGCCAAAAACCGATGTCGAGGCCGGTGGTTTCGCGCAGCGTGGGGGCCAGGCCCTCATAGAGGTCGCGGCCCCGCACGCCCAGGCCTCGGAACGTATCGTCGGCGGGCTCGATCTGAGCGGCCAGCATGCCGGCCGACGCGGGGGAGGCGGCGGCGCGGTCGGGTCCCGGCTCGCACAGGCCGACTCGGAGACCCCGTAACGCGGCCGCTCGGGCGCAGGCGGCACCGATGACGCCGCCGCCCACGACCATCACTTCACAGGACGAAACTTTGTGCGACATTTAGGCGTACGCCGCAGGAGACGTCCCGGACACCACGGAGGGTACCATGTTCCGGAGTATACTAGGCTTCGCGTTACTGGCCGTCGTGGCGTGGTTCGCCCTGAACTTGGTCTTCGGCTTGTTCGGGTTCGTGCTCAGCCTCGCGATGAAGCTGTTGTGGCTCGCTGCGATCGGCTTCCTCTTCTATCTCGCGCTCCGTCTCGTCAGTCCGAGTACGGCCGACAAGCTGCGCGACATGATCAAAGGGCGTTCCGCCGCCTAACGATCCGACGTAGGGGCGCAGCATGCTGCGCCCCTACTGTGCGTCCAGCCGTGACAATACCGCCCAAGTGATCAACGGAAACAAGATCTCGTGGTGCCCGGTCAGTTGGATCCCTCGGCCGCCCGCGAGTGTCGGCCGCTCGACCACGTTGACCCGGGGCCGGTAGTGTCGTTGCATGTCGCAGTCGCAGGCGGTGAAGTTCTTGGGTTTCCCGCCGTGCAGGTTGCGCGCGATCGTGAGGGCCTTCAAGAACACCTCCGGCATCACGACGGCGCTGCCGAGGTTCAGGACGACGCCGCCGTCATCGAGGCTGGGCAGGCTGCCGGCGAGCCGCTTGAAGTCGCGGTGGCTGGTGGCGCCGAGCGTCGCGCCATCGGCGGTGGGGTGCTGGTGGATGATCTCAGCGCCCACCGCGGCGTGCACCGTCACGGGCACGCCCAACTGCGCGCAGGCGACGAGCACCGACACCTCGCGGCCGGGCAGCTCTTTGCGTGCGTGTAAATACTCCGCCAGCGCCTCGCCCGCGCCCTGATCGCCCGCGGCGCCGCGCGCCAGCGCGGCGTTCATGTCTCGCCCCGTCTCTTCCGCCATCCCGAACGTTCCGTCGCCGAGGCCGGCGGCCACGTCCTCGCTCGTCCCCCCGAAGGCGGCCAGCTCGAAGTCGTGGATCGCGGCGCTGCCGTTCATCGCGACGTGCGTCACCGCCTTGCGCCGCATCAGCTCGATGAGCAGGGGGCCCAGCCCGACCTTGATCACGTGGCCGCCCAACATGGCGACCACGCCGCGCTTTCCCGCGGCCGACGCCATGGCGTCCACGACGACGCGGACGTCCTGCGCGGCGAGGATCGCGGGGAGCGAGCTCCAGAAGGCGGCGAACGACCGATCGGCGCCCGGAGGGTGCGCGAGCAGCGAGGGATCGACTTTGTTGGAGCGGCGGGCGATTGGGATGGTCTTCAGGCGGGCGAAGTCGGCTTCGCGGTAGTCCGTCATGGGTGCTCCGGAACGGATAGCTCCTTGAGCTTCAACGTGACCTGACCGAACGAGAAGTTGGACTGGATCGCCAGAACGATGCGGCGCGCGTCGTCGGACAGCCAGATGCGCGTCTCCGACTTTTCGGCGAAGATGCCGCGCCCCTGGGGAATCTTGGGTCGCACCACGATGGCGTCCCATTTCTTGCCCGCGACGTTGACCCGCTCGCGCCGCAGGACTTCGATGATCACCGGATTGCGGTCGGGCCGGAAGTAGCGCGCATACTCGTAGCGCTTCCCGATCTCGAGGGGCACGGTGCGGATCCAATACAAGAACGCGGCGTCGTCCAGGGGTTGCGCGACCGTAGCGAACGTGGTGTCGCGTCCCACCTCGCGGTAAAACCCCGAGTCCGGATAGATCTCATACGTGCGCTCGCGGTGCCGGTCGCGCTCGTCCTGGACGGAGCGAAAGCGGCGCGACTGGAAGTCGCGGCGCCCGACCCACGACTCGAGCGTCTGGTCGAGGTGGTACCACAGCGCCCCGCCCGAGATGCGGAACTGCATGTGCACCGCCTCGATCCCGCGCACCGTGTCGATGCCCACCACTTCCATCACGGCCGTTCCGACGCTGAAGATGCCGTACTTGGCCCCATAGGTCAGGCGCTCTCCCACCGGGAACGGCACCGCCGCTACGGTGGCGGCGGCGGGGAGGCTTGCATGGGCCGAATCCTGACCGTCGAGCGATAGCGGTGCGACGACGAGGGCGATGGCCACGGCCACGCTGCGGGCCGCTCGCACCACGCGCCGGCCCCGCCACGCCGCCAGCAGCTGATGCCACGGCGTCGCGCGGGAGGGACGTTGCTGCAGGTCGTACCGGGCCGGTGTCGGAACCACTTCGATGCGCCGCGCCTGCGGCGCGAGCCGGGCGAGCAGCTCGGCATTGGCGCACCAGCCTTCGGTCGTCAGCAGCGGCGCCGTGGCCCCGCCGCCGGCGCGCTGCGTCGCCTGGCGCAGCACGATGAGGCGCAGCGCCGTGAATCCCGACACGCTGTCGCGCACGCCGGTCACGGGCAGCAGACGCGGCGCGACGCGGCGCACCCAGCGCTCGCCCCACGACCGCCGGCCGAGCGCGCGGGCTTCTTCTGCCACCACGAGGTCGGCCCCCGACTCGAGCCGTTTCACCATTTCTTCCATCGTCTCGGGCGCGTGCACGAAGTCCGCGTGGAGCGTGATCGCGCAGTCGCGCTTGGGCCGGTCGGTGCGCTGCAGGGCCAGGCGCAACAGCTCCTCGAGGCTGCGGGCGTAGCCCCGGCGGTCCGTATGTGTGACGAGCGTCATCGGCAGGACCCGCCCGTAGGAAGCGAGAATCTCGCCGGTCCCGTCGGTCGACCCGTCGTCGCAGGCGAGAATGTGGTATTCCCGCGCGAACGCGGTGAAGACCTGCCGCACCTTCCAGAGCACCAGGCCTGCGGTGCGCGCTTCGTTGTGGACCGGGACGCAGACGTAGATCATAGCCCTGCAATCTAGAGGAGTGAGCGATACAGGGCCAAGACGCTCTGTGCCATCGCCCGAGCGGTGAACCGCTCGGGAAACAGGATGCGGGATGCGGGATGCGAAAGGGCGGCGACCACCTTGCCCGCCAGGCCCTCCGCGTCCCCCACTGGCACCAAGGCTTCGGGTGGCACGATCTCGGGGATCCCGCCCGCCGCGGTTGCGACAACCGGCTTGCCGAGCGCCAGCGCATTGAGAATCACGCTGCCCAACCCTTCTTCCTTCGATGACATCACGAACACGTCCGCTTCCCGAATCAGGGCATCGGCTGGATCTACATACCCCAGCAGATGCACCCGATCGGCTACCCCGAGGCGCGCGATCTCGGCCGTGAGGGACCCGCGCAGCTCACCTTCGCCCGCGATGACCCAGTGGAGGTCGGGTCGAGCGGTACGGGCATGGTGTGCGGCGCGAATCAGCGTGCGCTGATCCTTGTGGCGCACCAGGGCGGCGACGTTGACGGCCAGTGGTGCGTCGGGCGGGATGTGGAGGAAGGCGCGGATATGCGCCGGCTCAGCGGCCGCGCGGCGGATTTCGTCCGGGTCGATGCCGTCGCGGATGACGACAATCTCCCCGACCCTGATACCGTCGGAGACGAGGACTTCCTTCACTGCGGCGGATACGGCGACGAGTTGGTCGGCCTGAGCCCACGGACTGTCTCCGAGAAGGCCTCGGGCGATGCGGGGCGGACGCCGCAGGTGGAAATCCACCCGGCGGGTGCCTACCACCCTGGGCCGCGAGTCCTTCCAATCACGGACATACCAGGGCTTGGCGCCCCCAGCCGGATGGTACCACCTCCATAGCTTGCCGTGCGCGAGACCAACCGCAAAGCGCATGGAGTGGGCGTCATGAGCGTGAATGATCGCGGGCCGGAAGCGTAAGACAAGCTCCACCAGCGCGTACGACGCGCGTGGATCGAACGTCAGCGTCCAAGGGACTTCGGCGACCCCTACACCGTCTCTGGCTGCGCGTCGCGCGAGCTCGCTGCCGCGCTTCGTGACGAGGACCTGTTCGACGCCCGGCTCCCGCGCCAGCTCCCGGCACAGCAGGCGCACTTGGTTCTGGCCGCCGCGCCACTCCCGGCCGGAATCGACCTGGAGAACTCGCAGCGTGTCAGGCAGGCGACTTCACGTCGGCGAGCACGCGCCGCAATTCGTCCAGCTTGAACGGCTTTTGGAGGAAGGGGCGGCCGAGCCGCTCGAGGAACTGCAGCGTGTCGCCGCGCACGGTGTCACCGGTGGCGAACACCATTCGGCCGGCGACGGCGGGATGCATCTGGGACAGCGTTTGATCCCGCCCAGGCGCGGCATTCGGAGGTCGCAGATGATCAGGTCGAATGGCTGCGTCAGCGCGCGCTTCAGCGCCTGGCTGCCATCGGAGGCGAGGACCACCACGTGGCCCCAGCTCTCGAGGGTCGCCTGCATATAGTGGAGGATGTGCGGCTCGTCGTCCACGACGAGGACGCGGAGCCGCTCCGCGGCGGGACCCGTGGCGGCCGCCGGAGATTGCGCCTCCACCAGCTCGGTCGCCGTGGCCAGGCGCGCCTCGGTGGCCCCCGGCAACTCGACGGTGAAGGTGGCGCCGCTGCCGAGGCCCGGATCCACCGTGATGCTCCCGCCATGCTCCTTGACGATGCCCTGGCAGATGGACAGGCCGAGACCCGTCCCCTCGCCCTCGGACTTCGTGCTGAAAAACGGCTCGAACACGTGTTGCGAGACGGACTCCGGCATTCCCGGTCCGTTGTCCGAGATGCTGACCGCCACGCCGTCGAGCCAACACTTGGCGAGGACGGTGATGCGGCCGCCGCTGACGTCGGCCCCGCGAATCGCCTGCGCGGCGTTGTTGATGATGTTCACGAACACCTGCTTGATCTGGTTCGCGTGTACCTCGACCTCCGGCAGGCCGGGCTCGGCGGTGAACGTCAGCTCCACGTGCTGAGCCATCAACTGGTTCTTGAGCAGCAGAATCGTCGACTCGAGGATGGGCCGGATGGATTGGAGCTGCCGCTCGCCCTCTTGGCGTCGCGCGAATGAGAGCAGGTTGCGCACGATCCCCGACGCCCGCTCGGCTTCCTGGCGGATGACGGCGAGGGGCTCCTCGAGGCGCTCCGGCACGTCTTCAGCCTCTCCGAGGAGGTCCGCGAACCCCACCACGGAGGCGAGAGGGTTGTTCAAGTCGTGCGCGACGCCCGCGATCAATTGACCGATCGCCGACATTTTCTCGGACTGCAGGAGCTGGTCCTGGAGTCGGCGCTTCTCCGTCTGGTCCTCGAATAGGAGCACGGCGGCACCCGGCTCGCCGGTGCCGATCGCGGTGACGATCAGGACGCGCTCGCCGGCGCGCACCTCCACGGGGGCCCCGGTGGGTGCTGCGACCAGCCGGGCCACCGGATCGATCCAGGCGGCGGGCAGCAGCGTGACCCAGGGGCGCCCGGGCAGAGCCGTGACGGGGAGCTTGATCAGCTCGGCGAAGACGCGGTTCGCGCGCCGCACGGCGCCCTGCGGGTCGATGAAGCAGATGGCCTGGTTGATGGCGTCCACCGTCTGCTCCCATTCGCGCTTGCCGCTCGAAAGGAGCTCTACCAGGCGCGCGTTCTCCAAGGCGATGGCTGCTTGCGCGAGAACCGCGCGGACGAAGGCGAGCGCGGCGTCGCCCAGAGCGCCGGCGCGCTCCCCCTCGAGCGCCACCGCGCCGATGGTGCGGCCCACGGCGGCAATCGGTGCGCCGAGCCAGCTCACGGGCTCGGGGTTCGGCACGGTGACGCCGAGGTTGGCGGCACTCGCCGCGACGTGCTCGGGGATGACGAGCGGTCCCCGTCGCAGCGCGAGCTGCAACAGCGGCTCGTCGGTCGTCGCGGGGCGGGGCCCGTCGTGGTAGGCGACGACGAGGCGGTTGGAGTCGACATCGAGCAGCATGATGGACAGCCGCTCGGGGGCCAGCTGCTCGGTGATCGCGCGCGCCTGGGAGAGCCCGGTCAGGCGCTGCAGCACGTCCGTCATCGATTGGGGCTTGGCCATCATTCAACTATAGCGTGTCGCTGCGGGTCGGTCACTCGTCCAGGAAGTGTGTGGGCACGGTGGTCGCTGCCTCCACGAGCGCTTCCGCCGACTTGATGAACCGCACCACGATGGGGAGGGACCCCTGGAGCGCGACCTTGCGCTGCATGATCCCGGCGATCGGGCCCAGCTCCTTGCGGATGATCTGTTTCCAGTAGCGGTACTCCGCCGTCAGCACGAACGCGGCCTTTTGCGCGGCATCCGCCGTCACGACCTTCGACTCGCGGCATTCGCCCCGATCCAGGTCGAGCCAAATCCCCACGGCGCTCGCGACGCCGATCTCCGGATGCGCCGGCACGATCAGCGCGACCGGGCCGTGCGTCCATTCGAGCGACGCCGCGCGGTATCCGGCGCTGGCGTTGATCGCGGCGCCGTACGCGGCGACCCACTCGGGCGACGGAAACGAGAGCGGACTCACGCGACGGCTCGCGCGAATCCGTCGAACAGGGCGCGCTCGGTGAGGTCTTCGGGGTGCCACTGTACCGCGAGCGTCCACGGCGACGCCGCGTCCACCGGTTCCGCGGCTTCGATCACGCCGTCGTCCGCCCACGCGACGGCGCGCAGGCCGGGCGCGAGATTGCGGATCGCCTGGTGATGCCGGCTGTTGACGGTCGCGGCACGCGTGCCGAGCGTCCGTTCGAGCAGCGACCCGGGCTCGACGCGCACGGCGTGGCGGCTGTCGTCGCCCGCGTGCGTCACCGGGCCGGGCCGCTCGCTCCCCAGGTCCTGATACAAGGTCCCCCCGAGTGCGACGTTGAGAATCTGGATGCCGCGGCAGATCGCGAGGATCGGAAGGCGGCGCTCGCGCGCGGCCGCGATGAGCGCCAACTCGGCGGCGTCGCGCGTCGGGTCGGTGTCCTCGAGCCTGGGGTGCGGGGTCGCGCCATACAGCGCCGGCTCCACATCTTCGCCGCCCGTCAGCACCAGGCCGCGGACGCCGCTGCCGCTCAGCGCAGCGACGGCGCGCTCAGGCGCGAGCATCGTCGGCAAGGCGAGCGGCACGAGCCCGGCGCGGTCGAGCGCGCGAACGTAGGCGGTATTGAGGGTGACCCGCTCGCGTCCCTCCACCTGCCGACGCGGCGCGGTGACGGCGACGACCGGTGTCACGACCTGGGTTGAGGGGGGGAGGCGGCGCCGAGGATGGGGCAGCGGGGGTTGCTCACGCTCGCCCAATCAACGCGGACGCCGTACAGGTTCAGCGTCGCGGTGCCGCCCGTAATCGTCCCTAAGTGGGCGTAGACCTTCGGCTCCACCCCTTCGTACACCATCACGCCCACGCTCCGGTGCGAAGTGTCGTCCACGACGAGCAATCCATAGCCGGTGTGCGCGGGGAATCCTTCGCCGACGTATTCCATGACGATCGACTTCGCCTGGGCATCGTAACCGACGTGCACCAACCCCTGCCTCTGCTGGATGACCATGGCGGGCAGCGACTCGGGCAAGCCGCGCGGCGGGTCTGTGATGACCGCGCGCGCGTTGTGGAACTGCTGTTCAATGAGCGCCGGGCCGGCAATGACGGCGAGGCCACACGCGGGCGAGCGCGATGCGTCGCCGCCGCACGCCGCGGCCAAGACCGTCAGAGCGAGGAGTCGCAATTTCATGCGCTCCAATCTAATACGACCACGCGGCGGCGACGGAGATCGTACGCACGGGCGCGAGAGTCTCGGGGACGAGATTGTACACATAGTTGAGGGCGTTGGCGACGAGCAGTCGCAGCTCGACCTGGCCCTTCGTCCAGCTGGCGCGGAGGTCGAGCACGCGCAACGGGACGCGCCGCGCGTCGACGAAGCCCTCGAGCTCGATCTTTGCCGGCCGGCTCGCGTAGCGGAAGTCGGCGCCGAGGTCCCACGCGCTGCCGCTGCCGCCCGGCGCGTAGTCCGCGGCCGCCGTGAGCAGGTGGGTCGGCCGAAATGCGAGGAGTGGACGGGTGTCGAGGTACTGGTACGCCAGCGAGGCGGTGAGGTGGTCCGGGATCGGCGCGGCGAGCAGGGTCGCGTCCAATCCCGCGATGCGGGCCCGAGCCACGTTCTGGAGCTGGATGGTGTCGCCCGAGATGAGCGATGGCTCGATCAGATCGCGGGCCTCCGTCCAGAACAGGGCGGCGTCGAGGCGCAGGGTGCCCAGGATCGGCGTCGTGTGCCCCAGCTCGCCCGACCATCCCGTTTCCGGGCGGAGCGTGGGGTTGGGGATGACCTCGAAGCCGAGCGCGACGGTGTGGACGAAACGCTCCGCCATGGTCGGGGCGCGGAATCCCCGGCCGACCGAGGCCCGCAGCGTCCCTCCAGCGAAGGGGATCGTCGCCCCGACGCGCGGACTGACCACCGCGGTCAACGAGCCCCCGTCGATCGCGAGGTAATCGAGGCGCGCGCCCGCGGTGAGGCGGGAGGTGCCGATCCGCTGTTGACTCTCGCCGTACGCCGCGAACTCCGACTGGGAGTGCGTGCCGAAGATGTCGCTGACGACGTCGGACAGCGTTCCCTCGCCCCCCACCAGCACGGTGCGGTCGGCATCGGGGTGGGCCTCGGCGCGCACCTCGAGACCGAAGCGATCCGAAAGACTGGACTCGTTGGCGCTGCGCCGGTAGTCGGCGAAGTGCGTGCGCAGCCAGGAGCCGCGCGCCTGCCAGGCGAACCGATCCGACGTCACGGTGCGCAGCTGCGCGGAGAGATAGCCCTTGCGGGAGTCGGTGCGCGCGCCACGCTCCAACGTGTCGATCTTGAACGGCTGGAAGACCTGCCCCCGGTCGTCGCACTGACCACGGCTGCACCAGCTGAGCGGGACCTGGTACTGATCCACAGCCCACGATCCCGACACGTCGAGACGGGTGCGCGGCGTGGCCTGCCAGCGGCCCTTCCCGGAGAGTTGCCAATGATCGCGCGCGTCCTGTTCGCGGTAGCCGTCGGAGTGGCGGGCGCCGACGGACAGACGACCGGCGGCCCGCTCCGTTCCGTACGAGCCCGTCAGGTCCACGCCGTCATGCAACCCCGTGCCGTTACGGAAGCGCCATTCGGGATGGGGCGGGTCGGCGTAGGCGCCGCCGGTCACCCGCACTCGGGCGTGGATGCCGGTGGGCACATCGCGCGTCGTGAGGTTCACCACGCCGCCGAGCGCGGCGGAGCCGTACAGCGACGAGCCGGCACCCTTCAGGATCTCCACGCGCTCGATCTGATCGGCAGGGATCAGGTCCCAATTGATGCCGCCGCGGTCGCCCTCGTTCATCGGGACACCGTCGACGAGGAGGAGGACGCGGGAGTTGAGCCCCTGCACATACCCGGTCGATCCGCGGATGTTGATCTGGCCGTTGAGGATCTGGACGCCCGCGGC
>WNFM01264598.1_pt2 | contig 25520 bp, 24 predicted proteins | sample 5400271 | NCBI WGS metagenome assembly WNFM01 (sample SAMN13153352, study PRJNA577476) | soil metagenome | isolation source: 60 cm saprolite on Douglas fir-dominated hillslope | place: USA:California | collected 2013-09-17 | reverse complement strand
TCTCCGCTGAGCTGCGGCGCAAAAACCCTCGTCGTTATGTCGCAGCGCGCACTCTTTACTCGCCAAATGTTTCGATAGACCAGTTCTTATGAAACTTGCCTGGCAAAATATCATTCACGATCGAGCCCGTTTCTCAGTAACGGTGCTGGGCGTGGCTTTTGCCGTATTCCTGATGGTTTTTCAAGGCAGCCTCCTGACCGGTTTTTTGCAGGCAGCATCCAGACTCATTGATGCCAGCGACTCGGACATCTGGATTACCGCCAGAGGAGTGCAGGCGTTTGAGTTTGGAACTCCCATCGAAGGCCGAGTCAGAGAGATGGCTTCGGGCGTTCCCGGGGTTCTGGAAACAAGTCGAGTGTGCATGGCTTTTGCCGTCTATCGCACACCCAACGGAAAGCAACAGGTTGTAGCTCTGGTTGGTGCGGATTCCAATGCAGGAAAGCGGTTCCCGGTTCCCAATGCGCCTGGGTTGTCCGAAGGGATGTCGCCCGATGCGGTCCTTTATGATGTCAGCGACCGCGATCTGATTCAAGTGGCGGCCTTGCCTGCAGAAGTGGAAGTAAACCGGCACCGTGCCAGTATCGAGCGTCAGATTCACGGGTACGGCGCGTTCCTTGGTGTCCCCTTTCTGTTTACTTCCTACCGGAATGCCACTCGGTACATGGGCTTTGGTCCGGAAGAAGCCATGTACATTCTCTTGCGTGTCGACAGGGCGTATTCGGTGCCAGACGTGCAGCAGAACCTTCAGCAGCGTCTTCCAGAGGTGGATGTACTGACCAGAGATGAATTTGAGCGCAAATCTCGCATGTACTGGACGATCAAAACCGGGGCCGGAGGCGCAATTCTAACTGCCGCAGTGTTGGGGTTTCTGATTGGCCTTGTCGTGGTCTCCCAGACCGTCTATGCGAACACCATGGAGAACATCGAGGAATACGCGACGTTAAAAGCCCTTGGCGCGTCGCAAACTTTCGTGGCGCGCATTGTGCTCACGCAAGCCCTGATTTGCGGAGTGCTCGGCAGCATTCTGGGCCTCCTGGCGGTCGTTCCCTGTATTGGCTATGCAAAAGCCTTGATTCCGTGGATCTACACACCCTGGTGGTTACTCCTTGTCATGGTCTTGCCGAGCTTGGCCATGTGTTCACTGGCGTCGATCGCTTCCGTGCGAAGCGCCCTCACAGTTGAGCCGGGGAGGGTGTTCCGTGCCTGACCACTTCTTGGGAGTTGAAGGGGCGAGCGTATCGTTCGGCAAACGAGAGGCACAAGTGCGCGCGCTGCAGGGCGTTTCGCAATTCTTCGAGCGTGGCACGCTTTCGCTGGTCATGGGGCCCTCTGGGAGCGGAAAAACCACCTTGCTATCTCTGCTCGGCTGTTTATTGTCCCCCGATGAGGGGACAGTCTTCGTGGACGGCGTCGCGGTAAACGTGCTGAGTGAAGCGGAGAGGACGGCTGTCCGGCAAAAGAAAATCAGTTTTGTTTTCCAAGCCTTTCGACTTTTTCACTCTCTTTCCGCGATCGAAAATGTTGCCCTCGGCTTCGAACTTCGCGATCCCACCCTGCCTGGCCGAATGGAGATGGCAAAAGATTTACTCGTTCGATTCGGACTGGGGGAAAAGCTCAACCAGGAGCCGTACGAACTTAGTCCGGGGGAAAAGCAGAGAGTTGCAATTGCGCGTGCCTTGGCAGGAAATCCCCCCATTCTCCTGGCGGATGAGCCGACTGCATCGCTGGATGCCCAGGCCGGAAGAAGTATCTGTCAGCTTCTCCGAACTCAGGTTGATGAAGAGAGGAGAACCGTTGTTGTCGTAACGCATGATCCGCGATGGCAAGAATTTGCCGATCGCACAATCAACCTATGCCATGGCCAGGTGGAACAAGAGGAGAAAAACATATGACGGCCCGCAGCAGGTGGGGCATTGGCGTTGTCGCGCTCGTCCTGGTGATTGTGGTTATCGCGTTCCTGGGGACAACGCGGAACAGGAATTCGGTGCAAGCCCGGGGGATAGGTTTTGATAACTCCCCCGCGACAGTCGTCTTTGCCTCTCCCGGAAGAGTAGAGGGAGCCTCGGAAACTACGCAGGTTGGGGCTGCCGCGGATGGCATCCTGAAGTCCGTTTACGTGAAAGAAGGTCAGTACGTAAAAAGAGGAACCTTGCTGGGCGAGATCGGCTGTGATGATTTGCAGGCGAATTTACAAACGGCGACGGCCGAGGCCGATAGCGCTCGCCAGGCGAGAACCAGGATATTGCGGGGCGCGCGTGATGAGGAAAAGAAGATAGCCAGTGAAAAGACGGCGGCCGCCCGCGCTACATTTGAAGAGGCCAAATCGCGGCTGGAGATGCAGCGCGCGCTGTATCAAAAGGAACAGATTTCCCGGTCTTCCTATGAACAAGCTGTCCGCGATCTGGGCGTGGCCGATGCCAACCTGAAAGCAGCTGTTAGAACCGAGGAATTGCTTGCTGCGCCGCCGCTGCAAGAAGATCAGGCCAAAGCCGATGCTGAGGTCGTCGCTGCGGAGGGCCGTACTCGCACAGTCCAGGAGCGTATCGAGAAGTGCTCAATTCTTGCTCCGATCGACGGAACCGTCTTGAGGGTCTACGCAAGACGCGGTGAGTCTTTTAGCACCGTCACTCCGCGCCCACTATTCAGCCTCGCGGATACTTCCGCCAGGCGTATTAAGGCGGAAATTGACGAAAGTGACGTTGACAAGGTGTCGGTCGGACAGAAGGTGGTTATCCAGGCAGACGCTCTCGATGGAAAAAGGCTTAATGGATCGGTGGTAAGAGTTTCTTCAATGATGGGAAGGAAGAGCATTTCCACGGGCGATCCATCTGACAAAAGCGACCGCGATATCCTGGAGGCGGTGATCGGCTTAGAGGGCAACCCGCTCTCACTGCCGATCGGTCTTAGAGTTACCGTACAGTTTTTGGCAGCTACCCCGGTGAAAAGATAAGAAGGACTTCTACATACAATTCCCGAAACCGGAATGCGCGTACTTCGCGCGCTTGCTGGAGGCTGGGCAGCAATTACCTCCGAAGAAACTGACACAAAAACTGACAGATCGGCGCCCGGAGACACCCCCATCCGCTGGGGTGTCGACGTAAGTTCTGATGTTTCAGGAAATTATGGCGGGGACGACGAGACTCGAACTCGCGACCTCTGCCGTGACAGGGCAGCGTTCTAACCAACTGAACTACGTCCCCGCGGGAAAGGGGACTGCCAAGCGCCGCCTAAGTCGTTCAAAATCGTACAAGACACCGCGTGCTGTGGGTTGGATTGTGGGTTGAAAGTTTTTTCGTGAAAATAGCATCACGCCACACGGGCCGCGAAAATCTGGCGCTGCGTGCTAACATCTGCTGCATGTCGGATCACCACATCCAGCTCCTAATGCTGGTCGTACAGGCACTGGCCTTGGCTGGTCTGACGATCTACTGCGTAGAGACTTTCAGGATGCGCAGGGCTGCCCAGCAACAGGTCAAGAGTTCGATGGATCAGCTTGAGAGTTATTCCAAACCGTGTATCACGTTCTGGTCCGAACTCCGTCAGGGCGATGACGTAATTTTACAAATGCATGGCGCAACCGGAAATTTGGTCGCGCGGCCAGACGGTGGAAGCTACGTCATGCACAATCTTGGCAACGGATTGGCGCTCAATCTTCGGTATTACATCACCAGAAATAATCCCCAGCTTGACCAAGACCCTAATCGTTGGCGGTATGTCCCAACCGTTCCAGCAACTGCCAAAGTCACGCTGGTCGAAACCCTCGGTCACTATAACCAAGAGCACGAAGCGACTTTCGAATATGAGAGCATAGGCGGCAGGAAATACCGTTCGACCATAACGCTCAATCACCACGTCATCACTTCGTATCGCTTTGAGGAAATCAAAACCTAAGTGCGAAAGACAATGTAACTCTCCATTTAGCGACCGGCGCCGGTCCTTCACACTGACCTGCGTTGATCCCACTTTGAAGGACAACACCCGCGGTTCGCCAAACGCACACGGTGATAACATCGAGCAAAAGGAATCCCTGACGAATTCCCGCGGGGAATCTGGAGTTATTTCCACAGGCGCAATAGAAATTGTTCGTTCTCGCTAACCAGATCTGGTTCGCGCCCAGTGTGTTCAAGCATTCCCTTGATGATCTGCCTGGGAACGCCCATACCCATGTGTTCAAGATATCCGTAATCGCGCATCACATCAGTGATGAGTTGGTTCCGCGCTGAGCGGCATCCGGCTTTCATTCGCGCCGGGGTGATTCCATTGGGTAGTCTCCCGGGAGAAATGATCTCCAATCTGTCGGAATAGATAGAAAGTTCAATGGTGGTTGCTGAAAGAAGATAATCTCGGTGCACGAGAGCGTTTACAATCCCTTCTCTCAGCACATGTTCAGGATAATCTGGCCTCTCGACTCTCCGTCCGTCTTTAACTTCGGCAATAGCCTTGGTATTGCGTCTGATAAACGCGATAGCCTGTTCAACAAGACCCGCCTCAACGATTTCGGTCTGATCCGGAGTGAAGAATCCAACAAGCGGACCACGCATAGCTTGCCGTTCAATAGCGTTGTAGTCCTTTTCAGTACCCGGGTACACAGCTGCGTCGATGGCGGCTTGCGGTATAAACCGGTTTGGGTTTCGACCGAACAGAAGCAATCCAGCAACAGTGCACGGAAAAAGGTCTTGGTGCTCGCACAGGATTTCCGTATTCACCAAAAGGGTTTGCCACCCTTGTTGGTCCTCCAAAGCGGGCGCTGTTTGCGCCCGCACCTTGTCGAAATACTGCGCGACTCTTCGAAGGTCGAGGTCCCCGATCGAGCTCCCGGACACTGGACGAGTCTCGACCCGGAACCTACCTCGTTGTTGAAACAATCTCTCCAGTTCTTCGGGACTCGGCTCGCGTGATTGAGTTCCTACCCGGATGTAATAGCCATGACGCTGATTGTGCCATACGGACTGTACAGCCCAGCCACGTTCGACCTGAACCACTGCGACGTGTTTTCCTGCCTCAACGTCTCGTATCCATTGGAAGTAAGGGATAATCTCGGGACGAATCTTGTCACGACACAGGGTCATCACCCACTCTTCGAGGTCGGCCCGCGTTGTCCCAAAAATCGAGCCGTCATCCTCGACTCCAAGAAGGACAACACCGCCTTGGAAATTAGCAAACGCAACCAGTTCACGCGCCAGCTCGTAATTTTGGATAACGTCGCGTTTAAACTCGACGCCTGAGTTTTCACCGTTGTATATGATTTCTAGAAGCTCGGTCTTATTCATGTAAGCCCGCCGACCTAAAAGCCATACTTCAAACGTCGCATTTCAAATGCTTCTCTGCCACCCTCCAGCAGCTCCTCAACGAGCTCGCGAATCGGTCGGCTGTCCATTGACCCGAGATGTTCCGGTTTGATTTTTGCCGAACCGTGTTCGGCCTCTCCGGTTGGCGACAAGCCGGCGATAAGTTCGGCATCTCCTAACACAGGGATATTGGCGTTATGCGTTGCAAACAGGAATTGCCGCCGCCGCTTCTCATCTCTCATCTTCGGAACGACCCCTTCTGTCACAAATCGATTGTCAAGATCATCTTCAGGTTGGTCGACCACGAGCGGGGCGTCCGACTCCAAAAGAAGCAACAACAGCACGGCAGTTGCCTTCTGACCAGTCGAGAGGTCTTCAAGAGTCTTCCAACTCCCTTGGTCTCCCTCCAGTGCGACGTTCAGCTCCACCGAAGTGACCGGAGGCATCTGAACCTCTTCCAATTCCATGAAAAAACCAGGGCCCATTTGGGCCAAACGGTCAGCTTGTGCAGGAGACACAGAGAATCTCTTCGCTAACTCGTCGCGCCCCGCTCGACACGCATCAACGAATTCGGCAAGTGAGAAATCAGTTCGATCCCGGAGCAGTTCCAACGTTTCAGAAAGCCGGCCGCCGACCCTGTCCCGCAACAAACTCAACAGCGGTTCACGGTTCCCCTCGAAATGGACAGTGACGCGCACTCGGCCACTGAGTTGTTTTGTAACTTTCTTAGCGGCACGTTGCAACCTTTGAAACTCGCTTTGCTTGAGATCTCCCCACTCAGCAAGTAGATTTCTTCTTCTTTGTTCCTCTTCGCGCAAACGCTCCGTCAACAGGGTCATCTGTTCGCGTAACGGTCGGAACTCTTCCATTTGCCTTCTGAGACGCAAGAATTCCTCGCCGTCAACTTTTGACTTCTGCAGTTCACGCAGAATTTTCTCGTACTCGGCCTGTGCCTTCTTTTTTCTTTCATTCCATTCAGCGGTGATTTCACCGAAACCCTTGTCAAACTCCTCGAGGGCAATCTTTAACTCGCTGGAGATTCGTTTCAGGCGAGATTCCAAGGCTAACAACAGGCCGTCAGCCTTGTGAAGAATAGGGCCTCCAGGCAAGTCCTTGAGGGCCGCCTCAGAGACAAAAACTCTATCAAACGGGAACAGCGATGCTAACTGTGCTTGAACTTCCTTGGAAGGTTGGACCCTCTGCGTGACAGTCTTTAAAACGCGCTCCTCGCGCACGATGAAACTCTGCTCTTTTAGCCGATCTTCTAGTCCAGCATCCTGATAGCGCTTCAGTGTCTGTTCTATAACCGGCGCATTTGAAAGCCGTTCCTGGATTTGCGCGAATTCCTTGTGGATGGAATTGATTTGCGTCCTGGACCTCTCCATCTGACGTAAGGTTTCAAGCACTCGATTGTCGTCGCTTTCACCTGCCTCCATGAAACGTCGAAGCAAGAGAGTCAGCTTCTCTTTGCTTCTTGCCAGTTCTGCTACCTCGTGTTGACCGTACACCTCCACCCGAGGGATCAAGTCGAGCGGTTGAACCGGTAACACAGCTCCGGATCCATCCCGCACAATTGCGGGATTGGGGATCGTGCGTTCGATTACATACTCCCGCATGTCCGGCCTATACGATCTTACTGCGAGTGATATCTTCGTCCCACTCTTCAGTACATTACGCACAATTAAGTCATGGACCTTTCGTGCGTCCTCTCCGATAGGTTCTATACCTAACACGTAGCGCACGCTCTCAACAGCCGTCGACTTTCCCGCACCTCGTCCCCCTATGAGCACATTAAGATTCTCATTGAAGTGCAGTCCGACGCCGTCCAAAAACCCCCCTTGCCAGCTTATGGCAACAAATTCTGTATGTTGCTCTGGTACCAAATCGCTTTTCAGGCGGATTCGTGATTCAGGGTCCAAAATCGCCTGCCGAAGTCCTTGTACCGAGACCTCAGACATCTTGATGAAACAGGCGGCTCCTTGTTTTCGAAAGTCTTCTGGCTGGGAAACGTCCTGGGAATTGAGAATTGCAATGGGATTCTTTCTTTTATGCTCGGCGTTCTTGCCTTCCAGAATGGGCCTCAAATCGTCGGGAGCATCGGAAACAGGACCTGGTAACGAGCAGGCCAAGAGGTTTTCATTCTTCCAAACATTTACACGGGCCTGTCCCTTCAGCGTTCTCAAAACACCACCGTCGCTTGCTACGTGTGCTGCAATGCAGATCGCCTCCCAGTTTTTGCATTGTTCAAGCAGTTCTCCGGCATCATACTTTCCAACTGGTGAAACCTGCTTCGAGTCGTGGATTCCGCAGTCCCCGATTTTGCGCTCAATCGCCGAAATCTCTGATCCTGGATTGAATAAACACAAGAAATGAACTCCGTCCTTCGTTACGGCTTCAAACCCTGGAAACACCAGAATTCCGGCGCGGGTGGCGGCCTCGATGAGCTGCCTGGATTCTCCGATTCGGTAATGATCTGTTACGCCAATTACCTCGATCCCCTCAACACCGCACGCTTCGATCAATGCTTCGTTGTACGCCGTTTCGTCCGAAAACCTCGTTGATTTCTTGTGGCGCACTAAATATCCGTAGGGGTTGACTTGCAGGGCGCACTTGAAAAACCGCGCGCCATTCGGAAGCCGCAGAGCGCCAGCTAGGCCGTTCTGAATATCCTTTGGAGTCGGGCTCATCTTGCTTGCCTCGTTTTCGGAGCGTTAGAAGCCCTCCGAGATGCCTTTGCCGAGCTTGATTTCTGCAAGTGCCAAAGTTCAGGCGCGCGCTTTGATAGTTCTGTTTCGATTAGGTCGAGCAACAAGGCTTGTTCCGTCACGCCTTCACGCGCGCAAAACATCTTCAACACTTTCTTCAATTCCGATGACACACGAACGTGGATCTGCCTGAGACTGCTCACAGCATTCCGCGAAGACTTCTCCATTGGTGTAAATCTACCTTCCGACCAAGATACCACATGTCAGACATCCAGGAAGCTACCGCGTTGAACCGTTTCGGCACCGAGGTTTACCAATGCCGCTGCCATCTCTCGACGGCCAACGCACCCAACTCGATTCGCAGTTCGGAGCGCAGTTTCACGAGGTAGCTCAACGCTTCGACCGTGCCTGCACCAGTATTCAACATTTCGAGCAATTCTTTGATCTCGGGCCGTCCAACGAGCACCACCCCATATTCGAGAGCCTGTTCCTTTTCGGAGTCCACAGGTTCGGCCCGGGTAAAGACCGCAGCAAAGATGTCGGCCTCCGTTCCTATTTTTTCTTCAAGCTCCTTCGCACGTTCCGCAAGCCCCGAAAATTTTACTGACGGCTTTTCGAGCGTGCACTCGACGAGGAGAACGGGGCCATTTTCGAGATACCCTCCCAAGTCCGGTTTTGCTTCACTCGCGCCCTCGCCGTACCAAACGACGGGCAATCCTAGGAGCGTGAGAAGACGAGCAACGCCCAACTCAAACTCCCGCGACTTCGTGCTACCACGATCCAGAAGAGCTTTCGTTAGTCTCTCTTGCGATGGGTCGAAGTAAGCGTCCACCATCTGCCGCAAATTCCCGACGGTCGGCCAGCGATCGACTTGCAGCGTTTGAACTTCATGACCTTCGAAGAGCAGCACGATTCGCGCGTTCGCGGCTTTATCTGGCCAATCGGGACGAATTGTCCATTGCAACTGTCCTGATTCGGCCTCTCCTGCGTCCTGCGGCTGAAAGCCCATCACGCTAGGTAGCATCCCAGCCCCAGGCCCATAAAAGCAGCGGGCAGAGAGCGAATCTGCGGGAGTAAGCGGACTGCCTTCGATGAGTATAGAACCCTTGTCCGCCGCTCGCAGTTCGAACGGTAACTCGGCGACGATCTCCAGAAAAGTATTGTCCCGCCCTCGATAGCTAACCCCGGGAATGAGGTGAGCGAACAACCCGCTCAGTCCGTCGTAACACGGGGTCGCACTCCGCAAGCGGGTTTCGATCTTGCGCGCAAGCTCAGGAGGAAGAAGGTCGAAGAGCTGTTGGCCGAATCCGCTCAATGTAATGCTCGTGCGCCTTTGCTGTGCATGGCCTCCGTTGTCACCAGGATCACGCACCATTGGCATCGACCAACTCACCGGCGATACGGCTGTTCCTGCTGCATTCGGTGGCTCTCGCTTCATGAGAATATCGACGTAGGCGCCGCCTCCGTCGTTCTCCCCACTCTGTAACCGTAAGGTTCCACCAACGACCAGTTCGCGGATAAGCAATTCCGCGGTGGCGATCGGAAAATCGACAGCGAAGTACAGAAAATGAGGCTCGGGAGAATGCATCTCCCGTTTCTCGGGGGCGTTCTCTCTGAACTCCAGACGAACGGCCGCATTGAACCATTTATCTCCGTGATTAATCGCTGCGCCGGAGGCTCGCAGAGAGCCCCACAGCTTCCGGTATGGCGCAATGCCAGCAAAAAACTCTTTCAAGGCTTGTTCAACCATAGGCTTTCTCCAATCTCAATCGGGCCAGCCTTCATGGAGCCCGCTGACCTGTACACGGCTAATTCCCAATGGCTTTCTTAAGGCCAACACAGTCTTCGAAGAATCTTGGATGAGAATGCTCCATTCCTCAAGTCAGAACAGTTGCGCACCATGTCAGGCGCCTGCTGTGGCACGACACGGGCATGAAAGGCCCATCCCCAAGTAGTGTGGCCCAAAGGATTCTAGGTCGGCGAGATACCCCTTGATTGCATTTCGGCCTTATAGAACTCAACGCCATCTGAGAGGATTTGCTGTAGTCGCGTCCCATCCCCAAGGCGATTCCCTTCATTGCACAGCTTAAAAATCTCTCCAAAATACTGAAAAGCGTTCCGCAAATAATCTGGAACGTTCACATCGTTCAGTATTTCTAAGCGAATCTCATCTTCTTTGGTTTGCTCCATGCTCATCAGCATCGGCAAATACGCGGTGGCATCGGAATGTTCGATGCCCGATAACAGCCTGTAAGCTTCCTCGTAATGTTTTTCCAGACCAACCTCGGTGAACATATCCCTCAGGGTGTGTGCTTCCGGTTGATACCACTGCTTGGGCATCTGCGTGTTGCCTTTACCGTCTTGATACTCCAACTGCTTCTTGGCACGGTCATAGTTGGTCTGGATGTACGAAATTGCTTGGGGTGCTACGCGCAGTCCAAGCTTTTGAACATCTGACTGCATCGCAATCCAATACCACGCCAAATACTTCCTCGCCCTCCGATCTCGCTCCGGCTCAATCGAAATCCAACGCGTCACCACCAGGAGGTTCAAAAGGCTCCTTAGAATCACGCCCGCGTCTTCACAATATGCAACCTCGCACAACCTGCGGATCGCATCGAATGACTTGTAAGCTCTCGGAGAAATCAGCGTCAAGCAACGATGATAGGGTGTAGGCCAACTTCCGCTGTACTTGTATTTGCTGATGGCCTCCTGCGCGAACTCAAGCATTCTATACACGTGATTGAAATGCTCGCGATATTTGTTCGCGGTTCGCTCGCGGAACTCGTCCTCAGTTGGTACCGGAATCGCCGAAGCCATGTGCTTTACCCCCTGACTATTCGCAATTATATCGCGCCGGAAACGCCTTTCGGCGTAATCCCAACCGCAAGCGCCATCATCAACCTCGGATGCGGCGGGACCAGCTTCCGACGATGCACCGTTCTAGGGCCATCGCGCAAAGGGCCTGCCGGCGTTGCTCGGAGGGCTTTTTTGTTTTGCAGCAACTTCTCCAGGAATGCGAAGCTTTTCACGACGGCGTTCGGTCTTGGCCCGACGGTTTTTGCCCGGGCCAGGGTAAGGTCAGTCCTAACTCAACATGATTAGCTTGGAGGGCTTAGTTGTTTTCGGGTGCAACATTGCTCTCACGGCGTCGATGCTCCGCGCGCCGTGGCAACGGATGATTCGATACTTTCGCTTGGCTGGGAACTCGTAGAAGGCCATACCTGCGAGACGGCATCGCTCCTTGCGTTCACTGGTTTTCGGGTCCAAGTACACGTGAACGTGCCATAACCCACCACCACTGAAGCCGCCGTAGCTCTTTGGGAATCCATGGGCTCCGAAAAATTCTTTTGAATCAATGTAGTCGTACCGGCCTTTCGTGAACTTCTTCGCTTTGTGGTCTGCCATGATCCCGTGAATTGTCATATCCAGATTTCTAGGCGTTAGCAACTTGGCTGATTCGCCCGGAGCTCCCAAGAGAATGGCAATCTCGATACACCTCCCCTCGACCCGCGGTTTCTGCGCGACCGGCTCCATTGGATAGAAGCTCTTTCTTGCTTTGATTTCACCGAGCTTTGCCTCGGGAATCTTTAGAAGCACAATATCGGGCCCCTGATTCTCGGCGGCTGGCCTGCGCGGTCCGACCGCCATCAGGTGCGACGTAGGAATCGTAAAACACTGATCGATTTCCGGCACCAGCGTGATACCGACAGACCGGAGCTTTTTCAAGGCCCTCCACACGTGCTCAGCGGTCAGAAAATAATGCGAACCGTTTATCGTGACCAGCGTCCCGGTACCGCTGGGCCAGGGATGGTCGTTTGGTGAGTCTGGAATCGAGACGAAGGCGATCGTGTAATGTCGAACCGAGTTGACAAGTTCTTCAAACACCCCGGAATCCTTGTTCATGATATCCGCTGCGAGGCGTTTCAGGGCCACAGGTGATTTGCTCTTTGCCACGACGAGCATTGTAAAGGAACAAAATGGGGCAGCATGGGCGATCCGGGGATGGATTTGGCGCATCCCTGGAGCCATGGCGTCCTGTTCCGCTCAGCCGTAATATTGATATATGGCTACATGCCTTTATTGCACGAATTCCGGCAGCTCCGTCGAGCACCCGCTTCCAGCCGCGTTCGGTGAATTCCAGAACGCGCCAGTTCTCGTGGACCGGATATGCCGGCAGTGTAACAACACCCGCCTGGGGTTGCTGGACGAGCAGTTTGCCCGGTGCGGCCCGGAAGCCGTAATGCGGCGATTCCACGGAATAAAAGGCCGCGACAGCCACGAGCCCGTTAATCCTCACTACCGGGGCAGTGCGGGTGGGCGTCGCTTGCGGATGAAGGGTTACGACAGCGCGATGGGCATGGAGGTGGAGCTGGAAATCGTGCAGAAGGGACAGGTGCGTCAGAGCTGCCAGATGGTGGTAATCGACCCGGACGGTAAGGCTCACCATTTGCCGATCACCACCGACTTGCGGGACCCCGCAAAGCTGCGGGCCTCCTTCCGGGCGTTAGGTGTTGCCCAACCCGCCGACGTTCGGCTGATTTACGATCCTTCGGAACGAGAGTGGTTAGAGCCGCTCATCAAGGCCGCGTGGCCTGCGGCTTCTTTCAGTGAAAAGGGGTTGGGCGCGACGAACTATGAAGGCGCGGTTGTAGAGCTGCAACTCACGGATCGTTACTTTAGGGAGATGGCGAAGATCGGATTTCATTATTTCCTGACGCAATTCCCAGAGTACTCAGGCTGGGAGCCGTGCTTTGCAGACATCCGCAGCTTCATCGTCGATGACGGTGGCGGCGGGCTGGATCGCGTGAACCGCTTTGTCGGCGTCCGGTCACAGCCACTCCTTACGCCGATGATGGATGGCGGACGCCCCGATGGCTGGATGGCGCACGTGTTGTGCACCGAGATTCGAGACGACGAAATTCTTGCGCATATGGAATTCTTTGTGTCGCCCCATTATCGTTCAGTTGTTTACACAGTGAAGATCGGAAAGAATGATTCTGCCGCCCCTCTCGCAGCGACAGGTCACATTTACAGATACTTCGTGGAAGGACCCGTGGGGAAATTTGCAGGAGAAGCTCGCCCTCTCATCGTTACGCGCAGAGCGGAGGGCGTCCCCCTGAAACCAGCCATTGCGCGCTAGCCCCAGGCTAGGGATATTCCTTTAAGACGGAGTGATCATTCTCGAATCGGCGGGCAAATTGGGGATCCAGCAGGCACTCTTTCACGGCCGCACGGAGTAGGGACTCTAGCTTGTTATACAGGGGAGGTTGCTTGTCTGCGGGAAGAATGTGGTGGAGGTCGTAGAGGAAACTTTGAGCGTGAGCGAGTTCTGAACGCAACTCATAGGCTTGTTCCAATTCTCCTTGGGACAGGCTGATCCCAAACTCGTTTGCCAACTTTTCAGCCCGACGCACGAATCGTCGTCCATTCTTGTATTTCTCCACAGTGACCAGTGCCTCCAAGCCGGCCACAACAACGGGAAACCGGGAATCCAGAAAATACGTTCGTGCTGCTTCCTCGTGTTTCCAGAAGGCCCGGTGAACGCGCTTCAGCATCGGCCGCGACTCCGGAACCCACTGCATCAATTTGCGCAGCTCTTCGCCGTGCGAAGGAGATAGCCAATCGTGAGAGGTGTCGCCAAACGTCACGTCGGGGTTCGTTCCGCTGATCGTAAGAGCTTGAATGACCGGATCGGTCTCCGGTGCCGGATAAATCTTGGCGCAGTATCGATTTCCGATCGTCGTTGGGTGAACCAATCGCGACAGCGCCATAACCGCGAATAGTGGGCGAATTCCGTCGTCCCGGACCACGGTTCCAGGCTGTCGGCGCTCACGCCGTTCCTCGTCAGGCTCGCGCCGGACAAACGCATAGAGATGACGGTCCCACACGTGGTTGTCGACGTTGTGGTTTGCAGGCTCACACGCTTTTTGAACATGGATGGCAAGTTGTTCGTCGAGCCTCTCGATCCAAATGTCATTCGATAGCGGAAACGGTGCGTCCGCAGCAACCTGGGGCGTAAGGGCGGCATTAGGATACGGAGGTCCCGCGCGAATGTGCAGAATCGCGTAGCAATCGAGGGGTAAGGAGCGTCCCTGGGATGCCATGGCTTCTCCTTGGTTAAACAGCAACGGCAAGCTTAGCAAACGCCGTAAGGAACCGTTCGGAAGGCATTCGCTCAACGTGCTCGAGCAGACTTGCTACGGAGGCTTCCATTCCGCGCGTGCAAAAAACGGCTATATGCCCGGTAGCAAGGCGAGCAGAACGCGATATGGTTGTGAACCCATAACCTTCCCTTTCGCGGACTCTCGACCAAACGCTTTACCTCTTCTGCCGGCGGGCATCCCCTGCGCTCGGGATTGGGAAAATCGTTGGCGAAGTGCTTTCTCGCCATGCGGACAAATTTATCGTTTCCCATCGGCTTCTTCTTTCTCTTCTGTGAGTTAGCCTTCAGGCCCTGCATAGGGGTAATCCTCGTTGAACCGACCATGGCGTGCTCTGGGCTACACCGGCTCTCATCCTATAGAGCGCTGTCGTGAGATTTTCCTCACACCCCCATCTTTGTTCGGACCTCGCAGGTCGCCGACGACCGGCCCAGTCAGCCTTTGGCCTTTTTTGGTTCCTGACTGCTTCCTAGTTTGTTGCGCACGCGCATCGCTCGCTTTCCAGCCGTTCCGTTCGCCTCGCGTCCCGCCTCCTGACTAACCACGGCTGCGGTCTCCATTAGCACGTTTCGCGCCACGAAAACCCTGTGTCACTCAATCGTGCCGCCCATTCCGACCGCGACGCTCCACTCTCTCCACTCCGTTCTCCTGTTTCGGCTCGTTTGCTCCCTGGGTTGGGCGAAGGGAGCAAAGCTCCCCGAAATAAGGAGAACAAATCATGAAAATCGAGCAAGCAAAACAGATCGCAACCAAGGCCATCGAGGAACTCAGTCAGGCCCTCGAATCGGGCCACAGTGAGAAGTTGAGAGAGTATTTGGGAGCAATGGCGCGATTCCATCGCTACAGCTGGCACAACGTCATGCTGATCGCTTCGCAAAGGCCGGCCGCCACGCACGTAGCTGGTTTCCACACCTGGCAGCAGCTTGGCCGTTTTGTAAAGAAAGGCGCGAAGGGCATCATGATCCTTGCTCCTATCGCGCGGAAGAAGAGTCAGAAAGAACCTTCCGACGAAGAGCGGAGCCGTGTCACTCTGGGATTCAGGGCCGTGTACGTCTTCGACCAGGCCGACACAGACGGAAAGCCGCTCGCTGAACTCGCTTCCGCCGAGGGCGACCCTTCCGGCTACACAGAAAAACTAAAGCAGTTCGTCATGCAACGCGGGATTCAGCTCGAATACTCAGATGCCATCTATCCGGCGCAAGGGCAGTGCACAGCTGGAAAAATCACGCTATTGCCCGGCCAATCCTCAGCCGAAGAGTTCAATACTCTGGCACACGAGACCGGTCATCTTCTTCTCTTACATGTGACCGAGCGTCGTGCGGAGACGACCAAGACCATCCGCGAGACCGAAGCCGAAGCAGTCGCTTTCGTTGTGTGCGAGGCCATCGGACTGAAAGCTCAGAATTCCCGCGATTACATTCATTTGTATTCGGGTAGCAAGGAAACCCTCGCCGCGTCCTTGGAATGCATCCAGCGCACGAGCGCCGAAATTCTGGCGGCAATCGCGCCGAGCGAATAGAAAGACAAATCGGAGGCCCGCGATAGCGGGCCTCTCATGCCGCCCGGCCTGTCTCGGGCTTAAGTGCAAGCACGGCGATGATTACTTTCAGTCCTACCAAACTGAGATATGCTTGACCTTGTTGCCAGTTGAAGCTTGTCGGCAAATTTCCATCACGCAGAAAATTGACCGCGACAAGCAAATTGATCAATCTCGAACTCGTTTCATTAAATTCCGACCCTAGTCTACGATGAGCCATGAACTGATGGTCGGGATCAGCAGATTTTGGAGATTCTGAACGTATAGGACATCAATGCAAGCTGCGCAGGTCAGAACGAAAAAAAGAGTCTCGGATCATGGCGAGGTGTTGACCGGGCAACGCGAGGTCAACGCCATGCTCGATCTACTGAACCAGGAAACGGAGCGAATCGACTCCCGGTTTCTCGAGCCCGCTTGCGGCGACGGGAACTTCCTGACCGCGATTCTGGAACGCAAATTGGCCGTTGTGGAGAAGCGCTACGGCAAGTCGCAATTGGACTTTGAGCGTTATGCCGTCCTCGCCGTCTCCTCAATCTACGGGATTGATATTCTGCCTGACAATGTCAGCGATTGTCGACGAAGGCTCTTTGAAGTCTTTGAGGAAAACTACGCGCGCTTATTCAAGGCCGCTGGAAAAAACGAGTGCCGCGAGGCGGTGCGGTTCATCCTTGAGCGAAACATCATCTGGGGCGATGCCTTGACACTCAGGACGGTAGATGAGAAGCCCAGCTATATCGTCTTTTCGGAATGGTCTCCGGTCAACGGCAGCATGCTCAAGCGGAGGGACTTCACGTTTCACGGGTTGCTGGCACATGAGGGGATGAAGGAATTGCCACTCTTCTCCGATCTTGGCGAGAACGTGTTTATCCCCACACCGGAACAGGAGTACCCACCTGTCCATTTTATGGAGATCGCTCGTGCCGGCCACTAACTACAACCCCGACGTTCTCTCATGCATAGCTAACCTAAGTAGCGACGAAGTCTTCACCCCTCCGCGACTGGTGAACCGGATTCTTGATGTGCTCCCTGCGGACCTTTGGAACAACATGAAGGCTACATTCCTCGATCCTGGCTGCAAGTCCGGCGTGTTCCTCCGAGAGATCGTCAAGCGCCTCGACAACGGACTGGAGAAGCAAATCCCAAATCGCCAGAAGCGGCTGAACCACATCTTCGAAAATCAAGTCTTCGGACTCGCCATCACAGAATTAACCGCCCTGCTAGCTCGCCGATCCGTGTACTGCTCCAAGACAGCCAACGGGAAGTATTCCGTCTGCGAGTCCTTCAACAATGCGGACGGAAATGTTTGGTTCAGGCGCGTGGAGCACACCTGGGCGAATGGGAGTTGCGTGCACTGCGGAGCCAGCAAAGAGAGCTATGAGCGCGGGAGCGACTTGGAAAGCCATGCCTACGCCTTCATTCATACCGACAAGCCGGAGGAGATCTTCAACATGAAATTCGATGTCATTATCGGCAATCCACCGTACCAGTTGGACGACGGTGGACACGGCGCGAGCGCATCACCGATCTATCAGAAGTTTGTCGAGAGCGCGATAAAGCTCAAACCGCGATACGTTGTGATGATTACGCCGTCACGCTGGTTTACCGGCGGCAAGGGCCTAGACAACTTTCGGGCACGGATGCTTGGCGAATCGCGTCTGCGGAACCTCGTGGACTACCCGAAGCTCTACGACGGCTTCCCCGGAGTGAAGATCCGAGGAGGTGTCTCATACTTCCTGTGGGATCGCGACTACAGCGGTCCTTGCTCCGTGCAGACGATGTGGGACGGTGAACCCCTCGGCCCACCGATGCAACGGCGTTTGGACGCCTACGACGTTCTGGTCCGCCGAAACGAGGCTGTTTCAATTCTAGACAGAGTCCGCGCTTTCCGCGTAGGCGGAAAGGCCGAGGCAACACTCGGTGCGCGTGTGTCCAGCCAGAAACCATTCGGCCTGCGGACCTTCGTCCACGGGGCAGCATCGAGCAAGGGGCTCAAGCACCCCGTCAAGCTCTATGGCTCACAGCGCATCTCGTGGGTGGAACGGACAGCGATCGACAGGAACGCAGCGTGGATAGATGAATGGAAGGTGTTGATGACGCGCGTACAGGGCACGAGCGCAGCGGTCGAGACCATGTTCTTGAGCAGGCCCATCATCGCGGGGCCCGGTGAGGCATGTACGGAGTCGTATGTCGTCGCGGGGCGGTTTGCGAACGAGAAGACCGCAAGGTTGTACGCCCAGTTTCTGCGAACCCGTTTCGTTCGGTTTCTGGTGTCGCTGCGCAAGGCAACGCAGGACGCTGCAAAGGATGTCTACGCGTTCGTCCCAGACATTCCGCTCAACCGCGCCTGGACCGACGAGAAGCTCTATGGCCGCTACGATCTTTCGCCGAAAGAGATCGCATTCATCGAGTCGACAGTGAAACCGATGGATGCTGGCGATGAATAAGGACTTCTTCCCTCCGCGCCCTGAATCGCGGCCCACCATCTACGCCTACGAGGACACCAACCCGCAATACGTGGATTTGCTAAAAGTTGGCTACACGAACGTGGACGCGCAGAGTCGCGTTGCCCAGCAGTATCCGACGTTGCGACCGGGCAAACCGCCGTACCGGATAGTCCTGGAAGAGTCCGCCATGCGGAAAGATGGAACGGTGTTTACCGACCATGACGTACACCGGATGCTGCGGATCAATGGTGTCAAAAACCCCGAAGGCGAGTGGTTTCGCTGCCCGGTGGATAAAGTCAAGGCGGCCGTCATTGCGGTGCGGGAAGGCCAACTCAACGAGGAGAACCGCTCGCTCGACTTTACAATGCGGCCCGAGCAGAAAGCGGCAGTCGAAAAAACGGCCGCATACTTTGCGAGTTGGCGTAGCGAAAAGGGCAACCGGAAAAAGCCCCCGCACTTTCTGTGGAATGCGAAGATGCGGTTTGGGAAGACCTTTGCCACTTATCAGTTGGCAAAGAGGATGGGCTGGCGCAAGGTCCTAGTCCTCACGTTCAAGCCCGCGGTGCAAAGCGCTTGGGAAGAAGATTTGAAGTGTCACGTCGACTTCAAGGGCTGGCAGTTCATCTCACCGGGTGGCCTGTCCTATGAAAAGGCAGACAAGAAGAAGCCGTTTGTCTGTTTTGGCTCGTTTCAAGACTACCTTGGCAGGAACCCAAGCACTGGCGGCATCAAGACGAAAAACGAATGGGTGCACTCGACGCATTGGGACTGCGTGGTTCTGGACGAATATCATTACGGCGCATGGCGGGAGAACGCAAAGGAACTGTTTGAGGCGGAAGACAGAAAGGAAATCGAGTTTGGCGAAGGTGAAGGTATTGAGGACTTTGACGAAGATATCATGCCCATTACAACGGATGGCTATCTGTACTTATCCGGAACGCCGTTTCGGGCGATCGCCTCCGGCGAGTTCATCGAAGAGCAAATCTACAACTGGACCTATTCGGACGAGCAACGGGCAAAGCGGGACTGGAAAGGCCCCAACAACCCCTACGCGGCATTGCCCCGTATGGTCCTCCTGACCTATCAACTCCCGGATGCGATTCGGGAAATCGCCATGCAGGGCGAGTTCAACGAGTTCGACTTGAACGTTTTTTTCTCGGCCGAAGGTATTGGTGACAAAGCGAAGTTTAAGTATGAAGATGAGGTTCAGAAGTGGCTCGACCTCATCCGCGGTTCATTCCTGCCCACCACAGTTGACAATCTGAAACTCGGCGCCAAGCCTCCTTTGCCATTTTCGGATGCACGCCTGCTGAACGTGGTATCCCACACCTTCTGGTTTCTTCCAAGCGTGGCCTCCTGTCACGCCATGCGCAACCTGCTTGCGAACAGACAGAACCGTTTCTACGACGACTACAAAATCATCGTTGCTGCGGGGAGTGCCGCCGGGATCGGCGCCGCTGCGTTGCCGCCTGTTTTGGACGCAATGGAAGACCCACTAAACTCCAAGACGATTACCCTTTCCTGCGGGAAGCTCACAACCGGTGTCACCGTGAAACCGTGGACTGGCATTCTCATGCTCCGCAACTCATCCACCCCGGAGACATACTTTCAGGCAGCGTTTCGTGTCCAATCGCCGTGGACCGTGCGGAACCCTGACGGCGACTCCCCAAGCAAAGAACAGATCATTAAGGAAGAGTGCTATGTCTTCGACTTTGCTCCGGACCGGGCGTTGCGACAGATCGCCGATTACAGTTGCCGGTTAAACGTCGACGAGTCAAACGCGGAAAAGAAAGTAGAGGAGTTCATCAGCTTCCTGCCCGTCCTCGCCTACGACGGTAGTTCTATGAAACAGATTGACGCCGCGGGAATTCTCGACATGGCGATGAGCGGCACAACCGCAACCCTTCTGGCGCGGCGATGGGAAAGCGCGTTACTGGTAAACGTGGATAACGACACTTTGCGTCGCTTGATGCACAACAGCAAGGCGATGGATGCCCTCATGAGCATCGAGGCTTTCCGCAATCTCAATCAGGAAATCGAGACCATCATCAACAAGTCGGAAGCCGTGAAGAAGGCCCGCAAGGAGGCCAACGACGAAGAGTTATCCGAGAAGGAGAAGAAGGAACTAACTGAACAGGAAAAGGAATACAAGAGCTTGCGGAAGCAGATTCAGGAAAAGCTCATTAAGTTCGCCACACGCGTCCCGATTTTCATGTATCTGACCGACTACCGAGAGCGATCGCTGAAGGATGTGATTACGCAATTGGAACCGGGTCTGTTCAAGAAGGTCACGGGCCTGACCGTAAAGGACTTCTCGTTGCTTGTCAGCCTGGGACTCTTCAACAGCGCTCTGATGAACGATGCCGTCTATAAATTCAAGCGCTATGAGGATGCCAGCCTGACCTACACCGGAGTCAATAAGCACGAAGGCGAGGACGTTGGGCTGTACGATACAGTGATCACCCGCGAGGACGCGCAAAAGGTCTTCGAGAATATCCCCGCATCCACCTCTACTCAGCGGACAAAGAAACGCTAATCTCCTCGCTCAAATGCATCCAAAAGATGAGCACCGAAATTCTCACGGCAATTGCGCCGCGCGAGTAGACAGACAAATCGGGAGGCCCGCGATTGCGGGCCTCTCTTGCTGTCCAAAAGGTCGGCATTGACGCGCGCGGTTCGGCAACTGCCGAGAGAGGCGTAGTCACTCGGGCGGTCCTTTCGCTGGGTCGCTCGTGCGCTTCCCGCCCTTCTTAAAAGCCCGATTCAACCGCTGAATGGCCCGGCGCACGCGGTGACTCAGCGCTTTGGGATTCAGGCCCGCGCGCTGGCCCAGTTCTTCGCCGGAAACTCCTTCGATCTCATAGGTTCTGAGGAGCTTCACATCGTCCGCGGAAATATGTTTCGCGGCCAGCGCCTTTTCGAGCAGCTCGCGAAGGTGCACTTCGGATTCGAAGCGTTTCGAGTCGGGAGCTTCGAATACATCGTCGATGACGATGCGGGTCTCCTCGTTATCTGTGGTTCGATACTGGCGAATCGCCCAGCGGTAGGTGTCGCGCTTGGTCCATTCGATGAGGGATGCCGCGATGTAGGAGCTTTTCTTCAGGATTCCCGGAGAGCGCATAATCTCGAAGCAGTTTGTGATCAACTGCTGAGTTAGGTCGTTCTTATCGATGCCCGGAAAGCTGACGACCGTCATCCCTCTCAACTCTTTATGAAGGCCTGGCGCCAGCATTCGCAACAAGAGGCTGTGCAACAAGTCTGCGTCTTTACCCCAGGAGAGTTCCCGAAGCAGTGCGATATAGATACCGTCACAAACTGTCCGTTTGTCGGGATCGCGTCCTGCGGAATGGGCGCAGAAAATAAGGTCGCTCATCGTGCTGAACTCCCGCAACGTGGCGATCCGCTCAGTCAATTCCCGGAACCAGCGAACGCTGTCTTCCTGTTCGAGCCCGGTGATTATGTGCCGCTCCAGTTGGCATAGCGGGCAACGGCAGATAGCCCGTTGGGACATGATCTTGCTCCCGCCTTCAGGGTGTTCTGTTTGCTCTACTCGAAGTGGCAATGGGCTAGGAGGCCAGTCTCCGCAAAGAAATTGGCAAGATGGCGAATCAGCCGAAGGGGAGGGAGGTAAGACTACTTAGGCCGCCAGGATCGTAGAGACTGCACCACAAGAAAACTGAGGTGCGCGCTGGAGCGTCTAATCGAGCAGGAAAATCGCAAAGAAGCGTACGCTGGCGTGGCGATTTTTGGCTTGCGTAGTACTGACGTACTACGTGCCGTATAACTAACCATGTCGAGGGGGACATGTTAGAGTATGCCCGCGCGGTGGGAACATTTAGCCACCGCTAAGTGCAAATAAATTAGAAGGTTCCGCCTTGCCTTTGTGTTATAGAACTGGAAGGGATTGCTGCGGTTTGCGTCGGGGCGCCGAACTGCACAGTCTGGTTATGTGAATGACCCTTCCGAAACACTCGCTCGGACTCGAAGCCGAGAACTTACGCGCGCTCTCGGATGAAGAGCTGATGCGACACGCCAGTGTCGGCCATCACGACGCGATTACTGTCCTCTTCGACCGGTACCACTTGCTTGTTTTCGATGTTGCTGTGCGCATTGTCCGCGATCCCGCGGAAGCCGAAGATGTGGTCCAAAACGTCTTTCTCGACGTTTTCCGCGCGATGGCGAATTTCGACTCCCGCAAGGGCATACTCAAAGTGTGGATACTTCAGTACGCCTATCACCGGGCGCTGCACAGGAAACGCCACCTTGTCTCGAATCACTTCTATAGTTGGGAGAATCTGGAAGCCGCCGTCGAAGTCGGTTCCGGTCGGCCACCCTGGGGTGAGTCGCCGGAAACGGTCCGCCTCGCGGAACAGATGCTTGAGAGACTGAAACCGCACCAACGGGAAGTCGTCGAGATGACCTACTACGAGGGGCTTACTGCGGAAGAGATCGCTCGTCGGCTCGGTGAGTCCCCGCACGCGGTGCGGCACCACTTGCAGCGCGGTGTTGCGATTTTACGAAAGCTATTTGGGACCTCCAATGGGAAAGGATAGGACAGTCTTGGGCTCCGCGAATCGATCGACTTGGGTAAGCAAGTTCTGGCGAGCGGGACATGGCCGCTTTGAAGAGATGTGTGCGCTGGCCATTACCGGGCAGCTCGGCGGCGCGCAGATGTGCGAACTCGACGAGCACATTGCCCATTGTGAACGCTGCCGCAAGTACCTGGAGTCCGTGGCCCAAGTCAGCGTGCAAGTCATGCCGCTGCTTGCCGAAAAGCACGCGCCGGACCGGCGACTCGTGCCACCGCCCGGAATGCGTGAGCGTTTCCTTGCGCGGCTTGCGTCGGAGCCGGCGAGCGGAGAAAACGGGAAGTCTCTCCGGCCATTTTCGCCGGCCGATGCCCTGCAGGAGCGGCCGCGCTTCAAACTTATCGTCGAAGAAAAGCTGCACCAAGTGACAAGGTCGAAAGCGAGATTCGCACACTCATTTTGGCGGCCGCTCGCCATAACCACAGCGTGTCTCGTGGCGGTCGCCAGTGCATATTACGCGGGGACTCGAAAAACCGTTCAGCCGCCTGCGAAGCTGGCCGAGGTTCATCCAAGCGCTCCGCCCACCTACATTCCCGTGTCTCCCGTCGCCACGAAACCAGCGGCGCCCGATGATCGCGTAAACCAACTGGAACAACAGAAAACCGACCTCGAAACCAAGCTGGTGGCCATGAGGCAGGAACTGACAACCGCGCAGAGTGAACGCGAGTCGCTGAACCGGGAATTGGCGGCGGCCAGGGAAAAGCTTGTGGCGCTGACAACACAAACGGCGAATCGACCGGCCGAGGAGTCGCATCCAGCGAGCGAACAAGTTTCAACGCTCCAAGCGGACGTGAATCGGTTGAGTCAACGTCTTGCCGAGTCGGAGATCAAATTTGGAATTCAGAAGCAGGAGAACGCCGATCTTAGTTCCAAACTGGCATTGACCGAATCCGATCTCCAGCGAGAACACGACCTGAAATCGGCGAAGAGCGAGATGGGTGAACTCGCCGCCTCTCGCAACCTCCACATCGTCGATGTTTATGACGCTGATCCAAACGGCAAACGGCAGCGATCCTTCGGCAGAGTGTTCTACATCGAAGACAAGTCGCTTGTGTTCTACGCCTATGACCTGGACGATCCGGGGCGCTTTAAGTCAAACGTCGTGTTCCACGTTTGGGGCGGCAAGGCTGGCGTCAAGGAAGTCACGCACAGCCTGGGCATCCTTCACAGAGACGATTCGGGGCAAAACCGTTGGGCGATGACCTTTGACGATGCGAAGGTGCTGACCGAAATCAATTCCGTTTTTGTAACCGCGGAATCTGCCAGCAAGAGCTACGACCAGCCTCACGGCAAGAAAGTCCTCTACGCCTACTTCGGAAGCCCGGCCAATCATCCCTAGCCTGCTTCGAGCGACGAGTTTCGCCGCGAAAAGCGATGGCTTCTGCCAATCACGATGCGACGACTTTCGCCAGCGTCCCTTCTCTCTCCCCCGTGGTGCTCACCGCTAGGTGCCTCTCAGCGAGTCCTTTCTCTCCGTTGTGCTCTCCTTAAAGCGTACTCTCCGGCGAGAAGGCGTTGCCACGACGGAAAATGAGGAGAAAGGAGCTCTTTCGGCGGTCAATATTATTGACAGAACTCAACGCAGGAAAATACATCTGCATTACGCCTCCGTGAAAATGACAAAGGAGTGGCGAATTTTTCCCACTTCGCGGGCATACCAGAATATGGGGGGAAATCACGAAGATGAAAATTCTGCGCCTGACGAGGATAGCTACCGGCCTTCTGCTGAGTTTGATGTCTTTTATTGGTGCAGCCAGGGGCCAGACAGAAACGGGAACGATCTCAGGATTGATTACGGATGAAGGGGGCGGCAGCGTACCGAATTGCGATGTGGTGTTGCAGAGCGTCACTCGAGGAACAGTAACGACGGCTCGGACAAATGATGCGGGGATCTACGTATTTTCGAGCGTTCAACCGGGACCGTACAACCTGACGATCAAACGAAACGGGTTCAAACAAGTGGATTTTATTGGCCTTATCGTTAACGTCCAGGACCATGTCGAGCAGAATTTCCGTCTTCAGGTCGGATCGGTGTCGGAGAGTGTCACAGTCACCGCCAATGATTTGCACATCAACACTACCGACGGATCAGTGAGCACGGTCGTTGATCGCAAATACGTGGAGAACATGCCGCTGAATGGGCGCAGCTTTCAAGATTTGATCCTGCTGACGCCTGGCGTGGTGACAAATAGCCCGCAATCTAGTGTCAGCGTCGGCCACGGCGGTGAATTCAGCGTGAACGGCCAGCGTACAGAGTCGAACTATTATGTCGTGGATGGAGCAAGCGCAAACATTGGCATAGCCCCTCTTCCGGCATCATCCCTTTTGGCGGCGTCGAGTGGCTCCTTACCCGCTTCGACGTCGCTCGGGACGACACAGGGACTTGTTTCAGTGGATGCCTTGGAAGAATTTCGCGTCCAAAGCTCGACCTACTCCGCGGAGTACGGGCGCAACCCAGGGGGACAATTCTCATTCGTAACGCGATCTGGCACGAATCAATGGCACGGTACAGCCTTCGATTACTTCCGGAATAACGTCTTCGATGCGAACGACTGGTTCAACAATTACTTTGGGCAGGCGGAGCCTCCGGAGAGGCAGAACGACTTTGGCGGAACATTGGGTGGGCCACTCAGGATTCCGAGAGTCTACAACGGAAAAGATCGGACGTTTTTCTTCTTCTCATATGAAGGTCTGCGTTTGGCCCAGCCCCAAGCATCGAGCATAGCCTTGGTGCCAGACGCGAATCTCCGTTCGAACACACCTGCTCCTTTGCATCAGGTATTAAACGCTTTT
>WNFM01196258.1_pt1 | contig 25525 bp, 23 predicted proteins | sample 5400271 | NCBI WGS metagenome assembly WNFM01 (sample SAMN13153352, study PRJNA577476) | soil metagenome | isolation source: 60 cm saprolite on Douglas fir-dominated hillslope | place: USA:California | collected 2013-09-17 | reverse complement strand
ACTCAAGACCGAGATAGCAGAAGCACAGGCATTTCATCGCCGCGTACAAACCGCGACTCCAGCGCGACGCCACCAGCGCGCGTCCCCACCACGTTTGCAGCATGCTGGTCGCGCCCCAACCGGAGTGTCCTGCCTTCAACGCCAGCCCGCGCAGAAAATCTGTCGCCGCGCCCCGCGCAAAAAATAAAACCGGCAGCCACAGCGAAACCATTCCCACGACGGCGAAATATGTGAAATACACGTTCTCAATCATGCGATCGCCCAACACATCAAGCTGCGCGCCAAGCGGCGTGGCCATCTGTTTCTTTCGCGCCAGATGCCCATCTAACGCGTCGAGCGCAATGGCCGCCACCGTCAGCGCCACCGCAAAGAGGTTTGCCCACGTGCCGCGTCCAAACAGACTTACGGCCGCGAAACCCACAGCTACGCGTAGCAGCGTGATTTTGTTCGGCGTCCAACCGGTGTCGAAGATACTGGCCATGATGCTTCTCCGTAATGAGGGAGAAGCATCTAGGGCACCAAAATTCATCCCTTTAAAGGGATTATTTGCTATGACTTACGCCAATCGCGAATTCTGGAATACAGTGTCGACGCCAGCGGTATCCGTCAGATGTCTGCCAATCGCGGCGCTTCGTGTTGCACCGGATTACTCGAAAACTATGGGACAATCTCGAAGGGCATTCCGCTGGCGTTGGCAGCTTGCGACCAAATTCCGGACCGCTTCATCCCATAAGACTCGAGGTCATTTCGCCCATGCATGCTGACGTTTCGTTCGCGGCCGCGTTCCTTGCGGGACTGGTTTCGTTTCTTTCGCCGTGCGTACTGCCGCTCGTGCCCGGCTATATCTCAATGTTGTCCGGAGTTGGCATGGAGCAACTCCGGCAAGGACAACAGCCCCGTGGCGGACTTTTCGCTTCCGCGCTTTCCTTTGTCGTCGGATTTTCCACCGTCTTCATTTCCTTCGGCGCGTCGGCCAGCGCCGTCGGTTCGTTCTTGCGTGAAAACCGCACGACGCTCGCGCCGATCGCCGGTGCGCTGATTATTTTGTTCGGCCTGCATTTGCTGGGCGTGCTCATCAAGCTGACATTCAAGATCGGAATCATTCTTGGATCGCTCCTCGTCGTACTCGGAATTGTTTCTCTGGTCTGGCAAGATCCGCTTTTCTTTCACCTCGGCGCGGTGCACTTTTTCTCGCTGTCGGTGATTGGATTTTTTGGTCCGACGCTCGCTCGCTGGCTGAATCGTGATGTCCATCTGCGCAGTACATCCAAGCAGCCGGGAATTTGGAGCGGCTTCCTTCTCGGGTTTGCGTTCGCGTTCGGATGGACACCATGCATCGGTCCAATTCTGGCGACGGTTCTGGCGTTGGCCGCTGCAAGCGCGACGATTTTCCACGGTGTGCTTTTACTGGCCGCATATTCAGCCGGCCTGGCGATTCCGTTTTTGCTTACGGCTGTCGGTATCGGACAATTTCTCAAGTTCTATCAGCGCTTCCGCAAGCATTTGCACGCTGTCGAAGTATTTAGCGGCGCGCTGCTGCTGTTTGTCGGCGGGCTGATTTTCGTGAACCGGCTGACGTGGCTGGCTGGAAAACTCGGCGCGCTGAATGAACTAGTGCTGTGGATCGAAAAAGCGGTGACCGGCGGGAAGTAAAACCGACATGCAAAGACGGGTATACTGGAAGTGAGCAAACACTAGAGGAAAGGTTCGGAATCATTCATGCGGAGACAGTTTTTTCTTTTGACGTTCATTTCCGTGCTCGCGGTAATCGGAGTTGGCTGCAAGCACAAAACGAGCGCCAACGGTGGACCAACACAGGTCGCCATCAAGAGCCTCGACGGCAAGGATGTGACCGTCGCGCAATACAAAGGCAAGGTGGTGCTGGTGAATTTCTGGGCGACGTGGTGCGAACCCTGCAAGATTGAAATTCCGGAGTTGATTCAGCTCCAGGCAAAATACCAGCCGAAAGGATTCACGATCCTCGGCGTTGCGATGGACGACGACGGAAAAAGCGTGGTCGCGCCGTTCGTGGAAAAGAAACGGTATGACATTGGCGGCGGCCAGCAAGTTCCGATGAACTATCCTATTTTGCTGGGCAACGATGAGATCGCCAGCAAGTTTGGTGGATTGCTGGGATTCCCGACCACGGTTTTGTTCGACAAGAACGGCAAAGAGATTAAGCGGACGACCGGAGCAATTGCGTACGAAGAATACGCAAAGATTATCGAAGGAAACCTGTAGACGAGATGCTGGACGAACGCGATTTTCAAAAGAAGTGCGAGGCGGCGTTCGACGATTTGAAGCGCCGCATGCTGAACGCCGGCGACGCGCATGGCTTTGACGTGGAAGGCGAGAGCGGCAAGCTCGAAGTTTTGTTTGAAGAACCCGAAGAAGCGAAATTCGTGATTTCTCCAAATACACCGATGCGCGAGATCTGGATTTCCGCGCTTTCCACGAGTTTTAAGTTGGGATGGTCCGAGACGAAGAACGCATTCGTGCTCGAGAAAACAGGCGAGGATTTGACGGGCGTGATGAGCCGCGTCATCTCTCAACAAATGGGCAGCGAGGTGAAGCTGTGAAAGGGATTTTCATTTCATTGGCCCTGGCGTTCGTTGGATTTGTACCCCGTGCCGTCAAAGCGCAAATTCCAAACGCAAAAGACGTTGTCGCTTCAACCGCGTACACATCCTTCGAGCCCGTCGCGCGCGGAAGAGAATTTCAAATTGCCGTAGTTCTGAAAATTCGCGATGGATACCACATCAACGCCCGCAAAACGACGCTTGAGTACTTGATTCCCACGGAATTGCGCGCGGAACTGCCGGTCGGCTACAAAGCGGGCGAAGTGACCTATCCGAACGGTACGCTGAAATCGTTCGCGTTTTCTCAGTCAGAAAAATTGAATGTGTAAGGTCACCGCACCCGCCGACGCCCCGCTCGGCGCGCAACACATCCCACTAAAGCTCCGCTACCAAGCCTGCAGCGAATCCGTCTGCCTGCCCCCCGTCCGCCAAGACCTCGACGCATCCTTCACTCTAGCCGCAACCGCAAAACCCGCCCACGCGGAACTCTTCAAACAGAAATAGCTTTCGAATGATTCGGACGCGGGACTCTGCGCCTTTATGTAGTGAGCCGGTCTTTCGAAATCGGCCGCATCTGTGATCCCGATAGATGATCAAGAGAGCGCGAATCGGCCAAACCAAGCGAAATTCGCAATGGACCTTCGGGCTTGCGATAAACGCGGGTCGTAAATGCATGCCGTCCATCACAAATTAGTTCTGCCACTGAACCATCAAGAAACAAATGAAAGGTTGGGTGTTGAAGTGCCGGCGGGTTTAGGGTGACGTCGTTGACGGATAGTCTAGTCATTGCGCCGCTGGAGGGTTCTAGAGTCACGGCCAACCAAGGTCCAGCGTGGTCCACGAGTTTTAGCATGAAGGCGTTGCCATTTGACCGCCAGCTGATTTGGGCGGCCAGGTTTTTCAGTTCCATCTGCTGAATCGCATCAGTCATGGCCTTCGATTCCAAGTGCAGAACCGAAGACGAAACCTCAAACGGATCTTTGTATAACTTCTGAACTTCGGAGACGAAACGCATTTCGAGGGCGTCGTCTAGGCCGAGGGAGAGAACACGCGGCAGCGCCATGCAGCCGGCCCAGCCGGCGGCGATCAGTTCGGAGTCGGGGCGTTTTTCGGGAATCCAGCCCCAGAGGATGCGATTGCCTTTGGCGTCGAGTTGGGTTTTTTGGGCGTAGTAGGCGCCATGATCAAGAACGCCTCGTTTCTGCGAATGGAAGACGAGCTCCTTCGAATCGAGTTCGCCAACTTCCCAAATCACTTGGCCGGAAGTGGAATAAAGCAAAACGTGTTTTTTGCCGAGCGGAAAAAAATCGGGACATTCCCACATTTCGCCGGAGTCGACGGGATTTGTGTTTTCTTTTTCGGTCCAGTGGCCGGAAGCGAGCGGATGGAGGTATTCCCAGTTTCGAAAATCTTTTGAGCGATAGAGCAGAACGCGGCCGCCGATTTTGAATTGGCCGGAGGCGACGCCGAGATACCACAATTTTGCATTTTCGTCCTGCCAAAGAAATGGATCGCGGAAGCCGGTGAGCTTGGGATCATTCGGCGGCTGGATGACGGGATCTTTCCATTTGTTCCAGGTACGAAGCTGCGGATCGGAGGAAGTGGCGAGACACTGCGTTTCGCGGAAATTGTGGTGGCCGTCGCGGAGTGTGGCCTGTTCGAACGAGGCCTCCTTCACGCCGGTGTAGAGAATCGTCGCGGTGCCGTGGTCGTTGACGGCGCTGCCGGTGAAGCAGCCATCGGCGTCATCCCAGCCAGGAGTGGGCGCGAGCGCGATGGGCATGTGCCGCCAGTGAATCATGTCTCCGCTGACGGCGTGGTTCCAGTGCATGTCGCCCCAGACGGCGGCATTCGGGTTGTACTGGAAAAACATGTGGTAGAGGCCATTCCAGTAGATCGGGCCGTTGGGATCGTTCATCCAGTTTTTTGCGGCAAGCAGATGAAATTGCGGGCGAAGCGGATCAGCGGCGAGTTTTGCCTGCAATGCGTCGTCAGAGAGGAACCTTGTCGCGGCGCGGCCACTGCGAGGAAATGCCGCAAACGAAGCGGACGCGGCAGCAGACTTGAGAAACGAACGGCGAGTGAAACTCATCGGCACCTCGCGAGGAAGCGACACCGAATTTATCGCATAAATTGAGGGTCGGTGCCGGATTTTGACGGGGCGCAGGCAAGAGTGCCGACGCTAGCTATGCGGGCGCGAATTCCTTGAGCGAAGCGCGCAAGCGGCGGACGACGCGCTCCTGACCGAGGACGACCATGGTGTCGAAGAGGGGCGGCGCGACGGCCTGGCCGACGATGGCGACGCGGATCGCATTGATTAACAAACCGGCTTTTACGCCGGCGGCTTCAGCGACAGCGCGGCTGGCGTGATCACAGGCATCGTGATTCCATTCTGGAAGCGCAGCGAGCGCATCGGCGGTGCCGGAAAGAAGCTCCGGAACTTTCGGGTCGTTCCAGAATTTGTCCTTGGCGGCCTGCTCGTAGCTGAAATCGTCCGCAAAAAACGCGCGCGACCAGGAAGAAAAATCCGGAATAAGGCGCACGCGCGGGCGCAGCAAATCAACCGTTTTAGAAAACCATTCGTGGCCCGCGCCAGCGGCCCATTCCTCTTTCCAAAGCCCGCTGCGCTTTAGTTCCGCTTCGACTTCGGGCAATAATTCCTCGACGGGAAGTCTTTGGAGGAATTGCGTGTTGAACCATTCCAGCTTGGGCCGGTCAAAAACGGCGTTTGTGTGGCTGACGCCTTCGAGCGAGAATTTTTCTAACAACTCGCTGGTGCGGAGAAATTGTTCGTCGTGACCCGGCGCCCAGCCGAGCAACGCCAGAAAATTTCGAAATGCTTCAGGCAGAAATCCTTCGGCGCGGTACATGTTCACGTCGGTGGCGCCGTGGCGCTTCGAAAGGCGGGACTTGTCGGCGCCAAGAATGAGCGGCACGTGCGCGAACACGGGCGGCGGTGCACCGAGTGCGTTGTAGAGCAAAACCTGCTTGGGCGTATTCGAAATGTGGTCCGCGCCGCGAATGACGTGCGTGATGCGCATGTCCACGTCGTCCACGACCACGCTCATTTGGTACATGGCCTGGCCGAAATCATCGCCATCTTTCCCGGAACGCAGCAACACGAAGTCTTCGATTTCGTCATTCGAAAATTCGCGCTCACCGAAAACAGCGTCGAAGAACTTCGTCTTGCCGCCGATGGGAACCTTAAAGCGGACTGCGGGCCTGGTGTCCGGTGATGAAGGCTTACCTTCGCGGCACGAGCAGCGCACGATGCGGCGAACCTGCGCGGGCCCGGAATCCGTTTCCGCATGGTCACCGCCGACATATTTCTCCGGCGGACAGTGACAAAGAAACGCGGTGCCGTTCGCCAAGAGCTTCTTGGCGGAATCTTTGTAGAGTTGCGTGCGCTGCGATTGATAGAACGGGCCTTCGTCCCAATCGATTATTGCGCTCGGCGTCCGTATCCTCGATGCGTAGGATCATCGTGCCGTGATACCTGCGCGCGAAGAGCCAGTTAAAAAGCGCGGTTCGGGCGCCTCCAACGTGCAAGTAGCCGGTGGGAGAAGGCGCAAACCTGACGCGCGGCTGATTAGGGGTCGGGACGGACTGTTCGGTCATGAGTAGCAGCAAATCTCCAGGAAATTGGAAACATTCAGTGTAGCGAAATAGGAGACGGGCCGCAAAAGCCGGGCAGAACGCGTCACACGGCAAAGGGCAACAATTGTGCCGTTACGGTAAACTTAGCGCGACGCTGTCTCTTTGGCCACCAGTACCCCAGTACGGTTGCACAGGTAAAAAAGCGTGCCCCATAATTTCGGGTACGTAAGTAATGTGCGGGTGAGGTGTGTCTCCAGACAGATTTACGGACCATCTTCGCGCGCGCTGCGTATAGAAATATCGTTTGAGCTACGTTGTGGTTTGCGCTAGCTTGCTCGTCGGCGTCCGCCGGGCGGACGCGAAAGTGAATGTTGCATTGACGGACCACGGACTGATTGCCATTGCGCTGCTGATCGCCACGTCGCTGGTGGCGGGATTCTTTGCGTACATTCACAGCGTAAAACGGCAGATGTATCTTTTGCTGTGGACGGCGGGCTGGTGCCTCCTCGCACTGCATTATCTAGGCTCGGCATTCGCGGGAATACCCGGTGACGCGTCTTTCCAAAACTCACTTGATCACTGGCTTTTCGGGGTCGCCGGCGTGCTCTTTTTTCTAGGCGCCCAACTTTACGCACAACGCAAACCATGGCTCCTTCCCGCGCTGATTGCCGCCGGCCTTCTTGCCGTTTGGGCCACCGCAAATTCGCTCTACCACCTGCCCGTGTCGGTGATGAGCGCAGGTAGCGTCGCGTACATCGCGACTGGCGGCATTTTCTGGACGGAAAGCCGCCGGCAAGAAACACTGGCCGATCGCCTGCTATCGATCGTTTTTTTCGGCTGGGGATTATTGGGACTCGCATTCGCGTTCTTTGAACGAACGCTGGAAGCGCAGCATCTGACTTGGCATCCGACTTCATCGTTTCCGGCCGCGTTTGCGGCAATCCTCATGGTGATGGCCTTGTACGAAGAGGAGAAGCGCCGCGTTGAACGAAACATGCTAGCGCTTTCGAATCTGAACCTGGCGACGTCGAGTTTTGTCGGCGGCGAAATTCACCGAATGTTGTCGCAGGCACTGGATCGCGTGCTGGGTGTGGTGCGTCTGCCGGCGGGCGCGCTGTTTCTTCATCAAGGCGATCCGCAGGGTCCAACGTCCGTTGTCGCCGCAGGGCTTGACGACGAGTTTTGCCGCACCGTGCAACAAGAGGGTTTGGACGATTATCTGGTGAACCTCGTGGCCCGGCTTGGTGGGTTGCTGGGCTTCCGCGATCTACGGGACGATTCACTTACCGCGCTAGAAAAAGAAGAACCCATCCGGCGATTCCGGCAGCTTGCGCTGAAGCAGGATTTACGAAGCGTTATTGCCATCAGCCTGCAGGCGAAAGAACAGGCCTTCGGTGTGCTTTTGCTCGGATCGCCGGACAGCCGGAAGTTCACCCCCGCGGAGTTGCGGCTGCTGTTCGCGCTGGGGCATCAGATCGGCATGGCCGTGGAAAACCGCATGCTGATCCAGCAGACGGCGCGCCGGTCGGAAGAATTGCACGTGCTCAACGAAATTGGCCGCGCGCTCAGCTCCACGCTGCAGAAAGAAGACCTTTTCCGGAAAATCTGGGAAGAGCTTCGGCGATTGTTTGACGTGGAGAATTTTTATATCGGATCGATAGACGGTGCGCTGGATGAAGTGCGTTTCGACCTGGAGATCATCGACGGAGTTCGTTTGCCGGTCCGCTCACGGCCAGCGGGAAATCACATTACCGAATACATCATCCGCACGCGCCAACCGGTTTTGATTCGCGAAAATTATCCGGAAGGGGCGAAGAAGCTCGGCGTCGATCCGATCAGAACGCGCGGGTGTTTCTGCGGCGTTCCGCTGGTCGCCTACGACCGCGCGATCGGCGCGATGGCGGTATTCTCGGATCAGGAGCGAACGTTCGACGAGGGCCACCTCGAGCTGCTGCGCGTGCTGGCAAGCGAAGCTTCGATTGCGATGGAGAACGCGCGGCTGTTCCAAGAGGAACGCACGAAGGCGCGTCATCTCTCGCTGCTGAACACGATTTCGAGAAACGCCATCGCGACGCTAAATCCCGATGAAATGCTGGCGAAAATCACCGAGCAACTGGAAGCCGGACTGACATACGACCACATTGGAATCGCAATGCTTGATTATTCGACGCGGGAAATAGTGATCCAGGCAGAAGCAGGAAGGCGACGCGGCGCGCTAGGCCAGCGCATTCCGTTGGGGGCGGGATTGCTTGGCCAAGTAGCGAGGACGGGCAACATGGCGTCGTACAGCGCGATGGTGCAGTCGGAATCGACGGTGAAACCGCTGCTGCCGGACTCCGTCGCGGCAATCGGACTGCCGGTGTTTTACGCGGAGCAATTGCACGGCGTGTTGTACGTAGAGTCTGCGGAACCGGTGGATTTCACGGAAGAAGAAATACTCCTCCTCGGTACGCTCGCGGACTTGATTTCGGGTGCATTGCACAATGCGCTGACGTTCCAGAAAGCGCAGGAGCAGGCGATCACGGATGGCCTCACCGGAGTCAAGACGCATCGCTTTTTCATGGAATCATTGTCCGCGGAATGGAAGCGCTCGACACGAGCCGGGCGCGCGTTTGCGTTAGTGCTGATGGACCTTGACCGGTTCAAATTCGTGAACGATTTTTACGGCCACCTGGAAGGCGACCTGGTGCTACAGCGAGTTGGACAAATTCTGGAAACGAACTGTCGGCGATCGGACGTGGTCGCGCGTTACGGCGGAGATGAATTCGTGATCCTTATGCCGGAAACCTCGATGGAGCAGGCACGGCAGCTTGCGTCGAAACCGCGGGGGTGGGTTTCGGCCGACCGCTTCTGCGCGAGAAAAACATTTCGGCTAGCTTCGGTATCGCATGCTATCCGCTGCACGGGTCGTCGCCGCAAGAGCTGATTCAGGTAGCGGACGCGTCCATGTATCTTTCGAAGCATCAGGGAGGCAACGCGGTTTCCACGGCGGATCACTTTGATCCGAACGAAGCGAAAAAGTGGAAGCGCGACGTACTGGAAGCGTATTTGGGAGTGACGTTGAAGCGCTTATTCTCAACCGGGCCCGAGGCGTTCGAAGAGATCTATCAGCGCCTTAAGCAATTCACGGAATCACTGGCGACGACGGAAATTACAGGCGGGCCTTCGACGCTATCCGTACCGCCGGACGGCCCACAAGCGCTGCCTCAAGCGGTGCTGGATACGGTTACGTCGTTGGCGTACGCGATCGACGCCAAAGATCACTACACACAGGGACATTCGCAAAAAGTATCGGCGTACGCCGCATTGATTGCCGAAGCGATGAGTATGAACGACGCCGAAGTGGAAGAGATTCGCCTGGGGGCTGTTCTTCACGACATCGGAAAAGTCGGTATTCCGGAGCAGATCCTGAACAAATCGGGACCATTGAATCCACAAGAATGGGACATGATGAAATCCCATGTCGTATTCGGCGCAAAGATTCTGGAACCGCTGACGCCGCTGGCCCGCATCCGGCAAACGGTATTGCACCATCATGAATTTTTCGATGGCTCCGGGTACCCCGACGCGCTAATAGGCGAAGATATTCCGCTCGGCGCACGAATTGTGGCCGTGGCGGACGCCTACGACACGATCACAAGCGATCGCACTTACAAGAAGGGCCGGCCGGCGTCCGATGCGCTGGCGGAACTTGAACGATGTGCGAATGCGCAGTTCGACGCGAGAATTGTGCAGGTTTTTGTTCAGGCCATGCGGCAATTGCCGAACCCGATCATCGAAGTCGCGTCACTTTCCACCGGTCGCAACTCGTAATAAGCTGCAAATAGCCGCACTCGGTTGCAAGATCACGTCGGGAGACACGCAATGCAGACAGCGAAAGTAGTGTGGACGGGTGGGCAGAAGTTCCGCGCGACCAGCCCGTCGGGCCACACGATCCATCTCGACTCCGACCGGACAACGAATGAAGGACCAGGGCCGATGGAGCTGCTCCTGATGGCGCTCGGCGCGTGCACGGCGACAGACATCGTGATCATACTGGAGAAAAAACGCCAGAAGGTGGATTGGTTGGAAGTGATTTGCTCGGGGGAACGAGCCGCGACTCCGCCGACGGTGTGGAAGAGGCTGGAGATACTTTTTCGGATTGGCGGAAACATGCAGGACGACGCCGTAAAACACGCAATTGCGCTGAGCGCGGAAAAATATTGCTCGGTAGCCGCGACGTTACAAAAGACGGCCACCTTGAGCTGGAAGCACGAGCTGGTGCGATCCTGAATTTGGGCACGGTTACAGACAGGTGCCGACAGCGAGACTTTACCGTTGCGTGAACGCCCGGGTCACGTTATACAGTTCACACTCCATGGGGCCGCTGTTTAGAAATTTTTGTCTTGGTTTTTTTTGGCTTTGCGCTTGCGCGGCTGTGGCATTTGCGCAGAGGCGCGCTGAACCGGCGGCACCGGCTCAGACGATTCCGCTTTCTAAAATACCGCGTGTCACGAGGGCTCCGAGACTCGACGACTTTCTGGCAGGCCGCGCCCGCGAAGCCGAACTTACCGTCACAGACTTCCGCCAAAACATTCCCGGCGACGGCGATCCAGCGAGCGAGCAGACGACGGCGCACCTCTCTTACGACCAGAAGAATTTGTATGTGGTGTTCGAGTGTAAAGACGCTTCAGGCGCGGTACGCGCGCACCTTTCGAAACGTGAGGATCTAGACCAGGACGATGGGGTGGGTGTTTTCCTGGACACGTTTCACGACAAACATCGCGCGTACTACTACTTTTCGAATCCGCTGGGAATTCAGCGGGACGCGATCTACACCGAAGGGCAGGGTTACGATTACAGCTTCGACACCGTCTGGAATTCCGAAGGCCGCCTCACAGGAGACGGTTATATCGTTTGGCTTTCTATTCCGTTCAAGAGCTTGCGGTTTTCGCACGAACCGGAGCAAACGTGGGGAGTCGCGCTCTATCGGACAATTCTGCGGAAGAGCGAGTACGACTACTGGCCCTATGTGACGCAGCGCGTCCAAGGCCTTGCGCAGCAATTCGCAGCAGTGAGCGGCTTGGAGCACGTATCACCGGGCCGGAATATTCAGCTGATTCCGTACGGCCTGCTGGCATCCGATCATTTCCTAAATCAGCCCACCGACGGCGCAGCGGCAGGTTTCAAGAATGTGTTTGAGCATCGCGCTGGACTCGATGCGAAGTTCGTTGCAAAAGACGCGCTGACGTTCGACGTAACGCTGAACCCGGACTTCAGCCAGGTCGAATCCGACGACCCCCAAGTCACAATAAATCAGCGCTTCGCGGTTTTCTTCCCGGAAAAGCGTCCCTTTTTCATCGAGAATGCCGGGTTCTTCATGACGCCGGTGAATCTTTTCTTCTCGCGCCAAATCATGAATCCGCAGTTCGGCGGACGTATGACCGGAAAGGTTGGTTCGTGGACTTTGGGCGCGCTAACGATTGACGACAGGCAGCCCCGGCAAGATCAGCCATCGGGGAGCCCGTTCGACACGCGCGCGGTGGATGGCGTTGTTCGAATCGCGCGGGAATTCGGCAAGCAGTCCTATATTGGCGCTTTTGCTTCGACGCGTGATTTTGCGGACACAAGTAACCGTGTTGTTTCACTCGACGCAAGACTCAAGTTCGGAAAAAACTGGGTGTCTGATTTTCAAGCGGCGCACAGTTGGACGCGGCAAGTAGAGGGTCAGCAACTCTGCGAGGAGTTTGTAACTCCCTTAACCGGCTCGGCATCTTCGTCGCAAGGCAATGCCCTCTACGCGGACCTCTCCTACACAGGCCGCCACTTCGTGATGACCAATAGCTATTCCGATTACGGCCCAGGGTTCTGCACTGCGTGCCGAGAGTGGATATTCGGCAGCAAACCTCCGCCGCTGGGTATTACTGGCGGCCTGCGCACAGCAAGATCGTGGACTTCGGTCCATCCGTGAGTGAGTTGGTCGATTGGGACCACAACAACGTTCTGCAGGATTGGGGAACGGCGCTGGGATTTCAAATTGATTTTACGCGGCAGACAACGTTTATCGTGAGCCGCGGCGAAGCGTATGAATTGTTCGCAAATATTCCATTTCGAAAACACAGCACCGCATTTCAGCTGAGTTCCGCGCCCTATAAATGGCTGAGCTTGGTGGGCCGCTATACGACTGGTACGGGAGAAAACTTTTTCCCCGCGGGCGGCCTTGCGCCGTTTTTGGGAAACGTGAATCGAGTGAATCTTGGATTTACGGTGCGGCCTTCGGCGCGATTTCGAATTGACGAGACGGCGATTTATTACCGGCTGGGCACGCGAAATGGCTCAACGCCGGCGCCGTTTGACCCAGGACATCCGGTTTTCAACAACTATTTGCTTCGCACGAAGTTCAACTACCAATTCACGCGTGCGCTTTCGTTGCGCATGATCATGGATTACGATGCGACGCTTGCGAACAATCAGTTACTGGACTTGCAGCGAAATCTCGGCAGCTTCGACGGCGGACCGGTGCAGCCCTCCAAGAATTTCGTGCCGGACTTTCTGCTGACATACCTGGTTCATCCGGGGACGGCGCTCTACGTCGGCTACAACAACAGCTTCAGCAATCTTCAGCTGAAGGGCACGGCGCCTCCCATCTTGCAGGGCTCACCGAACAACATGACCGGACGACTCTTTTTCGTAAAACTGAGCTATCTTTTCCGTTACTAAACGGCCGCATAGGTACTCAACTTGTACGGCAACGGTGGCATCGCTTAGAATTTCCTTTCTTTGTTTCCGGGTCTCTCCAGGTAAGGAGCAACATGTCTCACCGCATAGCGGCGAAAATCTCTGGCGTAGCCGGCTTTGTACCGCCGCGGGTCATGACCAACGACGATTTGGCTAAGTTCGTTGAAACGGACGACGAATGGATTCGCACAAGGACGGGCATTCGCGAGCGCCACGTGGTGGACAAGGGCATGGCCACGTCGCATATGGCCACGGAAGCGGCTAAATGCGTCTTGAAGCAAACGAAGACGGGTGCTGCGGACATTGACTTGATTGTCGTGGCCAGCGTGACGCCCGACATGTTTTTTCCGGCAACTGCCTGTCTGGTGCAGGACCGCATCGGCGCAAACAAAGCGTGGGGCTTCGATTTGTCGGCGGCATGCTCCGGGTTCGCCTATGCGCTGACGGTCGGCGCTCAATTTGTCGGCGCTGGGTCGCACAAGAAAGCGCTTGTCATCGGGAGTGATACGATGACGTCCATTTTGAACTATCAAGATCGCGCGACTTGCGTGCTATTCGGCGACGGCGCCGGTGCTGCACTAATCGAGCCTGCCGCCCAGAACGAAGGAATCCTTGATTTCCAACACGACGTGGACGGCTCCGGCGGGCAATTCCTCTTTATGCCGGGAGGCGGTTCGCTCAATCCCTCAACTGCCGAGACCGTCGAAAAGAAAATGCACTACGTGCATCAGGAGGGGTCGCAGGTATTCAAATACGCGGTGCGGCGAATGGCGGATTTAGCCGTAAATCTGCTGGAACGAAACGGTTTCAAGAGCGACGACATCGCGCTCGTCGTGCCGCATCAGGCCAATCTCCGGATCATTAAGGCGATGCAGGAGCGGCTTGGCGTTGAAGATTCGAAAGTGATGGTGAACATCGATCGCTACGGAAATACTACCGCGGCGACAATTCCGCTTGGGCTTCGCGACGCAGTGGCGGAAGGCCGCCTGAGAAAAGGCGATCTCGTGCTGATCCTCACGGTCGGGGCCGGCTATACAACGGGCGGAATTCTTCTGCGTTGGGCCTATTAGTTGCGCTTCGCTCTTCGAAATTCGCCAGGTTAGAACTGCCTTGAAGCATCGCGCGGTGCGCTGAGCAGCAGCATCAACAATCCGACGGCAAAAAATGGCGCGGCGACAGGCCAACTCGCGCCAAGCAGCCTTGAAACCAGCCCAAAAAGCGTAATGCTTTCGGCGAAAGCGAACTGCAGGATGTTTCCACTGCGCCAACGTTGCAATAGCGCTGCGTTATCGGGTTGGCCGGCCAACTCATCTGCAGGCGCGGTCACCAGTTTCTGGCGCAAAGTTTGCGCGACTGAAATGCCGGACAACGCCGCGACCCCCAGGGCCAACGGCGCGGTCATCCCCGTCAGTTTGTCCGCTGGGTGAATGATGTAAACCGTCAGCAAAATAAACAGGAACCAGCTAAGAACAAACGACCCATGAATAATGCGAAGTTGAAAGAAAGCCACCTTCATCGTTAGCCAGCCCATACGGCAGAAGTACGTGCGAAGGGATTGTCTGGAAGGACGCGGCCGAAATCAAGCACGCAAAATTTGGTTGATTATCTAGCAGGAACGGAGGGACGCGGTCAGCGCGAGGTTCGCGTGCAAGCGCTTATCAATCTGCACTGCAGCATAACGCGCGCAAAGAACCTTTTCGCGTTCGCTCCATTCGGCCAGCGAAGTGGAAAACTTGCCTGCGACGGCGCCGAGAGCCTGAATCGCGTGGTAGTAGAGTCGCACAAGGCCAAGTCCGCTTCGCCCTTGCCGCAAATCTGGCGTAAGCTCGTGCAGTTCGGCGAAAACCCGGAAGTGTTCGGCTGTCAACTCTCCGCCGTTAACCTGAGCAGCCTCCAGCACGCGTTCGGAGACCGGCTGACCGGCGACGCCCATGACGAGCGCGCGCCAGTAGTACAGCGCGAATTGGCTAAGTGCCATAACCGAGATTGTAAGTAACATAGCGGAGAACATACCCTCAGCCTCGCGACCAGTTTGGCGTCTAGGTCCGCGGCCGACAATGGGCCGGGGGTACTACCCGGCATGGTCCTTTTGGGGGTAATCAACCGGGTAGAAAAGGCGATTGGCCGGAGTTCGATGGGAGGGGTGGCTTTATGAAGGGATTGTCGTGGATTTGGGTGTTTCTGGCGCTTGGGACGGCCTCCAGCACGATACTGGCTGGAAGGCGGCCGATTAACGACCAAAAGGCGGATCCCGAGGCGTCCGTGAGGGCCATCCTGGCGGCCCAACACAACGCCTGGAATGAGGGAAACGTGGAGGCGTTCCTGCTTGGTTACTGGAGGTCCGAGAGCCTGACCTTTTCCGGCAGCCACGGCATTACACGCGGCTTTTCGGGTGTGCAGGAGAGGTATCGCACGAGCTATCCCGACCGGCAAGCCATGGGTAAACTTGACTTTAGCGGCCTGGAAGTCCGCACCCTGGGCCCGGACGCGGCTTTGGTGCTTGGTCACTGGCATCTTGCGCGCGAAAAGGGTGACATTGGAGGCGTTTTCTCGCTGGTATTCCAACGCTTCCCGGAAGGCTGGCGCATCATTCATGACCACACGAGCGTGGTGGCTCGGAACTAGGCGGCTTCGAATGCTCACGATAGTGAGAATTGCGGCGTTCGCTAAGCAAGCGGTTCAGCACGATGATGCGGGTGTAGCCTGCTCGGTACGCGCGACAAGATCGCCCATGATTGCGTCTCGCGTCGCGTTCTTCGCGAACAGCAATTGCGCCACGTTGACGTATCTTTCCCGAAAAGCGCCCTCGCACCAACCAAGGTAAAAATCCCACATGCGCTGGAAGCGTTCGTCGAAGCCCAGTTGCCTGACACGTTCCAGGTTTTGAAAAAAGCGCTCGCGCCACTGTGAAAGAGTTTCCGCGTAATGCATTCCAAAGTTCTCAGAATGAACCGGAAAAAGTTCCGTGACTCTTGAAAGAGATTTGTGAATCTCCGCAATCGAGGCGAGTTCGCTGCCGGGGAAAATGTAACGCTGAATCCAATCCACGCGCCTGCGATATCCTCTAAACCGCTGGTCCGGCAGCGTAATGGTCTGCAGGAGCATGGAACCGTTCGAGGTCAGCAGGCGATCACACACACCGAAAAAAGCGTCGTAGTGATCGAGTCCCACGGCTTCGAACATCTCGATGCTAACGATTTTGTCGAACCGGCCGCGCACCTTACGGTAGTCCTCGAGTAAAAGGCTGACGCGTCCCTCGCCGAGATTTGCGCTCGCGGCGCGCTCGACCGCGAATTTGTATTGCGCTTCGCTGATTGTAACGCCGGTGACATGAGCGCCGCAGCGTTTCGCGGCATGCAGAGCGAATCCGCCCCAGCCACAACCAATTTCAAGTACGCGATCGCCAGGCTCAATGCGCAACTTCTGGCAGATCATGTCCAGTTTCCGTTCTTGTGCCTGTTCGAGCGGTTCACCGGGTTGCGTGAAATATCCACTGGAATAATTCATTTGTGCGTCGAGGAACAACCGGTAGAAATCGTTCCCAATGTCATAGTGCGCACGGATGTTCTTTCGGCTGCCGGTAATCGAGTTGTCCGCCAGACGGTGCTTGACGCGCGAGGCGAATCCGCGGATCGCAGAAGCGACCCGGTTACGCGAATCGATCGTGCGCAAATTCCTCACCATCACGCGCACAAGAGTAACCAGGTCCGGCGTCGTCCAATCGCCGTCCATGTAAGACTCTCCGAGACCGACGTCCGCGCCCACCAGCGCGCGCAGGAAAAATGTCTCGTCGTGAATCACGGCCATCGCACGCAACGGCGCCGTCGGTTCGCCAAACGCATAGGTGGCGTCCGGGCAAACCAGCTCCAGAAATCCAAGTCGAAGGTCGCCGAGCGTTTTCAAAAAAATATTCTTCGCCTGTTTTTCCAATAGCCTCCTCATCCTGGGACATTTCCTTTCCTGGTTCCGGCGGTCGCACGTGTATCGAGCGACTCGCCTCGCACGACTTTCGCGGCGTGCTTAAACACTGGAACCTTTTTGATCCACAATTTCAAAGCTTCCCAGTGGATGGCGCCGATCACTGCCGCGGTCATCAGCGGATATGCCGCCAGCACACGATGCAACTCCGCACGTGTCCATTCGCGCCGCTGCAGCTGCAAGGTCGCGTCAAAAAACGGTTTGCCATGCTGCACCGTGTTCACATGCGCCACGAGGCGTTCGCCCGGCTCCGTAAAAATCCAGTCATAGTCAAGGTCCATGCCCATGAATGGCGAGACCTGCATCTGCTTTTTCGATGTGTAGCGTCGCGCGGCAACTGCGGCTCGTTCGTTTCCTGGCGTGAGCCAATAGTTATGGCTTTCGCCAAGCGTATTGTTCACTTCCGCCATCAGCTGGCAGAGTTGGCCTGCAGCGTCACAAAAATAGAAGAATGACACCGGGTTGAAGACGTATCCAAAATAACGCAAATGCGTCAGCAGAAAAATTTTTCCGTCGGGAATTTTTACACCGTTTTTCGATGCGTCGTCTTCAATGCGTTCCCGTAGGCTCTTTGACGAGTCTCCAAAATGATCGCGTTCGAAATAAGCGGCGACATTCCAGCGTTCGTAGCTCGACAAAGGAGACCGCCGCATCAAGCGCGGGATGTCGTCCACGTCGAGCAGCGAAAGAAACACGGGATATTCGAACGAGTGTTCTTTCGGCGAAAACCGCCGATGGCGCAATCGTCCGACGTAGAGAGCGGATTCCATCTGCTAGACCCGGACTCCTAGCGATTCCGCAACGCGCAACGCCGAATCAACTCCGTCTTCGTGAAAACCGTAAAACCAATACGCTCCGCAGAAGTGCGTCCGATTCACGCCGCTGATTGTCCGCCAGTCCCGCTGCGCCTGCATCGAATCAAGCGTGAATATCGGATGGTGGTAGACGAGGCGGCGCAAGATTTTCTCCGGTCGGATCGCGGCCGTGGCGTTGAGCGTCACGCAGTAATTTTCTTGCACCGGCAGCCCCTGCAAGCGGTTCATATGGTACGTCATCGTCGCCGGCCCCTGGCCGTTTCTCGCGTCGAGGTGTAGGAGATAATTCCACGAGGCGCGCGCGGCCGGCAGCCGCGGCAGCAAATCATCGTCGCAATGTAAGACCACATCGTTGCGGCTGGTCGCGAAGTGCTGCAATACGTCCCGCTCATCGTCCGACGGTTTCTCCAGCAGCGGCAGCACACGGTCGCAATTCGTCGCAAAAACAATGTGGTCGAACCGCATCTGCGGCCGCTCGTCCGCGAACTTCAGGGTCACGCCTAGTTCGTCGCGCGCCACGCAGCGAATCGCCGTGCTGCAGAACACGCGCCGTTTGTAGGGCGCCGTAATGGGCGCGATGTACCGGCTGCAACCACCCGGAATTGTTTTCCATTGCGGATGCCCGTTCACCGTCAGCATGCCGTGATTCTGAAAGAAACGCGTCAACATCGCGGCGGGAAATTCGCGCAGCGCATTTTGCGCGCAAGACCAGATAGCCGACGCCATTGGGAAAAGATAAAACTCGCGGAAAAATTGGGTAAAGCGATGCTCGTCTAGAAAATCGCCGAGCTTTAGCCTTCCCCAGTCCGGCCGGTCAAGCAGCCGTGGCGCAATTTTGTTGAACCTCCGAATTTCAGCGAACAGCCCGTACGCGCTCGGTTTAAAAATGCTTTTCGGTTGCGCGAAATACCCTCGCAATCCACGACTGGAATATTCGTAACCTGTGCGGCGGCAGCTCACAGCAAACGACATGTCTGAATTCACACGCGGCACGCCGAGCTCGTCCAGCAGGCGAATTAGCTTTGGATAGGTGCGGTCGTTGTGAACAATGAATCCAGTATCGATCGGCAATGGTCCGCGGCTTGAGTCCACCGTTACCGTGTGTGTATGCCCGCCAAGGCGTTCCTCGCGCTCGAAGAGAAACACTTCATGCTTGCGGCTGAGGTAGTACGCAGCGGCAAGTCCAGAAATCCCGGATCCGATGACGGCAATTCGGCTCACAAGTTTCCCCGAGTGTAATACGTCGCGCTCGCGGCGTTAGATGAGATTTTCGAATCTTTGGTCGCAACGCTTCAACGGTTTCGGCGTGTGAAAGAATCCTCATCGAGATCGAACCCCAGTAAAAGCACCGCTGCCGCTAAACCATTCAAAAATCGTCGGTTAAGCGAAGCCATTGGCGCACTGCCTCGCCGCATCGTGCAGGATGCTCGGAACTCATCGGAATCCCGCTAACTCCCGTATTACACTCTGACTTCCGATTGTCGCTGTCACCCGGCATCGGTGTCCAAGGAGAACCGCGAGTGAAGACGGCTTTGAAACTGCTCTTCGGCTTCATTTTTCTGTTTATGGTGGTTATGACCGTTCGCACCAGCCTGCAAGTCAACTTATGGAGCGCGATGCCGGCGTTCGCCGCAAGTCCCTGGGCCATGGCGACGCTATATGACGCCTACTTCGGCTTCATCACCTTTTTCTGCTGGCTCGCCTGGCGCGAGCGCTCTCTGGCCCTCAAAGTGGTCTGGTTCGTGCTCATCATGGCGCTGGGGAATATCGCCATGTCCGCGTATGTGCTTTTGCAAATTTTCAGTTTGAAAGACGACCAACGAGTGGGTGCGCTCTTCCGGCAAAAGGCAGCATGATCCGATGAAAGAAGCCTTCGTTTACTGTAAGCTCGTGCGCCCGCTTCTGGATTTGTTGCGTCAGGGCGTGACGCCGGAAACAATTGCTCTGAGTGTTGCACTCGGTGCCGCATTGGGAGTGTTTCCCGCACTTGGCTGGACGACTGCGCTTTGCATAGTCGCCGCACTCGTTTTGCGCCTGAATCTTCCGGCGATTCAAGTCGTGAACTACTTCATGTACCCCGTTCAGCTCGTTCTGCTTTTGCCGTTCTTCCGCCTGGGCGAAAAAGTCTTCGGTGCACAACACATGCCGCTCTCTGTTTCGCAGATTCTTCAACTCATCCACAGTGGCGTATGGAATGCGATCAAGTTTCTCTGGACAACCACCTGGCATGCGATTGCGGTATGGGCTGTTCTCGCGCCTGTTTTCAGCGGCATCGTCTACGCACTGCTGACACCGCTGCTTCGGCGCGCGCTGCGTCGGCAAGTCCAGACGCTCCCGGAGGCGGCCTGATGCTTTCCGCCGCCGTTCATCTTGCGCTGGTTGGAACGGCTATCGTCGCCGTCATGATGTTCGCTTTGTGGATCACGCACCTCCTGATTGAGAACGCGGCGATCGTAGACGCCGGATGGGCTGCAGGCCTCGCGCTGCTCGCCATCTATTACGCGTACGCTGGACCGGGTTATTCCGCCAGGAGAAATGCGATTGCTGCAATGGCTGGGATTTGGGGCTTGCGGCTCGCAACGTATCTGCTTTTCTCGCGCGTCATCGGCCATCCGGAAGAAGGCCGCTACGTCCAGTTGCGCAACGAGTGGAAAACGAATCTCCCGTTCCGCTTTCTTGCCTTCTTTGAATTTCAGGCGCTCCTAGACGTCACACTGTCCCTTCCCTTCCTTCTCGCCTGTCTCGATTCGCGGACTCCGCTCGGTCTCTTTGAAAAATTCGGCGGCGCGATCTGGATCATTGGCATTCTCGGCGAAGCGCTGGCCGATGGTCAACTCAATGCCTTCAAGAAAAATCCCGCGAACAAAGGAAAGCTTTGCCGCGCCGGACTTTGGAACTATTCCCGCCATCCAAACTATTTCTTCGAATGGCTGATCTGGCTGGGCTATGCAACGTTTGCGATTGCTTCTCCCTGGGGTTGGCTCGGGCTGCTTTCCCCTGCCCTGATTCTGTATTTCCTGCTTGGCGTGACCGGAATTCCCGCGACGGAGGAACAGGCGCTGCGCAGTCGCGGCGATCGATATCGCGAATATCAGAAGACCACGAGCGCCTTCATCCCCTGGTTTCCCAAAAAAGCAGTCGCAGAAAAGGCAGGAGCATGACGCGGACGACCAACGAAGTCGCTCATGGCAAATGGCTCAGTGCCGCGAAGGACAAACCGGAGAAGCGCTTCTGGTACGAGCCGCTCATCGAGAGCGGAGTCGTGCCCGACGCGGCCATCCGCTTCGTCATTCGCCGCATGCTCAAGGCGCGCTTGCGCGAAGAAGATCGCGGCAGCGACGACGCAAATCGCGCCGCAAAGCTTGCATTTGTCGAGGAGATGAAGCGCAGCCCGATTGCCATCCGCACCGATTCCGCTAATGCGCAGCACTATGAAGTTCCTGCCGAATTTTTTGCAATCGTCCTCGGGCCGCGCCGCAAATACAGCTCTGCTTATTATCCGGATGGTTGCGATTCGTTGGCACAAGGCGAAGAAGCGATGCTTCGCCTCACCTGCGAACGCGCCCAGCTCGCCGACGGTCAAGACATTCTCGAACTAGGCTGCGGCTGGGGCTCGCTCACTCTCTACGTGGCTGAACTTTTTCCGAACAGCCGTATCACCGGCGTTTCAAATTCCTCGTCGCAGCGTGAATCCATCCTCGCCAATGCTGTTGCGCGTGGCTTGAAAAACATAACAATCCTCACGGCGGACATGAACTCATTCGAGGCGCCCGCCAGATTCGACCGTGCCATAAGCGTCGAAATGTTTGAGCACATGCGCAATTGGGAATTGTTGCTCGCTAAGATCTCTGGCTGGCTCGAGCCCGACGGAAGAATGTTCCTGCACATCTTCACGCACTCGCGCTTCACCTATCCCTACGAAGTCCACGGCGCCGGCGACTGGATGGCGCAACACTTCTTCACCGGTGGCATGATGCCGAGCGATGACTTGCCGATGTTTTTCGACCGCGACCTTCGGGTTATCGGGCACTGGCGCGCCCTCGGCACTCACTATCAAAAAACTTCCGAAGCCTGGCTAGCCAACATGGATGCAAATCGCGGAAAGCTGTTTCCGTTACTGGCCAAAACATACGGCGGCGAAAACACAAAAAAGTGGTGGTCGCGGTGGCGTATCTTTTTCATGGCGTGCGCCGAACTCTGGGGCTACCGTGACGGCAAAGAATGGCTCGTCTCGCAATACCTTCTTTCAAAGCGAAATCTTTAAATCGCTCTTTGGAGCCGCACTCGAAGCGAAAGCAACCGCCGATTAAGTCTTATTGCGTCGAAGAACGTAAAGGAGCAGACCGCTCGCCAGGATTCCCGCGACAACAAGCAGTTGCCCAATGTAAGACCGCCAATCGCGCAGCGTTGCGTAAATAACGACCCCCGCGAATGCGCACGGAGCGAGACACACGTACGTCATTCCCAGCCAGCCTCCGGGAATTTGAAAGCTGCCGGTATTTTCCCTCTGCCGCAGGCGCAGCGTGATGAGCGCCAAAAATTCTAAGGTAAGGGCGGCGGCATAAAGGATGCACTGGATGACCGCCAGTCCGCCGTACGAAAGCACGCCGAATAGCGCGGCAAATCCGCAGAGGCAGAAAATCGCCAACGACGAGGCTTTGCGAAATGGCGCCGGTAGCCAGCCATCCCACGCCATTACGAACGGCAGACGCGAAACGTAGAGCAGTTGTGCATTGAAAAGGCTCCACGTCGAAACGAGACCGCCGGCTGCAATCAATGCGCCCAGCCAACGGCCACCGATGATCTGCGCGATCACAGGCCAGCCCGCGTCGCCGGTCCAAATTGCCGATTTCGTCGTGATGCTGAGTCCTGCCACCACCGGAAGCAGGTAGCTCAATACCGCAAGCACCAGAGCCACGGCGATCGCACGCGGATAATTGCGTTTTGGTTGGTCTACTTCGGCGGCATACGTCGAAACATTGTCCCAGCCGGAATAGTTGTAAACGATGATAGAGAGTCCAAGCAGAAGCGCCCCTTTATGATTGGCGCCAAAATCGCGAACCACGATGTCCATCACGGTACCCGGCCCGGGCCCCCGCTTCAGCCAGAGGAGAATCATCGCCGCGAACGCTCCGAGCACAAACAACGCGCTGATCTTCGACGAGCGGCCAACTTCTCGCGAACCCTTTAGGTTCACTCCCATCGCCGTCAGAATGAAAATCACAGCCACTAACCACCGAATCACGGCGATCATTCCGGTCTCTGCGCTCGCACCGTTACCAAGTGCGGGTATAAAGAACGTCAGATAACTTACAAACAGAACCGGAAATATAGCGAGAAGCGCGATCGTATATCCGATCGTCCACCACGCCTCTTGAACGGCCCAAAACGGTCCCAACGTTTCTCGAACCCAAACGTAATAACCGCCTTCTTCTGGTATAAGCGTCGCCAACTCCGCCACCGTCAGTGCCATCGGCAAACTCCACACAAGTGGCGTAACAACAATAAGCACTACCGCCCATCCAGGACCCACAGCCCCAATTAACGGCTCCAATCCGTAGGCGCCGCCACAGGTCGTGAAGTACGCCAGGCAGACCAGCGCGAACAACGTTAGTCGCCGCTCTTTTGGAAGATGGATGGCCGGAAAACCGATTCGCTGCGCTGAAACAAAGGATGGCAGGGAAGACGTGGTCAACGACACTCCTTCGAGTGGGAAGCAAAAAATCAACGCGAGCGGAGTGCCTCGCAAGCAGCCGAATCGACATTTTGTCGGTGAATCCCGCGGTTAAGCTGCACCCAGCGGTCACAACGGTGTTCGCACTCAATCGAAACCGGCGCTAGAAAACCTCGAGGATTTCTTCATATCGCTTGAAAGGCGGAATTAGGTAAGCGCCGGCCAGTTCTGTACGCGCCCAAGCTAGCATCTCTCGCGCTACTTCGAATCCGTGTTCCCGAGCCGCTGTCCCCGCCGCCTCCAGTGATTTCAAAAGTGGTTCTGGAATAATGATTCCCGGGACTTCGTTGTTGAGCCGCAGCGCTTGTTTGTAACTCGTCAACGGCCAAATTCCCACTAAGATCGGAATTGCGGACTTCCCGCCCAATTTCTTTACGAAATCGTGCCAGTGCTCCGGATCGAAAATGGGCTGCGTCATCGCAAAATGCGCGCCCGCGTCGATCTTCGCGAGAAATCGTTCGATCTCAACGTCGAGATCGTCCGCCACCGGATTCACTGCCACGCCAATTGTAAAATTTGTGGCGCCGCCCAAAGTCTTTCCCGACCAGTCCGTGCCCTGATTCAATCGGCTCAGCACCTTGACCAAGCCGACCGAATCCACTTCATACACGCGACGGCGGATCACCTGTAATCGCCAGCACGTTTCGAACTCCGCCCACGGTCCACGCGCCGAGCAATCCCGCTTGCAGCCCAATAATGTTTTCGTCGCGCGTCGTTAGATGCGGCACAGTCTCCACACCGCGCGCTTCGAGTGCTCCCGCAACAACCAGCGCATCCATTCCCACTCGCGCCATCGCACCGGAGTTGATATCGATTGCGTCCACTTTTCCGGACGTCATAATCTTGTCCACTTGCTCGTAAATCCGGTCCAGTGCAATTCCCTTCGGCGGATCGATTTCGACACACACGGAGAATTTCCCTGCCTGCATGTTTTTCCAGAGCTTGCTCTCCGGCTCGCGCTGCAAAATCGGCGTCGGTTTCGCGCTTGTTACCACTTTCGTTCCCAACGCATGATGCTTCGTCGGCTTCACTAATTTCACGGCTTCCGCCATCGCGCGCACATGCGCCGGCGTCGTGCCGCAACAGCCGCCCAGAATCCGCACGCCCGCCTCCGCCGCTTCCCGCGCAAACAACGCAAAATACTCCGGCGATGACTTCGGATACACGATGCGGTCGCCCTCGCGTTTCGGGAATCCCGCGTTCGGCATCCCGCTCACGCGCAAATCGTCCACCGACGTAAGCTCGCGCAATATCGGAAGCAACGCCTGCGGACCGAGCGTGCAGTTCGCGCCAATCACCTGCACATTCTTATTTTTCAATTGCGCCGCCGCGTCGACCGGACTCAAATCCCCGTACGCTCGTCCGTCCTCCGCATACGTCAGCGACGCAACAATCGGCATCCCGGAAAACGACCGAATCGCGTCAATTGCAAGCAAGATCTCTTCGATGTAGGTGAACGTCTCCAAAATAAACAAATCCACGCCACGTTCTTCCAGCGCCTGAGCTTGCTCAAGAAAAATCTCCAGAATCTGTTCCGGCTCCGGATGCCGCGCTTGCACGCCCAGTCCCAGCGGCCCGATCGATCCCGCAATCAACACTTCGCGCGCGGCGGACTCTCTCGCCTCTCGTGCAATTTTTACTCCGCGCGAATTCAGCCGCTGCACTTCATCGCCCAGCCCCAGCGCGGACAACTTAAACCGGTTCGCGCCAAAGGTATTCGTCTCGATAATTTGCGCACCTGCTTCTATGTACGCTTGATGCACGCGAAACACCGCTTCCGGTTCGGTCGTGTTCAACTCGTCGAAACACCGTTGCGTCCCCACCGTCTCATGCAGCAGTGACCCCATCGCACCGTCCGCGATGAGCATCGAATCCTTCAACCGCTCGTTAAAATCGAGAATCTTCAAGGAATGCTCGCTTGTCTAAAATGAATTCTGGACGGCGGCCGCTTACCGTTTCTGTTCCATCAAACTGGCAACCGTGCTCATCAAATCGTATTTCGTCAAAATCTCGAACTTCGCGTCACCCATTTCCACGAACACTGCCGGATTTTCGTGGCTCAAAATGTACGTCACCCGCTCCACCGGCGCCGTCTTAGGAATCTT
>WNFM01120168.1_pt2 | contig 25568 bp, 21 predicted proteins | sample 5400271 | NCBI WGS metagenome assembly WNFM01 (sample SAMN13153352, study PRJNA577476) | soil metagenome | isolation source: 60 cm saprolite on Douglas fir-dominated hillslope | place: USA:California | collected 2013-09-17 | reverse complement strand
GCTGAGCCGCTCCACCATCTCTTCCTTCGGCAGCCGGACCTCGACGCTCAGCAGGTAGTTGACCCGCTCCAGCATCATCAGGCAGGCGACGGCGGTCAGCTCCGCGTGCTCCGGCGGGCCGCCTTCCTGACCCGGCACGGCGCGCCCAGCCGTGGCCGCAGTCATTCCCTGGGTGATGGCCTCGGCAATCCGGAAAAACAGCTGCAGCCCGTCGCTGTAGACTTCCTCGCCGACGACGTCCGCCGTGCTCAGGATCCGGATCACCGTAGCGTGCGCCGCGTAGGTGTCAAAGAACTGCCGCACCCAGCTCCGCAGCGCCTCGCGTCCGGCCTCGTTACGGGTCACCACGGGGAAGTCCCCGGTGATGATCTGCATGTCGTGCAGCGCGTCCCGCAGCAGCGTCTTGAACAGGTCGTCCTTGTTCGCGAAATACAGGTAGAAGGTCCCGTGCGAGGTTTTCGCCCGGCGGACCACGTCGTCGACCCGCACCGCCTGGAAGCCCCGCTCGTCGAACTCGGCGACGCCGGCCTCGAGCAGCTTCCGCACGGTCTCCCGCCCCTGCCGGCCGAGCTCGCGTTCCTGGGCGGGTGTGCCCCCGCCGAGAGACGGCCGTAGGCGACCGGGGCGGCGCGTTTCGTCGTCCGCGCGACCCAGAGCAGCCGCCTTTCCCTCCACTAGCGCCTCCTGCCCGGGGACCTCATCCTGCACGGTTCCGTCAAGCGGTCCCTCCCTTGGGCTGAGTCGCAGGCAGCTTCCCGGGTCGTATCGCGAGACTAGTCCAGCATGCTACAGCATGTCCGGTTTCGGCGGCGGTCACGAGCCGAGTATCTGAGTCAGGTAGGCGTTGCCGAACCGGCGCTCGGGATCAAGTTCGTCGCGCAGCGCAGCGAACTCGCCGAAGCTAGGGTACGCCCGGCGCAGGTAATCCGCGCGCCTGGTATGCATCTTGCCCCAGTGCGGACGCCCGTCTGCCGCGATCATCACGGCCTCCACGTCGCGGAAGTACTCCAGGTGTGGCGAGGCATGGAAGACGTGGATCGCGATATACGCGCTGTCCCTGCCGTGGGCGGTGGACAGCCAGGGGTCATCACCGGGGGTGACCCGAACCTCAATGGGGAAGCTGATCCGCCAGTCCCGCCGCGCGAACAGCGCCCTGACCTCGGCCAGCACATCGGCCAGGGACTCCCGCGGGATCGCGTACTCCTGCTCCTTGAAGCGCACCCGCCGCGGGCTGGTGAACACCTTGTACGGAGCGTCGACGTAGCTGCGCGACCCGAGGGCCTTCCCGGCCACGCCGTTGACCGTCTTGATCACCGCGGGGACGGCGTGGCCGAGCCTGCAGGCGACCCCGAAGACCGTGTTCGACAGGAACTCGTCATCGAGCACGTACCGTAGCCTGCCGAGCGGCCGCGGCGGCCCCGCCGACCGGTTATTCCGCTTGGTCAGGCAGCCCTCGGTGTGCGGGAACCAGTAGAACTCGAAGTGCTCGTTCGCCGACGTCAGCTCGTCCAGCCGGGAGATCACCTCGGACCAGCGCATCGGCTCCTCACGCGCCTCAAGCAGGAACGCGGGCACCACCCGGAACGTCACCGCGGTCAGCACCCCGAGCGCGCCCAGGCCGACCCGCGCGGCGTCGAACAGGGCGGCGGCGGGCCCGTCGGCGGCGGGCGCGGGAGCAGAGCAGGTCATGATCGTGCCGTCGGCGAGGACCAGCTCCAGGCCTGCCACCTGGGCCGCCATGCCGCCGACGTCGCGGCCGGTGCCGTGGGTGCCGGTCTGGATCGCCCCGGCCACGGTCTGGACCTGGATGTCGCCCATGTTCGCCAGCGTCAGCCCCCGCCGCAGCAGTTCGGCGTTGAGCACGTGCAGCGGGCAGCCCGCCTCGACGGTGGCCAGCCCGGCCGCCGCATCCACCGACCTGATGCCGGTCAGTCCGCCCGGGCGAAGCAGCACCCCGTCGGTGACCGCGGCAGGCGTGAACGAGTGCCCGGCGCCTGTCATCCGCACGGTCAGCCCCTCCGCACCCGCCTTGCGGACCTCGTCGGCCACCTCGTCCGCCGACCGCGGCGTGGCCACCCGGCGCGGCCGGGCCGACTCGTTGCCCGCCCAGTTCCGCCAGGCCGCAGCGGCCCCGTTCCGGCCGATGGGCGCGGCCGCGTCACTCTCGCGCATCGGCCCATTCTGGCACCGCGTGCGTTCTTGCGGGTTTGGGTACCGCGCCCCGCCAGGCGCCACGGGGCCGGGTTAGGGTGTATCGCGATGGGACGCCTGATCCGGCACCGGTTGGTCCAGCCCAGGGGACCACGCGCCACCACCGTGACCACCGCTGGCCGCTCGATGACGCCAGCGCTGCGGGGCGTGGCGGGCTGCAGCGCGTTCCTGATACTCGCCATCGGCGCCCAGGCCCGGACCCTGGAGCCACCGCCCGGCGGATCGGGGAGCGCCCTGGCCATGCCGGCGGCCGCGATAGCCCGAGATGCGGGCACGTTCCGGCAGATAATCCTGCCCGATCTCCTGATCGTCGCGCCCACGGGGATCACCGACCAGCAGCTGGCGGGGCTGAAGAAGATCACCGGCGTCAGGAACATGATCGCCTTCGACGGTGCGAAGATCAACGCCGGCCGCTGGCCGGTCAACGTCATCGGCGTGAACCCGGCCACGTTCCGGTCCTGGGTGCCGCTGCGGACCGCCTCGAACCAGGCCCTGTGGACCGCCCTGGCGAGCGGGCAGTTCGTGGCCTCCCGGGCGGCGCAGGGCAGTCTGGGCCTGCGCCGTGGGGCCAGCTATCAGCTGACTGGAAGCACCAGCCGCACGCTGACGTTCGGTGCCGCGGCCCCGCTGGGCATCACGGGCGTCGATCTGCTCGTGAACACCCAGACCTCACGGCAGCTCGGCCTGGTGCACCGGGTCGCGGCGCTGATCAGCGCGCCGGGCGTTAGCCTGCCGGTGCTGATCGCCAAGGTCAAGCGGGTGCTCGGGGCCTCCGGCAAGATCCTCAGCCTGCGGCAGCAGCCGCAGCAGCAGCTCCCGGTCGCCAGCGTCTCGTCCAGCCAGCAGCCCGCGACGTACCTGCAGCTGTTCCAGGAGTCCGCCGCCAGGTACTGCCCCGAGTTGTCCTGGACGGTGCTCGCCGCCATCGGCCAGATCGAGAGCGCGGACGGGACCAACAACGGCCCCTCCACGGCCGGAGCGCTCGGGCCGATGCAGTTCCTGCCGTCCACCTGGGCGGCCTGGGGCATCGACGGGTTCGGCCAGACCGGGCCGCCGGACATCATGAACCCCTACGACGCGGTGCCATCGGCCGCCCGGATGCTGTGTGCCAGCGGCGCCTCGGCGGGCGCCAGCGGCCTGGCATCAGCCATCTTCGCCTACAACCACGCTGACTGGTACGTGAACGAGGTGCTCGGCCTCGCAGAGCAGTACGCCCGCGACTACGGGACGACGTAGCAGACGGCATCGCGAGGCGGGATTCCGGCAATACTGGTGGCATGCCGTCCTATGACGCCTTCCTGCTCGTATCCTTCGGCGGCCCTGAGGGCCGCGATGACGTGATGCCGTTCCTGGAGAACGTCACCCGCGGTCGCGGCGTGCCGCGGGAGCGGCTGGGACAGGTGGCCGAGCACTACTACCGGTTCGGCGGAGTCAGCCCGATCAACCCGCAGTGCCGCGACCTGCTCGCCGCGGTCGAGAAGGATTTGGCGGGCGGCGGCATCGACCTGCCCGTGTACTGGGGTAACCGGAACTGGGACCCGTACCTGACCGACACCGTCGCCGCGATGGCCGCCGACGGCAGGCAGCGTGCGATCGCGTTCGTGACGTCGGCCTACAGCTCGTACTCCAGCTGCCGGCAGTACACCGGCGACATCGAGCGGGCCCGGTCGCAGGTGGGCCCCGCCGCGCCGCGGATCGACAAGCTGCGACCGTTCTTCAACCATCCGGGCTTCATCGAGCCGCTGGCCGACGCGGTTCGGGCTGCGGTCAAGCCGCTGGCCGTTAAGTATGACGGGTTTGATCTTGTTTTTACCGCGCACAGCATCCCCGAGGTGATGGCGGCCGCCAGCGGGCCGGCCGGGGGAGCGTATCCCAGGCAGGTCGCGGAGGCAGCGCGGCTGGTCGCCGAGCGGGTCGGCGGCGCTCGATCATGGCGGCTGGCCTACCAGAGCCGCAGCGGCCCGCCGACGGTACCCTGGCTGGGGCCCGACGTCGGTGACTGTCTCGCCGAACTGGCCCGGTCCGGGTCCAGGGCGGTGGTCCTGGTCCCGGTCGGCTTCACCTCGGACCACATGGAGATCGCCTTTGACCTCGACGTCGAGGCGGCAGAGGCCGCCGAGCGGCTAGGCTTGCCGCTGACGCGGGCGGCGACGCCCGGCACGGACCCCAGATTCGTGGCAATGATCACGGAGCTGGTCCGGGAACGGCAGGACGGGCAGCCGCCCCGGGCCCTCGGCAATCTCGGACCAGCCGTCGGGAGCTGCGGCAGCGGTTGCTGCGGGGCCGGTGCCACCAGGCCCGCCGGCGGCCCGCGGGACGGCTCGTGAGCGAGCCCGCAGCAGCCGACCTGCTCGAACTGGCCTGCGAGGTGGCGGTGGCCGCAGGACGGCTGCTGATCGGCCGCGGCGGCCGCCCGGAGGTCGTGGCCACCAAGTCGAGCCCGACCGACGTGGTGACCGAGGCGGATCACGCCGCGGAGGCACTGATCAGGGACCTGATCGGCGAAAAGCGGCCCGGTGACCGGATCCTGGGCGAGGAGGGCGGCGAGACCGGCTCCGGATCACAGGCGACGGGCAACACCGGGAACAGCGGGAACACCGGAGTGCGCTGGATCGTGGATCCGCTGGACGGGACCGTCAACTACCTGTACGGGCTTCCCGACTGGGCGGTCAGCATCGCCGCGGAGGCGGGCGGCACCGTCGTGGCCGGCGCGGTGTTCGTGCCACGGCGCGATGAGCTGTTCAGTGCCGCACGGGGCAGGGGCGCCTGGCTGAGCCCGAGTGCCCTGGACTGGCGCGGCGAGGACAGCCAGGCGCCCACCCGGCTGGCCTGCAACCAGGATGTGCCGCTCGGCCAGGCGCTCGTGGCGACGGGTTTCGGGTACCAGGCGGGGCGGCGCCTCGTACAGGGCGAGGTGCTGCGGGGCGTGCTGCCGCAGGTCCGGGACATCCGGCGCGGCGGGTCGGCCGCCGTGGATCTCTGCTCGGTGGCGTCGGGCAGCGTGGATGCCTACTACGAGCGCGGCGTCAACCTCTGGGACATCGCGGCGGGCGGCCTGATCGCGGCCGAGGCGGGGGCCAGAGTGACCGGTCTGCACGGCAGGCCCCCGAGCCCGTCGATGACGCTGGCCGCGGCGCCTCCGCTGCTCGGCCAGCTGCACGACCTGCTGGCGAGCCTGGACCCGGAACGCGACGGCTGACCTGGCTGATCGCTGCGGGCTACTGCTTGGTCAGGGTCCCTGTCACCGCGGCGGGCGCTCCGTTCCCCTTGAAGCTGAACTGCACGGTGCTGCCCCGGCCAGGGATGAGGGTGACCACGCCACGCTGGCATGGGCCCTGGACGATTACCTGGTCCAGGGTCAGCGTGCTGGCCAGGTCGGACACCAGGCCGAGACTGTCGAAGCATGAGAACGGCCGCGATCCCGGCCCTGCTGCCGGGGCTGAGTAGTGGACGGTTCCCCCGGAGGTGCCAGAGGCCAGGCTCACCAGGACACTGACGGTGAACGTGCCGGCCGAGCTGGTCTGCTGGACCTGGCCCGACCAGATGCCGGCCAGACTGGAAGGCACAGTGGCCGGCGGTGTCGGCGATCCCCTTGGCCGGTCGCTGGGCGTTGCTTTCGTCGTCTGCTGGTTTGTCAGGGCGGGCCTGGCCGCATCAGTCGGCTGGCCGCTCTGGTTCTGCGCGGCGCGGATGGCTATGGCAATCGCCAGAATGCACACCGCGATCCCGGCCGCCCACCAGATCGTCGCGGGCCTGCCCGGGATCGGCACGGCCCGGCGCGGTGGTGGCTGGAGCCGCTCATCCGGGGCGGGGGCAGGCGCCGGTCGCACCGCGGCGCGCGCCGCGCGCCGCGTCCCCTCTCCGAGCACTCCGGCAGGCGGATCACCATCACCGAGGAGCTCAACCACGATGGACCGTGCGGTCGGACGGTCGCCGGGCCCCACGGACATGCACTCGGTAGCGAGCGTGCGCAGCGGCTCAGCCAGCGTCTCCAGGTCCGCGGGAACCGCGGGCCCGCCGGCCGCCGCGTACAGCACCGTGAAGGCCCAGGCCCGCAAATCCGCGGTCGGCGTGGCTGCGCCGTAGGGCGGGGTGATCCCGAACTCGATCACCCGCGGGCCATCCGCGCCGAGCACGACGTGCTCGGGCCCGAACTCCCCGTGCACCAGCCCAGCCTGGTGGATGGCGGCCAGGCCGGTCGCGGTCCCGACGGCCAGCGCCTCGAGATCCTCGCCTTCCCATGGCCCTTCCTCGGTGACGAACTCCAGCAGCGAGGGCCCGGCGACGTACTCCCTGACCAGGAAGGCGTGGCCGCCATCGAAGCCGGCCCCCAGAATCCGCGCGGCGCAGAACGGCGCGACCCGGCACGCGGCGTTCGCCTCGGCGGTAAATCTGTCCCTCGCCGCGCTATCGGAGGTCCAGTCGCCGTCGAGCAGCGTGATGGTGACCTCGCTGCCGTCGACGGTCCTGGCGAGGTACACCGGACCGGCGACCGGCATCCCCGCGACGCGCCCGGTCAGCCTATACCGGCCGACGTTCCTCGGATCGTCGGCATGCAGCGGCGTGACGTGGGGCATAACTCGTCTCCGCGAGGTCATGCAGGCGGACATGCTGTGCGGTTCGTACCATACGCACTTTGTGCCAGCTAGTGGAGGTGATCGAGCATCTTACCGCCAGGGACTTTAGGGGGAAAGCGGCCTGGTCGCCCGATCTGGGGAGGGAGCCTGACGACCACACGAACCGCCGGAGACGTTGTGCAGGTGTACCAGGCGGCGGGACGTGACAGAATTCCCCCCCGGATCCGGGCACAACCGAGGCTTGGCTACCGACTACGACAGCCCGAGGAAGACCGACGACGAGCTGACAGAGGACAGCCTGCAGGAGCTTCAGGCACGCCGGATGGACAAGTCATCGACCGCAATCGACATCGACCCGGATGACGTTGCCGAGTCGCTGGAGCTGCCGGGAGCGGACCTGTCCAACGAGGAACTGTCGTTCCGCGTGATCCCACGCCAGGCCGACGAGTTCACGTGCTCAAGCTGCTTCCTCGTGCACCACAGGAGCCAGCTCGCGGAGACCCGCGGCGGCCGGCTTGTCTGCCGGGAGTGTGCGGCGTAGGCCTGCTGCGTTCCGATGTCAGGCGCCGCCAGGCCGCATGACGTGCACGGATCCCGCCGCGCGCGCGTTCCGGCGTGCTCGCGGGCGCCCGTGGCGGGCCTAGCCGTGCCCTCAGCCAGGAGTTCAGCCAGGCAGCCAGATCCTGCGTTCGTCGCCGCGCGGGTCTGGCTCAAGCCCGCCCCCGGGATCGTCGAAGATCATGACAGGACAGGTGTCATCGAAGGCGCGCCATCCAGGGTCGCCGTCGCGCGCGAACGCTATCCAGGCGGCGTGCACGCGGTCGGCCAGCGCCGGAGGGGGAGCCGGGCCGAGCGCAGGCTCGGCGCCCTCCGCCGCGAGGTTGTCGAACACGAAGGGGATCTCCAGCGAGTGGCAGGCGCCCAGCCCCTGCACCGGGCTCGGCCAGGCGAATTCGTAGACGTAGGTGGGCGCTGGCCCGGCAGCGCGTGCTGCCGCCACGGCCAGCGCCGGAAGCCGGAAGAAGCGGTCGGTGAGTATGGCGGCGAACAGGTCGCCGGGGGAGGCATCGCGCCGGTTGGCCCGGTAGAGATCGGCCACCGCTGAGCCGATGCCCAGGGTGGGGAGGAGGTCGGCCAGGCCCTCTTCCGTGACATAGGCGGCAATCCCGGTCGGAATGAGGAACAGCCGGTACTCGTCGGTTGTCGTTCCGGTCAGCAGCGGCACTGCGGATCCGGCGCCCGCGGCAATCGCCGTCAGTGGGTGAACCGGGATCAGGTCACCGTCGATGACCGGGATGAACGCCATCGAGCTGGCCACGATGGTCGCGCCGAAGCGCGCGGGATCGGGCTGGGTGACCAGCGCGTCGCGCACCGCGATCTGGGCCCTGATGAGCTCGGGCAGGCCGACCTCGGCCAGGCTTGCTGCCGTGGCCTCGCGGCCGAGCGCGTGGCCGAGCTCCTTGGCCACGAGGGCGGCATCGGCCGGGTCGGCCGCCGCCTGGGCCGCGCCGCTCTGTGTGATCGCCCTGGTGAACAAGCCCTGGGCGCGCGGAAGCGCCATGAGCGTGGTCACGCTCATGGCACCGGCGGACTCGCCGAAGACCGTGACATTGCCCGGGTCACCGCCGAACGCCGCGATGTTGTCGCGCACCCACTCCAGCGCTGCGATCTGATCCAGCAGCCCCCGGTTGGCCGGTACGTCGGGCAGCATCGCGAACCCGTCGATGCCCAGCCGGTAGTTGAGGCTGACCAGCACGACACCGTCGCGAGCGAAGGCATGCCCGTCGTAGACGGGGATAGCCGAGTTGCCGTTGCTGAACGCCCCGCCATGGATCCAGACCATGACCGGAAGGCCGGCCCGTCCCGGGTCGGGCGTCCACACGTTCACGGTCAGCCAGTCATCGCCCGCAATGTTCGGCTCGGGCAGCAGCACGTCGAACGGCGCCGCGTAGTCAGGCTTCGGCGGGGTCGCGCCCAGCCGGTCCGCCTCGCGGATCCCGTCCCACACCGGGGGAGGAGCCGGGGGCCGGAACCGCAGCAGACCGGTGGGGCTGGCCGCGTACGGAATACCGAGGAAGCTGGCCACGCCGTCTCGCACCCGGCCGCGGACCTTGCCATATCTGGTGATCACGGTGGGTTCCATCAAGATCGCGCGGAGGGGACTGCCACCGTCACGCGGCAGGAGAATCCGCGCTCCCTCCCCTCCGGCATGTCCGGGCCCGGATATCGGTACCGGGCCGTATGGTCGGGATGCACGTGGTCCGGCGGCGGCAGCGCCGCCGTCCATGACCCACGCTCGGACACCAGGGCCCGGTGCAGGTGAGACGAGCCTACAAGTTCCGCGCCTACCCGACGCGCCCGCAGGAGTCCGGGGAACGGCGACACGTCGCCGGCAGCGACGGCGGCGCGGTGCGCACCCACACAGCAGCCCGCTTTGCCCGTTCTGTCCGAAAGCGGCGGCCTGATATGCGGCGTCCAGCAGCCATCTTCCATGATCCCGGACTGAAAACCACGATATGCATGGGTTTGGGTCCGAGATCATGGAAAACCGGGGGAACCCGCGGGCGGGCGGCTAGCCGCCGGTGCGGCGGCGCAGGGCGGCGCCCGCGGCCACCCCCCGGCCACGGCTCATGCGCCCGCGGCCACCTCCCCGGCCACGGCTCCGGCGCCCGCCACGATCGGCAGCGCGATCACGGTGACCCGGCGTCCCGAGCGGAAGTCGTGCACGGGCCAGTCGCGGCTTCGCGCCTCGGCCCGCAGGGCCGTGTCCGGGTTGACAGCGTTCGGCCGTGGCAGTGTGTTCATCCAGGTCAAGTTCGGCGGCCAGCGTGACCCCCAGGGCTCCTGCATCGGGTACGTCGCCAGCCCCAACGCGGTCAAGAACTCGCTGGCCTGCACGCTGCGGCGGGTGACCGGTACGACCCCGGTCAGGTGGCCGCCTGGACAGCGAGAAATCCTGATCACGGGTTCTAGGGGCTGATCAGCCCGGGCGGCTCCGGCGCGGGGAATTCGATCTGCAGGACCGTGCGTCCCGCGAGCAGGGTCGTCTGGGTATGCGCGGCCCGGAACCAGGCCGGGAGCGCCACGGGAAGCTGGGCGAGGATCGACCGCACGCTGGCTGTCGCGACGGCCTCGGCCACGTCGGCGGAACGAAGAGGCATTCCCACGGTGGCGCCCGGGCTGGAGTCACCGAACGCCAGGATGTCGAGCGGGCGCCGCCCGGCCAGGGCCGAGATCACGATCAGCAGCCGCGTGTCGACCTGGCCGGCCATGAGCTGCCTCCGGGCCGTGGCCGAGGCTGTGATTCGTGGGCTGCTCAGGAGGTAGGTTCCGGATCTCTTCCGGGCCAGCAGGTCCATACTGAATGTGGCCCAGTACGGGGCGGCCCCGTTCGGTGTGGTCACCCGGATGTCGATCCGCTCGTTCCCGGCGCCGAAGCTCGCGATGACTCCCGGCGCATAGACGGAGCTGAGGCGGCTGCCGACCTGCTCGCGGACGGCTGCCGTGGCCACGACCACGTCGGAGCGCAAGGGGTTACGCGCCGTCGGCCCCAGGACAAGCAGGTGGCCGTCGGAAATCCCCTGTGCCCTGAGCGACTGGCACATGAGGGGATCGCAGGCCACGGTGGCGGTCCGGCTGACCTGCCGGGCGACCCAGGCCGCGGCCAGGGTGCGAGTCGCCAGCGCGCCACCGTGCGCGCCGCTGGCCGGCTTTGAGCCATGCGAGAACCTCGCGATGGCCAGCGACCCGGCGCCGACGAGAACAACCGCCGAGGCGACCAGGGCAGCCGTGCGACGCGGCCTGCGACCTCGTGTCTCCCGCCCACTCGGCCGGGGCTGCTCAGGCAGGTCCGCCGGGGCCCTTACGGCGGCAGCGGGCCGGCGGCGATCCCGCTTCGCGGTGCTGCCTGGCTTCGCGGTGCTGCCTGGCTTCGCGGTGCTGCCTGGCTTCGCGGTGCTGCCTGGCTTCGCGGTGCTGCCCCGCTTCGCGGCGCGGTCCGGCTCCACGCTGATATTGCTGGACGCCGGGGTCGCAATAGCCCCTGAGGTGGTCAGGCGCGGCAGCGGCGAGGTGTCGTCATCCGCGTCTGACCAGCGCGCCGGCGATGAGGGCGGCAGCAGCGGTAGCGCCGAACCCGGTGGCGGTTTCCTGGCCCGGCCGGCCGCCCGCATGCGCCGAGGCAGAGAGGGCGACCGCCCGGGAACTGCCTGATCCTGCCTGGCTGCTTGCCCCTGCCGGGCTTGCTGGTCGTTCGCGAGCTTCTGCTCCTCAGCTGCTTGCGCGTGCGCAGCGCTGACCACGGCCTGCATGCGTCGCAGCAAAGACTCTGGCAGCGCCGGCCGGTCCGACGGACTCGGACCGGCCCGGGTCGCACCCGGCACGCGCCGGGTGAGCGGCGGATCGCGGTGCTCGTCTCCCATGCGGGCAATCCCCCCCGGGGCACGCGCACAGGACGACGCGACCCCCGGGAGACAGCGCAGCACACGATGAACCGTTATTCAAGCGAAATGACCTGTTGTCATAAACACGTGATGGATGCAGCGAAGTCGGCCTGCGCGCCGGGGCTGGCGCTCTCCGCGTCGCGGCGTTCTCGTCGCAGTCAGGACCTCACGAGGACCGATCGCATCGCGCCGGAGTCCGTTCGGGGTCTGCGGCGGAGCCGTTGCGGCCATTGCTGGCTCCGGCTGGGCGGCCGTTGCTGGTTCCGGCTGGGCGGCCGTTGCTGGTTCCGGCTGGGCGGCCGTTGCCGTGATGATCCAATGCCGCGTGATAGGGACGGAGCCGCACGTATGCGTACCTGGCCGCCACCCGGGAGACGGCGTGCTGAGCCAGCAGCACCAAGGCGAGAAGCAGCCCGGCCACGATCCCGTCCAGCCAGAAGTGGTTGGCGGTCACCACCACAGCCAGCGTGGTCGCCACCGGATACAGCAACGCGAGCCAGCGCCACCGGGACCGCGCCGCGGTGATCACCATGATCGCGACCAGGATCGCCCAGCCGACATGGACCGATGGCATCGCGGAGAGCTGATCGGCGTCGAAACCGGTGTGCGTCTGATAGACCGACTGGTGATAGAGCACGGCGGTGTCCACCAGGCTGGTGCCGGGCAGCATCCGTGGCGGGGCGACCGGGATCAGCTGAATGAGCAGGCACGCGCCAGTGAAGGCCACCAGCGTGGTCCGCACCCGGATGTAGCGGCCCCGGTGCCGGAGCCACAGCCAGATCAGGCAGGCGATCAGCACCGGGAAGTGCAGCACGTCGTAATACAGGTTGAAGGCCTGAACGATCAGCGGATGGGGCAGGAACAGCCGCTGCACGCTGGTCTCGCTCGGCAGGTGCAGCACCCGCTCCAGATGCCAGATCCAGCGGGCCCGCCCCAGCGCGCCGCCCGGCCCCATGACCGAGAAGGAGCCCGCGAACTGCCATAGCGCGAACAGCGCCAGCACCAGCGCGGTCTCCTGGGTGAACATCGCGGTGGCGGTCAGCCGCGGTCGTCGCGCCCGGCGCAGCGCGACCGTCACGGCGACCAGGCCGCATGCCGCGGCCGCGGCCTCCTGCCAGGACCACTCAAGATTCGTCATGCATCAGCGATCTTCCTGGGCGCGCGGACCTAGTCGGCCGGGTCGGCTTGGTTGGCCTGGCGGGGATGCGTCGTTCATCCCGCCGCCACTGCTCGTTCATGCGGATCAGCCTACGATCACGTGCCGGTGGCCCCCGGGGCGGCGTAGCGGGACAATCGACGCATGCGATGGACGGATTTACCCCGCGATCGCGAGTCCCGGGACGCCGCGGACGCCCCACCCGCCTCCCCGGCCCCCTTCATGCAGCGGGGCGAGTGGGACGACCTGAGGCAGCGGCTGGAGCGGCTGCCGGCCGGCCACCCGTCGTCGCCGGATGGCGAGGACCGCGCGGACGTGGGCTGGGACGAGGCAGACGGGCCGGACGAGTATCCCGATGCGGACGAGCGCAACGGAGGGGACGAGCGCAACGGACCGGACGAGCGCAACGCACCGGGCGGAGGCGGTGGACCGGGCGGACGCGGCGGGCGGGGCGGGCCCGCCGAATGGGGCGGGCCCGATGCCGGGTCGGCCGCGATCTCCGGTCGGCGTGAGCCCTACCGGCCCTGGTTCATGGCGGGTGAGTCGCCTGAGCCCTGGTTTTCCGCGGATCCCGACGGGTGATACGGGCGGGCACTCGCCCTTCGGGGGACGCCCCCCAACCCCCCCGCTCAGTCCGCGTTCTGGCTGCGGTCGCGGGTGAGGGTGGCAGGATCGGGTTCCTGCCGCGGGAGCAGGACCTCTCCGGTGGCATCGCCGCCGAGCCGCACAGTGTCGCCGTCGGCCAGTCGCACGGTGGTCCCAGGCAGCACCCGGTCACCGTTGACAAACGTCCCGTTCGTGGAGTGCTCGTCGCGGATTGTCGCGCGGCCCGCGTCGTCGACGGTGACCGTAGCGTGGCGCCTCGAGACGTTCTCGAACTCGGAGAAGGCCGCGGCGACCAGAGATTCCGCTGGGTCACGGCCGAGCAGCAGGGAGGTTCCGGCGGGCACCTCGACGTTGCCCGTCCGAAACGCGACCCGCAGCACCGCGGGGGAGATCGAGCCTGTCGGTTCCTCGCGCCGCAGGTACTCCTGCATGACGGTGGCCGGTGCCGGCGGGTCCATGAGGTCGTCCGGCTTGACCTCGGCTGCGCACGCGGGGCAAGTCAGGCACACCATTGACGTCCTCCAGGACGGCTAGCTGATCTCGGTAACTCCTCGCCTCGCACGAGAGCGTAGCTCGCGCGGCCGACTCCGTGCGCCGCGGGTCTAAGGGTCTACCCGCCGGCCGCTGGCCGCAGACCCGCTGGTGCCGGGCCGCTCGAGCCCGACGAGCTTCGGCACGTCCTCCATCAGGCGGATGGTGTAGGGATTGACCGGGCGCTCGAGGACCTGCTCGACCGAGCCCGATTCCGCCACGGCGCCCTCGCAGAGGACCACGGCGGACTGGGCGATGCTGCGGACGAGGGCGAGGTTGTGCGTTATGAAGATCATGGCCAGCTGGCGTTCCTGCTGGATCCGGCGCAGTAGCTCCACGATGATCGCCTGAACCGAGACGTCAAGCGACGAGGTGACCTCGTCGCAGATCAGCAGGTCCGGCTGGACCACGAGGGCACGGGCGATCGCGACCCGCTGCCGTTCCCCGCCGGACAGCTGGTCCGGATAGCGCGACAGGAAGTCCCCGCCCAGCGAGACGTCCTCGAGCACCTGAACGACACGCGCGGAGCGCTCACGGAACGGGAGGTCCACGAACTGCTCGAGCTGCTGGGCCACGATCTGGCCGACCGTCTTCCTGGGGTTGAGCGAGGTGTACGGATTCTGGAAGATGTACTGGACCCGCTGCAGCACGTCCTTGCCGCGCTGCCGGGCTCCGCGAGCCAGGGGAGCACCCTGGAAGGTGATCTCGCCGGTCCAGTTGCTGTGCAGCCCCGCCACGCAGCGGGCGAGCGTGGTTTTGCCGGAACCGGACTCGCCGACGACGGCGACGCAGGCCCGGGGCGGCACCTCGAGCCCGACGTCGAAGAGCACCGGCGTGCTGCCGTAGCTGGCGCAGATCCCCCGCACCGACAGGGTCGGCGCCTCGGTCGTGGCCGGCGGGCAGGCCACGGCCGCCGCGCGCTCGGGGCGGGTGGCCTGGATATCCCAGACCCGCAGGCAGCGTACAGACCGGCCTGCGATGACCACGGGCTCCGGGTCCTCGGTCGTGCAGTCGCCGATGGCGTGGCCGCAGCGCGGGGCGAACGAGCAGCCGGCGCCGCGGCGCCCGGGCCGGGGCTGCTGGCCGTCGATGCCAGTCAGCGCCTCGGCGCGCTCGGGCGACGGGACGGCCTCGATCAGGCCGCGGGTGTAAGGGTGCACCGGCTCGCGGAACAGCCGGGCCGTCGGCCCGATCTCCACGATCCGCCCCGCGTACATGACCGCCACGTCGGACACCAGGCCGCTGACGACGGCCAGGTCATGGCTCACGTAGACGGCCGCAACTCCGTAGGAACGACACATGCTCCGGACGGTGTCCAGCACGTGGCGCTGGGTGGAGACGTCGAGACCGGTGGTCGGCTCGTCCAGCACGATCAGTGACGGCCGGCACGCGAAGGCCATGGCCAGGGTGATCCGCTGCTGCTGGCCCCCGGAGAGCTGGTGCGGGTAGCGGCGCAGCATCTCCGGCGTGGCGTCGAGGTAGGCCTCCTGCATGACCTGGGCCACGCGATCGGCGGGGTTGTCGATGACTCCGGCGTGTACCCGCAGCGCCTCCCTGAGCTGGGTCCCCACCCTGAGCGTGGGATTCAGCGCCGAGGACGGGTCCTGGGGCACGTAGCTGACCCGGGCGCCGCGCACCGCGCGCAGGTCGCCGGGGGGCAGCGCGAGCAGGTTCTGCCCGTCCAGCAGGACCTGACCTGCCGTGATGCGCAGGCCCCGGCGGGCGTGGCCGAGCAGGGCCAGGGCCACCGTGCTCTTGCCCGAGCCGGACTCGCCGACTAGGCCGAGCACCTCACCGGCCTGGACGGCGAAGGAGATCTCGCTCACCACATCGGGCCCGGATCTGCCCAGGCGGACCTCCAGGTCCGCCACCTTGAGCCTGATCCCCCGCTGGGCGGGCGTGGTCTGGATCGGCGGCGCGGCACGGTGGCTCATTCGGACACCTCCCCGCCGAGGTCGTCGATGAGCGCCGCCTCCTCTGGCCGCCGGTCGACCCCGATCGTCACTCGCGCGAACGCGTCGGTGAACGTATTCGTCCCGATCGTCAGCAGCGCGATCAGCGCCGCGGGGACGATGACCGACCATGGGTTCAGCGACAGGCCGATCCGGTTCTCATTGATCATCAGTCCCCAGTTGGCGGCCGGGGGTTCCTGCCCGAAGCCGAGGAACGCGAGCCCGGAAATGATCACGATGGAGTAGGTCAGCCGGAGCCCCGCCTCCACCATGAGCGGGCTGACCAGGTTGGGCAGGATCTCCTTCGCCATGACCTTGGCCGGCCTCATCCCCTGCAGCTCTGCCGCCTTGACGAAGTCCCGCTCGGTGATGTCGAGCGTGGCCGACCGGATTACGCGGGCCACCTGCGGGGCGTGGGACACGCCGACCGCGATCGTGATCAGCCACAGCCTCGGCCCGAGCAGGCTGAGCAGCAGCAGGGCGAACACCAGCTGCGGGAACGCGAGGATCACGTCCACCGTCCGCATGATGATCCCGTCGCTGCGCCCGCGCAGGTAGGCGGCTGACACCCCGGCCGCGGCACCGCCCACGATCCCCAGCGCAGTCGCGCACGCGGCCATGATCAGCAGCAGCCAGCCGCCGTTGAGCACCCGGGACAGGACGTCGCGCCCGAGGAAATCGCCGCCGAGCAGGAACTGCCCGTTCGGCTTGCCGAACGCCAGGGTGACGAGGGCATACGGCGACTGCGGGGCCACGAACGGGCCTATGACCGCGACCAGCACGACGAACGACGCCAGCCCGAGCCCGATCGCGCCTCGCGGCGTGCGGATCGCCACCCACAACAGCGACGCCCACTGGTGGCGCCGAATCCGCTTGACATTCTGGGGCGGCGTCCTGGCCGCCGGCGACGCTGCTGGAGCATTCACTGCCATGGCTACCTGGCGATTCTTCGGCGCGGCGTGGCCAGGAGGGCGATCACGTCGGTCACGATGTTCACGACCACGTAGAACGCGGCCAAGACGAGGACGATGAACTGGACCACAGGGACGTCCCGGTCGTTGACGGCGAACACCAGGCCCTGGCCGATGCCGGGAAAGTTGAACACGTACTCCACAATGACGATCCCGCCCGCCAGGTACAGGAAGTTAAGGCCGATGACCTGGATCGTCGGCGCGATCGCGTTCGGCAGTGCATGCATGAGCACGATGCGCCATTCGGGCACGCCCTTCAGCCGGGCCATCTCCACGTAGTCGGACTCCAGCGCCTCGACCATCGCGGCGCGCATCATGCGCAGGATGTACGGCACGATCACGATCACGAGCGTGGCGGCCGGGAGGACCAGCAGCTCGGGCTGGCTCCAGGCGTAGGTGCCCGGCGCCAGCAGCGAGACGGCCGGCAGGATATGCCAGACCACGGTGGACAGCAGGATGATCAGCCCGATCGCGACGACGAACTCGGGGAGCGAGGTCACCGCGAGCACGACGACCGAGGTGATGTGATCGAACCAGCTGTCCTTGCGCAGGGCGGCGACCGCGCCGAGGGCCACGCCCAGGATCGCGCCGGCCGCGCCGGCCACGAACACGAGGACCGCGGAGTTCACGATCCTTGGCTCGACGTAGCTCCACACCGGCAGCCCGTTCACCAGAGAGTTCCCGAGACGGCCGGTGAACAGGCCGGAAATCCAGACCCAGTACTGGTCGAAGATCCCGCGGTTCAGGTGCAGCGATGCCTCGAGCGCGTGCAGCCGGGCCGGGGTGGCCGTACGCCCGAGTATCGCGTACGCGGCGTTGCCGGGCAGCACCTCGGTGGCGAGGAACACCACCACCGACACGAGGAACAGCGTGAGCACGCCAACGGCGAGGCGCCGCCGGACCATGTGCGCGATGGGATGTGCGTCGTGGGAGGCCGCCCGCCGAGCAGGAGCCGTGGTTACGGCCACGGTGGGCTCAGCCAGCGGAACACGATAACGCAACGCGCCTCAGGACTCGGGGCTGGCACGTCATCGATTCCTTCCGTTATCAGCGCCGACGGTGCTGCGGGTGAGCGCTCATCCCTTTGATCACCATTTCTAGCGTATCCGGGTCATAGAACGCCGGGCAATGCCGATCATTGCCTAAGTTGCCAGGTAACGGCCCCTCCGGTCCGGGGCGAGTTCCCCGCCCGAGACGATCAGCTGACCCCGCAGCAGGACCGCGCGCACCTGGCCCGAGGCCCGCAGGCCTGCGTAGACACTGCGGCCGGTTCCGTCGCCGAACGCTTCGTCGCCGAGCACGGTCTCGCCGGCCGGGTCGAACACCACGACGTCCGCGTCGGAGCCGGTGGCCAGCGCTCCCTTCCGGGGATAGTGCCCGAACACGCGGGCCGGGTTCTGCGAGGTGAGCTGTACCAGGCGCTCCAGCGGCAGCCCGCGGCGCAGCCCCTCGGACAGCAGCAGCGGCAGCCGGGCGCCGATCCCGGCGATGCCGTACTCGTAGCGCTCGCCGGGAGCGACGATGTCATCAAGCACCTGGGAGCGCGTCTGACAGTGATCGGAGCCGATCGCGTCGACCGTCCCGTCGGCCACCGCTTTCCAGAGCGCCTCGACGTGGCCCCTCGCCCGGAGCGGAGGACAGACCAGGAACCTCCCGGCGTCCGGTCCGTCATAGCGCGTCTCGTCGAGGAGCAGATGGTGCAGGCAGACCTCGGCGACGACCTCCGGCCGGCCCCGCTGGCGCGCCAGGCGCACCTGATCGAGCGCTCCGGCCGTGGACAGGTGGACCAGGTAGCACGTGGCCCCGGTGAGCGAGGCCACGGCCAGGGTGCGGGCGACCGCCTCCTCCTCGACCTCGGGCGGCCTGGTGTCGGCGAAGACGTGCTCTCCGCGGCGGCCCGCCCGCACCGCGCCGTCCACCAGCTCCTCGATCAGCGGACCGTTCTCGCAGTGCACCTGGACCACCAGCCCCGCCTGCCGGGCGTCCGACATCAGGCGGTGCAGGCGCCTGGTGGAGAACATGATCCCCAGCTCGGGATAGGCCAGGAACACCTTGACCGCGGCCGCCCCGGCCCGCCGGGCCTCGGCCAGGTCGGCGAGCGACGCGCGATCGGGGTCATACAGCATCGCGTGCAGGCCGACGTCGATCACCGCGTCGCCACGGCCAAGCTCCTCACGCCGACGGAGCAGGCTCTCCAGGTCGGCCTGGCCCGGCCCGGGGTTCGTGAACGACAGCGCGGTCGTGGTCCCGCCGCGCGCCGCGGCGGCGGTGGCCAGACCGACCTGCGACATCAGATGGCAGTGCGGGTCGACCCCGCCGGGCAGCACGTAGCAGCCGGCGGCGTCAACCGCCGGGCCGGTGGCGGACCCGGGGTCCGTGATGGCGGCGATCTTCCCGTCGCTGATCAGGACATCGCCCCGGCGCACCCCGTCGGGTGTTACCACCGTCCCGCCCGCGACCGCCGCGGGGCTGACGGGCGGGATGGTCACCGGCGGGCCGGGTCGGTGTCGGGGTCGAGGCGGCGTACCTCTCCGCCCCTGATTACCAGCCTCGGTACGAGCAGCCGCTCGACCACCTCCGTGGCGCCGGCCGCGTCGGGCAGCGACCACTGCCCGTAACGCAGCTCGAACGCGGTCAGGTCCGCCTCCCGGCCGGGCGCCAGGGCGCCGATGCGGTCGCCGCGCCTCGCGGCCTGCGCGGGCGTGGCCGTGGTCGCCCGGATCACGTCCTCGATCTCCATCCCGACGTGCAGCAGCTTGGACAGCGTGGTCGCCTGGTCGTAAGCGGGACCGTTGACGTTATGGGCGTGCAGGTCGCTGGAGATCGTGTCCGGAGGGAACCCCTGGGCGATGGCGCGGCGCGCCACCCGGTAGGCGAAGCTGCCCACGCCGTGGCCGACATCGAACCGGACCCCCCGCTCGCGCGCCCGCCGGACCTCGGGAAACAGCATGCCGTCGGCGTCGAGGATGCCGCCCTCGTTGCCGTGGAAGCAGTGCGTGACGATGTCACCCGCGCCCAGGTAGGGCAGCAGCCAGGTGATCGGCGGCCGCATGTCGATCACGTGCACCATCAGCGGCAGGCCGAGCTCGTCCGCGGCCTCGCGCGCCAGGCGCATCGCGGGCGCCGGGTCGTCCCCCACCATCTGGTAGCCGAGGCGGACCTTGATGCCGACGATGACGTCCGGGTGCTCGCGCGCCCGCTCGACCGACTGGGCCACGGACGCCCAGCGCAGGTCCTCCAGTTCGCCCAGCAGGTTCGTGATCATGCCCTGCACGGCGATGTGCAGGAACGCGAGGATCCGCGTCCGGGCTGGCTCGATGATGTAGCTGCGCAGGCCGGGGAAGGTCTGCGCCCCCGACGAGCCCGCGTCGACCGCGGTGGTCACGCCGCGGTCCAGGCAGTAGGCGTCGGCGTCGATGCCGTAGTGCGAGACGCCGCGGTACAAGTGGGTGTGCAGGTCGACCAGGCCCGGGACGACGATCAGGCCCGACGCGTCGAGCTGTGTTGCCTCGGGGGGACGACCCCCCCAGACCCCCCCGCGTCCCATCCGCTCGGGCCAGCCTCCGGCCGGCCCTCCCGGCTGGGCCCGGCTTCGCCGCCTCACACCTTCCGTTTCCTCCTCGATGCTGGTGATGACGCCGTCGCTGATGAGGACGCTGGCCGTCGCGTCGATGCCCTGGCCGGGGTCCAGGACCCGCGCGCCGACGATGGCCAGGTCGGTCACACCAGCCCCTCGGCGGCCATGAGGGGCAGCGTCACGGCCAGCGCGTCGGCGGTGCGTTCCAGGTCGCTCTGGGAGTGGGCGGTGCTGAGGAACCCCGACCCGTGGAACAGGTGCACGCCCTCGCGCAGCATGCCGCAGTGCAGCGCGGTGGACAGCGGCCGGGGAAGCCCCGCCTTCAGCGTCGCCGGGTCGCGCTGCTCCGGAGGCTCGGGCCCGAACAGCAGGTGGAACACCGAGCTCTCGCCGTACGCGCGGCCCGCCACGCCGCACCGTTCGAACACCGAGTTGAGCTCGGCGCGCAGCTCGGCCGCGAGCCGGGCCGCCTGCTGCTGCGCCTCGCCCGAGCCCACCAGGGCGAGCGTGGCCACGCCCGCGGCGGCCGACAGCGGATGGGCGTTGTGCGTGCCCGGATGCGTGACCCGCCGCGGGTCGTCGCGGAGCGCGCCCAGGTGATCCATGACGCCGGAGCGGCCGCACACCGCGCCGCCGGGCATGCCACCGGCCAGGACCTTGCCGAGCACGGTGAGGTCGGGCAGGATCCCGGCGACCTCCTGCACGCCGCCGGGCGCCCACCGGAAGCCGGTGACGACCTCGTCGTAGACCAGCAGCGTCCCGGTCTCGTCGGCCAGGCGGCGCGCCGCCGCCAGGAACCCCTCGGGCAGCGGCAGCGTCCCCCAGGCCGCGCCCGAGGGCTCGAGGATGAACGCGGCGACGTCGCCAGCCCGGAGCACCTCGGCCAGGACCTCGGCGTCGGCCGGGATCACGGCCACCGAGCCGGAGATGTCCTGGGGCAGGCCGGCCGTGTCCGGGGTGTCGAACGGCGGGTCGGCGCCGAGGGCGGCCTGGTCGTGCCAGCCGTGGAAGTGCCCGGCCAGCTTCACGACCTGGCCGCGCCCGGTGACCGCCCGGGCCAGCCGCAGCGCCAGCAGCGACGCCTCGGTCCCGCTCGAGGTGAACCGGACCCGCTCGGCGGAGGGCACCAGGCCGATCACGGCCTCACCCCAGTCGCTCTCCAGCTCGTGGCACGCCCCCGGGTGAAACGACCTCGCGGCCTGGTCGCGGACGGCGGCGACCACCTCGGGATGACAGTGCCCGACCAGCAGCGACCCGTGGCCCATGACATAGCAGACGAGCTCGTGGCCGTCCAGGTCCCACTTGCGCGAGCCCGCGGCGCGCGCGACCGCCAGCGGGAACGGCTCGGCCAGCCGAACGTCGTGGGTCACGCCGCCGGGCAGCAGGCCCCGCGCGCGGACGCTGAGTTCCTCGGAGCGAGGGTTCTCGCTCGCCCAGGCGGCCGCCAGGGCCCCGGGGGCCGACGGGCCGCCCCGGCTTGAAGATCGCTTGGTGGGCTCCCTATGCTGGCGCAACACGGCATCACGGTACTGGACGAAACGTGCCCGGGAACACAGGGAGCCATGACAGGGCTGGACGGACAGCGGGATCCCGGGAGTGGTCCGGTACGGGACTTCGTCGGCTACGGGCGGCACACTCCGGCGGTGCGGTGGCCCGGCGAGGCCAGCCTCGTGGTCAACATCGTGGTCAACTACGAGTCCGGCGGCGAGTACTCGCTGCCCGACGGGGACGGCCGTAACGACACTTGGGGCGAGTACTCCTATCAGATCGGCCCGGACATCAGGGACCTCGGGACCGAGACCCACTTCGAGTTCGGTTCCCGCGCCGGGATCTGGCGGCTCGCCCGGCTCTTCGACCGGTACCGGGTGCCGGTCACCGTTGGCGCGAGCGGGCGGGCCCTGGAACGCAACCCGGCCGTCGCCGAGTGGATCGCCGAGGCGAGCCACGACGTGCTCGCCCACGGCTGGCGCTGGGCCGAGGTCTCGGAGATGACCCGCGACGAGGAGCGGGACGACATGCGCCGCGCCATCGAGTCGATCGAGCGGCTCACCGGGCAGCGCCCGCTCGGCTGGTACGCGCGGTCGTTCCCCAGCGTGCACACCCGGGAGCTGGTGGTCGCCGACGGCGGGTTCCGCTACGACTCCGACGCCAGCAACGACGAGCTGCCGTACTTCGCGCGCGCGGGTTCGGGCGCTCCGTTCCTGGTGGTGCCCTACTCGAAGGTCTATAACGACAACCGCTACCTGCTGAACCCGGCGTACTCCACCCCCCGCGACTTCTTCGACAACCTGCGGGCCGCTGTCGACTACCTGTGCGAGGAGACCGCCGCGGGCCACGGGGCCAGGATGATGACGGTCGGGCTGCACGAGCGCTGGAGCGGGCAGGCCAGCCGGGCCACGGCGGTCCGGGACTTCGTCGAGTACGTGCAGTCCCGCCCGGACGTCCGTTTCATGCGGCGGCTGGACATCGCCGCGTGGTGGCTTGACCACCACGCCGAGTGGGGCTCGCCAGGCAGCGGTAACGCGGGAGGTGGTCAGCCGTGAGAGCCGTCGTATTCGCCGGGCACGGGGGCAACGAGGTCGTCCGGCTGGAGCAGCGCCGCGACCCGGTCCCCTCGGCCCACGAGGTCCTCGTCGCCACCCGCTTCGCCGGCATCAACTGGGCCGACGTGGCCCAGCGGATGGGCAACTACCCGCCGCCGCCCGGCGCGCCCGCGGACATCGCGGGCCTCGAGGTCGCCGGGGAGGTGGCCGCGGTGGGGCCGGGAGTGCTCGGCTGGCAGGCCGGCGACCGGGTGTTCGGCCTCGTCGGAGGCGGCGGCCTGGCGGACCGCGTGCTGGCTTACGAGCGGCACCTGGCGGCCGTGCCGGCCAGCCTGAAGGACGACGTCGCCGCCGCGGTTCCCGAGGCGTACATCACCGCCCACGACGCGGTCTTCACCCGGGGCGGCCTGGCGCTCGGCGAGGTGCTGCTGGTGAACGGCGCCAACGGGGCGGTCGGCTCGGCCGGGGTCCAGCTCGGGCTGGCCGCAGGGGCGCGCGTGGTCGCCAGCGTCAGGTCACCCGACTCGGCGCGCGCGCTAGCCGAGGCCGGCGCGCTCGTCGTGACGCCGGAGACAGCGGCCGAGCAGCTCGCGGCCCTGGGCGGCGCCAGCGTCGTGCTCGAGCTCATCGGCGCGCCGAACCTTGACCTCGATTTCCGCGCCCTCGCGTCCCGGGGCCGGATCGTGGTCGTCGGCAGCGACGCGGGCGCGGACGCGGCGGTCTCGCTGCGCCGGCTCATGGGCCTGCGCGCCAGCCTGCACGGCACCGTGCTGCGGGCCCGGCCGACGGAGGAGAAGGGCATGGCCGTGCAGTCGTTCGCCAGGTCGGTGGTTCCGCTGCTGGCCACGGGCCGGGTGACGATGGCCATCGACCGCGTGTTCCCGGCCGCCGAGGTGACCGCGGCCTTCGATTACCTGGCCCGGCCCGGGAAGTTCGGCAAGATCCTGCTGGACTTCGCTTCATAGCGCCGCTGCGCCCGTGCACCTTGTGAGACTATGACCGGTGTTATGCAGGCAAGATGGTGTACTTGCCGCCTTAACGCCGGGGGGCGCAACGGATACTGGAGGGTAACCCCGTGGATCGATCAGACGGAAGCCGAGCGCCGACTTCTGCAGCGACCCTCGACCGGCGCCAGTTCCTGCGTGGGATCGCAGCCACCGGCGCGGTCGCGAGCGCGGGCGGCCTGCTCGCGGCCTGCGGCGGCGCGAGCACGACCGGCCAGGCGAGCACGGTCACGAGCGCCAGGAAGCGGGGAGGCGGCCTGAAGGTCGGGCTGTCGGGCAGCTCGGGCACGGACACGCTTGACCCGCATGCCGGGCTCACCTACCTCGACACCGCCCGGGCGCAGGCCCTCTACCAGCCGCTGGTCCAGCTCAACAGCGCGGCGCAGAGCGAGTACGTGCTGGCCGAGTCGATCACGCCGAACAAGACACAACGGCAAGCCGCTGACCGCCCAGGACGTGATCTACACGTTCCGCCGGATCAAGACCGGGAACAAGGGGGGGTCGTCGTTCTCCGGCGGCAACTCGCTCGGGCCGATGAACCTGAGCGGGCTGAAGGCACTGGACAGCCACACCGTCCTGGTGCCGTTTACCAGCCCCTACGGCAGCTTCTTGGACCAGCTGGCGTACTGGTACTACCTCTACATCATGCCCGACGGATTCAACCCGGCCTCGCAGAAGCCGAACGGCACCGGGCCGTTCATGTACGAGAGCTTCAGCCCAGAGCAGCAAAGTGTGTTCACCCGGAACAAGAATTTCTGGAAATCCGGGCGGCCCTACGTGGACACCCTGACCATCATCGACTTTCAGGACAACACCTCCTTGCAAGATGCCCTCATCACCGGCGTCATCCATGCCGCCGGGGGATTCGACGGGCCGGAACTCGCCTCGCTGGCTACCGCCGGCGGTGTGAACCCCGTTGCCTCGCACACCGGGGCGTTCACGCCGTTCACGATGCGCGTGGACCAGCCGCCGTTCCACGACGCCAACGTCCGCCAGGCGCTCCGGCTCCTGGTCGACCGGCCGCAGCTCATCGACTCCGGTCTGGCCGGGTACGGGGTCGTGGCCTCCGACGTGTTCTCGCCCTACGACCCTGACTTTGATCACTCGCTGCGGCGCGAGGCGGACATCGAGAAGGCGAGGTCCCTGCTGAGGAAGGCGGGGCAGGAGAACCTCACGGTCACGCTGGTCACCTCGGCCGCGGCCACCGGCATGGTGTCGATGGCGACGGTGCTGAAGGAGCAGGCCCGGGCGGCCGGGGTGACCATCAATCTCAGCAACGTTCCCTCGTCCACGTTCTTCGGCCCCGGCAACGGCCGGACCACCGGCTACCTGAACTGGCCGTTCTCGCAGGACTTCTACAACTACTCGCCGTACCTGGCGCAGGTGGCGCAGTCGATGCTGCAGACGTCACCGTTCAACGAGACGCACACGAACAGCCCTACACTCAGGAGCCTGTACAAGCAGGCGAACGAGACGATCAGCGTGCCAAAGCGCAAGCAGATCGTGCAAGAGATGCAGCAGTACGATTTCACGCAGGGCGGCTACATCGTCCCGGCGTACATCGATGCCCTCGACGCCTACAGCACGAAGATCACCGGCTATTCCCCGTCCGCCATCGGTCAGCCGCTGTCCGCGTTTGACTTTGAGAACTGGTCATTCGTCTGACACCGTGACGTGCCCTTCCAGGAGTCAAGGTCGGAGTGGTTGACCCCGCACGCCCGAACCCGTACGAGGACATCCCGCGTGCCCACTGCCGGTCCATCGCAGATCACCCACATCTTCGCATAACGTCAAGAAAGTGTTGCATGAGGTTGATCGATTAGCGACATGACTTGTGAGAGTATGACCCCCGTATCGTGAATAGCCGACCTCGACGGAGGTGCTCTATATGGAACGATCAGCCCAGCCGGACCGGCGCCAGTTTCTGCGGGGGGTCGCGGCAGTCGCCGCGGCCACCGGCGCTGGCGGTCTGCTCGCGGCCTGCGGCGGCTCGAGCAC
>WNFM01283131.1_pt3 | contig 25580 bp, 22 predicted proteins | sample 5400271 | NCBI WGS metagenome assembly WNFM01 (sample SAMN13153352, study PRJNA577476) | soil metagenome | isolation source: 60 cm saprolite on Douglas fir-dominated hillslope | place: USA:California | collected 2013-09-17 | reverse complement strand
GCATCGAGTGCCAGATATCCGCATCGCCGAGCACGCTGCGGTAGTTGTCGAGCCCGACCCATTCGGCTCCGCGGCTGGCGCGGTTCGCCTTGAAGTTCGTGAACGAGAGATAGATCGTCCAGATCAATGGAAAGATGTTGACCGCGAGCAGCAGCACGATCGCGGGTGAGATGAAGAGCCACGTTATGGTGCGGTCCGACAGCCCGCGCAAACGGCGCCGGATCGAGTCCGGCGTAGCACGCGCCGCGCGCTGCGCAATCCGGGGGGTTTCGGACGATGCGTTCATGTCTCAAGTCTGCGAGAAGCGGCAGGCGGGCCGGTCGATCGGCCTGGTTGGGCAGCGTGGGCGCCGCCCGCCGGATGAGGACTTTACTTGAGTTTGCCCTCTTCCTTGAACACCTTCTCCCAGTCGACAATGAGCTGGTCGAGCGCTTCCTTGGCGGTGCCCTTGTCGGCGACGACGTAGTCATGCACCCGCTTCTGCATGTCGAGCAGCAGTTCCGCATACGCCGGCTCGGCCCAGAAGTCCTGGACCATCTCCATCGACTTCAGGAAGTCCGGCGCGAAGGGTGCGCTCTTCGGGAAGCCCGGGTCCTGCAGCACGGCCTTGTGGCAGGAGTAGCCGCCGAGCGCCCACCATTTTTTCTGCACGTCGGGCTGCGCGAACCACTTGATGTACTTCAGCGCATCGTCCTTGCGCTCCGAGTAGGAGACCACCGAGATGCCCTGCCCGCCGAGCTGCACACCCTTGCCCTTGGCGGACGGGTTGACGAAGAAGCCGATCTTGGCGCCGCCGACATTCGGGTCCTTGTACAGGCCGGGAAAGAAGGCGAACCAGTTCATCATCATCGCCACCTGGCCCGACTTGAAGGCATCGAGGCCTTCGCCCATGTAGGCGTTCGTCATGCCCGGCGCCGTGCAGCACTTGTACAGGGACTTGTAGAACTCGAGCCCCTTGATGGCGTCCGGAGAATTTACGAATCCCTGCATGTGATAAGGATTCTTCGGATCGTCGTACTTGAATCCATAGGGATAGAGCACGTTGGTCACGCCCATCGTGATGCCTTCCGAACCGCGCTCGGTGAAGATGTAGGCCCCGTAGACCTTCTTGCCGTCGATTTCGCGGCCCTGGAAGAACTCGGCAACCTGCTTGAATTCGTCCCAAGTCTTCGGCGCAGCCAGGTCATGTCCGTTCTTCTTCTTGAACTCCGCCTTCAACTCGGGCCGGGAAAACCAGTCCTTGCGATACGTCCAGCCGACGGAGTCGCCCATCGCCGGCAAGGCCCAGTAGTTGGGCGTGTTCTTGGGCCATTCCGAATAGCCCAGAACCGTGGCCGGCATGAAGTCGCTCATCTTGATGCCTTCCTTGGCGAAGAAGTCGTTGAGCTTGACGTAGTGCCCGTTCTCGGCGGCGCCGCCGATCCATTGGCTGTCGCCGATCAGCAGGTCGCACAGCTTGCCCTTGGAGTTCAGTTCGTTGATGAAGCGATCGGCAAAACTGGTCCAGGGTACGAATTCGAACTTCATCGCAATGCCGGTTTTGGCGGTGAAGTCCTTCGACAATTCCACCAGCGCGTTGGCCGGATCCCAGGCCGCCCAGCACAGCGTGAGATCTTTCGCCGCCGCCGTTCCGGATGCCACGGACGTTGCAGCCAGCATTGCCGTACCGAAAAGCATCTTCCGCAGATTGCCCATCATTGTTACCTCCTCATTTCGCTGACGTTCGGTTATCCGCTGCCGGCTGCCGGGGTTGCTTGTCCGGACGCCAGACGCGGTGATTCATTCCCTACGGGCACCGAGCGCCGGAACTCAGGGCGGCGAATTGCCGGTGTCTGAACGGGTGCTAGTGTGTTTAGTATTATTGTTTAGTGATAAGGCTGTCACTAAACATTTTGGCTGTCAACAAGCAGGATTTCCTGTTTTGGATTGCTGCGCCGCGGAATTCTTTTCGCTATTCGATCAGAAAGATAACGGGAAAATCCGCGCGCAGAGCGGCTCGACGGCGATGCTGCAGAGCAGTAGAAGGATGTTTAGTAAAGTCAGATAAAAAAAGCGGGAAGGCGAAGCGGCGACCGGGTTAAAGTAGCCGGAAAATCAACTGCTGCCGGTGGCGGGCGGCTGAATTGCGACCCTCGCCCTTGTGACTCACCGCCAACCAGCCACCGCTCGATCAGGGAGGAGAAAAAATCATGAAACTGGGGTTCATCGGCGCGGGATTCATTGCCCGCTTTCAGGCAGTCGCCGTGCGCCAGGTGCGCGGTCTGGAAGTCGCGGGCATCCTGAAGCGGCGCGGCGCGGAAGCGCTTGCCGGTTTCTGTCGCGAACACCGGCTCGGTGATGCAAAGCTCTATGGCAGCATCGCCGAACTGGCGAAGAACGTCGACGTCATCGCCATCTACGTGCCCAACTACTGCCGCGTCGAAGTCATGGAGGAGATCGCCGCGGCCGTCAAGGCTGGCGCGAAGCTCAAGGGCGTGATCGTCGACAAACCGCTCGCGCGCAACATGAAGGAGGCCCGGCGCATGGTGGAGCTGGCGCGCGACGCAAAGCTGCCGACCGCCTACTTCGAGAACCAGATTTTCATGAAGGCGATCCGCAGTCAGCGCGAGCAGTTGCTGCCCGTTGCCCGGACCATGGGCCCACTCACCCTCACGCGCTCGGCGGAGGAGCATGGCGGTCCGCACGAACCCTGGTTCTGGGATCCGACGCGCCAGGGCGGCGGCGTTCTGCTGGACATGGGGTGCCACAGCATTGCGGTCGGCCGCCATGTGCTGACCCCTGCCGACAAGGATCTGCTGTTCCTGCACCCGGTCTCCGTCACCGCGGATCTCGGTCTGTTGAAATGGGGACAGAAGAAGTGGCGCGAAAAATTGCTGAAAGATCGCGGCGTCGACTACTCGAAAACGCCGGCGGAGGATTTCGCAACCGGCATGATCACGTATCGCAACCCGGAAACCGGGCAGATCGTGAAATCCCAGTTCACCGACTCATGGATGTTCGAGAAGCAGGGCCTGCGCCTGTTCATGGACGGCATGGGGCCGGGCTATGCCTTCGAGATCAACACGCTGGTTTCGCCGCTGAACGTTTTCATCGGCGACGTGGCGGCCGAAGCCATCGCCAATCAGGAAAGCGCGCTGGAGAAAGCCACGGCAAGCCGCGGGTTGCTGGCCGTGCAATACAACGAAGCGGACCTGTATGGCTACACCGACGAGAACCAGGACATGCTGGATTCATTCTCCGCCGGACGCAATGCCATGCTGTCCTGGGAGTTCGGCCTGGAAATCCAGCGGCTGGTCATGGCGAGCTATCTGTCGGCCGAACGCGGCAAGACGATCGACCTCACCGATAAAACCATTCTCGCGGAACTCGACTCTTACGTTCCCGCGATCCAGCAGGGCAAAGGCGCGGCGCAGTTGCTACACGCGGGATAGGTGGGTCTTGAACCACTCCTGCAATCTTTTCCACCCGTCTTCGGCGGCTTCCTTGCGGTAGCTGGGCCGGTAGTCGGCAAAAAAAGCGTGCGGGGTATCGGGATACACGATGATCTGGGATTTGCTGTTCGCGGTCTTGAGCGCCGAACGCATCTTCTCGACGCTTGCCTGTGAAATTCCGGTATCGGCGCCGCCATACAGGCCGAGCACCGGCACTTTCAATGTCGGGGCGACGTCGATCGGGAATGTCGGACGCAGATCGTTTGCCTCGCCCTCCAGGCGCCCATACCACGCAACGCCGGCGTCGACCATCGGATTGTGCGCACAGTACAACCAGACGATGCGCCCGCCCCAGCAAAACCCGGTGATGCCGAGCCGGGTGACGCTCGCGCCGTTCTTCCGCGCCCACGACATTGTATCGTCGAGATCGTGCATGACCTGGATGTCGGGCACTTTCTCGACGACGGCAAAGATCTCCTTCATGTCCGTGAGCTTCGAAACATCGCCCTGTCGCGCATAGAGTTCGGGGGCCACGGCCATGAACCCGAGTTTCGCCAGCCTGCGGCACACATCCCGGATGTGCTCATGCACGCCGAAAATTTCCTGCACCACGAGAATGAGCGGAAAATCCTTGCCGTCCGAGGGTTTGCCCATCCTTGACGGGAATGCGGACTTCTCCCGCCGTGAGTCCTTTCGCATCGGTGGCGATCGTTTGCGCAGACACGGGCTCCACCGCCAGCGCGAAGCCTGCCGCCAGCGTCGAAACCATGAAATCACGTCGCGTCCAGGTCCATCTGGGCGACAGGCTTGCAAGTTCGGGAATCAGCCCCGGGTTGAGTTCGTCCATGAATTCGCCCTCGAAAATGTCGTTATGGCCCGCCGCTCGAAAATGTGTAACGGGCACCGAACGGCGCCCGTTTACTTCACCTGACAACAATCCAGTTTACATCTGGCCGAATTTCTTCATCACTGCCTCGAGGCATTGCGTCTTCTGATTGGCGTCGAATCGATCGCACTGCTTCAGTTGAGCGGAATATTCGGCTGCTGCGCCCGGATCGGGTGTCTTGGGATCGGGCCGCGCCTGCTGGCTGCCGGCTCCTGCCGTGCCGGATCGTTGCGCTCCTGCGGGTTGTCGCGCCGGCTCTGGTCGTCACGTTGCTGGGGTTGATCCTGACGCACCTCGTCGTTGCGCGGATCTGCGGCCCTTGCCGCGCCGATCAACGCCAGTGCGACCGCACCGGCCATTGCAATGTACAGCTTTCTCATCGTGTCCTCCATTGTCCGGAAGCTTCGATCCGGATCCAGGGTTGCGACAAACGCCGCGGCTCGCTAAACCGCGGCGCTCATCAGGCGTCAGGCGCGTCCAAAAACTTCGTTGACGTCCGGCGCCTTGACGGAAACCGTGACCTTCGCGGGAGTGGCATCGTCATAGGCGGCGTCATCGTAGGCTGGCGTGCCCCCTGACTGCGCAGCAGCACGCCCCTTCGTATTTATGTCGGCCTCGCTGACGACTACGGACGTCGCCGGCTCGTCCGCGCCATAGATGACATTGGTGTACAGGCGACCATCGTTGTCCGAGATGTACCCGGATTCGGTCGCATGGTAAGTACTATCGGCCAACGCCCACGCCGCCGTGATCGCCAGACCCATGCCGACTGCCATTCCAGTCAATTTCTTCATCTTCATATCGCGTACTCCTGTTCACGTTATCGCTGAGAGCAGCGCCAATCATTGCCTTCGTCAGCATGGCGCGACACCCTGAGCGGGGATTCCCCCGGTGCCTGCTCATCAAGCGGTTTCGAGTGGCCCGCTTATATGAGTGACTGCAGGCGCGATGCCAAGTTCCTTGGAATATCATCAATCCTGCCGGGTCGGTTCCCGCGATTGGGCCGGCTTTTGCGATGGGCTGAAGCTGCTGCGACGACGGTTCCGGTTGCACTCACTGCGCCGGCGATCAGCGCGGCAAGCTTGTTCATGTAAATCTTCTCCGCCGTGAATGTAAAAAATGCCTTCAAACGCATTGCATCACGACGCCGGAGTGACCTGGCAGCGAGCTCACCCCTGTCAGGCACTTGTTGAATGGGTACAAGCCTGGGCCGGCTGCATCGGACCAGCGAAACTGGATCAGGATCGTCAGCAATAATGGTGCCCGAGGAAGACCGCTTCGGCGCGAAGTAAGTCGGATGGTCCATGTCAGCCGGGATGGATTCGGTTAGAGTAGAACTTCCCATACCGTCTATTCCCCCTCCGGGGGTGTTTCGATGAAAACCGCAGCGCTGGCGCTTATTGGCACCCTGTTGTGGACTTTTCAACCCCCGGAATCAGCCGCCGCGTGGCTACGAGGCAGCTTCACCGGGGAAGAAATGCTCCAGCATTGCCGGGCGGAAGAAAAAGACCCGGTGAAGGATTTCGGCCGCGGCATCTGCATTGGCTTCATAGACGGATTCGCCGCGGGACACTACATCGGCGAGACCTATCATGCCTTTCATCACCGGGATGAAAAGATCGACGACATCTACGGTCACCTTTGCATCCCCGACACCGTGAACCGCGGCCAGCTGGCACGGACATTCGTCCAGTTCCTGGAGAAGAATCCGGACAAGCTCAAGCTGCCGGCCGGATTGGTCCTGGACGATGCGTTGCGCGAAGCATTTCCCTGCGCGGGCAAGTAGCATCACGTGCCTCCACGCAGGTCCCGAATGGAAAACAACAGGAACGGCGGGTCACCCATGCATCGTTACTTGCGCGCCGTCGCGGCGACGGTGCTATTGGCGGGCTGGTCTTGTGCATGGTCGGCCCCTGCCGTGCGCATTGCACTGCTCACGCCGCTCAGCGGTCCGATGGCGCTGCAGGGAGAATCGGTATCACGCCAGCTGCATGCGGCAGCGGACGACATCAACGCGCGCGGCGGCCTGTTCGGCGGCGCGAAGCTGGAAATCGCGGATTTCGACGACCAGTTGAGCCCGCAACAAGGGTTGATCGCGCTGCAATCGGCCATCGGCCGCGACATCCGCTACATCACCCAGGGTATCGGCTCGAATGTCGGGCTTGCATTGAGCGACGGCATCGCCAAACATAACAGCCGCAACCCGGATCAGCCCGTCCTGTTCCTCAACTACGGCGGCCTCGACCCCGACATGACCAATGCGAAATGCCAGTTCTGGCATTTCCGTTTCGACGCACATAGCGAAATGCGCGTAGCCGCGCTTGCGGAATATCTGCGCAATCAGCCCGCGATTCACAAGATCTATCTCATCAATCAGGACTACGCCTGGGGGCAGTCCGTCAGCCGCGCTGCAAGACAGACCATCGTCGCCCGGCGTCCGGACATTGCCATCGTCGGCGACGATCTTCACCCGCTTGCAAAGGTCAAGGATTTCACGCCCTATGTCGCCAAGATCAAGGCCGCCGGCGCGGATGCGGTAGTGACCGGAAACTGGGGCAGCGACCTTTCGCTGCTGGTGCGCGCAGGCAGGGAAACCGGTTTGGACGTGCAGTATTTCGTACTCGGCACCGCATTGAAGGGTCTGCCTACGACCATAGGCCGGTCCGGCGAGGGCAACCTGAAAGTCATGGTGCCATGGGTCCGCGACGCCGCGGACGCGCGCAGCGCGCGATTCGCGGACGATTTCAAGGAGAAGACCGGCGACGACTGGAGCTTCGAGCAGTTCCGGCACATGCTGCGCATGCTCGCAGCGGCGACCAACCAGGCGCAATCCGTCGGACCCCTGGCGGTGGCCAAGGCACTCGAGGGCATGCGCATTGCCGGCGACACAGGCGAACTTTGGATGCGGGCCGAGGATCACCAGCTCTTCAATCCGATGTTCATCGCCACGCTGGCGCGCTCCGGCACCAAAGGGGTCACTCACGATTGGGAAAACAGCGGCTACGGCTGGCGGTCCGATGCAACGATCGACCCCGGAACCTTCAGCGTTCCGACGACTTGCAAGATGACCAGGCCCTAGGAAAGCTCTGATCAAGTCTTGCGACGCGCGTTGCGTCAGGTGCGGATGGATGGGAGGCGCCGCTCCTGGCCAAGGTAAGTACCTTGGCCAGGAGCGCAACAATGCAGACGCCGCACCTGACACAACCCGATAATCGCTCGTCTCTATGAGAGGGACCGGGGTGATTTGGGCCGATGGTTGAGTGAGCTCCTCCTTGTGTAGACCGGCTACACGGCGTCCTCGCCCTCTTGCCCTGGGCCCAAATCACCCCGGTCGCGCACGTAAGACTTGTTCAGAGCTTCCCTAGTGAACTCCCGGTCGTTTTGGCACTCAATAAACAGCGCTTCGCGGGTAAACCATCCGGCGCCTGAAGCATTACTTGCGGCATCGAAGCATGACGAAGGAAGCCACTGTGGAAAAGAACAAGCGGGCCTGGCGCCGAATGGGCCTGCCGGCCAAATTCGTGGTGGTGTCTTGGCGCGATCTCGCGGTCATCGTGCTGCCCATGCTGCTGTTCATTGCGCTGGTCGTGTGGGTCGCATTCAGATTTGTGCGTCCCGCGCCGCTCGATACCATCGTCATTGCCAGCGGTCCTGATGGCAGCACATTTAGCACGACCGCCGACAAATACCGCAAGATCATCGAGCGCAACGGCGTGAAGATGAAGATCCTCGCTTCGCAAGGCGGCCTGGATAACCTCCAGAAACTGGCCGATGCATCGACCACGGTGGATGTGGGCTTCGTGCAGGGCGGATTGGCCGACGGAGTGAATATCGAAAATCTGAAATCGCTCGGCAGCGTGTTCACACAGCCGCTGATCATTTTTTACCGCGGCAGCCGGACGATCGACCAGCTTTCGCAATTGCGCGGGAAACGGCTCGCCATCGGACCGGAAGGCAGCGGTACGCATTCCCTGGCAATGAAGCTGCTCAAAGCCAATGGCATCGACGTGAAACCTACGGTGCTGCTGGAACTCGCGGGGGCGGATGCTGCAACGGCGCTCACCAAGGGTCAGGCCGACGCCGCCTTCCTCATGGGCGATTCCGCAACGCCTGCGGTGATTCGCGGGCTGATGACCACCTCGGGCATCAAGCTGCTGAATTTTACGCAAGCCGACGGCTATCTGCGCCGCTTTTCCTTTCTGTCGAAACTCACGCTGCCGCGCGGCGCCATCGATCTCGGCAAGAACATCCCCGCGCAGGACGTGCAACTCGTCGGACCGACAGTCGAACTGGTCGCGCGCGATAACCTGCACCCTGCGCTGTCGGATCTTCTGATCGGCGCAGCTCGCGAAGTCCACGGCGGCCCCGGCCTGTTCCGCAACGCCGGCGAATTTCCGGCACCCCTGAAAAAGGATTTCCCGATCAGCGACGATGCCGTGCGCTATTACGCATCCGGGTCGCGGTTTCTTTATACCCATCTGCCGTTCTGGCTGGCGAGCCTGACGGATCGACTGCTGGTGGTCCTGATCCCGCTGGTGGTGGTAATCATTCCGACGCTGCGGTTGGTGCCGGTGATCTACCGCTGGCGGGTGCGATCGCGCATCTACCGCTGGTACGGGGTGCTGATGGCCATAGAGAGGGACTCATTCTCGGATCCGACGCCGGAACAAAAGCAGGAAATCCTCAGGCGGCTCGATCGGGTCGAGCATGCGGTCAACCAGATCAAGACGCCGCTGTCGTTCGCCGATCAACTGTTCGTGCTGCGCAGCCACGTGAACATGGTTCGCGACCGGCTCACTCACGAAATATCCAGTCACTGAATTCCGCAGGCAGTCTGATCCGGGCATGCGCACCGGATGGCGGTGGTGCAGGCGTCGCCCCCTGCACGCCCGCCTCCGGGCCGCTAAACTGGCGGCGTTCATGCCGCAGCTATGGCGTTTGCAACCGGGAAAAAACTTCAAATGGACCGCGCGCTCAAAATTCTGCTGGTGGAAGATTCTGAAATCGACGCCGAGCTCCAGTTCCGCGAACTCAAGCGCGCCGGCCTCTCCTTCGAAGCGCGGCAGGTGCAGACCGAATCCGATTTCGTGGAACAACTTGCCGGTTATCGCCCCGACATCATCGTGTCGGACTATTCCATTCCCGGCTTCGGCGGCTTGCGCGCGCTGGAAATCGCCAGGGAACGCGTGCCCGATATTCCGGTGGTCTTTGTTTCGGGAGCCCTGGGCGAAGACAAGGCAGTGGAATTGCTCAAGCGCGGAGCCATCGACTATGTGCTCAAGACCAACCTGTCCCGCCTCACTTCTGCGTTGACCCGGGCGATCGAGGAAGCAGAAGCAAAGCGCGCGCGGCGCAAAGCCGAATTGCGCATCCTCGATCTCGCCAATCTGTATGCCGCCCTGTCGGAAGCCAATGCCGCGCTGGCGCGCTCGCAGGCGCGCGATCAGTTGTTCCAGGACATGTGCCGCATCGCGGTCACGCGCGGCGGCTTTCATTTTGCCTGGGTGGGCCTCAGCGACCACGACGCCGGCATCCTGCGGCCGGCCGCGACCTACGGTGATGCAGAAGGATTTCTCGACGGTCTCGTCATTCCGATCGATGCGGACAAACCTGGCGGGCGCCAGCCGGCTGCGAGTGCCGCTCGTGAAGGCAGAGCCAGCGTGAGCAACGACACGCTGGAGGACAAGCGCATCGCCGACCTGCACGAAAGGATGCGCAACTGCTCGATCCGCTCCGCGGCGTCGGTTCCGCTGATGCTGGAAGGCAAACCGATCGGCTCATTCAGCCTGTACGCATCGGAGATCGACCATTTCGACGAGGGGCGCATGCACCTGCTGAACGAACTCGCCGGGGGCATCGCATTTGCCCTCGATCGTTTCGAACTGGAAAGCCGCCGCCGGCGCGCGGAGGCGGAGATCCTGGAAGCGAGGCAGCAGCTGCAGGCATTGTCGACCCGACTGCTCGAAGTGCAGGAACAGGAGCGTCGCGACATTGCCCGCGGACTGCATGACGAAATCGGCCAGTCCCTGACGCTGGTAAAGATAAAGCTGCAGATGGCGCTGCATCGGGGCGGTAACGACAGGACGCTGACCGAAGAATGCGTGGAAATTGCGAGCCAGACACTTGAACAGGTGCGCACCATGTCGCTGAACCTGCGTCCGCCGGCGCTGGATGACCTGGGCCTGGTAGCGGCGTTGCAGTGGGCGCTGGACCGGCAGGAAGATGCCACCGGATGGGAAATCGAATTCGTATCCGACCCGATCCCGGAGCGGCTGGCCATGGATATCGAAACCGCATGCTTCCGCGTGGTCCAGGAAGCGCTCACCAATGCTGCGCGCCATGCCAGGGCGAAAAAAATCTCCATGAACCTTCGAATCAATGGCGGGCATCTCGAACTCGCCGTCCAGGACGACGGCTGCGGCTTCGATCAGGAGGCGGTGCGCCGCCGTCCCGCCAATCGTTCCAGCCTAGGATTGATATCGATGAAGGAGCGGGCCGCCCTGGCGGGCGGCCGCTTCGAGATCGCGTCGGTGCACGGCGGCGGAACCCGGGTGCTGGCCGTGTTTCCGCTACGCTGGCGCGATCGCCCCACCTAGCTTCGGTGAACTCGGTCTTCTAAACCTTTTGGCCACAGAGGTCACAGAGGACACAGAGAAAAGCAGAGCGGGTTGGTTTGTCCGGACGCTGACCAGTCAGGGAAATCACCGCGGAAGGGACTGCTACACGAAATTTTATCTTCAGCTTTTTCTGCCCTTCTCTGTGTCCTCTGTGTCCTCTGTGGCAAAAGCCCTTGACTTGCTTTTCGCGAGAATCAGCAGTAATGACCTCTGTGGCAAATGGGTGAAACCGATAGAGCTTCGCCCTCCAAACCTTTGCCACAGAGGTCACAGAGGTCACAGAGGAAAACAAGAGCGGGACGGTTTGTTCGGATACCAACGAAGCCGACAGATCATCGTGACTGGATTTGCCAGGCGATACTTCACCTTCAGCTTTTTGCCTTACTCTGTGTCCTCTGTGACCTCTGTGGCAGAAGCCCTTGACCTGTTTTCGCGGGAATCAGCGTTGTGGCCTCAGTGGCAAACAGGGTCGCTATTGCGCAGGAAAATCCACCCGTTTCATGAACACGATCTTGCCGCCGTCGTTTTTCACGATGCTGTAGCCGTGCAGGCCGTCGCCGTTCTGGTCGAACTCGTAGGTGCCTTCGAGTCCCTTGTACCCCTTGATCGCCAGGATCGCCGAGCGCACCGCCTCGGGTTCCGTGCTGCCGGCATTGCGGATGGCAAGGGCCAGGACTTGCGTCGCGTCGTAAGACCAGCTGGCGAAGGTATCGGGATTGACGCCGTACTTGTCGCGGTACTTTTTCATGAACGCGCGCGTCATGTCGTTTGCGTCGGTGGTGAAGTCGGTGATCGCGTAGGTGCCGTACAGCGACTCACCGGCCAGATTGAGGGACGTCACCGCAATGATCGATGGTGAACCGACCCAGGGAACCGTCACGCCGAGCTGCCTCAACTGGCGCGCGAAGATGCCGACATCCGGCTCGAGCGTCATGTACGTTGCGAGGATGTCGGCTTCGGACTTCTTGATCGAGAGCACGACCGCGGCGAAGTCCTGCGAGTTGTTCGTATAACCCTGGTCCAGAACGGGCGTGACGCCCTGGGCTGCAAGCGCCGCCGTCAGCGCCTTCGCACCGCCGGAACCGAAAGCATCGGTCGAATGGATGACCGCCCATCTCTTCATCTTGAGCGTGTTGACGCCGAAATCGGCGATGACGCGGGAGGAATAGCTGTCGTTCGGGCGCGCGCGGAACAGCCAGCGGTTGTTGACGTGCGTGAGGCTGGTATCCGTCCCGCCGATCATGGTCGGAATACCGGACTTGGCGATCGTCGGCGACGCGGCCTGCACCTGAGTGCTGCGTATCGGCCCGACGATGCCCGCGATGTCGCCGCGGCCGCCGAGCTTGGAGAACGCGAGCACGGTTCCCGGATTCGTGCTCTGGTTGTCCTCGATCTGCAATTCGATGCGTCGTCCCAGGACGCCGCCGGCAGCGTTGATTTCTTCCTGTGCAAGCTTGATGCCGTTGACCGTGAACTCGCCGGCCTGGGCCTGTACGCCGGTGATCTCGTTGACGACGCCGATCTTGATCGGATCGGCGGCCTGGACTGCAGCGCCGCTGAACAGGGTTGCAACAAGAACTGCCAATATGCGGATGGTTGTTTTCATTTTGTCCTCCCTGGCTGACAGGTCACCGATCGCCGACCGGTTGCCGTTCATCCTATCACGGCGCAAAACCCGCTATCGCGGACGCGAATGTCGCACTGCAACCAGCGATGTTGCGATGGTCGAAACGTTTTTCGCGCGCGGGTCGACGACCGCATTGACACCGTCAGGGTGCGGCCTTACCGTTCGACTCCTGATAAAAAAACGCGTGAGGAACCCAATGAAGCGCATCGCATCCGGCCTTGTATTCGGCATCGCCCTGTTGACGGCCATCGGGTCGGGGGCGCAAGGCCTGCCTGCCGCCGCACCCGAATCGGTGGGCATGTCGGCGCAGCGGCTCGCGCGTGTCGGCGACGCGTTCAGGAAGGAAATCGACCAGGGTAAATTGCCCGGCGCGGTGTTCCTCGTTGCGCGCAAGGGCAAGCTGGTGTACTCGGAAGCCATCGGTTTTCAGGACAAGGCCGCCGCCAAGCCGATCGCAAAGGATTCGATCTTCCGCATCTATTCGATGACCAAGCCGATCGTTTCGGTGGCGGCAATGATGCTGGTCGAGGAAGGCAGGCTCCAGCTCACCGATCCGGTTTCGAAATACCTGCCGGCGATGAAATCCCTGAACGTCAGCGTGGCGAAAGCCGACGCGGAGTTCGCGAAAATCACTTACACCCAGGTGCCGGCCGATCGCGAAATGACGGTGCAGGATCTTCTGCGCCACACGGCGGGCCTGGCCTATGGCGAGATCACGCAGAACGCGCCGGTCAAGGAAGCGCTCGGCAAGGCCGGCCTCTACAAAAGCAGCATCGACTACGATGCGCGCGACCTGGCGCCTGCGGAAGAAGTCGAGCGCCTCGCGAAAGTTCCGCTCGCACATCAACCCGGCACCGTCTGGGAATACAGCCATGCGAGCGACGTGCTCGGCCGCGTCGTCGAAGCGGCCTCCGGCGAACGGCTCGCCGACTTCCTCGACAAGCGCCTGTTCAAACCGCTGAAGATGAGCGACACCGGTTTCTGGGTGCCGCAGGACAAGATCGGGCGGCTCGCCGCGCCGTTGCCCACGGATAGCATGAGCGGCAAGCCCAACAACCTGATCGACGTATCGGCGATACCGGCCAACGACTCCGGCGGCGCCGGCGGCGTATCCACGGCAGCGGACTATCTTCGCTTCACGCAAATGCTGCTCAATGGCGGCCAGCTCGACGGCAACCGCGTGCTGAGCCGCAGCAGCGTCGCGTTGATGACCTCCGATCATCTCGGTACGCGCATCTCGGCGCCGGTCACACCCGGCGAACTCCTGCTCGGCGTACCGGGTTATACCTTCGGCCTCGGCTTCGCCGTGCGCCAGGGTCCGGGCGTGGCGGGCGTACCGGGTTCGGCGGGCGAATTCATGTGGGCGGGCTATGCGGGGACTTATTTCTGGGTCGATCCGAAGGAAGAGATCGTCGCCGTCTACATGACGCAGGCACCGAGCCCGATCCGCGCCTACTATCGCAAATTGTTCAAGCAACTCGTCTACGCCGCGCTCAACGATTGAGCATTCAGCGCACCGAATCCGGGCGTTACGCCAGGAATTCCGCGTCGCCAGGAGGAGTTGCGCGGAAATGCATTGCACTTTTGCGTGCCTGTCTTCCAATTTTCTCCGTTCCCGTCAGTACATTCTGCTTGCTGCACGAGCGAAGTCCCGTGCCGACCGAAGTTTTCCGCATTCGGAATGGCTATTGCTATGCTTACTTTCCGAGCCGTCACCAGGCGGCGCACTTCACCTGCGGAGATAAACGCGATGCAGCAAGCACAGGCAGCAACGGCGCAACTCGCCGATCAGCGCGCGCCGAACAGATGGCTGCAGCTAGCCCTTGGGGTCGTCTGCATGATTGCGATCGCCAGTCCGCAGTATGTCTGGGCGCTGTTCACCAAACCTTTCATGGCAAAGCTGGACGTCACCTTGGCGCAAGTCCAGGTGGTATTTTCCATCCTCGTCGGGCTGCAATGCTTCCTGGCGCCGGTGAACGGGTTCCTCGTGGAAAGGTTCGGGGCGAAGCGCCTGCTAGCTGTTGGTACGGTGCTTACGGGGGCGAGTTGGGTTAGCGGCGCTCAAGCGCAAAGCCTGGTCGCGCTCTACCTGACGTACGGCGTGCTCGCCGGAATCGGCAGCGGCATCGTCTACATCGGCGTTGTCGGCCTGATGGTGAAGTGGTTTCCCGATCGACGCGGCCTGGCATCGGGCATTGCCGCTGCGGGATATGGCATGGGCGCTTCGCTGACGACTTTTCCCATCGCGCACGGCCTCGCCACAGCCGGCCTGGAGCAGACACTGACAGTGTACGGTCTCGTATTTGGTGCGATCGGTCTGATCGGCACGTTGTTCCTGCGCACGCCGCCCGAAGGCTATCGCGCCTTCGCCGTGACTGCGATGGCGCCTGCCGCTCGCGACGTCGCACCCTCGAACATGCTGAAGCAGTCCGTATTCTGGCTGATGTTCCTGATGATGGTCATGATGTCGATGTCGGGCTACATGGTCATCTCGCAAATGGGTGCGTTCGCGAAGGATTTCGGAATCACGCAAGCCACTGTCTTCGGCATGGCGGCATTGCCGCTGGCGCTGACCCTCGATCGAATCACCAACGGCCTGACCAGACCGTTCTTCGGTTGGATCTCTGACCACTTGGGGCGCGAAAACACCATGCTGGTCGCCTTTGCCATGGAAGGTATGGCGATGACCGTCTGGTTCCTGTACCGGGACAATGCCGTGCTGTTCGTACTGCTGTCCGGCGTGGTTTTCTTCGGATGGGGCGAGATCTTCTCCCTGTTCCCGTCCACGCTGACCGATACGTTCGGCACCCGTTTCGCATCCACCAACTACGGATTTCTGTACATGAGCGCCGGCTTTGGCGCCATTCTCGGCGCGCCGTTCGCCGCACTTCTGTTCCAGCACACGGGAACGTGGACTGCGGTTTTCGTCACCGCGATCACGGCGAATTTCCTGACGGCGTTTCTGGCGATTGCGGTGCTCAAGCCGATGCGAAGGCGGTATATGCTGGAGAGCGGTATTCCGCGATAGCTTGCGTGTAGCGGCGCATTTCCTCCCCTTTTGGCGCGCCGAGCAGCTCGACTCGACAAGGGGTTGTCGGCGAGATTCTATGAGCAGAGTCAAGTGGGCGCGACGCCTCCGATTCGTTCGGGATCGTAGTCCTGCCCCGTCTTGAACAGGCAGAACGCCACGCGGGCGAGCTTGCGAGCCACCACGATGATGGCGGCGGTAGAAGGCAATCCCTTGCGCCGGTTGTGTTCATAGACGGCGCGCCATCGAGCAACCTTGCAGGCGGCCATGGCTCCCATGAACAGCGCTGCGCGCAAGTGCGCGTCTCCGTGATGGGTCAATCGCCGAATTCCTTTCTTGCGGCCCGAATCGTTGGGCCGCGGATCCATACCCGTATAGGCGATGAACGCCTTGACCGCTTCGAAGGGCCGGCGGGCCAAGGCCTCGACCAGGTGTGCGGCGACCAAGGGTCCGACACCGGGAATACGGCGCAACTTGGCAGCCAAGCCTTTCCATTGGGGATCGGCGCCGAGCAGTGTTGCAATGCGCCTATCGATGTCCTTCACGAGTTGCTTGAACGTCTGCACGACCTCGTTCGCCTGGTCTCCCAGGCTTTGGCGGCTCGCGGTCTTGAGCTTCATCACCTGCGCTCGGCGATGCAGGAGCGTGCGGATCTCGCGCTGCTGGGGCGTGGGCGAACGATACGGGTGAAGATGGGCGCCCTCCGCGTGCACATAGCGTGCGATCACCATCGCGTCGCCGCGATCGCTCTTGCCGCGCACGCCGACGCCACCGGCGTAGCGATGCACCCAGCGCGGGTTGAGCTCATATACGGTGTGTCCCGCGGCACACATCGTATCGGCCAGCAACTGATGCATCGTGCCCGTTGCCTCCATCCCGATGCGAGAACCCGGTGGCAGCTCCCGCGCCAGGCGCTCGACTGGCTTTGGCTTGTTGGCGACGCGAAAGTGCCGGGGCGGCTCAAGAACGCAAACGTCGATCCAGTCCATGCTGATGTCGCAACCCACCTCGATTTCCATGGCGGCCTCCTTGGGGTTAACCTAGCAGTAAGCTGGGGTGGAACTTCCAATCCGTTGCCTTGCTCAAATCGGCGGTCAGCGCGAGCTGCCGCTAGATTCCTATCGACGGGGCCGGAAGGGGGCGGGAAGATATCTCGTACCGGGTCTGTACTCCCGAGAGTCAGATGGACTGTTCTGTCCCTCCACCCTAGCTACCGCAACATTACCGCGGCACCCCCCGGTGCGAGAAACATACAAGGACTGTTCGAGTCCCATGGGAGGGCACGTTGTGTGTGCACTGCCAGGTCGAGTTCCGCAGCCGCCTTGTCGAGTCAGGCAGCGCAGGGTTACCTCGTGAGCGCGAGGCGCGACATCAGGGCGGCCTTCTTTGGGTTACCTTTCTTGGCCGCGCAAGAAAGGTAACCAGCTGCCGGGCTGCCCCCGGCCTGTTTTGATTTTGTGCCATGATGGTCATGCGCATCGGAGGAAGAGCATGACGCTTGCCGCACAGCAACAACATCAATTATTCAAAACTCGCCCACTGTCGCCGAATCTCGGCGCGGAAATCATCGGCGTCGATCTCGCGCGCGGCATTGACCAGAAAACCTTCGACGCGATCTATCAGGCGTTCCTGCGCCATCAAGTCCTGCTGTTCCGCGTTGGCGACCTGCCGCCCGGCCGCCAGGTCGAATTCGCGCGGTGCTTCGGCGAGGTGCAGATCCACGTGATGAACCAGTATCACGCCGACGGCTACCCTGAGTTGTACCGGCTGTCCAACCTCGACGCGAACGGCAATCCGAACGGCCGCCATCCGGACAAGGGCACGCTGGTGTGACACACAGATGGTTCATGGCAGCGCGTCACCGGGCAGGCCACGATCATCTACGCCGAGGTCGTTGCGGGCGAAGGCGGCGAGACGCATTTCTGCGACATGTATGGCGCTTACGAGCGGCTCAGCCCGGCATGGAAAAAACGCATAGCGAATCTGCGCGCTGTCCACAATCTGGATTTCTCGCGCACCCGCCGGCACGGCGAAGACCCAATGACCGAAGCGCAGCGCGACGCCGTTCCGCCCGTCGACCATCCGATCGTGCGCACGCATCCGGAGACCGGCCGCAAATGCCTGTTCCTCGGTGACCACGCTGAATACATATCGGGAATGGATTACGACGAAGGCCGTGCGCTGATCGAAGAACTCAACGCGCTGGCGATCCAGTCTGACCTGACCTACGAACACCGCTGGACGCCGGGTGAGTTACTGGTCTGGGACAACCGCTGCGTCCAGCATCGCGCAACTTCGTACGATCCCGCGACCCAGCGTCGCGTCATACGACGCTGCACTGTTCTCGGCGAATCTCCTCACTAAGGATGTAAATCTCACCACGAAGGCACGAAGGTCACGAAGAAACACGAAGAAGTGCAGATTAAATTTTCGACTGACCTCGTCCGTGCTGCTGACTGAGTTGTATTTAGGCGGGGTAGCTCGCTTGACTCAGTTCACGAAGGACAGTGTGCGAATTCTTTGGCGGGGCCCAGAGTGACCCGCAATCTTTCCTCGCTACAACCCTTGACACGTTCAAAGTAAATGGTGCGTCGTTCCGCGTCCCATTTGGCCGGCTCCCCAGTTACGGGATCGTGCAAGCCTGCGTTGGAATCACGCAGCAGTGCGGCGTACGCCGATTCTGGCCGCTTGCTGCTCAGCAGATTGATCTCGAGTAGTACCAGTCTGCGTCGGGCTTCAAGAAAATTGTCGGCAACCAAAGCATCGAACCAATAGCGTTTGGGGCACATCGATTGCAGCGCGATCTTTCCTGCAATATTAGAGACCAAGGTGCCAGACGATTCTTCCATTTCGTAGGCCTTGTAACTTGAGATTGCTTGATCGCGTTCAGCACCGCTCAATGCACGCACGTCATAGTATTTTTTAAGGCATGCGTGATAGTCGTTAAACGTAGCATTTTTCTGGAACATTCGATCTGCGATCCATTTCAATACTGAGCGGGCACTGCCACCATAAATAGTACCGCCGCCATACGCATCGATATACAACAGATCAGATCCCTTCTTAACAAGGTATGCGTTCATGAACTCTCGATCCATCTGACCTTGAAGTCCCTTGGTTGAGGACATTATGGGCTCCCCTATTGCTACTCGAAAGTCCGCTGACTTTGCCATTCCGGGTTTTCTCCACAAGAGATCAGAGAGCGCAGTCAGGCTGTAGTTGTAGTTAACACGGACGACCGCCTCGGACAGAAGGCGGTATTTCCCCCCCATGACGTTGCGCCAGAAGGCGAGGTTTCGCGCCATCAGCTTGGCCGCGTGCTCGATCTGACCTTGGTAGAGTTTCCTTTCCATGTCCACGTTTGCAAGTCGCATGAGACTGATAAGATCGCGCTGCGGATATGAAGCGAACGTCGCCGGCTCTTCGTAGATTCCATAGTCGAATAGGCTGTAATACCTTTGGAGCAATTCGACGTTGTCTTGAAACATACGCTCCGTTTCAGCCAGAAACTTGCACACGCCACGCTCATATAGGTAATCCTCGGTCACAGTACACAAGTTCGAGGACTGACCTTCGAACTTCAGAGCGTTCGCCGGATCTGGCGCGGAGATTCGTTTGGCATCATCATCGTTCTTGAAGGCTTCAAGCGCGCGCCGGTCAGCCTCGTCCAAGGCCCTGCCGGCCACTTCGATGTCTTGCCCCTTTGCCGCGTTCAGTCCCCGGATGGAAAAGTAGGCGTTCCCCTGCTGGGCAATCTGCTCGGATTCCGCTCTCTTCACCAACGCAACAATTTCTGGATTCAGGTCTTCGTCGAACACGTTGATGACCCAGATTGACGTCAGAAGCAGTACGAAAAGACCCAGGACGGTCGATGCGACGTACAACAGAATCTTTCGAATCTTCACGCTGATGACCTTCCGTTGTTTCCCTAGCGCCTCAATTCACATCTATGTGGGCTTGTCGCCGAACGCGCCCAATACCGATGCCTCGCGTCCTCCTGTATTGCACTGTCCTAGGCGAAACCCCGGATTAAATAAGTAATTCTCATCACGGAGACACGAAGGTCACGAAGACACACGAAGAGAAACGAGGATGATGGATAAGTTACTCCTTCGCTTCGCGACCTCGATAATGTGAACCTTTAACTTCTAGTCGAAATCCTTTTTGCACTTCTTCGTGTTTCTTCGTGTTTCTTCGTATCTTCGTATCTTCGTATCTTCGTGTCTTCGTGTCTTCGTGTCTTCGTGTCTTCGTGTCTTCGTGTCTTCGTGATAAGACTTTGCAGTAATGTTTTAAATCCGCCCTACTTGAGCATGGATGTGAGTTTGCGGCTGAACGCGCCCAATATCGATTCGGACCTTGCGGAAGGCTCGAACAACACCGACCGGTCGATCTGGTCGAGATCATCCCACCCGCACAACGCCATGACGCGGTCGATTTCGCTGCGATAGATCTCCAGCACGCGCGCGACACCCTGCTCTCCGGCCACCGCCGCACCCCAGAGATGCGGCCGGCCGATCAGGCAGGCGGTAGCGCCCAGCGCCAGCGCCTTGACGACATCGCCGCCGCGGCGCACGCCGCCATCGAGCAAGACTGGGATTTTTCCGGCAACGGCATCCACGACTGCGGGTAAAGCCTGCAGGGACGCCGGCACGACATCCAGTTGGCGTCCGCCGTGATTGGACACCACCACGCTGTCGACTCCGATGGAAACGGCACGCTTCGCATCATCCGGATGCAGGATGCCTTTGAGGATCAGCGGCCCGGCCCAGAAGCTGCGCAGCCATTCCACTTCCTTCCAGTTTGCGCTCGCATCCATCCAGCCGACGATGCGGGCGCCGATGGAAAACACGCCCGTATCGCCTTCGCGATCGTAGTTCGGCATCGAAAGCCGTGGCGCGCGCGCCATGCGCAGGAGCCAGCGCACGTGCAGCGCCATGTCGAGCAGGCCGCTGATTTCGAACTGCGGCGGGATGGTGAAGCCGTTGCGCAGGTCACGCTCGCGCTGCCCGAGCACCTGATTGTCTATGGTAAGTACCAGGCCCTGGAATCCCGCGGCATGGGCGCGTTCCGCAAACGACTGCGTCAGGCCGCGATCCTTATAAAGGAACACCTGCATCCAGAGATTGCCGGGTGCTTCGCGCGCGAGGTCCTCCATTTTTACCGTGGAGCCATGACTCATGGTGTAAACCGTGCCCGCCGCGGCAGCGGCACGCGCCGCTTCGATTTCGCCGCGCGGCCACAGCATGCCGGTCATTCCGGTCGGACCGATCACCACCGGCCCTTTGAGCGTGTTGCCGAACAGTTCGACGGCCTGGTCGCGGCGGGTCGTGCCGCGCATCGGCTGCGGCAGCAACGACAATTCGTCGAAAGCCGATTCGTTGCGGCCGACGACGACTTCATCTTCGGCGCCACCATCCACGAAATCGAACACTGACCTCGGCAGGCGACGCTGCGCAATTTTGCGCATTGCCGCAATACTGTAGGCGTGCTGTTTCAGAAATGCACTGTCCATGCTCTTCCCCTGCGCATAGTCGGATCGCCCGCTATACTCAATCAAACTGTTCGTAAAATCAAAGTCCACACGAGGAGAGCCCCATGCGCAAGTCTGTCCTGGCCGGCATTTTCGGCGCAACGCTGTCGTTCTGCAGCCTGGTCCCGGTTTTTGCCACGGAGACCGTCAAGATCGCCCACATCGACCCGCTGAGCGGGCCCTTCGCGCTGGTCGGCGAAAGCTTCGCCCATCATTTGCAAGCGATTGCGGCCGAGATCAACGCCAAGGGCGGCATCCAGTTCGAAATCGTGGACCTGGACAACAAGTCCAGCCCGCAGGAAAGTGTCCTGATGCTCAAAGAGGCCACCGACCGGGGCATTCGCTATCTGACGCAGGGCGCGGGCTCGAACAACGCCCATGCCCTGACCGAGGCCGTGGCCAAGCACAACGAGAGGAACCCGGACAAATCTGTGCTGTACCTCAACTTCGCGGCGCAGGATCCGGCGCTGACCAACGACAAATGTAATTTCTGGCACTTCCGCTTCGACGCCAACGTCGACATGAAGCTCGAAGCGATGACCAACTACATCGCCAGCCGCAAGGACATCAAGAAGGTTTACCTGCTGAACCAGGACTACGCCTTCGGCCAGGCGATCAGCAGGGCCGGACGGGAAATGCTGGCGAGAAAGCGCCCCGACATCGAGATCGTCGGCGACGACCTGCACCCGCTCGGCAAGATCAAGGATTTTTCGCCGTACATCGCCAAAGTCAAGGCATCCGGGGCGCAGGCGGTCATCACCGGCAACTGGGGCCCGGACTTCACCCTGCTGATCAAATCAAGCAAGGATTCCGGCCTGGACGTCATGTATTACACGGTCAACGCCCACAACGCCGGTGCGCCGAGCTCGGTCGGTTCGGCCGGCGCAGACCATATCACGCAGGTCCTGACGTGGCATTCGAACATCGCCAACAACAAGATCGAGAAATTCAACAACACCTACCACGAGGCCTACAAGAAGATTAAGGAAGATTTCTACTACAACACCGCGAAGACCCAGCTCGAGATGCTGGCGAAGGCGATGACCGAGGCAAAGTCGACGGACCCGCTGAAGGTCGCAAAGGCGCTGGAAGGCATGAAATTCCAGGGCGACACGGGCGAAGTCTGGATGCGCGCCGACGATCACCAGATCATGCAGCCGATCTACCTCGCCACGTTCACGAAAGCCGGCGGGAAGGACGTCAAGAACGACGTCGAGAGCTCGGGCTACGGCTGGCGCACGGAGTCGCGCATCGAGTACAAGGATACCGTCCTGCCGACGACCTGCAAAATGGAAAGGCCGCAGTAGAACGGCGACCGGTGACCGGCAAGGCAGCAATCGAGCCCTCACCGATCCGGCGGAGGCTGGCATGAAGCGCGCAACCTGGCTTGATCTGTTCAGCGCATCCGACAAGCACCGGCAGCCGCTGGCGCCGAAGGCACGCGAAGCGCTGTCCCGGCTCGACGACGCGCTGTTCGATCTCTGGAACCTCGGCGAAAATGTGCTGCTGGCGTGGACGCACGACGAGCGCGACCTGCGCTTCCTGTCGGTCCGCCATTACGTGCTCGCAAAAGCCATTCAGCCAGCCGGCACGGGCCTCGCCAATGAGGCCGTCAGCTTCGTCAATGAAATCCTCGCAGGACCGAAGTGGCTGGCGGCCGACCGGTTCCGGCAAGTGTGCGGGTCATTCGATTGCGAGCCGCAAACGGTAAGCGTGAATTTCGCGGTCGGAAGCGAAATCGACGTCGAATTGATCAGCAACCTGGTGCGCCGCTACGGCGTGTCGCTGGTACGCGGAAGAGCGGTGGTCCTGCTCGACGCGGTGCAATTCTCGCTGTATTCGCCGCTCGAGCAGGTTGCCATGCTCAACAGCCTGGGCTACTCGGTGAATTCCGCCTATCGCCAGTTGCTGTCCAAGGACATCGAGGTCAACTTCGCGCGCACCACCACCGGCGACGGCTTCTACATCTGGAACCGGGTCAAGTCGGTGGACGCCAACATCGCCCTGTACAAGCTGATGATGATGATCCTCGCCGACAACGCCGTCGCACAGGGCAAGGCGCAAGGCAATTGCGTGCCGAAGCTGCGCGCGGCGTTTCATGTCGGAGACCACTACGAGTTCCACCAGGTGGAGGCATTGAACCCGACGACGTTCAGCTACATCGTCGGCCAGGTCACCATCGATCTGTCACGCATGATCGAGAAGGCGCTGCCCGGCCAGATCCTGCTGGGCGACTTCGAAGCCGAAGTCAGCGATGGTGCGACGGGAGCCGTTGCCCGCTATGACACCCTGGATTTCGTCGAGAAGACCGCCGCCACGCTGGACGAACTCAAGGGACTGAGCATCGCGGGGGATCGTGTCGAGAACATCCGCTGCTATCTGACCGGCCAGGGACTCGACGGCGGGCGCTATCCCGTCAACCGGTATCATATCCATGACAAGCACGGCACGGCCCGCCTCGTTTACAACGCAAAGATCAACATCCATCGGGAACACGCGGAACCGATTTACCTCGGCAACCGGCGTGAAGATCTGGCGGCGTTCTCCGCGGTGAAAGTGGATGTATTGAATCGCGATCCGCTGTAACTCGCTACCGCAGGAAGAAAACGGGCACCGACCGGTGCCCGTTTTTCGTTCCGGCAATTCGCGCCAACAATTACATGCGGCTGAATTTCCTCTGCGCGGCTTCGACGCACTTCTGCTTCTCGCCGCCCTTCATGGTGTCGCATTTCTTCAGTGCGGCCATGTATTGCTCGTCCTGGTTCGCCTGTTCGGGCGCGCTCTTCACCGAAGCGGGATCGCCCGGCTGGTTTTCCGACGCGCGCGGCGGCTCCTCGGTCGGCCGGGATTTATCGGCAGCAGCGGACAATCCGCTCGCAAGGATCAGTGCCGTCGCACCGGCAGTCAACGCATATAGCAGCTTGTTCATGGGACCCTCTCTCTATGGGATGAAAACGTTGGTCGATGCGGTCTGTGCATGACGCATCTGTAAAGTTAGTCCCGCCCACGAGGGGGGAAGTTCAGGTGGCCCGTGTCGCTCATCGGAGACGACGAAAAAAAGCGGGCGCCGATCGTGCCCGCTTTTCCATCTCTGCCGTGAAAGCGGCGACTACATCTGACCATACTTCTTCCTGGCGGCCTCGACACATTTGCTCTTGTCGGCGCCGCTCAGGGGTTCACACTTCTTCAGCGCTGCCAGATACTCCTGGTCGCGCTGGGACGCGGTCGCGCCGCCCGCGGCCGGATCATTGGGCTGCTGGGCCCTCGGTTGCTGGCTGTTCTGGTCGTTGTCAGCGGCGGTGGCGATTCCACTCAGCGTCAAAGCCAGGGCACCAGCGCTCAACATGGTAAGTAGCTTGCTCATCATCTGTCTCCTTTGCTTCCTTATCTGTCATCAGGATCCACGGCTGAATGGAAGCCATGAACGCCGAAGTCGTAGTGACCACGACATTCGTTTAGTCACGAGCGATGCAAGCTGGTTCAAATTAATTGTGTCGCCCTCTGGCGACGATCTCAACACGAACGCACTCTTTTTAACAAACACTTTCACCGCAGAGGACGCGGAGGACGCAGAGGAAAAACAGGAGGGAAAAAGGCGGTTTTTATTGGAAGCATCATTGGCCGAAGGTCCATAAGAGTGAAAATTGGCGCTACTGACATGTGAACGCCTACGCCGCTGCTAACTTCCCATTTTTCTCATTTTAGTTTTTCCTCTGCGTCCTCCGCGTGCTCCGCGGTTAGCGCGTTGGTGTAGATGGAAGCTAGGCAGTCATCTTCAGCCACGCCCAGCACAACATCGACGCGCCGCCCAGATAGACGATCAATCCGACTGGCTTCGACATGACAATCTCGACATCCGCTTTCGACGGCATGCACGAATACGTCAGGCTCGCCGCCAGATAGCTCCAGGCCAGTTCCCGCAGCGACAAAGGCGGAATCTGTGCCGAGCGGCTGTACACGAGCCATAGTGCCGCGGGCAATGCCAGCAGCGGCGCAAAACCCACCCACAGCGCGTTGTACCAGCGGATGTTGGAAAACATCACAAACCCGAGCGTGGCCGATCCGTCGCGATGGAATTTAGGGATCAGCGAAACCTTTACCGGCTTCGCCAGCGTGAGCGTGCCGACCAGAAAATGCAGCAACTCGTGGCCGACCGTGCCGGGAAGGGAAACCAGGCTGAAAAATCGCGGCATCCCGCGCAGGCGATGCAGAAGCGCCGCGGTCGCGATCACGACCGCCAGATAAGCGCAGAACGCCCAGCCGATGGAGAGCCCGGCGACATTCATCCGTGCGGCTGCGACCGGCGACCCCGCATCGCTTCTGCTGTCTCCGGCGCTGGCGTCACTTCGGCAGGGACTGGTAGACCAGGTCGATGCGTTTCTGGATCGATTGCAACGCCGCCGTATCGCCGGCGGATTCGGCACGCTTCGCCTGCACGTTGAGGTAGGCCAGCAGCGG
>WNFM01236499.1_pt1 | contig 25597 bp, 34 predicted proteins | sample 5400271 | NCBI WGS metagenome assembly WNFM01 (sample SAMN13153352, study PRJNA577476) | soil metagenome | isolation source: 60 cm saprolite on Douglas fir-dominated hillslope | place: USA:California | collected 2013-09-17 | reverse complement strand
GTTGTTTCATTCAAACTACCTATACCGCCACTCGATCATGGACCCCGCCGGATGCCACGGGAACGATGTCTTTGGACGTAGTCGAGGATTGCGGAGCGACCACCGGGGCCACGCAGGCCTGCGCGAAAACCGTGAAGCTGAATCCCATTGCCATCTTTGGAGATGTCACGCTGAATACGGCTGCAACCCAGTCGATCACCACTTTGCCGTTTACCAGTGCGGCGAGCTATTCCTGTACCGGATCGGATTTGACCACCGCAACGGGCATCGTGAGCTTCAATACCTACGCTGCCGCGAGCGTCACGATTCAGGAAAGCGGTGGCGTGAATACAGATCATTTACGGTATGTATGCATTGGTTTTTAAGCGAGGAAGACATTGATGCGCATGGTTCCACTGGATTTTCGCAGGGACGGCACTCCGAGGGATGCTAAACTCCTAGCCGACGCGAGCGATTTTTACAAGGATGAATTTACAGTGGAACCGGATTTCGCGAGTTTCGCGAAGGCTTGGGTGGCGCTGCGGGACGACGGTCTTATTTTAGGACTGACGGGAGTGATTTCCGTCGTGGACATTCCGTTGTTTCACATCAAGCCGCCGACGATGGATAAGGAAGGGCTGAGGTTAGCCGAAGCGGCACGCGATATGGCGGTTGCCAGGATTCATGCTCACCTCGAGGATACCGGGTTGACTGGAAGTACAACTCTGATTTACGTAGACCCTAAAGCAGAACGCTTTTGGAAGAAGTTTTTGTGTAAGATTGGCGCGACACCGGCGAACCGTTGGGAGATGAAGGTTTAGGAGGTTTTTTCTATGTGCGGGGGCCCATCGAAAGAACAAAAGGCCGCGGCAGCGTCGCAGGCTGATCTGGACAAGCAGCTCGCCGATCAATTCAAGACCGGCAGCGCTGTCACAAATCCTTTCTATACTAATTTGATAAACAAGGGCGATCCTAATTTCAATGCCGAGAGCCAGTACGCGACTTCCTCGATCGCTAAGGATGTAAACCAGCAGCAGGCCATGATGAAGAACCGTTTGGCAGGGGAAGGAAGTGCGCTTCCTTCGGGTTTCGCCGAGTCAGCTATGCGTGACATGCAAGAGAGCGGTGCGCAGTCGTTCGACCAAGGCCAGCTGGCGCTGATGCAGCAGCAGGAGCAGATGAAGCTTGCGGGAGCTGCAGGCTTGAATCCATTGGCAAAAGGAATGGCGGCGCAGGGCGGGAACCAGAGCATCATGCAAGCTCCTTTGAAAAATGATTTCTGGAGCAATGTCATTTTGACGATGATGGGCAACGCAAACAAGGCGGGGCAGGCCGCGGCGTTCGGAGCATAGGGGAACGGTTATGTGCAATTTGAAACATCCAGTGAGTGAGCAAGATCCTGAAGCTGCGCCAGGTATGTTCACAGGAAAGGGAGTCTTGCCGCCTGGACCTATTGATCCAAGCACAAAATTTGCCAAGCTGCTTCGAGTTGCCTTGCCGATCATGCAGGGTGGCCTAGATGCGGCGATTGCGAACACATCTAGTCCAGCGGCGACGGCAGCTAAGGCTGAGCAAAGCCGAGCGCAAATGATTCCTCTGCAACAGCAGGAGTTGCAAGAGCGTATACGGTCGCAGCGAGCCGAGGAAGTCTATCGCGAAGCGGAAGCGAAGCGAGCGGGTCAAGCGCTATCGCAAAACACTAAATCGCTGAAAAAACCAGGCGACGACTCATTTTACGAATACCAATTCAATCCTAAGACGGGCGACTACGACAAAAAGATTGGTCTGTCACGGGAACAGGCCGACAGAACCGACCGTCCGGAAATCATAAATTCTAAGCAGGGGATATTTGCACGCGATCCGGTATCCGGGAAAACAAACCCAGTGACCACGCAGGCGCCTGGGATTCCTGACCGCGAATCGCCAATTCCTGGAATGATGGAAGAGCAGCCCACGCCGCCGCAGATGCCGCTGGAGCCGATTGCGCAGGAACGGGTCGAGGATACTGAAGCGAAATCCACTGAACCGCACCCGACCGCCGTGACGGATTCCGACGAAAAGGGTGTTTCGACGACGCACTTTATCGACACCAACCCGAGAAGCAAAACGTACATGCAAGATATCAAGGGTGGCAGGCCAGCGGCCACACGGTTTCCGAAGCCGGGCACGACCAAGGCAGATCCGGCAAGGGTGCAGCACTATGCCGAGGAATTCATGCAACGCGCCGGCGACAAGGCGGACGTGGCGATCCGAACGATGAATGCGCTGAAGAGTTTGCCGGATGGCGACAAGCAGGCGATCGAGAAGCGGATACGCGAGATGGCCAAGCCGGCCGGACCTAAGAAAACTCTCTTAGAGAAGTATGGAATTGATTTGAACAAGCCGCCAACGATGCCCACGCAACCGGGGAGATAGTGGCCAACGGACAAGACCGCGTTCTCGACGAATTCGACCGCGCCCTAAAGGGTGGGGGAACTGCTGTCGCGGAACCCGAAGAAGACCCCATCCTCAAGGAATTCAGTGCTGCGCTGAAACCACCCGCAGCTCCCAAGGAAGATTTCTCCGCCGTCAAAACTCCGTTCGCGACCGTGCCGACTCCTGGCGGTAAACTGACGGATCGTGCCGCGAAGTTGGGCAAACAGAAACTTTCTCTCGGCACTCCACCCATGCCGGAGAATCCTGCTTACGGAATGCAGGATATGACCAAGGTGGCGCTAAACCCATTTACCCATGAGTATTGGAGCGGAGTACCGGAAGAAACGGATGACGAGAAAAAACAGCGCCAGGAAATCGAGGAAGACGATTCCAACCTTGAAAAACAGCGGCAGGAGGCGCTGGGGCCGTGGGAGCGGATCAGAAGAGAAGGAGCTAAGAATCTCGAAAAATCGTTGAGCCAAGACACGGTTCCAAAGGGGCCAACGGTTTTCAATGCGTTGCAGGGAATGTCCGCCAGCCGTAATGCGCCCATCTTTCCGTTAGAAGCCACAATGTCGCCATACGCGCATGGCCCTGGCGTCGGTTCCGAGCGTGAGTTTCTGAAAAGTGTCGGAGAGATGACAACCCCAGACAACATTGCCATGATGGCCGGAATGGAAGGTCTGCCTGCTGGATTTGCGGCTTCGGCGGCCGGAAAAGTGCTTTTGGGCGGAGCGTTTACCGCGCCAATGGCCGCGCATTTGATGCACCAAGTTCCGCCATTCCGAGATGCTATTGCAAATGAAGATTGGGACAAAGCGGCTACTATTCTCGGCGGCGCAATTCCCACGATGGCTTTCACCGCGCTTGGCGTGCGCTCGATGTTCGAGGGGTTTCGACAAGGCATCAACGGTACCAAGACATATATGGATGCTTGGCGCGAATTCGACCGCCGCAACGCCCAGCGCGCCGCAAGAGAAGAATCGGCTCGCGCTGAAGCAAGGCCAAAGCTTGCGGAGCGGGCGGAGGAAGCGGCAGCGACGCCCGCGCGCGAGCCAGCGCCGACTCCTGAACCGGAACCACCATCCGAGCCGGAAACCCCGACAGAGGAGCCGCCACCGCCTGCGCCGCCAAAGCCAGCGCGTCCCGCGCCTAAACCGCAGCCAGTCGAGGAGCCCCTTGAGCCTGCTGCAGCCACAGAGGAAGAGCCTGAGCCCACTGGCATTGGTGGAAAGTCGGCTAATTTTATCAGTCCGGGAACTGATAAAATTAGCGAAGAATTGCCCGCCGAACCGCAATTGGAACGGCGCCGGTCGATGCGCGAAATTACCGGCCCCGACCTGATGAAAACGGCTCGCGCGAATATTTACCGGCAACAGTTGAGCGACCCGACCTTGGAAGAACGCGACCGCCGCATCATTCAAAGCCAGCTTGACGATCTTCTCGCCAATAAATTTGAGTCCACAAACGAATTGGGGAGCTTGGAATCCATGAAGGCTCCCAAGCCGAAGATGACGCGCGAGGATGCAGAAGCGGCCGTCGAGGAGCGCAAGGCGGGACGCAACGCGCGATTTGGCGGCACAGACGTCCCGGCGATGCCAGAAGAACCGGAGACTGCCGAAGCGCCGACACAAGGAGTAGCGCACTACTACAACGAGGACGAAGGAACTGAATCGACGGTTACCAAGACTCCGCAAGGATTCGCGGTAAATATGCGGGATACCGAGTCCGGCAACGACCTTGGCGTGGTGCGTATTTTCAAGAACCAAACAGACGCACTGAATCATGCTCAAGGTCTCGTGAATCGATTCGAGAATATTCCTGCCGAGGGAATTACGCCTTCCGAGCCGGAAAGTGGTACACTCCCCACAGAAGAGGAACCATCCGATGTCGAGTCAACCGAGTCGAGTGCAGGAACTGAACGGCAGCCCACTGGTGAACGCAGCGAAGGAACATTGGAAGATATTTCGCCCGAAGATGTACGCGGACCTGCAGAAGCAGGGGATCTTGCACCAGAGAGCGGTGGAAGCGGTGGAGCAGACCGAGAGCGACTTGCTGGACGCGGTGAACAACCACGGGGCGGATCACCAGAGCGCGTGGGAGGACGTGAGGCAGAGGTACATCTTCCTGCCGAGCGAAGAGGACCAGCCGATCTTGGGGCAGGACCAGGGCAGCACGTCACCGGAAACCGCGCAGCGCACAACTACCGCATCACCGAACGAGACAACATCGGCGCCGGAGGCGAGCGAACCAAGTACAAGGGAAACGTCGCTGCCATCCGAACCCTCAAGCTGATCGAGTCGGAAGGCCGGCTCGCCACTCCCGAAGAGCAGCAAACCCTCGTAAAATATGTCGGCTGGGGCGGGATCGCTTCAAACCAGCTTTTCAATGCCGAAACCAAGGGCGGCAAGAATTGGGCGGATGAACATGAAGAACTCAAAAAACTCCTCTCGGACGAAGAGTACACGCGGGCGCGGGCGAGCACGACCAATGCCCACTATACGTCTGGACCGGTTATTTCGGCGATGTGGAATGCTCTGCGTAGACTTGGTTTCTCTGATGGGTCAATGCTTGAACCTTTCGCCGGAATCGGACATTTTCTGGGACTTGAGCCGGGCGACCTCGCAGCTAGTACACGGCGCACAGCAGTTGAACTTGATCCGCTCTCGGGTCGCATCCTCAAGCATCTCTACCAAAGCGCCGACGTAAGGATTCAGAACTTCGGCGACTTCAAAGGCCCGAACGACACCTACGACATTGCTCTTGGAAACGTGCCGTTCGGAGCGCTGCACGTCAACGATCCCGAATACAACAAGCACAAACTCTCGATTCACAACTACTTCATCCTGAAAACGCTGGATAAGCTGCGCTCAGGCGGGATTGCCGCGCTCATCACTTCGGCGCACACGCTGGATTCGCAGGACGCCAAGCACAGAGAACTTTTTTCTAATCGCGCGGACCTCATTGGCGCAATTCGCCTGCCAAACACCGCTTTCAAGGGCAATGCAGGCACGGAAGTGACCACCGACATCCTGTTTTTCAGGAAGCGCGAGCCGGGAGAAAAAGCGGGCGGGGAGTATTTTCAAGGGCTTGAGGAAATTACCAGCCCGCAGGGCAACAAAATCCCCGTAAACGAGTATTTCGCAAAACATCCGGAAATGATGCTGGGCGACATGGAACTTGCCGGCACCATGCGGCGAGCCGGGGAGCCTGCATTAATTCCGCGCGGGGGAGAAAACCTGGCGGATGAGCTGGCGAAGGCGGTTGCACGGCTCCCCGAAAATGCGCTGGGAGAAAGAAAGATTCCCGACTCGACGACAATCGAAGCCAGCGCGGACGCCATCCCGGATTGGGGCGAACTGAAGCAGTACGGCCTGAAGGTCAAGAACGGAAAAGTATTCCGGCGCATCGGCGACGCCGTGCAGCACGACCCGGATTTTCCGAAGAAGCAGATTCATGTGCTCAAGGAAATGCTGGGCGTGCGCGACACGGCGCGCGAGTTGCTGCAGGCCGAGGCCAAGGACCGCCAGCCGAAAGAGCTTTCCGATCTGCGTCGGCGATTGAATGAATCCTACGACCGCTTCATTCGCAAGAACGGGATCATCCATTCGCCACGCAATGAAAAGGCCATGCACGCCGACCCGGACCTGCCGCTGCTGCTTTCCTTGGAGAACTACGACAAGGCCACCAAGACGGCGGAAAAGGCGGCGATCTTCCGGCAGCGCGTGGTCAGCCCGACGCGCACGATTTCCAAGGCCGACAACGCCAAGGACGCCATGCTGGTTTCCCTGGGCGAAAAGGGGCGTCTGGACTTCGATCGCATGGCGGAGCTCACCGGGAAGCCGATCGAGGAGTTGCAGTCGGATCTGAAGGGGCAAGGGCTGGTGTTCGAGGCTCCCGATGGGCACTGGGAAACTTCCGACCGCTATTTATCCGGGAATGTGAGGAAGAAGCTAGTCGAGGCGCAAGCGGCGGCGGCGCAGGACGAGAAGTTCCGTGAGAACGTAAAAGCGCTTCAGGAGGTGATTCCCGAAACCGTGCCGCCGAGCCAGATTCAGGCGCGCCTCGGGTCTTCGTGGTTGCCGAACAATGTGATTCGCGATTTTGTCGGCCATCTGTTGAATATGTCCAGCACACGAGGCGTTGGTTTGGGCCACGACGTTCTGAATGCAAGCTGGACGCTGGATGTGCCCTACGGCGTCGATCCGGTAGCCAATCGAACGACCTGGGGAACCGCGCGCGCCTCGGCGATCTGGCTGTTTCAGCAAGGACTCAATCAGCGCCAACCGATTGTTTGGGATGCCCTGCCGGATGACAAGAAGGTCATCAACCAGAAGGAAACGACAGCGGCCGAGGAAAAACTTGCAGCCATCAACACGGAACTGAAGCGCTGGCTGTTCGAGGATTCTGACCATGCGGAGGAGATGGCCGCGAAGTACAACGAACTATTCAACGCCCACGTGGATTGGGAGCCGGACGGTTCGCATCTGACGTTTCCGGGAATGACTCCGGAAGTGCAGATGCGACCGTGGCAGAAGAATGCGGTGTGGCGAGCGATTGCCGGCGATACGAACCTGCTGCTGGCGCACGAAGTAGGTCTCGGGAAGACGTACATTCTCGGCGCCATTGCGATGGAGTCGCGCCGTTTGGGATTGATGAAGAAACCCATCCTTGTTTTTCCGACCAATCTGGTTGGACAAAACTCGCAAGACATTCAGAGACTTTACCCTGCGGCGAATTTGCTGGTGGCGGATGCGGATTCTTTCCAGACCATGAACAGGAAAGAATTTCTGAATCGTATCGCTACCGGAGACTGGGATGCTGTCATCATCGGGGAGAGCCAATTCGGGTTGCTGAAGCCCGGAGAAACGATTTCGCGGGAAGCGACCGAGGACATGCTTCAGGATGCCCGCGAAAAAGCGCAGGAGGCCAAGGAAAGCGGCGAGCGGGACACGGTAAAGCAGATCGAGACGCACATCGCCAATCTGGAAGCGGTTTTGGACAAGTACGCCGCCGAGCAAAAGAAGGACGATACCACCCCGTTCGACGAATTGGGCGTGGATGGGCTTCTGATCGACGAGGCCCACCGAATGAAGAGTTTGCCGTTTTCAACGCACATGGGGCGCGTCCGCGGCGTGCCGCAAACCAAATCGCAGCGGGCGATGGATACCTTCATCAAGGCGCAGCACATTTCCAAGATCAATAACGGCAAGGGTGTGGTGTTTGCTACCGGCACGCCGGTAACGAATACGATTGCCGAAGCCTGGATCATGATGAAGTTTCTCGACAATGGAATGCTCAAGGAACTGGGGATGCAGCACTTCGATTCCTGGGCGGCGAATTTCGGCAACACAATCTCCCGGCCCGAGGGTTTTCCCGAAGATCCCAGTAAACTGCGGATGGTTTCGCGGTTCAGCGAATTCAACAACGTCAAACAACTTTCCACGTTGTTCCGGCGCACGGCGGACGTGAAGTTTGCCAGCGACGTGGGCTTGGAACGGCCCAAGATGGTGGGCGGGAAGATGCAGCCGTTCGAGGTTGAGCCCTCAACCGCGCTGACAAGGTATATCGAATCGCTGGTGGAGCGAGCCAAGTTGGTGCGTGGCAAGAGGTCACAGCCTGGCGGGGATAACATGCTAGTGATTACCGGAGACGGCAGAAAAGCGGCCATCGACATGCGCATGGTGGACCCCGATGCCTCGGACGACCCGGACAGCAAGTTGAATCAAGCCGCGCAGTCGATTGTGGAGATGTATCACAATAGCCGGGAGCGGAAATTGACGCAGCTCGTGGGCCTCGATTTGCGCGAGGGTGCCGGGGGATTCGACGCCTACCAAGCCATCCGGGGAAAACTGATTCAGGCGGGCATTCCCAAGGAAGAAATCGCCTTCATGCAGGATTTCCATACCAGCGCGGCGAAGCAGGGCCTCTTTAAGAAAGTGAACGATGGAGACATTGCCGTGGTGCTGGGCTCAAGCGATACGCTCGGAGTGGGTGTCAACGTCCAGAAGAAATTGCAGGCGATTCATCTGGTCGGGCCTCCCTACCGTCCCGACCAAGTGGAACAAATCGTGGGCCGCGGCATTCGCTGGGGCAACGAGAACAAGGAAGTGCTGGTTAGGAATTACGTTACCCAGAAAAGTTTCGACGCCTACATGTGGCACATCCTGTCCAGGAAGGCGGATTTCATTCGCCGATTCCTCAAGGGTGACCCTGACCTGAACACGATGGACGACGTGACCGAGACAGGGATGAACTACGCGGAGATTCAGGCTTCAGCATCGGGCGATCCACGGCTATTCCAGAAGATTGAACTGGAATCGAAGCTGCAGCGATTGGAAACGCTTCACGCCGCGTTCAAGGACCAACAATTCGATAACCGCGCGAAGATGGCCCGCCTGCCGGAACAGATTGCCACGACCAAGCAGCGGTTGGACAAGACGCGCGCGGACAGGGAACTGTGGGACCAGAAACCGGAGAAATTTGCCATGATCGTCGGCGACAAACATTTCTCCGATCGCAAGGAAGCGGGCGCGGCGCTCAACATCGCCATTCAGGATGCCGGCGGGAAACAGCAGATCGGCGAGTACGCCGGATTTCAAATCGTGGCGCTGCCTGAGACGCGCGGGGCCTACCTGCGCGGAAATTTTTCATGGGATTTCAAGATGGGCCAAGGCGAACCCAACGAAAAAGGCGAGGTCGAGCCCAGCCCGATGGGCACGATACAGAGCATGGAGCGCATCGGGAACAAAATCGAAAACAGCGAAAAATATTCGCACGAGGAAGTTCCCAAACTAATGCAGGAACTTGAGGACCGTCAGGAGCAGGCCAAGAAGGAATTCGAGAAGCAGGACGAACTCGACAAGGCCAAGAAAGATTTGGCCAAACTAAATGACGATCTTGGCCTGAACAAAGCGGAAAACAAGAATCAGGACGATGGCGGCGGGGATTCCGGCCCCGAAGAGCCGCCGGACGATTTGACGCAGAGTTTTCTTGGTTTGCAGAACATCTACAACCGGATCGAGCGGACCGTCCGCAGGATGCGAGCCCGTCGCGCTGCTGTAGCCGCTGCTGGGACCGGCGGTGGTAATGGAAAACCACCAAGACGTCCACCGCCGGGAGCGGTCGGCATGCCCGAGGAGCCTGAGTTTGGCGATTTTTCCACAAAGCGGCCGGCCACGCCGGGAGAGAAGGCCATCAACATCCGGCTGGACAAGCTGAACACGCCCGACGATGTGATCGACCTGATCCGTAATGTTGCCAAGGAAAACGAGCCGGCCATCCAGAGGCAGCGGCGCGGAAAAATCAGCCATGAACAACTGAAGAAGATGGCTGCCGAAGTGGGCCTCGATGCCGACCAGATCATGCGCATGAAGCGCGGGACGGCGCTCAATTCGGAAGAGATTCTGGCTGCCCGAGGAATCATGCTGCAAACCGGGGAAGCGGTCACAGCCGCAAAGGAGGCTTTCCTAAAAGACGACAGCACTGAAAACCTGCTGCGGTTCCGGGCCGCGCTGGAACGGCACCAGGCGGTGCAAAAAGCTGTTTCCGGGCTGACCGCCGAAGCCGGCCGCGCGCTCAACCAGTTCAAGATCATCGCGCAAGCGTTGCGAGCCGGAAAACCCATGACCATGAACGAGGTTTTGAAACGGCTGGGCGGGCGCGAACTGAACGACAAGGAACTGCAAAAACTGGCGCAAATTCCCGAGGACGACAAGGTGGGGTTTTATAAATTCCTGCGCGACCACAATGAGTACACGAACGCGCAAAAACTCGTGGCCTACTGGATGAACAATATTTTGTCCGGGGCAGCCATCGTCCACAAGCTGACCGGCGATGCAATTACCACGTCGCAGGCGATTCCCATGCGATTTGTGCGCGGGGCGATTGATCCGCTCATGGCCCGGATGCAGCGGCGCCCGAGAGAATTTTTCCTGCGGGACGCTTTCGCGCAGAATCTCGGATATCTGAACGGGATTGCGCTTGGAATCAAAAAAGCTGTGTTTGTGCTGGCTAACGGTTTCAACGAATCCGACGCCGAGCAACTGGGCCTGCCAAATTCGCGATACGAACTGCTTTCGGAATTGCGAAAAGGGCATCCAGGAATGCCAACGGAGATCGGGATTGGATTGGTGAACGCTCCGACTCGCTTGCTGGGCTCCGCGACGGCCATGTTCCGGACCATGCATTTCACGGCGGCGATTCATGGGATAGCGGTGCGGGAAGCTCTTAAGGAAAGATTGTCGGGAAAGGCCATCTACGACCGTGCCGCCGAGCTTGTCAACGAGCCCACCGCCGAAATGGTTTCCGAGGCGTGGGATGAGGCCGACCGGCTGGCGCTGATCGAGAAGCCGGGAGAAATCGGTCGAAGAATCCTTTCCCTGCGAAACTGGAAAGTGCCTGAGAATTGGCCCATGAAGGGATTGGAGCCTTTCCGGTTTATCATGCCATTCGTGAATATCGGGGTGAACATCGTCAAGACGGGATTCCGCTACTCGCCGGCCGGCGCCGCGAGGTTCATGGGCAAGGAAGCGCGGACAACCTCGAAGGGTTCCACGGTTCTGGCGGAGGCTGCGATTGGCAGCATGATTGCCGCTGCGCTGATGTACTGGTACCTGCAAGGAAAGTTAACGGGCGCGCCGTCTAAGAATGCGGGAGATCGGGAACGGTTTTACAGGGAAGGAAAAATTCCGTTTGGACTGAAGGTAGGAGACACTTGGATTGATCTGACCAAGGGGTGGGGCTCCATGGGCTTGACGGCTGCTGCGGTAAGCGCCTACGGGGATGCGGTAAAGAACGGCGAGCCCTTGAGCATGGATACCGTGGGGCATGTGATTGCCGCCACCGGGAAAGTGACCACGGACCAGAGTTTCTTCCGAGGTCTGCAAAACGTGCTGGGCGCGCTCGAAGATCCCGCCGGCAAGGGGCAGCAATTCCTCGCGGAAACAGCCTCGGGGATGGTCCCGTTCTCCGGGCTCGATCGCCTGGTGGCGCAGCAACTGGATCCAACCGTTCGCGATCCGCAGGGAATGTACGAACGCATCCTATCAGGGCTGCCGGTTCTGAGCCGTGAATTGCCTCCCAGGCTGGACATTTTCGGCGAGCCGCAGCAGCGTACCAGGGGAATTTTCGGTTCGACGTCGGCACCGTTGACGCCGCTGGATGCCGAACTCTCGCGGCTGCATGAGCAGGGATTACATAATATCGGAAGGGCGGGAAGAATATCGTTTCACGACGTGCTCGGTGCATTGAGCGAGGCCCCTCAAACGGAACAAAACAGGCAATTAACAAATGAATTACAAAGGCCGCTGACTCGTTCCGAGCGCGCCGAATACCAGCAACTGCGCGGCGGACGGTTGAAACAAGTGCTGACTCAAATTGTGGAGAATCCCGCCTATCAACAGCAAAGCGATGCTGACAAAATCAAAGACCTGAGTGAAGCGATTACCGCCATGGAAAATGCCAGCCGCGAACAAATGAAGGCCAGCATCATTGCCCGCCGTCTTGGACAGCGGGCCCAACAGCCGCAGCCGTTGCCGGATCAGCCGGCGGGAGGAATCTAATGTGCAGTTCCATTCCGCCAAAACAATTTCCTGGCAGCCAGCCGTCGCGCGGGGATACGACGCTGCCGGCGAGCGTGTACGCGAGTACGCAGGCGCCCGCCTTGACCGACGCCTCGACCGGGAAACCGCTGAAACCGCCAAGCCAGTTGCCGGCGGTACCAGGGCTTGGAACTGGAATGAGGAACGACCACCAATCGGCAAACCCGTTTTTATCCATGCTGGCCAGGATGGGAATGAGCTGATATAGCATGAGCAGGCCCGTCAAATTTTTCACAAAACCCACACCGCGCCAATTGGACGTTCTCATAGGGCTGAAAGCCGGACTATCCAACAAGGAAATCGCGAAAGAACTAAATATTTCGCCTCGCGTGGTGAAACATCACGTGGAACAACTCATGCAGAAGGCTAGAGTGCGCAGCCGGAAAGCATTTTGTACATCGTTTCATGGGCGGATATAGTACCTGCCCTTCTTTAACATATCGGTTAATTCCTAAAACCGATATATTCCTTAGTGAATCCTCCAATTGCGCGAACGAGGTTTTGTCTATGTCGTTGGACTCTAAAGGGCGTATTATCCTAAGTCTGAAAGAAAGCGAGACCGTTGTTCTATTCCTTTCCAGGCTGCGCCACACCGATTTTAACGATGAAGAGCATGTCCTAGACAATTGGACCGATACCCGGCAGATCCTGATAGCGCTTACGGAAGCGGGCTTCGCTGTGTTGCCGCAAGGGTCTATCGACAGTATCGTTAAGGAATTGACCAGGTGCATCGGTGTTGGTAACGCCCCGAGCGACTCTTTCGATGAATATCTTAAGAGGATGCAGGGACAATGACGAGCGAGGAACAACTTGAATGGAATCTCAGCGCACGACTATTTCTATCTCGGCATTCTTGCGGCTGTTGTCTGGTCGGTACGCCGTGATTTGAAGGGACTAGGAATTAAAATCGGGAAGGAGCAAGCTAAGCGGAGAGTGCTGGTTGCAACCATCGTGGAAGCGACCGACGACGCCGAGAAACGAAAGATGTTCACCGAATACCAGCGCCGGGAGGATTGAATGGTTCACTTGCGTATTTTGGCCGTGGTTTTCTTTCTTGTCGGTTCAGCTCTGCACACGCTGGCGCAGGTGGACGCCATCGCCCGTTCAAAATCCAATGCTTGGAACTCCCGGTTGGCCATCTTGAAAGAACAGTGGATCGCAATTCTTTCGCGCGATGGCTGGTGCCTTGCTATTTTTATTCTTTGGTTGCAAGGCGAATTGGTGGCCGTGCTGGCCGCGGCCAAGATTCAGTTGCCGCCCACAGCATTGAGCATCTTGGATCTTCACGTAGGATCGGCCATTGCATTCATGGCCGGATATTCATTGGACTCCGTTTTGAGTTTCGTGCCTGGACTGAAGAGCACACTGCCGGCGCCTCTTGATGCCGCCGCGCAATCCCAGATAAAATCTTCCTAAGAATGCGCAGGCTCGTCATTACGAACTGGCCGGTCGTGCCGGAAGCGAAGTGCTCCGAGTGCGCCTGGCGGTTTCATGCGGAAGAGCAGGCTATCGCCAGGCTCCCGACGATCGGTGAGATGGTCGACAGATTCAAGCTGGTCAGGCAGAAAAGCTTTGACAGCCATCGCTGCGAGGATTTTCCGAAAAAGGAAGGAAAGTAGTGGGGCCGCTGGCGATAGGGCTGCTGGCCTATCTGGGCGGTTTATTTGTCGGATGGATTATCTGGGCAGAGGGGACACGGCCAATATCCACCGTACCGCCAGATAAATCGCGCAGAGAAACACAACCCAGAATAAAAAACGAAAAATACGCCCGCGCCATTTTTGTTTGCGGCCGTTATTTTGATAGGCTTCGTAAGTTTTGCGGGGATCGTTGGGCGGCGACGCGTTGTTCCAATCCTCGAAGTCGTTAGGCATGAAGGAATTCCTACAGAGACGGACATCACTATACATGGAAATCCGATTTTGTGGTAGTCTGCGGGCGTGGAGGTTCCATGAAACAAATTATTGCAATGGCTTTATTGCTCGCGAGTCTGGGATCTGCCGGGTGCCCGAAACCCGAGCAGGACGCCTACCGCACCGTGGTGGGAGCGAAAGCGTTTATTGATTCCGTCAAATCAAAGCATCCTGAATGCGGCGTATCCAGCAGCTCTGCGCTGTGCGCCGATCTTCGCAGGGCCACAAGCGCAAAGGATGTTTTGATCGACGCGGGCGAAATCTATTGCAACGTGGCCGTTTTTGGGGATGCCGACAAGACTCCCTGCATGCCCACGCCAAAGGGAACGCCAGGGGCTTCCGCTGCGCTGGCCACGCTCAGGAACGCGATTGCCAATTACGAGAGGCTGGAGACGAATCTCAAGGCGGTGATTCAATGAACGTCATCTTGGTCCAGCTTGGGTTGACCGCATTGAAAGCGCTGTTCGATTCGTTCACCAAGGCCAAGGCTCCGCAGGAAGTTCTGGACAGCCTTAGCGCTGCAATCTCCGCCGTAGAAGCCCATTTGAACGATTTGATGAGCAAGTCGGATTGGGAAGCGCAGCGCGGCTGAGCCATGGACGCTACCAGCGAAGAGCGACTTTCCCATGTCATGCCGGAACTCGCCGCGCGCGTCAGGAAAATGGCGGACCAGCTTGCCGAGGAAAGCATCACGATCCGCGTGACGCAAGGGCTTCGCACCTGGGCCGAGCAGGATGCGCTGTACGCCCAAGGTCGCACGGAAGCCGGGCGTGTGGTGACCAATGCGAAGGGCGGAGAAAGTTGGCACAATTACGGCGCGGCTGTGGATGTCGCTCCTTTTGACGAGGGCATTCCAGACTGGAACTTGAGCCACCCTGCTTGGAAGCGAATCGTGGAAGTCGGAACGCTGATGGGCCTTGTCAGCGGAACCGCATGGAAAGATACTCCGCACTTTGAATTGACCGGAAGATTCCCCGCAACCCCCACTCACGAAATAAAGCAACTGCACGCGCAGGGCGAGGTTCAAGCAGTGTGGAACGCCATCAACGACGTGCGGGCCGCCTAGCCGGTCTTATTTTAGGACTAAAATTAATTTATATTTCCATTGACAATTATATTCACGCGCTGTAGTGTCTCCGTGTTGGCCAGCCACTTCACAAATGGAGACACGGAATGAGCAATAAGAGAGGACTTCCCTTGCATCCGGATCAGAGGCCGAAAGTGTGCGAAGAATGCGGAGCTGACCTGCCCAAACCAAAACGAGGCCGAGGCCAACCGCGGCGGTTTTGCGATCCGGTAAAGACAGGCCGGAACTGTGCGCAAAGGAACTGGACAAAGAACCATCCGCGCACGCGGGCGGCTGCGGAGGCGTGAGCGATGAGGACATTGAGATTTTGGGAAGAATTGCTGGCGGCGCTTGGATTGGTGCTGCTGATTCTGGCGAGCTTGGCCCTGGCGGCCGGCTTCGGAGGGTGAAATGTTGATTCTGCAAAACGATCCTGAACTGATTGACTGGGTGTTCAACCTGAAACGGATGTACGCCGGTGGTTTTCTTATGGCGATTGGTGAGGCTGCGCAGCTTGCCGATCATGCAAATTACCCGCTGATGCGTCCGCTTCTGCTGGATTTAAAAAAGAAATATCCCGGGTACGACAGGAAAGCCGAGAACGACGAATCGGCTCTATTGCTTGACGGACACGATGACGGCAGCGGGATCGACCCGCATGAGAGATAGAAAGCTAGGAGCCAGCCCATGACCCCCAGGAAAAAACCAGAACCGCCGCAGATGAAACAGATTCTTGAGCAGACTCAGCCCGAACCGAAGGCGGAAACTCAGATCGTGCAGGTGATGGAGCCGTACATCCACCTTCCGGCGCCGCCCACGCCGGAAGAGATCGTGCGGCAAGCCGCCGACCAGATTTATATTTTGAAGCAGTACATGAAACTCTTCGCCAAGGAAGTGCGGCCCGAGCAAGTGCTGATGTTCGGCGACCAGATTTACCTGCCGGCGCGGGCCTGCCAAACGCTTCTGGGCTACGCGCGTTTGCGATTGAAAATTCACTCGCCCATTCACCAGCATCGGTTCAACAGTCCGGACGGGGAATTCATCGTGTTCGAGGCGCATGCCACAATCTGCACGCGCGAGGGAACCGAAATCGACGATGTGGTGGCCAGTCAGTCCACGCGCGACGAGTTCTTTGGGCTGGCAGGGAAGGAATATCCCTGCCCGACGTGCAAAACACCTTGTGTCTGGAAGAAAGTGAATCCGAACGACGAGAAGAATAAAACCGTTTGCCCAACGCATGGGCCGGTCTGGGTTCCCAAAGACACCGTGATCCTGCACTACCTGCCGCTGTACGATGTGCCGATTGACGACGTGCTGAAGAAAACCACCACGAATGTTTTCAATCGCGCCTTGCAGGCCATCGGCATGATGCCCACGATCGAGGACTTGAAAGAAGCGGGCATGGATGTAAGCCGCGTCAAGCACATCGGATTCGACGGCAACCGCACGGCCTCCACGCAGCAGCAACAAGGAAAAACCCCGCCGAAGCAGGCTGCAACCCACACTCAGCAATCTGCTTCACAAAAACCCGCCCAGGCTACTTCTTCACAAGCGCCCGCAGCAACGGAAACGCGGCAAGGCAATTCTTCGCTGCCGCGGGCGTCCATTCCTCCCGAGCGAGAAATCATCAGCGGATCGCTGATGGGCATCAAACCGGGCGTAACCAAGCCGAAGGACAAGGAAGGAAAACCGACCGGAAAGCCTGGGCGAGAATTCCTTGGCTTGGAAATAGGACCGAACAAAGTGACCTGCTTCGACAACAAGGAATTGGCCATCGACACGCGCGGAAACAAGAAACGCGCGTTCGATTTGATTCTGGAGGCGCTCAACGAGCATGTGTCGTTCTGGGTGGAAAAGAGGGGCCAGTACCTGAACGTGGTGGGATTCATCCGAATCGGAAACTATGAGTGGGGCGATGACGGGCTTCCGGTGCTGCGCCGGGAAGCAGCGCCGCCGCAGCAGGAAAGCTTCGGAGCGCAATTCGAGCCGGACGATTCGGATATTCCGTTTTGATCTTGCCGATAGCTGTATCCGCAGCGTCGCAAGAGGCCGGGGCGCGACATCTGGGCTGGGTTCGCGCCCTGGTCTTATTTCGGATTTGTTGGTTTGCAAATCCCGACTACGGAGGACGCGATGGAAGACGTTGAAATTTACAGTGCCGGCGTTATTTGCATGTCGGTGTGTTCATCGCTATCGCCGGAAGAAACGGTGAAGCGAGTGAACGAAATCAGCCCAACTGGAATCGAGGCGGATTGGAACATCTCCGAGAGCAAGACATTTCGGGATGGCAGCCCGAACCCCTCGCCATGCGAGCGCGATTCGAATCGAAAACATTATCTTCTCAATTGCTAGGAGACTGACGATGACTGAAACCGCGACGAAACTTCGATCCTTGACCCCGCACGATGTGGTGGCGGCGTACGAGAAGTACAAGGCCGGGAGCCGGGGTATGTCCATGGCTACCTCAAACTGGCCGACCGCCCTTGCACACGACTGCCGCGCTTACGCGGTCTACATGCGCACGGTGCCGCCTGCGCAGCGTCGGCAGATCGGCGTGGACTTGGCGATGATCTTCTCCGAGGGCAACGACCAGGGCCGGATGGTGAAGCGCGATTTGGAAGATGCCGGGTTCATCGTTTCGGATCAAGAATCGCAGATGGTTTGGCCGAAGTACCAGATCAGCGGGCGGAAAGATCTGAAAATCTGGAAGGAAGGTTTCCGGGAAAAGATCAATGTGGAAGTGAAGTCTTGCTCGCCGTTCACTTACGACAAGATCAAGACGATCGAGGATATCAGCGACGCGAATGAGCCCTGGCTTCGCAAATGGTACAAACAAGTGGCTTTGTACATGGTGCTGCAGGGTGTGGAAAAGTACTGGCTCCTGTTGAAATCCAAATCCAAGGGCGCCATCAAGATCCTGGAATTCACAATGAACGATCATATTTATCAAACCGCCGAGGCCATGATTAAGAAGGCGGAATGGGTGAACCGGCTGATTCAGATCGGCGAGATGCCCAAGGCCGAGGACAAAATCAGCGACGTGGATTTTTGCTCGGAGTGCGAATTTTACAATGTGTGCCTGCCCGATTTGACCTTCGGGCCCGGGGCGGTGATCTTTTCCGGGGAAGACATCGCCGAACTGACGGCGCAGCTCGAGCGGCGCGCGGAACTCGATCCGCTGCGCAAAGAGTTCGAGGAGCTGGACAAGGAACTAAAGCAGGAAATGAAGATGCACGCGAGCGAGGGGCAGGACCGCATCGTTATAGGAGACTGGATTGTAAAAATTAGTGAGGTCAACAAGAAGACCTACGAGGTAAAGGCGCACACCGAGAAGCGCGTCACGTTTTTCAAGCCGTGAGGAAATTCACAGGTTTTGCAGAGATGGACCATGAGCGCGGCCACATTTTCGTTGACAAGGAAAAGCACTCCGAGTAGCGTGCGGGGCGCGGGTCCCAAGCCCGTATCTCTGTTGTTCCGGGGGCCGGGTGCTCACTTCACCCGGCCTTCATATCCCAAGTGAGGGGATTTTCTTGAGCTATCAGGCAACTACGTGGGTAATGGAATTCTCGGAATCGCGCTTGGCAGATCGTCTCGTCCTTGGTGCTATTGCCCATCGTGTTTCCAATGACGATGGAGATGCGTGGCCTTCCATAAAAAAGATCATGCACGAGAGCCGCCTGAGCGAAAGGCAGGTTTATGACTCCCTGAAATCTCTTGTTTTATTGGGAGAATTAACCATTCGAGAAGAACCTAGTGAGCGAGGAACAAATCGGTATCACTTCCCCAAATTCCTCGCTTGGGTGCAAAGTCTGCACCCTGCACAAAATGCACCCCCTGCAAAGTCAGCAAAATGCAGGTGCACAATATGCAGATGAACCATCATTAGAACCATCAGAGGAAGAACCGTCAGTTAAAAAACCTCTCGCGCAAGTCACAGGCACGGCAAAACCCAAACCGGAAAAGCGCCGGAAAACGAAGTCGTACCCGCAGCGACCGACGTTTCAGAAGGAGGTTCGCCCATATGTCCAAGAAGTCCCAGCGCGAAGCAAGGGAGAAGAAAGAGCGGAGCGAACAAGAAAAGCTATTGAAGTTCTCGACCACCCTGAAAGGCTACCTGAGCACCTTCGCCCAACTTTACCGGCAAGAGGTATCCGATGAAGCGGTGGGAGCCTATCAGATTGCATTACAACATCTCACGCCGGAACAACTTAAGATCGCGTGCGACGAGGCCATTAAGCAATGCAAATTCTTTCCTAATCCTGCTGAGATCCTTCACGCGCTCAAGGATTTCTACGACCGGTCGCCATATCATCGGACCCGCGACGAGACCGAAGAGCAACAATTCAATGCATATTTCGAGAAGCTTAGTAAGCGTGGGCGCGAATATTGCCAACAAGTGAACAAAGAAGAGCAAGCGGTCCTAACGAGGCGCGAGCCGGGGGACGATTGAGCACAGCCCAGGATATTCACGAGAAGAACCAGGAAAAACTTGCGGCCATCAAGCGCGAGAACGGATTGACCCGAAGACCTCGGGAGGCGCAGCGCGAAGGGCGCACCGGGCCGAAAGAAGCGTATGCCGAGGAATTGCGCGTGTGCCTGGCATGGCCAAGGCGGCGAAGATGAGTTACTCAGGCCCGTGCTTGTGGGTGAGCCAATTGAGTGCATTCTGTGATCCGCTCGTGAATTGGAACGATCCGTACAGGATGCACAAGGCGTGCCGCGGCACGTTCATCGCCAAGAATCCGCCTCCTTCCGGGCAGACCAGAACCTACGGGCGTTGTCCATGCCCGTGCCATCAGAAGGCGAAAGAAGGAAAACATGGCTCTCACTGAATCCCTGACGGCGCAGGCGATCCGGGAACTGAATGCCACGGATTGCGCCGCCTGCGGAAACAACAAAAATCGCGCGCAGAGTTTTTGCCGGCGCTGCTATTTTTCCTTGTCTCCGGCAGAACGAATTTCCTTGTACAACACGTTTTCCGAGGGCTATGCGTCGATTTACGATGAACTGAAAACCAAGCTGCGGGCAGAACAGGCATGAGCGAGATCGTCGCTCGTCTGGGAATGGAGAAAATATGAAGGAAACATATCCCCTCACTTGGCCGGAAGGATGGCCGAGAACCTTGCTCAAGGACCGTGATAGACGGAAAGGATGGAAGAAAACAGAACTCCAATCCATCAAAGCCTTGGACTTGGAACTGCATCGCTTTGGAGCTATTTCTCCGGTCATTACGCGCCAGGATCCCAACGACTTGCGAGGGGCTCCGGACCCCTCCATTGCGGTTTGGTTCTCTCGCGAATCGGACGAGGATTTCGGCTGGCAGAGGGCGCTCGGAATCGAGAATCCTTCGCCCACTCGCGAGGACATCGAGAAAGCCTTCCGGCCTATTGCGTTCAAATACCATCCTGACAATCAGACAACGGGAGATTTGGAGACGTATCGCTTGTTCGATCAGCACAAGAAAAATGCGCTTGCATATATCGAGCGCTCTTCCGGGCGGTCTCACGGCTACTGCATTCCTTGTGACAATTTTTCGGAAGCTCGCTGGAACATCACGGCGATTGCGGCGACACTGCGGTCGCTTCGCCAAATGGAACGGGACGGCACCTCGCGGCTTCTGGAACGGGCCATGAAAGCGTTTTCGGCATTGCCGGAAAATGTTCCAACGCGGGAGGTTGCGCATGTCAGCAAGACCTCTTCTTAATGCCGGACCGGAGGCCGATGAAGCGACCCGCCTTCGTCGTGAGATCGCCGGCTTGGAACGCGAATTGCAAGACGCGAAGGACGAAGCGACGACTGCCAAGCAAGCGTCTAGCGATGCGATTCAGGCGATCCGCGCCCTTCGGAAACAACTGGAACCACTTTTTACATCCATGAAAATGATTTTCGGCGAAATCTCGCGAGTGGATGCCCAGCAAGCCGGTGGTTCACCATCGCCCGACGCTGTCTTTTCCGGTTTGAGTCCCAAGTGGGAAATGATGAAACAGAAACTCGGGGGACGGTCGGCGGAATTCATCGATCTGCTTCAGCATGGAGAAATGAATGCCGCTCAGCTTCGCGCTGCCGCGCATTGCGATATTAAAACAGCCTATTCGGTGATCAAAAGAATGAGGGATGCCGGACTTCTAAATAAGAATGGCGGAAAGTTTTCGCTCAAGGAACTCTAGTTCAAAGCTACAGAGGTTCTTATGGCTACATTAAAGCGTAAAGAAATAACGAAGCAGCAAGCCCTGCTGCGCACGGCGCGGCACAAGCGCGATTTCGGCGCGCTGAAAAAGGGCTGGTGTCGACTTGGGCGAGAAGTGGAGAAATCGGTGCAGCTCGGGGTGCCGGCGGCGCTGGGGATGAACATGCGCGACTGGCTGGAAAAGACGTTCCAGGATTCGGCCAGCCACATTTTCCGGCAGTTGCAGTCCTACCGGGCGCTCAAAGGTGTCAGCCCCGCGACGCTCGAGCGCATCCCGGAGTCGAACGCGCATGAGTTGACCCGATTGACCGAGAAGGATCGGAAAGCCCCACAAATCGTCCGCAAAGCGGTTTCGCAGTCCCCCAAGGAGTTTAAGGAAACGGTGGCCGAGATCCGCGAGACCCAGTACCACATTCCCAAGGAGACATGGAAAACATTCGCGGTTCGCGTGCCCTTGGCGGTCTATGAACTCATGGAAGCGGCACAGGCGAAGATGGCGCGGGTTCTGCAACTGGACCTTGAGGACGACACCGTGCGCGTCAAGAATCTGATTACGATTTGGGAGGCTCTCGCCGTGTTGGTGAACGATACCGACGAAGCATGGCTCGTGGTTGAAACGCAGGGAGGTGGGCCATTCGAGGAACTCGCGATTCGATCCAAAGAGACGACGAACTTATCGAGCTTCGCCGCGAAATCGGAACATACACGGATAGCCGGAGCTTCGTAAAACTGGACGGTCGCGAATATCTTTATGGGGAAGATAAAACGCGGCGCCGGCTGGAATGCTGGGAGCGGGACCATCGGCGCTGCGTGCGCTGCGGGATGTATGTGACCTTCGAGAATTTTCACATGGATCACATTGCTAAGAATCACGGAGAAATGCGCTGGGATAATCTGAATAACGTGAGAACGCTGTGCCCGCCGCCGCCGATGGGAAACGGTTGTCATATAGGGTCGGAAGGAGCCAAGCACGCATGAAAACTCTCACTCTCACGCAGCCTTGGGCCAACTTGGTAGCACTCGGGGAAAAATGCATCGAAACCCGTTCGTGGAAAACCAACTATCGCGGGCCGCTGGCGATTCATGCGGCGAAGGGATTTCCAGGTTGGGCTAGGAAACTTTGCTGCGACATGCACGAGCCGGAATTTTACAGCAGCCTGCGCGTGCCGCATGGGAACTATTCTTACCCGGAGTTGACCTTGGGCGTCATCGTTTGTGTTACGAGTCTCGTGGATTGCGTGCCCACGGAAAAGATTCGAGGCGAACTGCGGCCGAAAGAGTTGGCATTCGGCAATTACGAAACGGGACGCTGGGCGTGGCTTCTTGGGCCGGTTGAGAAACGCTTCGGCATGGCTGAATTTCCGGTAGTGGGCCATCTGGGATTGTGGGATCAGGAGTTAGTCCTAAAATAAGACTGGAGGATCAAAATGGCTGTGAAGGGGAAACGCGCAGGGGTACTGAGGAAGTCGAGGACGAGGCCGACCAAATCGGTTTCGATCAAGGATCAGCAACAGAAAATTTTGGACGCTGGCGGCAAGATTGAGGCTCCGCCGGAAGAACTCGTGAGGAACGGGCAATTCGCCGCAGCCTTCGTGCGTCCGCGCTTCGAGAAGAACAAGCACGGGCATCTGGTCGGATTCGATCTGTCGTTCAACCTGGCCGACGAACACAAGGGCCTCGTGCCGAAGCAGATACTTCCGCGCTACGAGGAAGTGCTGGACGGTGGCGTGCCGCGAATCGACATGTCCGACATCAAGCCGCAGGTGATCCGCATCGCGCTGTTCCCCGAGGATGGACGGCCGGCGGGCTCCGAAATCGTCCTCAACGGCTGCATGATTTCCAGGGCGCGGGTGCAGGAAATCGTCTCCAAGGGCAATGGTAAGGAGAGTCGGAACGTGCGCTTCTCGTTCACCGCCTACGTCGAGCAGGACAAGGAAATCGTGAATTTCGCGGCGTGGAAGCACTCTGAATTGATATGGATTACTATGAAGGACCATCAAGGCGAGTTGCAATTCGGAGATGAAAACGAAGGTGAATGAACGCAGACCAATTCCTAGCTTTGACGGCTACGCAATCGGAGACGATGGCAGTGTGTGGACTTGCCATCAACGTCGCAGTCTTGGAATGGGCCACGGAACAGCACAGGATTTGATTGGCACGTGGCGACCCATGAAAACGCACCTCGATTCTCAGGGATATGTAAGAGTCGGTCTGATGAAGGCAGGCAAATCTCACCATTTGAAAACAGCGAATCTTGTTTTATTCGCGTTCTTTGGTCCTCGACCGAAAGGGCAACTGTCTCGTCATCTTGATGGCAAGAAGTTAAATAACTGCCTTTCGAATCTTCTTTGGGGCACCCCAAAACAGAATTCCGAAGATATGATCCGGCACGGCACATCTACACGAGGCGGTAGAAACGGCAATTACAAATTGACCGAAGATCAGGTACGTCAAATTGCGCTTCTTAAAGACCGGCTAGAAGCTCGCGCTGTAGCCAAGCAGTTCAACACACATCGCAACAATGTTTGGTCCATCTGGAATGGAAAAACGTGGCAGTGGTTAACGGGAATTACCAAATGACTCAGCCGACTGCATCTTTTGAATTGAAACCGTTCGATCCGACGAAAAAACGGCTCAAGGCCAAGCCGGGGAAGCGGGCGAAGCAGCGCTCGATGGAGCTGCTTCGCGCGGAAGGGTATCTGGTCGGCAATGCCGAGTATTGGAGCGAGCACGCGGGGATGACCATCGACCTTTTCGGGTTCATCGACCTCGTTTGCCTGGACCTCGAAGAGAAAAAGTTCATCGCGGTGCAGGTCACGAAGGGGCACGTTCCAGAACACATCGAGAAAATTCGCGGGATCAAGGCGGCGTCGGCCTGGCTCGAATGCGGCGGCGAGATCCTCATTCATCACTGGCGCGAACTGGGCCTGCGCGGGCAGAAGAAGTGGGTGCTGGAAGTGATCCAAGTTACGGACGATGGCGACACGCACGAAGTCGAGCCGGATTTGTTCGAGGAGTCCTGATGATTCTTCCCTACGGCGAATACCGAATGTTCGACAAGCCGGATTACGCGGCCGGACGCCCTGGCGACGCTGCGTGGTACAAGGAGCGGGCTGTCTCCGACCACATCAACGAGCCGGGGCACCGGCAGCGGCTCCTGCAGGCAGTGGAACTCATTAAAGAATATCTTCCCTTCACAGAGGATGAGACTGTATCGGATTTTGGCGCTGGTAATGGCGGTCTCTTGCATGAATTGAAAGAACGTAAAATTAAGTCATGGGGCTATGATTTGTCGCCGTTGGCCGTCGAATGGGGACGCTCGAAATACAAGGTTTGTTTGAATATTGCTGATGTAACGACTTGTCCAGTTCTCGTCCGATGCGGAGATATCGTCGTGCTTACAGAATTCTTGGAGCATTTGGTTGATCCCCATGCACTATTGGGTGGAATCTATAAAAAGGAACTCGGTCGAGGGAAACAAGTCGAATTCATCGTTGCCTCAGTGCCTGGCTTCGAAGATCCACGTGCGCCGTACGAATACCATCTGTGGTGCTGGCACGGCGCGGCCTTTGCGGACGTATTTTCCCGGATCGGCTGGAAAGTACGGAAACATTTCTTTCGAGCCGACTGCACGACGCAATTTCTGGTGGCCAGCCGGTGAGGAGTTAACATGGCCAAACTCTTCCTAGTTCCCAAGCAAGATGCGGAGCCGAGGCAATCGCCGACCACGATTCAACTGACGTTCGCCCAGCGGCTCGCGCTGCACCGGTTGCAGATCAAGCGCATGGTCGAGGGGCAGCCCAAGCCGACGATTTCCGAAATGGTTGCCGATGGACTTGCCCTGCTTTTCAAGAAGGAGGGGATATGACGCACGAAGAGATTTACGATTTGCTGCATCTAAGATTGAGGCTCTACTGGCGGATGCTGGACTCCGACCAGCAGACTGAGTTCGATGCAACACTTTGGGCACTGGCGCAGGAACTTATCGAAAAAACCGTTGCGCCTGCCGCGAATTAGAATTATATTCACGCCATGCCAGCGACCACAGGCAAACAGTATCGGTATATGGCCGGAATCGCCCACGGGATGAAACCGCGCGGCGGCGGTGGGCCATCCCCAGCGGTCGCAGAAGATTTCGTGCACAAGACGCCGGCGAAGAAGCGCAGCATGTGGTCGCGTTCCAAGCGGCGCAGTCTCGCAAAACATTTGTAGGAGGCTATATGGCGATGTTTTCCAGAGGGACCGGAGCTCACCGTTTCTCAGAATTGCTGCGGAAAGCCCACGGCAAGGGGGCGCACATGCCGCAGAACAACGCGCAACCTGGCGCGAAACCTGAGAAGGGCGGTTCGGGTCCGCATGGGCGTGGCGGGGAAGGGCCTGCCAGGAAACCCGCGCGCGAGACGCGCAAATTGCCGGCGCAGGAGATGGGCAAGGA
>WNFM01029133.1_pt1 | contig 25616 bp, 22 predicted proteins | sample 5400271 | NCBI WGS metagenome assembly WNFM01 (sample SAMN13153352, study PRJNA577476) | soil metagenome | isolation source: 60 cm saprolite on Douglas fir-dominated hillslope | place: USA:California | collected 2013-09-17 | reverse complement strand
CGCGCGGTTTGCCGGAAAAGCTATGTGCATCCCGCCGTGATCGACGCGTATCTCGACGGGTCGATGACGAAGACCACGGCCCGGCGCGCCGGCCGAACGGCGCGGGCGGTCGGACGTCTCACCGAGTCCGAGGCGATTGTGCTCGGGCTGTTGCAGCGGCGCCGGCGTCAGGCGACGCTTACCGGCCGGAGAGCGTAATCCCGCCGTTCGTGCCCTCGATCTGGATGCGCCCGCCACCGCCGTTCATGCGGCCTTCGAGCCGGCGGCGGCTGTTGTCGCCGGTCGTTTCGATGGGCAGATCCGCGGCGCTGATGCCGCCGTTCGTGATGGTCGCGGTGATCGTCGCCTTGGCGTCGCGCGGCACGTGCATCTTGAGTCCGCCGTTCGTGAAGTCCAGCTTGACGCCCCCGTCGGAGACGCGCGAGACATCGATGTCGAGGCCGCCGTTCGTCGTGCTGGCCTCCAACTGGCCGCTCACGTCGCGCGTGGTGACGCCGCCGTTGGTGGTTTCCGCGGTGATACGCCCCGTCAGCCCGGTGATTTCGATGCCGCCGTTGACGGTCGTGAGCTTCACTTCGGCCCCGGCCGGCACCTTCACGTGATATTCGACCGTCGCGTTGCCGCCGTTGAAGACGATGCCGCCCATGTGCGCCACCTTCGTGTCGATCCTGATACGCCCGGACGACACGTCCTCGGCGATGCTGGCGCGGTCGAGGGCGGCCTTGGCGGCTTCAGACGAGGCGCCGCGCGCCTTCTTCAGGGCGGTCACGTCGACAGTGTTGCCGGTGGACGGCTCGACCTCGATCTTGCCGTTCACGTTGTTGATTTCGAGCCGCCCGTTGGCGTCGAGCTGGTAGGTCTTGTGCCACTGGGCCGTCTCCTCCGACCGGAGGTCGGCCGTGACGATGTCGCAGCCGGCCAGGGGACCGAGCAGGAGCGGCAGAAGCAGGGCGGGTAGCAGGCGCCGGCGGACCGATAGCGTCATGGTTCGTCCCTCGGAGGCAATATACGTTATCGTCTGCGTGGCTGTTCCCCTTACAATTACCATCCAGCGCCCGAACATGTCTGACCGCAAGTACCGTCAGCGAGGCTACCAGGACGAGCCGCGCGAGCCGCGCGGCGAGCGGAAGCCCGAGCAGAAGAAGGAATACGCGCCGCGGGGGCAGCCGCCGATGTCCCCGAAGACCTTCAGCATGCCCGGCTTCCGGGAAGTGGTGAAGTGCTCGCGCTGCGGTGCCGAGCTGACCGTGGCACTGGTGTGGAGCGCCACCGGCCAGTGCCCGCGGTGCCAGTCTGAGCTCCATAGCTGCGCGCAGTGCGCGAACTTCGACTCGAGCGCGACGTTCGAGTGCCAGAAACCGGTGCCGGCCCGCGTCTCCCCGAAGGACGGCCGGAACGAGTGCGCGCTGTTCGAGCCGCGCCGGACGGTCGAGCGTGAAACCTCGTCGACCTCGTCCCCGAACAGCCAGTCGAGCGCAAAGAAGTCCTTCGACGATCTCTTCAAGTAACGTTTCGCGGGGTGCGCAGATGGTCCGAGGAGTGCTCACCGTTCTGGGGCTCGCCGGTGCGGCGGCGTTTGCGGCCGAACCGAAAGTCCACCGGCTTGAGGCCACGCCGTCGACGATCGCGTATGGGTGGTACGACGCGGCCGGGACGCCCGTGCTCCGGATCGCGTCGGGGGACATCATCGACGTCGACACGATGCTGACCAACAGCCCGGCCGGTCTCACGCGTGCCGGCGTGCCTGACGATCAGATTCAGCGCTCGCTCAAAGCCATCGAGGAGGCGTTGCCGCGCGGCAACCCGAAGCGCGGCCCGGGCGGCCATATCCTGACCGGGCCCGTGTTCGTCGACGGCGCCGAACCGGGCGACGCGCTCGAGGTGAAGGTCCTCTCGATCGATCTCGCGATCCCCTACGGCTACAACGGGTGCAGCGGGTTCCTGAGAGCGAACTGTCCGCAGCCGCCCGTCCCCGCGACGATCATCCAATTGGACAAGCAGACGATGACGGCGGCGTTTGCCCCGGGGATCGTGATCCCGCTCCATCCGTTCTTCGGCAGCATGGGGGTCGCGCCGGCGCCGGAACTGGGAAGGGTCAGCAGCAATCCGCCCGGGCCGCACGCCGGGAATCTCGACAACAAGTCCCTGGTGGCCGGCACGACGCTCTATATTCCGGTCTTTGCGCCCGGCGCGCTGTTCGAGGTCGGCGACGGACACGCGGCCCAGGGCGACGGCGAGGTGGATCAGACCGCCATCGAAACCTCCCTGCGCGGGCGGCTGCAGCTCACCGTCCGCAAGGGGATGACGCTCGCGTGGCCGCGCGCGGAAACCGCCACCGACTACATCAGCATGGGGACCGACGAGGACCTCACGAAGGCGACGAAGATCGCGGTCCAGGAGATGATCGACTTCCTCGTGGCCGAGAAGAAGCTGGACACGCTGGCCGCCTACCAGTTGACGAGCGTCGCCGGGAACGTCGCGATCACGCAGCTGGTCGACGGGAAGGTCGGCGTGCACGTGAAGATGCCCAAGGAGATATTCAAATGAAGTTCGCGCCCCTCGCGCTCGCGTTGACGCTGTTCGGCCAAGCCCCTCCGCTCCCGCCGTCGCCGGCGGATTTCGGGCAGTGGGAGCGGCTGACCGGCGCCGGCGAGCGCGGCGGCCTGTCGCCCGACGGCCGCTGGCTGGCGTACGGCATCACGCGCACCAACGGCGACAACGATCTGCGCGTCGCGAGCGTCGGCGACGGCAGCACGAAGACGATCGCCTTCGGCGCGCAGCCGGCGTTCTCGTCCGACTCGCGCTGGGTCGCGGTGTCGATCGGGTACTCGGACGCGCAGCAGGACAAGATGCGGAAGGACAAGAAGCCGATCCACCGCAAGCTCGCGCTGCTGAATCTGAGCAGCGGCGACATGGCGACGATTGACGGCGTCGAATCGTTCGCCTTCAGCGCCGGCGGCCGGCACCTGCTGATGCGGCACTACGCGCCGGAGCGCGCGCCGGCCCGCGGCGAGCCCGATCCGGCGGCCGCGCTGGATCCGGACGAGACCCCCGGTGTCACCGCCATCGTCCGCGACCTGGCCACCGGGCGCGACACGACCTTCGGCAATGTCGCGGAGGCCGCGTGGCAGACGAAAGGACGCCTGCTGGCGATCGCGATCGCCGCGGAGGATCGCGCGGGGAACGGCGTGCAGGTGTTCGATCCCGCGGCCGGGACGCTGCGCGTGCTCGACTCGGCGTCCGCGCGATACCTCGGCCTGACCTGGCGCAAGGACGCGGACGATCTCGTGGTCCTCAAGTCTCTGACTGACGATAAGCGCGACGGCGCCACCTACGCGATCCTCGCGTGGACCGGGGTCGGGGGTTCGACCGAGCGGACGCGTCAGTACGACCCGGCCGGCGACGGCGCGATGGGCACGACCCGGCGTCTCGTGGCGTTCCGCCGGCCGTCCTGGTCCGAGGACGGCGGCACGATCTTCGTCGGCGTCGCGCCGTGGGCGGTGAAGACGGTTCCGGCGAAGAAGGACACCGACAGCGAGGACACGGCCGGCGATCCCCCCAGCGTGGACGTGTGGCATCCGCACGATGTCGACGTGATGCCGAAGCAGAAGATCGGCGCTGCGCGCGATCGGCAGCGGAGCCTGCTGGCGGCGTGGCCGCTGGAGAAGGCCGGCATCACGGTGCTCGGTCATGACTTCTACGAGCAGGTGGTCCCGCTGAAGCAGCGCGGTCTCGCATACGCCGTCAGCTGGTCGGGTACCGCGCTCGACCGCAGCTGGGGGCGTTTCATCGGTTCCACGATCTCGCTGGTCGACGTCTCGACGGGGGAGCGCACCAAGGTCGTCGATCGCGCCGACGACCGCTTCGTCCGCGCGAGTCCCGACGGCAAGTACATCCTCTATTACATCGACGGGCAGTACTGGACGCTCGACACGGCCCGCCGGACGACGACGAACATCACCAGGTCCATTGCGACGTCCTTCGCCGACACGGACTCGGACTCCACCGACGTCGAACGGCCGTGGTTCGGCGTGGCGGGCTGGACGAAGGGCGACGCGGATGTGCTGCTCTACGACAAGTTCGACATCTGGGAGGTGGCGGCGGCTGGAGGCAAGTCGGCGCGCGTGACGGACGGCGCGGCCGGGCAGATCGAGTACCGCCAGGCCCGCGTCGACCCCGACGCGGACGCGATCGATCGGTCGAAGCCGATCTATCTCGAGATGAGCGGCCGCTGGAGCAAGAAATCCGGGTACGCGCGCCTGGCGCCAGGGTCGTCCGCGCCCGAGACGCTGGTCTGGCTTGACGAGAGCGTGACGCGGCTGGCGAAGGCGAAGGACGCCGACGTCTACGCGTATGTCGTCCAGAGCGCCGAGGATTCGCCCGACGCGTTTGTCGGCGACGCGGGCCTCAAGGGCGCGAAGCAGGTCACCGCGACCAACGCGTTCCAGAGCAAGTACGCGTGGAGCCGCGCGGAGCTCGTGGAATTCAAGAGCGAAAAGGGGCAGCGGCTGCAGGGCGTGCTCCGCTATCCGGCCGGCTACGAGCGCGGGAAGACGTACCCGATGATCGTGTACGTCTACGAGAAGCGCTCCGATTCGCTGCACAACTACATCGCGCCGTCGGAGCGGGAGTACTACAACGGGTCGTCGTTCACGAGCGCCGGCTACTTCTTTTTCGAGCCGGACATCGTCTTTCGCCCCCGCGAGCCGGGGTTGTCGGTGGTCGAATGCGTGCGGCCGGCCGTCGCCGCGGTCGCGCAGATGGGCGTCATCGATGCGAAGCGCGTGGGGATGATCGGCCATTCGTGGGGCGGCTTCGACACGGCGTTCATGGCGACGCACTCCGACACGTTCGCCGCCGCCGTCGCGGGCGCGCCCATCACGGATCTCGTCAGCAACTATGGCAGCCATCACTTCTCGTCCGGGATCGCCGAGACCGATCACATCGAGACGGGGCAGCAGCGTATGGAGGTGCCGGTCTACGAGGACCTCGCCGCGTACACCCGCAACTCCGCCGTCTTCGGCGTCAACACCATGACGACACCGCTGCTGATTGAAGTGGGGGATTCCGACGGCACCGTGTTCTGGCACCAGGGGGTCGAGCTGTACAACGCCGCCCGCCGCGCGAAGAAGGACGTCGTCCTGCTGGTCTATGGCGGTGAGGATCACGGCCTGCGGCAGAAAGCGAACCAGGTCGACTATCACCATCGCATCCTCGACTGGTTCGGCCACTACCTGAAAGGCGATCCCGCGCCCCCGTGGATCGCGAGCGGTGTGAGCTTCCTCGACAAGGAGAAAGCCGCGCCGAAGAAGAGCGGCTCGTCGTAGAGCCGGGGTCAGACCGGGGTCTGACCCCCGTTCACCCTAATTCCACTTCAAGCCGCGCAGCTCGTCCAGGTTCACGTTGCCGCCGCTCAGGACGCAGACCACCTTCGTCTTCGGCGGCGCCTTGACCAGGTTCTGCAGCAGCGCGCCGACCGGCGCCGCCGCGGCCCCCTCGGGAACCACCTTCAGGTGCGCCATGATCCACACGACGGCCTCGAAGATCTGCTCGTCGGGCAGCGTCACGAGGTCGTCCACGAACTGGCGGACGATCTCGTAGGTCTTCTCGCCGACCCGCTTCACCCGGAGGCCGTCGATGATGCAGTCGATCGTGTCCAGCGTGAGCAGGCGGCCTTCCCGCACGCTGCGCGTCATCCCCGGTGCGCCCGAGGACTCGACGCCGATGACTTTGATGTTCGGGTTGCACGCCTTCAACGCCGTCGCGACGCCGGAGATCAGCCCGCCGCCCCCAATCGGCACGATCGCGAGCTCGACCTCGGGCCAGTCCTGGTAGATCTCGAGCCCCACCGTCCCCTGTCCGACGATCAGCTGCTCGTCGTCGAAGGGATGGATATAGGTGTAGCCCTTCTCGGCGACGAGCTGTTTCGCCTTCTCGTTCGCCTCGTCCCAGATCGTCCCGTGCAGCACGACCTCGGCGCCGTACGCCTTCGTGGCCGCGATCTTGGACGGCGTGGCGTTCTCGGCCATGCACACGACGGCCTTGATCCCGTATCGCGCCGCCGCCAGCGCAACCCCCTGCGCGTGATTGCCCGCCGAGGAGCAGACGACGCCGCGCCGCTTCTGCTCGTCGGTCAGCAGTGCGAACTTGTTCATCGGCCCGCGGATCTTGTACGAGCCGCCGCGCTGGAACAGCTCGGCCTTGAGCCGCACCTCGAAGCCGGTGCGCTCGCTGAGGAGCCGCGACGTCAGGAGCGGCGTGTGATAGACGAACGCGCCCATGCGGGCGCGGGCCTGCTCGAACGCGGACTTCGGGAACGGGAGCATCGGGCGAGTATAGCCGCTGGCGTGCGCGCGCCAGATCCGCGGTCACTCGGAGGGCTTGGCTTTGAGGACGCCGACCTGCACCAGGACGCCGGTGAAGTCGTAGATCCGCCGCTCTTCCGACACGGCGCCGTCGGCGACGGTCATGAGGAGCGCCACCTGGACTTCCACGTGACGCGCGGTCGGCGCCAGCCCGAAGAAGTCCCCCGCGTGCGTGCCCGACATCCGCGCGATGACGACGACGCGGTCCCCGTCAATCAGCAGCGCGTCCTGCTGCATCTGGATGTCGGGGAAGGCGGCGAACCAGAGCCGGTACACGCGCTCGATCTCGGCGCGCCCTTGCAGCGCGCCGCCGGCGGGGCTCGCGACGACGCCGTTCTCGGCATGGGTCGCGGCGAGCGCGACCGGATCGCGCGCCGCCCAGGCGGCGTGGCGGCGTGTCACGAGCGCGAGGATCTCGTCGCGCGTCATAGAGGCGCATCGTATGCTGGTGGAGACCTCCAGGCAACCCCGAACCCGCCGAACGGTTCCTAGGCCACTAGAGCTCGAACCGCTCGGACGGGCGCAGCTGCCTGAGGATCGCGAGGTCCCCAGTCGCCAGAGGCCAGCCGCGGAGCCGCGCGTGCGCGACGATCAGACGATCGAACGGATCCCGTGTCCACGATTCCTCCGCCGCGCGTTCGAACCACTCGAGCGCCGGCGGCTCGTCGATCTCCCATCGCGGATCGTCGAGCAGCGCGCGAACGGTGCCGGAGCGCAGGCGGATGCGGCCGGTTTCGAGGAGGAAGTGCAGCTCGAGCTGGGTCGCCGGGGAGACGGCGAGCGGCGCCGTGCCGCGCCGCAGCTGGCGCGCGCGGCGATGGTTCTGATCCAGCCAGAGCAGCCCGTTGGTGTCGAGCAGGATCATGAGCGCCGGCGCGGCTGGAACTCGAGCTGCCCATCGGACCAGTCCCAGGTCCACTGCCCGCCGGCGACGGCGGGATCGACGATCTCGATCCGTGGTGCGGCGGCCTTCTTCCGCCGCGGCCGGGCGGGTTCGACGGTCAGTCGGTACTGGACGCCCTGCCGCTGGATGACGACCGGCTCACCACGCTGAGCCTCGTCCAGCGCCTCCGACAGCCGCTCACGCACCATGCCGACGGTGTACTTCTTCATATGTACATTGTACACTGACAGCCCCCTCCCGGGGAGCCCAGCCTCTTCGGTCCTGAGGGCCGTCGTCGGCTCCACACGGAGCGTCCGGCGGGCCGGGACGTGGCACGCGGGCAACGCGATGCCGACGGGCGCCGCGGACCGGCCGCACCCGTTGCCGCACGATCGGCCGCAGCACACCGCCATGCGCGGCGCCTGGCGCGCGGTGCGGCTACGCCACGGGTTCAGGGACGACGCGGCCGTCGAAGAGGTAGATCCGGCGGGTGGTGCGCGCGATATAGCGCGGATCGTGGGTGGCGACGCAGATCGTCGAGCCGCCGGCGTGCAGCTCTTCGAGCATCTTCATCACGGCTTCGCCGCTGGCCGAGTCGAGGTTGCCGGTGGGCTCGTCGGCGAGCACGATGGGCGGACGGCCGGCGATGGCGCGCGCGATCGCGACGAGCTGCTGGTGGCCGCCAGAGAGGGAGCCCGGGCGGGACTTGGCCCGTGGCGTGAGCCCCACGCGCGCGAGCGCCGCGTCGACGCGCGCCGTCCGATCCGCCCCGTGCACGCCGTGCAGCGTCAGCGGGTACTCGACGTTCTCGTACACCGTCATATCGCCGATCAGGTTGAAGCTCTGGAAGATGAGGCCCACATCGACGTTGCGCATGCGCGCTTTCTCGCCAGGGGAGAGCTGATCCACGCGGCGCCCGTTGAACCAGTAGCGTCCGCTCGTCGGCGCGTCGAGCAGGCCGAGAATCGAGAGCATCGTGGACTTACCGCAGCCGGACGGGCCCGAGATCGAGATGTATTCGCCGCGATCGATGTCGACCGTGACGTCGTCGAGCGCGCGCGTGTCCGCCTCGTGGCCGGCCGCGTCACCCTTGAACAGCTTGGTGATCCCGTCGAGCCGGATGAGCGGCATGTTCGGATCGACGGGCGACACATCGTCGCTCGCCGTGGTCGTGCGGCGTTTCCACCAGGCCATCACCCCTCCCCCCTGTATTTGATATTTGACGCACATCCGCGTCCGAACGTTGGCAGATTCTCGCGCTCATGGGTAAGCGCGGGGGCCCTTTCCCGCGTATATCGCCGTGATAAACTCCGTTTTCCCCCGATTGAGAGACGCCAGAAAGGCTCCCTGATGACACCGCGTCGGTTCCTCCCCGCATTGCTGCTCCTGTTTGTGGGCAGCGGTTGCGCGGCGCTGATATACGAAGTTATCTGGTTTCAACTGCTCCAGTTGGTGATCGGCTCCTCCGCGGTGTCGATGGGGGTGCTCCTCGGCACGTTCATGGGCGGCATGTGCCTCGGCAGCTACCTGCTCCCGCGCGTCGTCGGCCGTCACCACCATCCGCTGCGGGTGTACGCGTTTCTGGAGCTGGGCATCGGGGCCTTCGGGCTGTTGATTCTCTACGGCATGCCGCTCCTGAACAGCCTGTACGTGACCGTGTCGGGCGGCTCGGGCGTGACGGGCATCCTCTTCCGCGGCCTCGCGGCGGCGATCTGTCTCCTGCCGCCGACGCTGCTCATGGGGGCCACGCTGCCGGCAATTTCCCGTTTTGTCGAGTCCACGCCGGAGGGCGTGTCGTGGCTCGGCTTCTTCTACGGCGGCAACATCGGCGGCGGGGTGCTCGGGAGCCTCGCGGCGGGCTTCTACCTGCTGCGCCTCTACGATCTCGGCGTCGCGACCTATGTGGCTGTGGCGCTGAACCTCGTGGTGGCGGGGCTGGCGATCGCGATCGCGAAGGCGACGCCCGTCCCGGAGCGGCTCGACTCGGACCGCGACGTCGAGGCGCCTGCGCCGGTGGCGGGCGCGTGGGCCGTCTACGTGGCCATCGCCTTGTCGGGCGCGACGGCGCTCTCGTCGGAAGTCATCTGGACGCGCCTGTTGTCACTGTTGTTCGGCGGCACGGTCTATACGTTCGCGCTGATCCTCGCGGTCTTCCTGTTCGGCCTCGGCCTCGGCAGCAGCCTCGGCTCGGCGATCGGCCGCGCCGCCGCGCGCCCGCGCGTCGTCTTCGGCTGGTGCCAGATGTTCCTGTGCGCCGCGATCGCGTGGTCCGCCTACATGCTGACGGAGTCGATGCCGTACTGGCCGATCAATCCGTCCATCACGACCGATCCCTGGTTCAACGTTCAGCTCGACTTCGTCCGCTGTCTCTGGGTCGTGCTCCCGGGCGCGATTCTCTGGGGCGCGAGCTTCCCGCTGGCCCTCGCCTCACTCGCCTCGCGCGGCCAGGATCCGGCGCGGCTCGTCGGCGGCGTGTACGCAGCGAACACGGTCGGCGCGATCGTCGGGTCGGTCTGCGCGAGCCTTCTCCTCGTCGTCTGGCTCGGCAGCCAGCACGCCCAGCAGCTGCTGATTCTCGTCTCCGCGCTGTCGGGACTGCTCGTGCTCTCGACCGGCGGCTCGGACGAACCCGCCGGTGCGCGCGGCGGCCTCCAAGTGTCCGGGACCGTGATGATCATCGCGGCGGCGGCGTTCGCGGGACTTCTGTCACGCACCGTGCACCCGCTGCCGGGCATCTTCGCGGCCTACGGCCGCTATACCGCGACGCGGCTCGGGCAGGCGGAGGTGAAGTACGTCGGGGAGGGCTGGAACGCGACGGTGGCCGTCACGCAGCTGCCGGGCGGCGTCCTCAACTACCACAACGCCGGCAAGGTCCAGGCGTCGAGCGAGCCGCAGGACATGCGGCTGCAGCGCATGCTCGGCCACCTGACGACGCTCATTCCGGCGCAGGCGAAGAAGGTGGTCGTCATCGGCTGCGGCGCGGGCGTGACGGCCGGCGCGGTCTCAATCGACCCGGTGGTCGAGCACCAGACCATCGCCGAGATCGAGCCGCTGGTGCCGCGGGTCGTCTCGAAATTGTTCGGCGACTACAACTTCCACGTTGTGGACAACGCCAAAGTCCACGTGCGGATTGACGACGCGCGCCACTATCTCCTCACTACCGACGAGAAGTTCGACGCGATCACGTCGGATCCGCTGGACCCCTGGGTCAAGGGCGCGGCGATGCTGTACACGCGCGAGTTTTTCGAGCTCGCGAAGCGGAAGCTGAACCCGGGCGGCGCGGTGACGCTGTTCGTGCAGCTGTACGAGAGCAACACCGAAGCCGTGAAGAGCGAGATCGCGACCTTCATGGAGGCGTTTCCGAATGGAGTGGTCTGGGGCAACACGAACAACGGCGCGGGCTACGACCTGGTCCTTCTCGGTCAGGTCGAAGACACGAAAATCCACGTGGACGACATCCAGGCGAAGCTGAATCGTCCGGAGTACGCGCCCGTGAAGCAGTCGCTGCGCGAGATCGGGATGAATTCCGCCGTGGATCTCTTCTCCACGTTCGCGGGACGGGCGAACGACTTGAAGCCGTGGCTCGCCGACGCCATGATCAACCGCGACCGGAACCTGCGGCTGCAGTTCCTCGCGGGGATGGGGCTCAATCTCTATCAGAGCGACGCCATCTATTCCGGCATGCTGGCCTACGTCCACCGTTTTCCGGACGAGCTCTTCGTCGCGTCGCCGGAGACGATGACCGCGCTTCGCGCGGGGATCCTGCGCGAGCAGGGACGGTAGTCATGGGCGATTGGCGAATGGCGATTGGCGAATGCTGAGCGCCGCCTTCGCAGCATGTGTGTTGTCGTTTGGGGCCCCGCAGCCCGCGGCGCGGCAGCCCGTCAGGCACGACGTCGTCGTCGACGGCCACCATCTGGCGGTCTGGGAGAAGAAGCCCGCGCAGCCGCGCGCGGTGATCGTCCTGCTGCACGGCAGGACCTGGAGCAGCCTGCCGAACTTCGATCTGCAGGTGCCGGGTGAGCGGCGGTCCTTCATGGACGCGCTCGCCGACGCCGGGCTCGACGTGTTTGCCGTGGACTTGCGCGGGTACGGGTCCACGCCGCGGGACGCGAGCGGATGGCTCACGCCCGATCGCGCGGTCGCCGACGTCCACGCCGTCGTGGCCTGGATTCAGCAGCGCGGCCCCGCGCAGGCGCGTTTGCCGGTGTATCTGTTCGGGCTGTCACGCGGGGCGATGGTCGCGGCGATGGCCGCGCAGCAGCGCCCTGAAACGCTCGCGGGGGTCGTGTTGCTGGGATTCGGATTCGATCCGGACGCGCAGATTCCGGCGGCGGACCCGCCGGGGCGGCCGCCCATGGCGCGCAACGGCGCCGACGCCGCGGCCTCCGATTTCATCACGCGCGACGCGTACACCGGGTCCACGCTGACCGCGTTCGTGCGCGAGGCGCTTCGCACCGATCCCGTTTTCGCCGACTGGCGCGACGAGCACCAGTTCAACGCCTTCCGCCCCGCGCAGGTGCAGGCGCCGGTGCTGCTGGTGCACGGCGATCGGGATCCGCAGGCGCCGCTGGCCGTCGAGACTAAACTGTTCACGCGTTTCGGCACGCCCGACAAGGCGTGGGTCGTGCTGCCCGGCGCCGACCATGCCGCGCATCTCGAGAAGTCCCAGGGCGAGCTCGTTCGCACCATCGTCTGGTTCATCCGCCGCCACGAGGTCTGATTCACATGAGATACACGCTCAGCATCGTTGTCCTGCTGTTCGCGACCGGCCAGGCGCCGGCGCCCGCGCGCCAGTCCACGGCCCCGGCCACGGCCCCGGCGAAGGCCCACGCGAGGGCGGCCGCGTTCAATGTCTTCGAGGCCAGCATCCCCGAGATGCAGGCCGCGATGACGTCCGGCCGGACCTCGTCACACGCGATCGTGCAGCAATACCTCACGCGCATCGCGACCTACGAGGACAAGCTCCACGCGGCGATTACCGTGAACCCGAAGGCGCTCGAGGAGGCCGACGCCCTCGATCGCGAGCGGGCGAGGGGGCACATCCGCGGTCCGCTGCACGGGATCCCGATCGCGCTGAAGGACAACATCCACACGACCAACCTGCCGACGACGGGCGGGGCGCTCGCGTTCGACGGCATGGTGCCGCCCTACGAGGCGACGCTGACGAAGAACTTGCGGGCCGCCGGCGCGATCATCGTCGCGAAGACCGGCATGACCGAGCTGGCCAACTACGTGGCCGGCAACATGCCGACCAACTACAACGCCGTCCACGGCTACGGCTTCAATCCGTACGACCCGCGCCGCGACCCGCGGACTACTGCCGACGGCCGTCCTGTCATGCAGACGGGCGGGTCCAGCTCGGGGGTCGGCACCGCCGCGAATTTCTGGGCCGGAAACGTCGGCACCGAAACGTCGGGCTCGATTCTGAGCCCGTCCAACCAGAACATGCTCGCAGCGGTGAAGCCGACGGTCGGCCGCATCAGCCGCTACGGCGTGATCCCGATTACCGCGGATCAGGACACGCCCGGACCGATGGCGAAGTACGTCATGGACGTGGCGATCATGCTCGGCGCGCTGGAAGGGGCCGCGCCCGATCCGAACGACGCCGCGACGAAGCTCTGCACGCCGCCGCCGGGGCACAACTACGCGAAGCTGCTCAAGATCGACGGGCTGAAGGGCGCGCGCATCGGCATCCCGCGCAAGAACTACTATGAGCCGTTCACGCTCCCGGGCGCCGACCGTCCGCGCGGCGGCCTGAATCCGGCGCAGACCAAGGTGATGGACGAGGCGATTGCCGCGCTGAAGGCCGCCGGCGCGACGGTCGTCGACGTCGACGTTCCCAGCATGCTGGAGAAGGACCCGAAGGAGAACCTGTTGACCGCCGGCGCGTCGAACGTGCTCAGCTACGGCATGAAGCGCGACTTCAACGCGTGGCTCGCCTCGCTCGGCCCGGTTGCGCCGGTGAAGTCGCTGACCGAGCTGCGCGAGTGGAACACCGCCCACGAGAAGATGGGCGCGATCAAATACGGACAATCCCAGCTCGACGCGTCGGACAAGATCGACCTCGAGAAAGACCGCGCGAAGTACGAAGAGGACCGCGCGCGGGACATTCGCGTGTACGGCACGAACGGCATCGACGCCGCCGTCAAGGCGAACCGCCTCGACGCGCTGCTGTTCCCGGGTCCGGGCAGCGCGGGCATCGCGTCGAAGCCCGGCTATCCGACGGTGCTCGTGCCCTTCGGGATGATCCCGAACACGCCGGGGAATTTCGGCGGAGGAGGCCGCGGAGCCGCGCCGGGGGCGCCTGCCGGCGCGACCGGCACGACCCCGGCTCCGACGACAACGTCCACGCCGCCCACGCCTGCGACGACCACACCGCCGGCGACCGTTCCGCCGACGACCACGCTGCCAACGACCACGCCGCCAACCACCACGGCAACGACGACGGTCCCGGCGGCTGCGTCGCAGACGCCTCCGGTTCCGTTTCCGCCAGGCTTCGAGCCGAAACCGCAGCCCTACGGCGTCGGCTTCACCGGTCCGGCGTGCAGTGAGCCGAAGCTCCTGCAACTCGCCTACGCGTTCGAGCAGGCGACGAAGAAGCGCACGCCGCCGCCGGGGCTCCGGTGAGTTTGCAGTTCACAGTTCACAGTTTGCAATTCGCCGAGAGGCCGTCAGAGTCCTCTGACGGTGCCGCGCGCGCGGACCGCCGTCCAGCAGGTTGACGCCCGGGTCCGCCGCCCAGTCGGCCGCGAGGTGGCTGAAGATCCGCACGCTCTGCTTCCACGCGATGAACTTCGGCACCGACGTACTCAGCGTGTAGTTGACTCTCGAGGGATCCTGCGTGATCACGACCTGGACGATGCGGTCGGGTTCAGGGTACGGGAGCGGCCGCACGAGCAACGAGTTGATGACGGAGAAGACCGCGGTGTTGCCGCCGACGCTGATCGCGAGCACGGCGATCGCCGTGACGGTGAACCCGCGCGTGCGCCGGAGGAGCCGCCAGGCGTGGCGGATGTCGCGAGCGACGTCCTCGGGGAGATTCGTCACATTGTGTCCGCCTGCGGGACGGGGCTGTTCGCTGCCGGCAATTACTTCTGGACCACGACGATGCCGTCTTTCATCACCCACCGCACACCGGTGATGACATCGTCGATGGTTTCGAGGGGTTTCCCGTCGATCGCGACGAGATCGGCCGCGAAGCCCGGCGCAATGCGTCCCAGCCTGTCCTTCTGGTCGAGCAATTCCGCTGCCGTCGTCGTGGCCGTGGCCAGGGCCTGGGCCGGCGACATGCCCGCCTTGACCATCCACGCGAGCTCACGGGTGTTTTGACCGAACATCGAGTAGACGGCGTCGGAGCCCATGCCGATCTTCACGCCGGCCCTGAACGCGCGCCGGGTGGACTCGAGGTTCTTCGCGATGTAGTCCTGTAGCGGCGGAATCGCCTCCGGTTTGAACCCGAATTCATCTTTCGCGTCCACGTAGTACCGGTTGTGATCGATGGTGGGCACCCAGACGGTGCCGCGGCGGACCATGTCCGCCAGCGTCTCGTCGTCGAGATCGATGCCGTGCTCAACGGAATCCGCGCCCGCGCGGACGGCGTCCTTCACGCCGGACGGCCCGTACGAATGGATCGCGACCTTGTGCCCCAGCGCGTGGGCGGCGTCGACGATGGCCTTCATTTCGTCGAAGGTGATCGTCTGCGTGGTCTCGACGCTGTCGAAGCTCCCGCGGGATCCGTAGACCTTGACCCAGTCCGATCCGGCCTTGACGCGATCCTCGGCGGTCTTCGCCATCGCCGCCGGATCGGGCATCCAGCCGCGGCCCGCGGAGATGCCCTGGCCCGCCACGAACATCCGCGGGCCGGCCATCGCGCCCATGGCGATCAGATCGCGCATCGCGAAGTCGGTCTCGCCGGACGCGCCGAGATCCCGGATCGTCGTGACGCCGGTCTCGAGCGTCCGCCGGGCGTTGTCCTGCGCGAGGAAGACGGTGACGGCGGGCCGGCGGCGCTGGCCGAGCGGCCGGGTCCCGGGCTTGCGGTCCCAGTAATACGTGATGTGGGTGTGGAGATCGATCAGGCCGGGGATGGCCGTGTAGCGGCGGAAGTCTGTTGCTCCGGGCAGCGGCTGTTTCCGGCCGCTCTCGATGAGACTGATCTTGTCGCCGTCGACGGTGACGACCACGTCGTCCAGCATCTTCGTCCCGTCCCAGAGATGCCCGAACAGCAGGACGGTGTGCGCCTGCTGAGGTGCGACCGGCCCTGATCCGACTCCAAGGGCCGAGAGGAAGGCGGCGGCCGCGAGCATGGATGTCAGGCGCATGCGCGCATCATAATTTAAGATGACGGCACGTCCCGGTCGCGGTCCTGTGTAACGCGGGGAACCCCAATCCCACCCAATATGCCCATAACGTGGCTGAGGCTTACCTGTGAATGCGCTGTCGGACGTCGGCCCTGACGGGCGCCGATCGCTGGCACGCTTTCCGCAACAACCGGGGCAGCGGGCTGCGCACAGCCGAGGTAGAGGAGTGAGAGAAATGTCCCGAACACACATGAAATCGGCTCTGACTGCCGCGAGTCTCGCGGCGTTCGTGGTGACGACCGTAGCCCAAACCGCGATCGTGGCGCCCAAAAACAAGTACAGCCCGGCCGATGACGTGAAGCTCGGGCTGGAGGCGGCACAGCAGGTGGAGAAGGAGCTGCCGGTCATGCGCGATCAGCAGATCAACGGCTACCTCAGCGCGATCGGGAGGCGACTGGTCGAGTCCGTCCCGCGGGAGTTCCAGCACCCTGAATTCCGCTACTCGTTCACAGGTGTGAATCTCCGGGAGATCAATGCGTTCGCGCTGCCCGGCGGTCCGATGTACGTCAACCGCGGAATGATCGAGAAGGCGCACAACGAGGGAGAGGTCGCCGGTGTCATGGCGCACGAGTTGAGCCACGTCGTGCTGCGGCACGGCACGGCGCAGCAGACCAAGGCGACGCCGTACGCCATCGGGCAGATTGGCACCCAGATTCTCGGCGCCATCATTGGCGGCCGCACCGGCGCCGCCGTCGGGCAGATCGGGCCGGGATTGATCGGTACCTACTTCTTGAAGTTCAGCCGCGAGTACGAGAGACAGGCCGACATTCTCGGCAGCCGGATCATGGCCGAGGCGGGGTACGATCCGCGCGACATGGCGAACGTCTTCAAGACGATTCAGCAGGAGAGCGGGCCCGGCGCGCCGCAGTTCATGAGCGACCACCCCGATCCGGGCAATCGCTACACGTACATCAACCAGGAAGCGGAGGCGCTTCGCGTTTCGACCAACGCGCGCCGAATGACGCCGGAATTCCAGAACGCCCAGGGGTACCTGCGTTCGCTCCCGGCCGCGCCGACGGCGGAGGAAGTGGCGCGCAACAAGAATGCAGGCCGGCCAACGGGCGTGGGCACGAGCGGGTCGATACCGCCGCCGACAGGCAGCGTCCCGCGCCCGGATTCCCGCTTCACGACGTACAACGAGGCCAACCTCTTCAAGGTCAGCGTGCCATCGAACTGGCGTGAGCTCGCGAGCAACAACTCGGTGACGTTTGCGCCGGAGGGCGCCTACGGTTCTATCAACGGCAGCAGCGTCTTCACGCACGGCGCGGAGATCGGCGTCTCGCGCAACGAGAGCCATGACCTGCAGACGTCCACCGACGAGCTGATCCAGTCGCTGCGTCAGGGCAACCCGCGTCTCAGCACGTCCGGCAACTATCAGCGCGCCACGCTGGGCGGGCGCCAGGGTCTCCACACCGTGCTCTCGAACATCTCCGATGCGACCGGCGGCCCGGAGCTCGTCGACGTCTACACGGCGCAGTTGAGCGACGGATCGCTCTTCTACGTCCTTGGCGTCGCGCCCCGCGACGAGTACAACGCCTACAGCACTGTCTTCCGCAGAATGGTGGGATCGATTCAGCTGGCCAGGTAGCGATCCGTCATCGCCGCGACACACGCTTCCGCTACAATTCAGCCCGTGGGCCGGGCTGACAGGCAGCCTCCCCGCGAGGAGGAGCCGATGCGGCGATTCGCCGTGCTTGCCACGTTTGGAGCGATCGTGTTCGTGGCGGCGGTGTCGCCGCTTGCGCAGCGGGGGCCCGCCGCGCCCGTGTGGCCCGGCTACAAGGGGGACGGCGTCACGCTGCTTCCCAACGGCTGGCGCATCGCGCCGGAAGGGCGCCACATCACCGTCGGCGGCCTGCCGATGAACCTGGTGCCGTCGCCCGACGGCCGGTTCGTCGCCATCTCGACCAGCGGCTACGCCAAACCGGCGCTCAGCATCTTCGACACGCACACCTTGCAGATCATCAGCCGTATCGACGTCGATCACACCTGGCTCGGGCTCGTGTGGCATCCGGACGGGAAGCGGCTCTTTGCGTCCGGCGCGAGCGAGAACGTCATCTACCAGTTCGCCTTCCTGGCCGGGCGATTGACCGCGGCCGGCACGATCTCTCTCGGCGCCGCGGAGGCCCATCCCGGACGCGACGTAATTGTGAACGCAGGGTATGTGGCGGGCATGACGATCAGCCCCGACGGGCGGATGCTGTACGCCACGCAGTTGTACGGGCAGAAAGTACGCGCGATCAACGTCGCGACCCGTCAGATCGCCGCGACGGCGGAGCTCGATGCCGAGCCCTACACGTGCATCCTGTCGGACGACGGGAGCATCCTTTATGTCTCGGTGTGGGGCGGCGCGAAGGTGGTCATGCTCGACCCGTGGACGCTCGCGCGAAAAGGGGAGGTCGCCGTCGGGGAGCATCCGAACGCGATGGTCCTCAGCCGCGATGGCGCGCGCCTCTTCGTCGCCTGCGCCAACACCAACGCCGTCTGGGTCGTGGACCCGGCGGCCGCGAAGGCGGGCGAGCAGATTTCCGTCGCGCTGGGCACGCAGGCGCCCGCCGGGTCGACGCCCAACGGCGTTGCGATCTCGCCTGACGGCCGCACGCTCGCCGTGGCCAACGCCGACAACAACACCGTGACGCTGGCGGACATCTCGAAGCCCGGCGCGACCGTCGTGCGGGGATGGATTCCCGTCGGGTGGTATCCGACCGGCGTTCTGTTCGATCGCGACGGCAGCCGCCTCTTTGTGCTGGACGGCAAGGGGCTGACGGGCCTGGCCAACCCGCGCGGTCCGCAGCCCGGCGGCGCCCGCCTGGAGGCGCAGTATTCGGGCGCGATGTTCCAGGGGAGCGTGTCCGCGATCCCGATGCCGACCGCCGCGGGTCTCGAGCGGATGACGGCCAGGGTGCGGGATCTGACGCCGTACTCCGACGCGCATCGGCTCTCGCCGGCCAACCCGCCTGCCGCGTCGCCGATTCCGAAGCGCGTCGGCGATGCCTCGCCGATCAAGTACGTGTTCTACCTGATTCGCGAGAACCGCACCTACGATCAGGTCCTCGGCGATCTGCCGAAGGCCAACGGGGATCCGTCATTGACCCTGTTCGGCAAGGAGGTGACACCGAACGCTCACGCGCTTGCGGCGACGTTCACCACGTTCGACAACTTCTACGTGGACGCCGAGGTCAGCTACGACGGGCACGCGTTCTCCACCGGCGCCTACGCCACGGACGCCGTCGAAAAGATCTGGCCGGCGAATTACGGCCGGCGCGAGGGGCTGTATCTGAGCGAAGGGGGCTACAAGATGCGCAACCCCTTCGGCAACATCGCCGCGCCGGCGCAGGGCTACATCTGGGACTTCGCGAAGCGCGCGAACGTCTCCTACCGCAGCTACGGCGAGTTCGCGGGATGGGACAGGTCGGGCGGCAAGATGGTCGCCTCCGTGCCCGGCCTCGACGGGCACATCCATCCGACGTTTCCGCCGTTCGACCTGGCGATCCCCGACGTGAAGCGCATCGAGATCTTTGCGGACGAGTTCAAGCAGCTCGTGGCGAGCGGCACCGTGCCGCGGCTGTCGATCATCCGCCTGCCGCGCGATCACACGAGCGGGACGAGCCCTGGCGCGATTACGCCCACCGCGATGGTCGCCGAGAACGATCTGGCGCTGGGCCAGTTCGTCGACCTCATCTCGCACAGCGCCATCTGGAAGGAGTCGGCGATCTTCGTGCTCGAAGACGACGCGCAGAACGGCCCGGATCACGTGGACGCGCACCGCTCGATCCTGCTGGCCGTCAGCCCCTTCAGCCGCCGCGGCGTCGTCGACAGCACGCTGTACACGACGTCGGGCGTGCTGCGGACGATGGAGCTCGTCCTCGGGCTGCCGCCGATGAGCCAGTACGACGCGGCCGCCACGCCGATGTACAACGCGTTCTCGACCACGCCGACGCTCGCGCCGTACACCTTCGCGCCGGCGCGCGTGCCGCTGGACGCGAAGAACGACTGGGCGTCACCCGGCGCCACGGCGTCGCTGCGCATGAACTTCAGCGCGCCGGACCTCGCACCGGACCTGGAGCTGAATCAGATCATCTGGGAATCCGTCCGCGGCCGCGGATCCGTGATGCCGCCGCCACGCCGGACCGGATTCATCCGGGCGATCGTCGGCGATCCGGACGACGAGCGGTAGCCACGGAGCGCACGGATCCGGTGGCCACGGATTGCACGGCATTCGCGGAAAGTGCTCACCGATGAACTCCGTGCATTCCGTGGCCAAGAAGTCCCGTGCGCTCCGCGGCCCAGGTTCGAGGGTCCGAATTTGTGGCACAATTCGCGCGACGTCAACAGGGAGCACGCCATGAGACTGACCGCCGCCCTCTGGTCGATCGTTCTTGCGCTCGTCATCGGCGCGGCGCACGGGGCCGCCGAGCCCCCGCCAAGTGCCGCGCAGGCGGCGGAGGCGGTCGCCATCGACGCCGATGACATCGGCGGCGTCGTCACCAGCAGCAAAGGGCCCGAAGCCGGCGTCTGGGTGATTGTGGAAACGACCGATCTGCCGACGAAGTTCGCGCGGATCGTCGCAACCGACGACCGCGGGCGGTACCTGGTCCCCGATCTGCCCAAGGCGACGTATGACGTCTGGGTCCGCGGCTACGGCCTGGTAGACTCGCCGCACGTCCGCGCCGTCCCCGGCAGGCCGCTCAGTCTCACCGCCGCGATCGCGCCCGACCCGCGCGCGGCCGCTCAGTACTATCCGGCGGGCTACTGGTTTTCGCTGATTCATGTCCCCGAGAAGACCGAGTTTCCCGGGACGGGCGCCAACGGCATCTCGCAGAACATGAAGACGCAGGCCGAGTGGCTGAGGACGATGAAGTCGGGGACGTGCTGGTCGTGCCACGCGCTGGGCACCAAGGCGACGCGCGAGCTGCCGGCCGCGTTTCAGAAGATGCCGTCGATCGACGCGTGGCAGCGGCGCATCCTCTCGGGGCAGGCGGGCACCAACATGATGCAGGGCATGACGCAGCTCGGCATGGGCCGCGCGCTGTCCATGTTCGCCGACTGGACCGATCGGATCGCCGCGGGTGAGGTGCCGCCGGCGCCGCCGCGGCCTCAGGGCATCGAGCGATCGATCGTCATCACCGAGTGGGACTGGGCGGATCCGAAGGCGTATCTCCACGACGAGGTCTCGACCGATCGCCGCAATCCGAAGCTGAATGCAAACGGCCTCATCTACGGCTCGCTCGAGCTGAGCGCCGACTATCTGCCGGTGCTCGATCCGGCCCACAACACCACGAGCCGGGTGCCGCTGACGGTGCGGGATCCGGCGACGCCGCCCACGTCGGCGGTGATGGCCATGCCGTCGCCCTATTGGGGCTCGGAGGCGATCTGGACCAGCCGCAACAACGTCCATAACCCGATGTTCGACGAAAAGGGCCGCGTCTGGATCACGTCCGCCGTGCGTCCGGGGCCGAATCCCGATTTCTGCAAGGCGGGGTCGGATCATCCCTCGGCGAAGCTGTACCCGCTCAACAACGCCGGCCGTCATCTCGCGGTCTACGATCCGAAGACGCGCGAACTGACGCACATCAGCACGTGCTTCGGCACGCATCACCTCATGTTCGCCGAAGACGCGAACAACACGCTGTGGACGAGCGGCGGCGGTGCCGTCGTCGGCTGGCTCAACACGCGGATGTTCGACGAGACCCATGACGAGGCGAAGTCGCAGGGATGGACCGCGCTCATCATGGACACGAACGGCAACGGCAAACGCGACGACTACGTCGAACCGAACCAGCCGGTCGATCCGGCGAAAGACAAGCGCTATGGCGGCGGGTTCTACTCGGTCGCCCCGGCCCCGGACGGATCGGTCTGGGGCTCCGTGCTCGGCATGCCCGGCGCCGCGGTGCGCCTCGTGCCGGGATCGCATCCGCCGGAGACCGCGCTCGCCGAAGTCTACGAGCCGCCGTTCAACGATCCGAACAACCCGGGATTCTCGCCGCGCGGCATGGACGTCGATCGCAACGGTGTCGTCTGGGCGGCCCTTGCCAGCGGTCATCTGGCCAGCTTCGATCGGCGAAAGTGCAAGGGTCCGCTGAACGGTCCGAAGGCGACTGGCCAGCATTGCCCTGAAGGCTGGACGCTGTACGCCGAGCCGCTGCCGCAGCTCAAAGGCGTCACCGATCCCGGCAGCGCCGGCGCGAGCTACTACACGTGGGTCGACTGGTACGACGTGCTCGGCCTCGGCCCGAACACGCCGATCAACACCGGCAACGGCGCCGAGGCGCTGCTCGCGCTGAAGGACGGCAAGTGGGTCGTGATGCGCGTCCCCTACCCGCTTGGCTACTACACGAAGTGGATGGACGGCCGCATCGACGATCCCGCCGCCGGATGGAAGGGCCGCGGCATCTGGTCGACCGTCAGCACGCGCGCGCCGTTCCACATGGAAGGAGGCAAAGGGACGACGAGCAAAGTGATCAAGTTCCAGCTGCGCCCCGATCCGCTCGCGAAGTGAGGGGCAGCCACGGACTGCGCGGAACAACACGGATCCGGGTGGGCCACGGATTGCACAGAATACACGGAGACTATTCGTCAGGCCCACCACAATCGACGCGGGTTATACTCGAAGGCACGGTTTCAAACGATGACTCCCAAGCCGGCGGTCGTTCACAGCGACCCGAAGATCTTGAGCGGAACGCCGGTATTCGTCGGCACGCGAGTGCCGGCCCAGTCGCTCTTCGATTATCTGGAAGGCGGCGATACGCTCGACGAATTTCTCCGACAGTTTCCGTCCGTCCGGCGCGAACAGGCTATCGCCGCGCTCGAGATGGCGCGCGACAGTGTGCTGACCAGTGCGCGTCCTGCTTGACGAGAACCTGCCTCACGATCTGATCGAGCCCCTGTCGAAACACGACATTTCCACAGTTCAAGGCATGGGTTGGGCGGGCGTGGAAAACGGCGACCTTTTGCACCGGGCGAGCGGCCAGGTCGATGCCTTCGTCACGATGGATCGAAAACTCGAGCGTGAACAGAACGTCTCGGTGCTGCCATTCGGCGTCGTGCTTATCGTGGCGCGGTCCAATCGTGTGCAAGATCTCCTTCCGCTCGTCCCCGCGGTTCTCGCTGCGCTGGACCGGATTCAAGCGGGGCGGCTGGAGCAGGTTGGTGCCTGACAGCAAATGGAGCCAACGCTCGCTGGCCCGTAAACGCACGCAGCTCATTTGGCATGCTGGGCCGACGCTGATCCGCCCTCGGACAGAATGTTCGCAAGCTGCTTTTTAGTTGCGGTCGAGTGAAACATGAACTCAATTCCGTTCTTTTACTACGATCTGACTGCCCGGATTGCGCCCGGCATGCTGGCAATTGCGCTCCTGCGCCTGACCACCTTCGGCTTCCCACCGCCGTGGCGCGCTTGGCCGGCTCTTCACTACGCGCTTGGGCAGCCCGTTCTTCTCCCCTTGATCTACGGTGGAGTCGCCTATCTGATTGGGATGGTTCTGGACGTCATGCTCGGCCAGATGTTACGCCAACATGTTCTCAGGGCCTGGTCTGTGGAAGGTGGACACTCCGATTTATCCTCCGACCGGCCTATATCGACTTCTTCAGCGGGAAGTGTTCTCATTTGACGCAAAGCTGGCGCGATCGCTGTTTCAGTTTTATTCTCGAGTGCTGGAGGCTGAGCAACTCCGTTCGACGGCGCCGAATGATCCGAGGTACAGGATCCTCCAAGAAGGCGTTGGCGTTGGCTTAACGGCCGCAGTTCGGCAGTTGCCGGATCTGAAGAAATCTTTAATGAAGGAAGCGCGTACGCGACGAGCGGAGATTGGCACCCGCGCCGGCTAAACGCGTTTGCAGCCGATGGCGGCCGGTGCGATCACGAGCCGCCGCGGCTCAAGCCGCGCGTTGATATGACCGTTGAACCCGGAGCTGGTTGTGACTCTCACATAGACACTCGGGAGGCTTGATGGCGAAGCGTCGGAAGCACATGCCGAAGGGCCGTGGCTGGCAACTCCACTTCAACGGGAAGCACGTCGCCGCGTCACTTCTCCTAAAGAAACGGGTGTCGGATCGCGCCAGTATCGTGGTTTTTAAGGCGCGCACACCTAAATCGAAACGGAGTTGATTCTTTCATATCCATGACGTTGAGCGGCAGTGCACGACTGGTTTCCGGCCGTCGTCTTCGTGCCAGAGGAGGGCAAGACGATCCGTATTCCCTCCGCCAACAAGGTCCGTGTAATCCGTGCAGTCCGTGGCTAACCCTGATCCGTGAACTCTGTGCAATCCGTGGCTAAGCAACGCCGCGCGCCGCGTGCCCCTGGTCCGTGGCGATCGACGCCTTCCACTCGCGATAGCCCTGGATGCAGAGCCCCAGGAAGATGACGTAGAGCCCCGCGGTCCAATACAGTGACTTGATGCTGTAGACGCCGATGTAAACGACGTCGGCGATGATCCAGAGCGTCCAGTTCTCCAGGATCTTGCGCGTCAGCAGGAACTGCGCGAACACGCTGAGGAGCGTCGTGAACGCGTCGGGATAGGGGAGCGCGGCGTCGGTGAAGCGGCGCATCCCCGTGCCGAGCGCGGCGGTGCCGCCGAGCACGCCGCCGATCGTCCAGGCCCACTCCCGGGCGCTCAGCCGCGTGACCGTCGAGAGCGAGCGCGAGTGCTCGACGCCGCCGCGCGTCCACTGGTACCAGCCGTAGAACTGCATCACCAGGAAGAACACGTTCAGCCCCGCGTCCGAGTACAGCTTTGCGTTGAAGAAAATGTAGATGTAGAGCGACACCATGACCACGCCGACCGGCCAGCACCAGATGTTCTGGCGCACGGTGAGATAGATGTTCGCGAGCCCGCAGGCGACGGCGATCTCTTCTAGCATGCGGCGCGCTCCGGCGGACCGTGGGCTGGCGCAAGCGGGAACGTCAGCTCGAACGTGGTCCCTACCCCAATCGTCGAGTCGAGCTCGATCGTGCCTCCGCTCTGCTGGACGAAGCCGTAGACCATCGCGAGCCCCAGGCCGGATCCCTGGCCGACGTCTTTCGTCGTGAAAAAGGGATCGAAGATATGGGGCCGCACCTCCGGCGCGATCCCGGTGCCGGTGTCGGCGACGCGGAGCACCCCGGCCAGGCGGCCGTCGGCCGCCTGGCCCTTCGTCACGGACATTACCAGACGCCCGCCGTCCGGCATCGCGTCCCGCGCGTTGACCGCCAGGTTCAACACCGCCTGCTCCAGTTGCGCGCGGTCCGTCGCGACCGTCACCGGTTCGGTGCCCGTGTCCGCGCGGACCTCGATGTCACCGCCAAGCACGCGGGCAAGGAGCGTTACCATGTCGCGCGCCACGACGTTCAGATCCACTGACGCCGGCTCGAGCTTCTGGCGCCGGCCGAACGCGAGGAGCTGGCGCGTCAGCCCCGCGGCCCGCTCGGCGGCATGCTGGATCTCGACCACTGAGGTGCACATCTCGGGGTGGTCCTTCAGCTCTACCGCCAGGATCTCGCTGTGGCCGAGGACGACGGTCATGATGTTGTTGAAGTCGTGCGCGATACCGCCCGCCAGCCGCCCGACCGCTTCCATCTTCTGCGACTGCCGGTATTGCTCCTTGAGCGCGGCGTCAGCCAGGAGCGTCTCGCGCAAGGCGGCCGTCTGCCGCCCGAGCCGGCGGCGCAGGAGGACGACGTACGAGAACAGCAGCGCGACGGCGCCGGCCAGGGCGAGCACGAACGACGTCAGGGGAATCGGGGAAGCCAGCACCAGAGGGCGCCATAGGATAGCGCAGTCGGTGCTACACTCAGCTGTTGTAAATATGCCTGACGGAGGCCCCATGACCTATTACGGAGCGAAACACCTCGCGGACAGTTTCCGCACGGTGCGCAAGAACACCCTGGCGATTGCGGACGAGATTCCCGAGGACAAGTACGGTTACAGGGCGACGCCGGAGGTCATGAGCGTCGGCGAAACGCTCGCGCACCTCGCCGTCAGCCCGATGTGGCACCTCGAGGTACACGGCCCGAACAAGATCGACGC
>WNFM01241797.1_pt4 | contig 25625 bp, 22 predicted proteins | sample 5400271 | NCBI WGS metagenome assembly WNFM01 (sample SAMN13153352, study PRJNA577476) | soil metagenome | isolation source: 60 cm saprolite on Douglas fir-dominated hillslope | place: USA:California | collected 2013-09-17 | reverse complement strand
CGGCCGCCAGCTACCGAGGTGGCTTGGCCCCTCCTCGGGCGGGTCATTCTCCCGCTGGTTGATCACGGCTTACTGGACGCACTCAAAACTGCTGTCAGCCGATACCAAGGGTGCCCAATCTTCGGCTCTAGCGATAGAAGGAGTTGATCGATCCGAATACGAATTTCAGTCTGGTGGGCCGGGAGGGAGTCGAACCCCCACAGCTTTCGCGGCGGTTTTACAGACCGTTGAGCTCAGCCACATGCTCAGTGCCGACCCAGCCTAGCGCCGGCGGCCGGGGACCGACCCGGCCGGGAGCGAGTCACTAGGTTAGCAAGCCTCAGCCGAACCGGGCCGAACCGTCCAACGCCTACCAGCGGCCCCGATAATGGCCCGGATGCCCAAGGGCTACGCCCGCTACGCCCTCGCCGTCATGGTCGGGATCAACTTCCTCAACTACATGGACCGATACGTCCCCACCGCGGTATCCCCGATCATCCAGAAGGAGTTCCACCTCAACGACACCTCGGTCGGGCTCCTCGCCAGCTCCTTCCTGATCATCTACGCCGTCTGCGCCCTCCCCTTCGGCTATTGGGCCGATCGCGGGGTTCGCAAGATCGTGATCGGGACCGGCGTCACGATCTGGAGCCTGGCGACCCTGTTCACCGGCCTGGCCCAGAACTTCACCCAGCTCTTCATCAGCCGGGCCGTTGTGGGCATCGGCGAGGCCAGCTACTACCCCGCCGGCACCAGCCTCCTGGGCGACTACTTCCCCAAGAGCTCCAGGGGGCGGGCGATGTCGATCTGGGGCGTCGGGACGGCGTTCGGGATCGCTGTCGGGTTCATCGGCGGCGGCCTCATCGCCGATGCTTTCGGCTGGCGCGCCGCCTTCTTCGTCACCGCCATCCCCGGGATCTTCTTCGGCGTCCTCGCCTTCACCCTCCGTGAGCCGCTCAGAGGCTCCGCCGAAGCAAGGGGACCCAAGGTGGCGCACACCCAAGCCTCCAGCCTCAGGAACTTCGTCGGGCTGCTCAAGATCAAGACCCTCCGATACACGATCCTGGCCCAGATCTTCCTCTTCTTCGTCCTCGCCGCCGACGTCAGCTGGCTGCCCATCTACATGGTCCGTCACTTCGCGATCAAGGCCAGCACTGCCGCAACGATCAGTGGAGGCCTGTTCGTCGTCGGCGGCCTCATCGGGACCCTGGGCGGCGGCTGGATCGCCGACTGGCGGAGCAAGATCAAGGCGAGGGGCAACCTCGAGGTGAGCCTGGCGGGATTCCTCGTCGCCTCCATCAGCGTCGCCCTGGCCATCCTTGCGCCCTCGCTCACGCTCTTCGTGCCCATGTTCCTGGTCTCGGTGGTGGCCCTCTACCTCTACAACGGGCCCTTCACGGCGATCGGGCAGAACGTGGTGCCGCCCAGCCTCCGCGCCAGTGCCGTGACGCTGACCCTCTTCACCGCCCACCTCCTCGGCGACTCCTGGTCGCCGGCGGCCGTCGGCTTCCTCTCCGATAAGCTCGGCAGCCTGCAGACGGCCCTGCTCATCACCTCCACCCCGCTCCTCTTGTTGGCCGCGCTCTTCACCTACCTCGCCTTCCAGACGATCGAGCACGACACGACCGCGATGGAGGACACCTGGGCGGCAGGGAAGATCGAGGCGCTGCCGGTTTAGCCAGGCGCTAAAGCGTCGAGGAGCGTGTCCAGCTCCTCTCGGGTGTTGAAGAAGTGCGGCCCCACCCGCACTCCGGCGCCGGGCCGCGAGTCGACGATGATCTTCTGGGCGGCGAGCCGCTCCTCCATTCCCGCCTCGTCCGGCACCTTGATGACGACCGACGCTCCCCGCCGTTCGGGGCGCGTCTCCGAATTGACGGTTAGGCCGCGCTCGAGCGCCTTGTCGATCAGGTACTGCGTCAGGAAGAGGCTGCGGGCGCGGATCAGGTCGACGCCGACCTCGCCGATCACCCGATAGGAGGCGGCCGCCGCGACCAGCGCCGGCACCGGCGGCGTCCCGTGCGCGAAGCGGAGCATCGAGGATTCCGTGTAGTCGATCGCCCCCGGCTCGAAGGCGAACGGCCGGGCGTGCGCCTGCCAGCCGGTCAGCCGCGGTTCCAGGGAGGCGGCGAGATCGGGCCGGACGTACAGGTAGCCCGCGCCCGGGCCCCCGCAGAGCCACTTCACCGATCCGCCGACGCCGAAACTGATCCCCCACTTCTCGTAGTCCAGGGGCATCGCGCCCGCCGACTGGTAGGTGTCGAGCACGACATGGGCGCCGACCGCGTGGGCGCGGCGGACGATCGCCTCCACGTCGACCCTGTGGGCGGTCTTGAACTGGACGTGGGAGATCGGGACCAGCAGCGTCTGCTCGTCGATCGCCTCGACCAGGTCGTCCGAGTGCGGCACGGTGAAGACCTCGGCGCCGGCCACGGCCTCCCAGACGTACATCACGGAGGGAAAGTTCTGCGCCTCGTAGACGACCTTCCGCCGCGGACCCGTCCAGTCGAAGCAGGAGGCGACCACCCACTCGGCCACCGTCACGTTCGGCAGCATCACGACCGAACCCAAGGGCGCGCCGAGGAGCGGAGCCAACATGTCCCCGACCGCAGTCGGCGAGTCCCACCAGCCCTTCTCCGTCCACGCTCGCACGCCACGCGTGGCGAACTCCTCCGTGTACTGCACTAGCGCGTCGGCGTAGTCGGTGGGCATCGCGCCCAGGGTGTGATTGGCGAGGTAGGTCGTCGTCGCCAGGATCGGGAAGCGCTGCCGCAATCTCTCCAGCTCGGCGGCCGGCAGCGGGTCCTGGAAGGTCACGCTCCAGAGGGTACTTCGGCCGTGATCCAGTCGATCAGCACCGGGTAGGTGACGTCCGTCCGCGCGTAGGGCTGCTCGGGGCTGATGATGTCGTGGCCGAGGCCGAGCTCGCGTGCGAACTCGTACGTCTTCACCGACGCGCCGTGGCGCCGCCAGGCCTCGGCAACCCGAAAGGTGGAAACGTTGTTGACCGCCGGGTCGGCCAGGTTGACCACCACCCGGATGTCCCCCGGCGAAAGGGGCGGCTCCCGACGGGCGGCGCTCTTGACCTCGTGCGCAAGCTTCAGCATCTCGCCGTAGCCGTGGCTCGGGAAGCGCGGATAACCGTAGGGCGGGCCGGGCGGATCGGCCTTCGCCTTCCAGTCCCACCAGACCCAGAGGTTCGGCACCCGGTCGGCGACGAAGCCGAGGAGGTCACTGAGCCACTCCGGCACGACCGGGATGCTGAACAGCGGTGAGATCACCACCGCCCGGTCGACGCCCGGCCGGAACTGGGCCAGCCAGGCGGCGAGTATCCCGCCCAGCGAGATGCCCGCGACCGTCACCTTCTCGCCCAGTCCAGCGGCGATCTCGAGCGCCTCGGAGACGGTCGCGACCATGTCGGCGGCCGACAGGTGCCGGAGCTCGTCGGTCATCCGATCCGCGAGGCCGTGGAGAGGAAGCCGCGGGATCAAGACGTTGGCGCCGCCCCGGTGCAACCCGGCCGCCAGCGGCACGTACATGTTGGTGCAGTTGGTGAAGCCGTGGATGAGGACGATCGCCCGCTCGGCCCGCCGGCCGTGGTCGAGGAGTCGGTAGCCGCAGACCGGGTTCAGACCCTGCTCGGCGGCCTGGATCTCGTGTACGCGTGCGACAACCTCCGAGTAATTCACCGGCCGGGGTCAACGAGACTTTGGCGCGCGGCTTGCATCGGCTGGGGAACGGCGGCCCGGACGGCGCGCGGGCGCCGGGGCCGTCCCGTAGACACGGGCCAGCGACGCGACCGCGTTGCGGACCGAGACGCGGAGCTCGGGCGGGCCGACCACCTCCACCGTCTCGCCCCAACCGAGGACCCAGTGGCGGAGCTCGATCCAGGAGCTGACCCGGAGCTTCAGCCGAACCCGGCCGTCGGGCAGCGGCTCGAGCACCTGGCTCGGGTGCCAGACCGTCTCCTGCACGCGGCGGGCGACGGAAGGCGCGAAGAGCAGCTCCACCTCGACCGGGTCGCCCGGGCTCCAGATCCCCCAGGCCTGGCCGAGGTGCGAGCCGGCGTCGAAGCCCGCCGGCGGCGAGAAGGTCTCATCCAGAAGCTTGGCGTCGCCCATCCGTTCGAGCCGGTAGGAGCGGGTGGCCGAAAGCTTCTGGTCCCAAGCCAGCAGGTAGATGCCGTGGCCGAGCGGCGAGGGCTCCAGGAAGAGCGGCCAGACGACCCGCTCGAAGGTGCGTTCCATGGTGTAGGTGATGCGGACCTTGCGCCGCTCCGCCCAGCCGGCGCCGAGCACGCTGAGGATCCGCGTGAAACGGCCGTCGGACGGCTTCCGGGCCAGGCCCGCGGCCGCCTCTGTGAGGGTGTCGCGGATGGGCTCCGGCAGGACGGCGGCCAGCTTCTCGTAGGCGGAGGCGGTGAACTCGTCGGCGTGATCGGCGTGGCGCAGCATCAAGCGGGCGCTGAGAAGTAGTCCCATGGCCTCGGGCAGCGAGAAGCGGAGCGGCTGAAGCCAGAAGTTGCGGTCGACGATCCAGCGGGCGCCCTCGATGTAGAAAGGCACCCCGAGGTAGGCCTCAAGGGCCTTCAGGTCGCGCTGGGCCTGACGCTGGCTGATCCCCATCCGCTCGCCCAGCTCGCGCGTCGTTAGGCCCTGAGGCACCGCCTGGAGCAGGCGCAGCTCGGCCAGCAGCCGGACGATCCGGTCGCCTTTCTCGAACTCCTTCTCGGTGGGCATGTCGGGGGTTGAATTATTGCTCCCGACGAACTCAGCGCAACTGGCGTTAACAGCCGTGGCGGGTAAACTAGGCCAGCCCGCGACAAGCAGCTGTCGTCCCTCTAACCCAAGGTCTAACTTCGTGCGGATCCTCCACAGCGCGGACATCCACGTGGCGCCACGCCTCGAATACATCGAGGATCGCGGTCGCCGGGCGCAGCGGCGCGAAGATTTCGCGCGCCAGCTCGACCGCCTGCCCGAGCTGGTGCGCGAGCACGGGATCGATGCGGTCGTGCTCGCCGGCGACATTTTCGACCGCGACCTCCCCGGCCAGCCCGAGGCGGCGCGCCTGGCGGCGGCCCTGGCCGCCTGTGCCGTACCGGCGCTGGTCACGCCGGGAACCCACGACGCCTGGCGGCCGGGTGGCGTCTGGGACCGACCCTGGCCGGCGAACGTCACCGTCTTCACATCCGACCAGTGGCAAACGGTCCTCGTCGGCGACACCGCCTTCCACGGCCTCGCCTCGTTAGGAGGCGCGCGTGAGGGCGGCTTCCTCGGCGGGCTGCCCGGTCCTCACCCTGGCGGTCGGTTCCAGGTGGGCATCGCGCACGCGACGATGCTCTGGGCCGACGTTGTCGGCAAGGTCGATCCCAAGAACCTGCCCTTCGAGGAGGCCGACCTCGACCGCTGCGCCTTCCACTACCTCGCTCTCGGCGACCATCACCGCACCCGGGTCGTGACGCGCGGCGCGGTCACCGCCGCCTACCCAGGCTCACCCGAAGGCCTGAGTTTCGACCCCGCCGAGGCGGGCGTGCGGCACATGCTCCTGGTCGAGCTCACCGAGCCGGGCTGCGCACCCCAGATCACGCCCATCCCGGTCAACCAGCGCGAGCTCCACCTCGAGGAGATCCCCCTCGACGATCTCCAGCACGAGTCGGCGGGCGATCTCGCCGAGGCGGTCCGCCGCCGGCTGCTGGCCGCCGCCCGGCCCGAGTGCCTGGCCCGCTTCGACCTCACGGGGGTCATCCACCACCCGCTCGGCAGCGATCCCGCGACGCTGGGCGAGAACCTCGCCGACCGCTACTTCCTGCTCCAGCTGCGCGACAGGACGCGCACGATGCCGGAGGCTCCAGTCGCCTCCAACACGATCCGCGGTGCGTTCGAGCGGCGGCTGCGGACCCGCATCGAGATGGCCGCCGACGAGACCGAGCGGCAGCTCGCGGAGCGGGCGCTGGCAATCGGCCTCCAGTCGCTGGAGGGGCTGCTGTGAGGCTCACCCGGCTCGTCCTGCACGGCTTCCGCTCCTACCGCGAGCCGGTCGAGGTCCGCTTCGAGCCCGGCGTCAACGTCTTCCTGGGCCGCAACGAGGCGGGCAAGACGGGCATCCTGCTCGCCGTCCAGGCCGCCCTCTATGCTCCCCGGACCGCGGCCGAGCGAGAGTCGCTGGTGGCCGACGGCTCCGACGTCTGCCAGCTCGCCCTCGAGTACCTCCTGCCCGACGGACGCGAGTTCCGCGTCTGCCGCGACCTGGTCGGCCACAAGGGCTCCATCGCCGAGTGCCGGGAGGGCCATTGGCTCACCTTGGCCACGGCGGTGGGCGACATCGCCCAGGTCGTCCGCGAGCACACCGGCTGCGACGACGCGCTCTTCCGGGCCACCCTGCTCGTCCGCCACGAGGCGGTCGAGGTCGGCGACGCCGAAGACCTCACCCGCTCGCTCAGCGAGCGGATCGAGCTGCTCGTCTCCGGTTCGCCGGGAGGGATCAGCGCCGCTCGCGCGGTGAAGAAGTTGGAGACGCACGTCAAGGAGCTGAACGGGCCGCGCGCCGGTCTCATCACGGCGGCCGAGACGCGGCTGCGGGAAGCCGAGTCCCTGCTCGCCTCGGCCAACTCCGCGGTGCGCCGGCTCGCTGACGGCAGGCCGCGGCTGGAGGACCTCAGCCAGCGCCTGGAGCAGCTCGAGGCCGAGCTGGCCGATGCCGAAGCGGTGCTCGAACGGGCGCGCCGGGTGGCCGGCCTGGAGAGCCGGCGGGCCGAGCTGCAGTCGGGCCGGGCTGCGATCGACCGAGCCCTCGACGCGCGCGCTGAACTGGCCCGGTTGGAGGCCGAGGCGGCGGCGGCTCGCGCTCGGGTCCCGGAGCCACCGGTCGTTACTGGGCCAAGGGGTCGTCCCCACCCTGCCCTCCCCACCCGGTGGGGAGGGTGGTCTTATCGCACGAGGTGGGGAGGGTGGTCTTATCGCACGAGGTGGGGAGGGTGGTCTTATCGCGCGCTGTGGGGAGGGTGGTCTTATCGCAAGGCCTTGCTGGTGCTGGGAGGACTGTTGCTGCTCGGCGGCTTTGCCGCCGCGATCCTGGGCCAGCGGCCTCTGGCCGCTGTCTTGGCTGTCCTTGGGGTCATCACCGCGGCCATCGGCTCGGGACAAACACCCTCCCCATTCATGGGTAGGGCCGGGGTGGGGACGCCGGTCCAACCAGAAGCCGACGTCGAAGCGGAGCGCCAGGCCCGCGAGGCCGAGCGCCGCCGCGACCTGGCCGAGGGCGCCGCACGCTCGCTCGACCAACGCCCCGAGGCCGAGGTGACCGCCGAGCGCTCGCGCCTGGGCCGCGACCTCGAGGAGATCGAAGCCGGCCTCGGCGAGGCGAGCATCCACCGGCTCGAGCCGGCCGAGCTGGCTCGCCGCGAGGTCCGCGCCCAGCAGCTGCCAGGCCTGATCCGGGCCGCCGTCGAGGCGCGGATCCGATGCCAGGTCGAGCTCCAATCGCTCGAGAACGCCGCCGCTTCGCTGGCCGAGCTGGAGGACGAGGTCGACGTCGCACGGCGGCAGGTCGACCGCCTCCGCCAGCGCCTCGCCGCGATGGCGCTCGCGCGCGAAGAGCTCGACGCGGCCATCAGCGACATCCGCCAGGGCGTCGGGCCGGAGCTGGCGGCGGAGGCCTCCCGCGCCCTCGCCCGCGTCGCACCCGACTACTCGGTCGCCCTCGCCGACGGCACCGGCCTCGCTTTCCAGGCAGCCGATCCCGGCGGCGAGCCGCTCGGCCGCCGGCAGCTATCCGATGGCACCATCGATCAGTTCCACTTCGCCATCCGGGTCGCCCTGGCCGACGTGCTGCTCGCCAACCTCCGCCCGCCGCTCCTCCTCGACGACCCCTTCCGCTACGCCGACGCGGAGCGCCGCGCCGCCCTCCACGCCATGCTTGGCGGCATCGCCGTCGAACGCCAGGTCCTCTACTTCACCGTCGAGGAGCCGACCCCCCTCCCGGTCACCCACCGGCTGCCGGTGGTCGCCAGCCGGGTGGGCTCCGAATGACGGTCCGAGCCATCCGGCTCACGCCGGGCCCGGCGGCCGAGGCCTGGCTCACCGCCGCCGTGGCCGAGCTCAAGGGCGACGACCCGCTCGGCCCGCTGACCGTAGTGGTCCCCAACCACTACGCCAAGCTTGCGCTCCGCCGGCGCCTCGCCGGCACCGGCTACGCCAACGTCCGGCACGAGGTACTCGCCCGGGTCGCCGAATCGCTCGGCGCGTCCGAGCTGGCGGCGCGGGGCAAGGTGCCGCTCACCGCGGTGACCGAGGAAGCCGCCATCCGCGCCGCGCTGCGCGCAGCCGGCGGGCTGGGCGCTCAAACCGAGCACCGCGCGGTCGTCAGCACCCTCCAGGCGCTCTTCCGCGACCTCGCCGAGGTCGGCCCCGACGCCGACAACCACGGCCGGCTGGCGTCGCGGGGCGAGCTGGCACGGGTGGCGATGGCGTGACCAAGGGCGGCTTTTACGACCGAGCCGAGCTCTGCCGGGCGGCCGCCACAGCCGTCGACCGAGAGGGCGCGAAGCTCCTCGCCGACTGGGGCCCGATCCTGCTCTACCTGCCGACTCGGCTGTCTGCTCCCGAGCTCCAGCTGCTCAACGCGCTGGCCAGGGCCGGCCAGCTTGTGGCCGGCCTCGGCTGCCATGACGACCCCGCAGCCGACGCCGAGCCGAAGCGCTGGGCCGCCACGCTCGGTCTCGAGTGGGACGCGCTTCCCATCACCGGGGCGACGACGCAAGCCAAGCCCGAGGTGCTGATGGCTCCCGACGCCGGCGAGGAGGTCCGCGCCGCGGTCCGCCGGGTCATCGCCGACCTCGAGACCGAGGGTGTGCCGCTCCATCGCACCGCCCTCGTCTACCGCCACCAGGAGCCCTATCAGCAGCTCGTACGGGAAACGCTCGAGGCAGCCCGCCTGCCCTGGGTCGGGCTCGGCGGCAAGCCGATCTCGGAGAGCTTCGCCGGTCGCGGCCTGCTCGGCCTGCTCCACCTCCAGGGACAGCGCTTCTCCCGCGGGGCCGTGCTCAACTGGCTCAGCTCGCTGCCCCACGGCGGCGACGGCCCCTCGCTGACGCAATGGGACCGGATCAGCCGCCGGGCGGGCGTCGTCCGGGGGATCGACCAGTGGAGCGACCGCCTCCAGCGCAAGCTCGACGAGGACCGCGCCACAATCGTGAAGCTCGAGAAGGAGGACGACGAGTCCACCGAGCCGCTTCGCAGCTACCGCCGCTCGGAAGCCGCCGCGACGGAGGAGATGCGGATCCGCATCCAGGAGATGGACCGCCGCACCCGACCGCCCGCCGCGACCGCCGGCTGGTCGGGGTTGGCGAGCTGGGCCCTCGAGCTGCGTAACCGGTACATACCGGAGCGCAAGGATTGGTCCCCTGATCAGGCCGAGGCGGCGGTGCTCGTCGACGAGACGATCGGCGCTCTCGCCGCGGCGGAGCCGCTCGACGCCGAGGTCGAGGTCGGCCGCTTCGTGGAGACGCTGGAGCAGGCGCTGGCCGCCCGCCGCCGACCCCAAGGCAAGCTCGGCCAGGGCGTTGTAACCGGATCGATCTCGGCGATCGCGGGGATGACGTTCGACCGCGTCTACGTCCTCGGCATGACGGAGCGCGCCTACCCCGCGCCGCCGCCCGTCGACCCGATCTTCCCGGAGGACGCCGGCGATCCCCTGGGCAGGGCTGAGCGCCGGCTGGCCGGCGAGCGGATGAGCTACCTCGGCGCGCTCGCGGCCTCCACCAGGACCATCCTCTGCTTCCCCACCCATGACACCGAGCAGCGCCCGGCCTACCCCGCGCGCTGGTTGCTCGACGCTGTCACTCAGTTGGCCGGCCGCCGGGTCGGTCCCGCCGAGCTGCGCGAGATGCGCGGTTCCGCGGACGAGAATCCCTGGCTCACCAGCCTGGTCTCGACCGAGGCGGCGCTCCGGCACGGGCCGGTGATGCTCAACCTCCCCGAGCGCCGCGTCAACGAGGCGCGCGAGATCGTTCAGAGCGAAGGCGACCTCCTCCACGCCGCGTTGGCGAAGCGCGACGAGCTGCCGATCGGCCGTGGCCTCACCGCGACGGCCGCGCGCGCCTCCCGCGAGTTCACCGAGTTCGACGGCAATGTCGCCGATGTAGCCGCGGGCCTCACCAAGCTGGCCGGCGGCCTTTCCCGCCTCCACCCGATCAGCCCCAGCGGCGTCGAGACCTGGGCCTCCTGCCCCTTCCGTTACTTCCTCGGCCGGGTGCTCGATGTCGAGCCGACCGAGCGGCCGGAGGACGACGAGTCGTGGGCGATCAGCGCCATCGACCGCGGCTCGCTCATCCACGCGATTCTCGAGGAGTTCTTTCGCACGCTGCTGGCGGACGGGCGGCCGGCCATCGGCGAGACGTACACCCAGGCCGACCGCGGTCTGCTCGAGGAGATCGCCAGGCAACACTTCCAGCGCGTCGAGTCGCTCGGCCAGACGGGCTACCGGCTGGCCTGGCTGAACGAGCAGACCGCCATCCAGCTCGACCTTCGGACCGTGCTCGCCAAGGACGAGGAGTTCCGTGCCGGAATGGCGGCACGGCCCGAGTTCTTCGAGCAGGGCTTCGGCTGGGCGGAGGGCTGGCCGGCGGCCGAGGTCGCCCTGGCCGATGGCACGGTGGTGCGACTGCGCGGCTACATCGACCGGGTCGACCTCGGCGACAACGAGGCCTACGTCACCGACTACAAGACCGGCTCCAACTACGGCCAGCGGGACTTCGAAGCGGACCCGGTCGTCGCCGGTACGAAGGTCCAGCTGGCCGTCTACTCGAACGCCGTCCGTCGCTTTCGGGAAGCCGAGGGCAAGCCGGCGGGCCAGGTCACCGCCGCCTACTGGTTCATCTCGACCAAGGGCAAGTTCCAGCGGATCGAGGTCTCCGAGAGCGAGGCGGCCGATCAGCGGCTCTCCGAGATCATGGACGTCGTCAACGACGGCCTGACCGCGGGCGCGTTTCCCCAGGTCCCGGGCGAGGACCAGGGTGGCATCCCCAAGCGGCCCGCCTTCTCCAACTGCGTCTTCTGCGACTACAACCGGATCTGCCCGACCGGGCGCGACCAGATCCGCGAGCGCAAGAAGGACGAGCCCGGCGCTTCGCTCCACCAGCGGCTGACGATCCAGTGATGACACTCGTCCCCGCCGACGACGACGTCCGCCAGCGGCTCCGCGAGGACTTCGACACCACCTTCTTCGTCGAGGCCGGCGCCGGCACCGGCAAGACCACCACCCTCGTCTCCCGGATCGTGGCGCTGGTCGCCGCCGGGAAGCTCACAACACCCCAGCTGGTGGCGATCACATTCACCGAGGCGGCCGCCGCCGAGCTGCGCGCCCGCGTTCGCGAAGGTCTCGAGAAGTTCGGGACGCCGGAGACGGCGGCCGCTGCCGCGTCGCTGGAGGAGGCGTCGATCGACACCATCCACTCCTTCGCCGCGGCGCTGCTCCGAACCTATCCCCTCGAGGCCGGGCTGCCGCCCAACTTCGACACCCTCGACCAGATCGAACAGGACCTCGAGTTCCGAGACCGATTCCGGACCTGGTTCGAGGCCGCCGCCCTGCAGGACCTGCCCAGCATCTCGATCAAGAACGCGCTCCTCCTCGGCCTGACACCCGACCGGATCGAAGGTGTGGCCCGAGCGCTTCACCAGCATTACGACCTCCTCACCGAGACCGCTGCCTGGCCGGCGCCGGCACCAAGGCCCGCGCAGCCGCGCGCCGCCGACCTCGCCTCCTGCCTGCGCGGCCTCGCCCGCTTCCAGGAGGACTGCCTCGAACCGGCGACGGACAGGATGTACGACCGGATGGCCGACCTCTTCATGGCCGCCGAACGGCTGGAAGAGGCCGACACGGAGGGCAAGGCCCTGACCGCCCTGCTCCTCCTCGACGGCTTCCCGCAGAAGATCGGCAAGCGGGACAACTGGCGCGGCGACAGCCTCTACCGGCTGCGCGGGGAGCTCAAGGGGTGCCTTGACGAGGCGGCCGAGATCCTCGCCAGCCGCCGGTCGGAGATCCTCAACGGGCTCCTCAAGGCGCTCCGCGACTTCGTCCTCGAGTACGCGACCGAGCGCCGCCAGCGGGGCGTCGCCACCTTCCACGACCTCCTGACCTGGGCCCGCGACCTGCTCCGCGACAGCCCCGGCGTCAGGGCCCGCGCCCAGGCCCGCTGGTCGCGGATCTTCATCGACGAGTTCCAGGACACCGATCCGCTCCAGGCGGAGATCGCCTTCTACCTCGCGGCGCAGCCCGACCGCCCCTTCCCCGCCCACTGGCTGGACGCCGAGATCGCGACCGGCAAGCTCTTCCTGGTCGGCGACCCGAAGCAGTCCATCTACCGCTTCCGGCGGGCTGACATCGCGCTCTACCAGAAGATCCAGGAGAAGGTCGGCGAGGACGTCGCCCTGGTCCAGAACTTCCGCTCCGTCCCCAATGTGATCGAGTTCGTCAACTACCACTTCGGCCAGGCGATGCACTACGACCCCGACGTCCAGCCCGAGTACCGGGCACTGGTCGCCGAGCCCAGCCGCGAAGGCGGGCTCTGGTCGTTCGGCGCCGAGGTCGCCAACCCAGTCCGGCAGCCGGAGATCTGGCGTCGCGAGGCGGAGGACACCGCCCGCAGCTGCCGGGTCGTCAAGGACCAGGGCTGGCAGGTGAGAGGCAGGGACGGAGTCCTGAGGCCGGCCGGCTGGCAGGACATCTGCGTCCTCATCCCCACCCGGACCAACCTGCGCCGGCTCGAGCGGGCGTTCGAGAGCTGGGGCATCCCCTACCGGCTGGAGAGCGGCGAGCTCATCGTCATGACGCAAGAGGTGCGCGAGCTGGTCTCCTGCCTGCGCACGATCGACGACCCCTCCGACCAGGTCGCGCTCGTTGCCGCGCTGCGCTCGCCGGCTTTCGGCTGCAGCGACGCCGAGCTGGCGACCTGGCGCGACACCGGCGGGCGCTTCCAGTACGAGTCGCCGGGCGAGGGCCAGGTCCCCCGCGTCAGACAGGCGCTGGCCGACCTCTCCGAGCTGCACAGGCTGCGTCATGAGCTCTCCGTGCCGGCGCTGGTCGAGACCTTCATCGACGATCGCCTGCTGGTCGCCCAGGGCTTCGGCCAGCCGCGGCCGCGGGAGACCTGGCGGCGCTACCGCTACGTCGCCAAGCGCGCCCGCGACTTCGCCGCGACCGGGCGCGCGACGCTGCGCTCCTTCGTCGAGTGGATGGAAGGGTTGGAGCGGGAGCAGTACCACGACTCCGGTGTAGCCGCCGCCGAGGAGGACGACGAGGCCGTCCGCGTTCTGACGATCCACGGCGCCAAGGGCCTCGAGTTCCCGGTTGTGATCATGACCGGCTGGGGCTCGAGCCGGCGATCGGGGGGCACCAACGTCATCCCCGATCGCATCGAGAGCAGGCTTGAGGTCGGCATCGGCGACAGCTGGCGGACGCCCGGCTTCCAACGGGCGGCCGACCGCGAGAAGCGGGCCGAGCTCGCCGAGGCCGTCCGCCTTACCTACGTCGCCGCGACCCGGGCGCGCGACCATTTGATTCTGAGCCTCTGGCGGAAGGAGGCCTGGTCGGAGGATCCACCCACTCAGGCGGGCGCCTTCGAGGAGAGCCTCGACTCAGGCGGCCTCGGCCAGCGCGTCGGCCTCGAGGCGGCGGTCCGCCCGGCGGCACCGGTGCCACTGCCGGTCGCGCAGCCGACCGCCGAAGAGCATCGGGAGGCGGAGGCCGCCTGGCTGGTCGGCCGCCACGAGCTGGTGCTGGCCCTGGGCGGGCTGAAGCTCAAGACCGCCACCGGGCTGGCCCACGAGGCCGATCCCGACGTCGAGGCCGACGACATGGCGACCTCCCGCCGGGGTCGCGGGGGCACCAGCTTCGGCCGCGCGGTCCACGCGGTCCTCCAGCTGGTACCGCTCGACACGCTGGCCGGGCTGGAGGAGCTTGCCCGCGCCCAGGCGACCGCGGAGGGAATTGCCTCCCGCGCCGCGGCGGTGGTCGAGGCGGTCCGCCGGGTCGCGGCTTCGGCGCCGGTCAACCAGGCGGTCGCGGCCGGCCGGCTCTGGCGCGAAGTGCCGGTGGGTGCCGAGGAGGCGGGCGTCGTGCTGGAGGGCTTCATCGACCTCCTCTACGACACGCCCGCCGGGCTCCGGGTCGTCGACTACAAGACCGACAACGCCTCGGCGTCCGAGATCGACCGGCGCTTCCGCCTCTACCGCCTCCAGGGCGGGGCGTACGCGCTTCTCCTCCAGCTGGCGACAGGCCGCCCGGTCGCCGGGGTCGACTTCGTCTTCGCCGCCAACGGCGAGGTACGCTCGATCGCCGGCGCCGAGCTGGCGGCGCTCGTCGGGGAGGTCCGTTCGCGCCTAGGCGAGCCCCCGGCCGCTGAGGATGAAGATCAGCGCGACTCCACCGGCGGCGAGCAGCGTCAGCCGGAAGCTCAGCCCGTAGCGGCCGCTCAGGCCGGCCCCGACGACACCCGCGATGACGAGCAGGGTGAGGCCGAGGAGGGCCAGCTGCAGCTGTCCTGGATGGCCGGGACCGAGAAGGACCAGTAGCGCCGAACCGGCGATCAGGAGTGCGGCGGCGAGGGTCGAGCCGCGTACGCCGAACAGGTGGGGCAGGCCGCGGATTCCGAGGCGGCCCTCCGACTCGATGTCGGGCAGCACCTGGGTGAAGTGGGCGCCGCCGGCAAGCAGCGCCGCTCCCAAGGACGCCCAGGCCGGAGGCAGGTGGCTGGGATGGAGGCCCAGTGTGATGAAGGCGGGCAGCAGGCCGAAGGCGACCAGGTAGGGGATGACGCTGGCGGGCGTCGCCTTGAGGCCCGCGTTGTAGAGCGTCGCGAGGCCGACCCCGAACAGGTGGACGGCCCCGGCGGCGAGCCCGTTGGCGAGCGAGAGGGGGACGCAGGCCACGAGGGCGACGATCGCGGCGACCCGCACCCGGCCGGCCGGCACCAGCCCGGCGACGATCGGCTTGTCGAGCCTGCCCGAGCGGCGGTCAAGGTCGCGGTCGAGGTAGTCGTTGGTCCAGCCGACGAAGAGCTGCCCGGCGAGCGCGGCCGTCACTGCCCAGATGGTGCTCCAGCCGCGACCGGCCGAGAGGGCGAGGACGCCCACCGCGGCGGTGATCGCGAAGACCGGCTCAGGGTGGGAGCAGCGGAGAAGGTTCCAGGCGGCCTTGACGGACAAATTACGAGTCGGTCACTTCACGCTGACCTCCCTGGATTCGACTTCTCCTCATGAGATCGTCGCGCATTCGAGGGCGAGCGCGCCTCACTGCAGAAGACGAAGGGCGCATTCGAGGGCGAGTGCGCCTCATTCCTTTCAGCGAAGGGAGAGGCGACTCGATGAAAGGCTTAACGATCACTTCAGGAAGGGCTGCCACCTTTCGCTCAGGCCGCGAACCTAACGCGTTCACAAGCGCTCGCCGGCCCCCGCAACGAAAGCACGAGAGGGTTTCCGATGGCGCTTCCACGTCCGATCAAGCTGTCCCAGCGGCCGACCGGGCTCGCCCGCCTGGTGAGTCGCAAGAACCTGCCCACGGCAGCCCTCGCCGCCGTTGCGCTCGTCCTCGCGGGGTTGATCGCGCGCGACGCCATCTTTCCGCCCTCCTCGACCACCCCGGTCGGGCTGCGCACCGCCACCGCCAGCATGGGGACGGTCACCAACTCGGTGACGGCAACCGGCACCCTGGTGCCGGCCCAGCAGGTGACGCTCGGGTTCAAGACCGCCGGGACGCTCACCGCGGTCGACGTCCACGTCGGCGACCACGTCAAGAGCGGCAAGCTGCTGGCGACGATCGACTCCTCGCCGCTCCAGGTCGCCCTCCAGCAGGCCCAGGCGACGCTCGCCTCCGCCCAGGCCACACTCTCGAACACGCTCAGCGGCACCTCGCTCACCCAGGCCCAGCACGCGCTCGACCAGGCCAACCAGAACTACACCGACGCGGTCAACGCCGCCAACGCGACCAGCGCGGCCGACCAGGCCGCGGCGGGCTCGGACCAGACGACCGTCAATAGCGACCTGGCCCAGGTGAACGCCGACAAGGCGAGCTACTGGTACACGCAATACCCAACGGCGCTGGCGTACGCGCAGACCAAAGTAGTCGCGGCCCAGGCGGGCTATGTGGCTGACGGGTGTGCTGCTTATCCGCAACCAGTCGCGTGTGTCGCCGACGCGACCGCGATCCAAGCTGCACAGAACGGCGTGAACTGCATCCAGGGCGGTGGCGGCACCTGCACCGGTGACCAGCAGCAGATCGCCGCCGCTTACAAGACCTACAACGCCGACAACGCGAAGTACAACGCTGACATCGCCAAAGTAGCGGCCGACAACGCCAGGACCAGCGCCGACAGCAGCGCCGGCCAGCGCAGCATCCAGCAGGCGCAGAACTCGGTCACCAACGCCCAGGACGCCTACAACAACCAGGCCGTCAACCGCCCGGCGACGATCCAGCAGCAGCAGGCCCAGTTCGCCAGCGCGTCGGCGCAGGCCGACACGGCGCAGGCCAACCTCAACGCAGCGACCCTTGACGCGCCGATCGACGGCGTCATCACCAGCCTCAACGCACAGGCCGGCGACAGCGTCACTCCCGCGACGGCGAGCTCCGGCGCTGAAGCGCCCGGCACCACCGCCCCACTTCCCTCGAGCGGTTCCGGGACCGGCTCGACGGAAAGCTCCGGCTTCATGACCCTGATGAGCGACACCGCCTTCCAGACCGTCGTCTCCTTCGCCGAGTCGGACGCCGCCAAGGTCGCCGCCGGGCAGACCGGCAACGTCACCTTCGACGCGATCAGCGGCCTCACCATCCCGATCCACGTCCTCGCCGTCGCGGGCTCCTCGACGGTCACATCGAACGTCGTCAACTATTACGTCACCCTGACCCTGGACAGCCTCGACGACCGTCTCAAGGCGGGCCTCACCACCAACGCGACAGTGGTCACCGCGCGCGCCGCCAACGTCCTGGTCGTCCCCAACGCGGCCATCACCCACCGCGGCTCGCTGGCGACGGTGACCGTCCTCCAGGGTTCGAGCCAAATCGTCACCCCGGTCACGACCGGCATCGCGGGAACCGGAAGCACCGAGATCACATCCGGCCTCAAGGCGGGCGACAAGGTCGTCCTGCCGACGACCGCTAGCCGCACGTCCACCCCGGCCGGCGGCGGGCGCGGCTTCGGCGGTGGTGGCGGCGGCACCCAGATCGGGCTGGCCGGCTGATGGCCCAACCCCGTCCGCTGATCACCCTCCACGAGGTGACCAAGGTCTACCGCCTCGGCGACATCGAGGTCCCCGCACTGAGGGGGGTCGACCTCCGGATCGACGAAGGCGAGTTCGTCGCCATCATGGGCGCCTCCGGCTCGGGCAAGTCGACGCTGATGAACCTGGTCGGCTGCCTCGACACGCCCACCACCGGGAGCTACGTGCTGGACGAGATCGACGTCGCCGACCTGGGCGACGACGACCTGGCGCTGATCCGCAACCGGCGGATCGGCTTCGTCTTCCAGAGCTTCAACCTGATCCCCCGCTCGACCGCCCTCCACAACGTCGAGATGCCGCTCATCTACGCCGGTGACACCGAGCAGCGCGAGGAGCGGGCGCTGCAGGCGCTCGACATGGTCGGCCTGGCCGACCGTGCGAATCACCAACCGTCCGAGCTCTCCGGCGGCCAGCAGCAGCGGGTGGCGATCGCCCGCGCGCTGATCACCGAGCCCGCGATCCTGCTCGCCGACGAGCCGACCGGGAACCTCGACAGCGAGTCCAGCCTCGAGATCATGCGGCTCCTGACCCGCCTCAACCGCGAGGGCCGGACCATCGTCCTGATCACCCACGAGCCCGACATCGCGGCCTTCGCCAGCCGGGTCGTGCGCCTTCGCGACGGCCATATCATCAGCGACCTGCAGCAGGTACCGCACGAACCGGAAGTGGCCGGGGAGGTCGTCGAAGCACCGGCAGCGACGGGGGCCGAGGCGGTCCGGTGAGCGTTTTCGAGGCCCTCCGCCTGGCCTGGCAGGGCCTCATGGGAAACCGCCTCCGCTCCGGGGATCCTCCTGGTCGCCGTCGGCAACGGCGCCTCGGTCCAGGTCCAGGCCCAGGTCACCGCCCTGGGCTCGAACATCGTCTACATCTACCCGTCCGCGACCAAGGGCACGGGCGGTGTCTCGCAGGGCTTCGGCAGCGGCTCGACCCTGACCCAGGCCGACGTCACCTCGCTCAACGACCAGTCCCTGGCGCCCCACATCGTGACCGCGATCCCGATCGCGCAGGCAGCCGGCAACATGACCTGGCAGAACCAGAACTGGTTCGCCCAGACCACCGGGTCGACCGCCGACTTCCCCCAGGTCCGCGCCTACACGATCGCCACCGGAAGCTTCTTCACGACCGCCGACGTGCAGAGCAACCGGAAGGTCGTGGTGGTCGGCAAGACGGTCGTCGACAACCTCTTCCAGGGCCAGGACCCGGTCGGGCAGACGATCAAGATCAACCGCCAGAGCTTCACCGTGATCGGCACCTTCGCCTCCAAGGGCTCGGCCGCGCTCGGCAACCAGGACAACGTGGCGGTCGTGCCGATCACCAGCGCCTGGGCCTACTTGACCGGCGGTCGGGGCAAGAACATCAGCCAGATCNCGCCCAGGCGGAGGCGACCACGATCCTGCTCAACAACCACCAGCTCGCCGACCCGACCAACCCCGACTTCACGACCCAGAGCCAGCAGGACATCCTCGCCGCAACCAGCTCGATCACCGGCACGCTGACCGTCCTGCTGGGGGCGATCGCCGCCATCTCCCTCGTGGTGGGCGGGATCGGGATCATGAACATCATGCTGGTCACGGTCACCGAGCGGACCCGCGAGATCGGGATACGCAAGGCGATCGGAGCCCGCCGGCGCGACATCCTGCTCCAGTTCCTGATCGAGTCGATGGTCCTCTCCGGCCTTGGCGGCCTGCTCGGGATCGCCGTCGGCTGGATCATCTCGGCGCAGATCAGCTCGATCAAGATCGGCGGCGGTTCCCTGCCTCCCCCGGTCGTCTCGATCCCCTCGGTCCTGCTCGCCTTCGGCGTGTCGGTCGGGATCGGGCTCTTCTTCGGCATCTATCCCGCCAACCGGGCGGCGAGACTTCATCCCATCGAAGCACTGAGGTACGAATAGCAATGAACAACGTGACCGCCGGCCTGATCGTCGTGATCGCCCTGCTGGGCGGCTTCTACGGCGGCTACCGATACGAGAGCGGCAAGGTCCCGACCGCGGCTGCCGCGGCGAATTCGAGCACACCGAAGACCACCACCGGTAACGGAGCGGCCGCAGGCGGCGGGGCGGCCGGCGGCGGTTTCGCCGGCGGCGGCGCGAGCGGCGGCGGCTTCGCCGGGGTTCGCGGCAACGCCGGAACCATCACCAACCTGACAGCCACCGGCTTCACTCTCCACAACCCCAACGGGACCGACACCGTGGTGACCTTCGCGCCCAATGCGACGGTGCGCAAGACGGTGGCCGGGCAGCTGAGCGACCTTTCCAACAGCGTAACGGTGACGGTGACGGGCACCCGCGATGCCAGCGGCAACCTGGTGGCGACCACGATCACCATCGTCCCGACTCCGACGGCGAGCCCGGCCGGCTAGGCGGCCGCGATGGAGCGGGGCCTCTGGGCCCTGGGCGCCCTCGTCCTCGGGCTGGGCGGCTGGTACCTGCTCCTGCTCGGGGTTGCCGGCATGTTCGCCTACCTGCTGATCGGAGTGGGCCTGGGGATCGGCTGCGGCGTGGCGGGGAGCCTCGCTCACGACGCGCTGGCGGGGACGAGCGGCAGGCCCTGACCGGCTGGCAGGCCTTTCGGCTCGCGGAGAGACTCGGACGGGCGCAGCCGTTCACCAAGATCGAACGTCAGTTCACCCGACTGGCAAGGCCGCATTGGCGTCGATCCAACGGGGCTGGCGATCACATTCGGGGCCAAGATCAGGGTTCGGCGTCGGTGCCAATCAAATTTGCGCTCAGGTGGAGGGTTCGCCGTGATTGAAGAGTTGGGAGTGGTCGGAAGGCCGGCCACCGGCATGGAGGAGGTCTGGGCGGTCTACGACGCCCACCACGCGGAGCTGTCTCAAGCAGCGCTGACCGCCGTGCAGTCCCTGCCCGAGCTGCACGACCTCGTCGCCGCGCTGCAGGCACGCCAGGACCCCGAGCTAGAGCGCCGGCGAGAGGAGGAGACCCGGGAGGTCCTCAAGACGGCGATGCTCACCGGGGACTGGACCGGCTACCTCGACCAGATCCGGGACACCGGCGCCGTCTATGCGCGCGCCGGCCTCGACTTCTCCGTCTGGTCGCTTGTCTTCACCGGCTTTCGATCGGCCTTCGTGTTGCTGCTGCGCGACAGCTGCGAAGGCGACCTCGATCGATTTGCCGCGGCCGCCGACGCGTTGGGCACCTTCATGGACAAGTCGGTCAGCGCGATCGGCGACGAGTACCTGAGAGCCCGGCAGGAGATCATCACCCGCCAGCAGGAGGCGATCCGCGAACTCTCCACCCCGGTCCTCAAGGCCCGGCCGGGCTTGCTGATCCTGCCCCTGATCGGGATCATCGACACCGATCGCGCCCGGCACTTCACCGGCAACCTGCTTGCCAGCATCAGGAGCGAGCGTGCGCGCGTCGTGATCATCGACCTGACCGGCGTGCCGGCGGTGGACTCGGCCGTTGCGAACCACCTGCTGATGGCGGCCAAGGCGGCACGCCTCCTGGGCGCCACCGCGATCATCACCGGCCTCTCGACCGTCAACGCTGAGACCCTGGCACGGCTGGGCGTGGACCTGGGCGAGGTCCTCACCCTGTCCGACCTCGAGACCGCGATCGCCGAGGCCGGACCCTTGCTGGGCACCCCCGCGAGCATGTGAGCCGGAGCCGTGCCCAACCGGATCATCAAGCAGCGTGACTATCTCCTCGGCGTCCTCGGCGAAGCCTCGACCGACGCCGGCCTGACCGCCTTCCAGACGGAGATCTCCGATGAGGTCGGGACTCACCGCTCCCGGGCGGTGATCGTGGACGTCGGACTCCTGGACGTCATCGACTCCTTCACCGCCAAGGTCCTGAGCCAGCTGGCCACGACGATCCGGCTCCGGGGCGCCAAACCGGTGATCGTCGGGATCCGCCCCGAGGTCGCCTTCACAATGGCGCGGCTCGGCCTCCAGCTGGACGGTGTGGCAACCGCACTGGACCTCGATGCCGGGCTGGACCTGCTCGACTCGAGGAGCCGTCTTGGCAGCTGACCCTTTGCCAGGCGACCGACCGGAGAAGGTGGTGGCGGTCGTCATAAGGACCGAGGCCGACATCGTCAGCGCACGCCAGGCGGGCCGGTCGCTGGCGGCCGCGATCGGCTTCAACCCGACCGACCAGGCCTTGATCGCGACGGCCATCTCGGAGCTGGCCCGCAACATGCTCCGGTACGCGGGCAGCGGGGAGGTCAGCGTCAGCGAGGCCTGGGCGCGAGGACGCGACGGGATCGAGGTCGTCGCCCGGGACCAGGGCCCGGGGATCGCCAACCTGGACGACGCCATGCTCGACGGCTTTACGACCAGCGGCGGCCTCGGTCTCGGCCTGCCCGGCGCAAGGCGGTTGATGGACGAGTTCCACGTCCAGACGGGGCCGTCGGGCACCACCATCACCGCGCTCAAATTCGTGGGGTCCCGTGCCTAGGTGCACCGTGGTCCGGGTCGAGATCCCGATCGTGGAAGCTCCCCGTGATGGTGCGTTGACGCCGTGATGTTCTTCTCCGAAGTCGCCGATGCTTACGAGCGCGACCTGCGCGCCTACATCACAGATCCGACCGAGGATGGGCTGGCGGCGGCGTACCAGGATGGGCGGACTGCCCTCGCGGGCGGCATCGGGCTGGTCGCCTTCGCCGAGATGCATTCGCGCGTCTTCGCGAAGGTCGGCCATCGCGCAATTGATACGCCGTTCGCGCCCAACCTCGCCGCGAGCTTCTTCGCCGAGGCCATGGCCCCTTACGAGATGGCGCTCCGGGGCTACCGCGACAGCAACACGGCCCTCAAGCACGCCAACCAACAGCTGGAGCGGGCCAACCTGATGAAGACCCGGTTCTTCAACTACCTCAACCACGAGCTGAGGACGCCGCTCAACTCGGTCCTCGGTTTCGCCGAGCTGATGGCGATGAGGAAAGCCGGGCCACTGAGCAGCCAGCAGGCGCGCTACTGCGGCAACATCGAGTCGTCCGGTCGCCACATGCTGCGCCTGGTCAACGAGATGCTCGACCTGGCCAAGCTGGAGGCGGGCAAGATGGAGGTGGCCCAGGAGAGCCTCGACCTCAAAGAGGTGATCGACCTCGCGGTCGAGCAGAGCGCGCCTTTGGCACTCAAGTCCGGCGTGGAGCTGGTCTTCTCGCCGATCGCCGACATGCGGGTGATCGGTGACCGCCAGAGGCTGCTCCAAGTCTTCTTGAACATCCTCTCCAACGCCTTGAAGTTCACTCCCACCGGTGGCCGGGTGGAGATCGGGGCGGCGGCCTCGGCCGCGATCTTGACCGTCCGGGTGGTGGACAGCGGGATCGGTATCGCAACCGGCCAGCTGGAGGTCATCTTCGACGAGTTCGCCCAGGCAGCGATGACGGAGGCCGCGGCGCCGCTGGGAACCGGTCTCGGCCTGCCGCTGACGAGGCGGCTTCTGCAGCTGATGCGGGGAACCATCGTGGCAGAGAGCGCTCCCGGCGCGGGAAGCACCTTCGTCATGACGATCCCCCGCTCCCGGCAGGCCGTCGTGGACGTCCGAGCCGCTTTCGCCTGATCGCACTCGTCCGCGTCGTATAGAACGACGCGATAACTCAACTTCCATCCAAAGGGTTGATTTATTCCGCGGAATCCCTTAAAAGTGATAGGCAGCCTATCGCATTAGGTGGAGAGCTAGCTATGGCTACTCATGCCACCGCAGGGGAGGTGCCTTGTACGGTCAGACCTTTCGAGAGCGCGTCGCGATCACCTTCATCGTCCTGAGCGTGGTGGTCGGGTCAATCCTCGGGATCGCCACCGTCCGGAGCTACACGCAGCCCACGGCAACCCTCCAGGCAGCCACCGGGAACGGCGGCGAGGTCGCCGGCGCCACCGCGGACACGAGCGGGGCGGGCACTGGCGCTGCCACCACGGTCGGGAGCGGCACGGGTGGCGGCGGCGGAGGCGGCGGCGCCTCGGCCGGCCAGGCCGGCTCGGGTGTCAGCAAGGACAAGATCGTGGTCGGCGGCATCTTCGACATGACCGGGCCGGTCGACTCCTCGGTCGAGCGCGACACCGTCCGCGCCTACTTCCAGAAGGTGAACGCAGCCGGCGGCGTGAATGGCCGCCAGCTGCAGATGATCGACTGCGACTCCAAGTACGACGCAACCGCGGCCCATCAGTGCTCGATCCAGATGGCGCAGGCCCACGTGCTGGCGATCGTCGGCTGGACCGCTCCCCAGGGCGAGAACAACGAGGTCAAGTTCCTGACCGAGGACAACGGGATCCCCATCATCGGGGGCCTGGGCACACCGGAGGAGTACGCCCACGCGCTCTCCTATCCCGTGTCGACGCCCTTCACGCGCTACGGAGCGGCGATCGGCGCGCGAGCCGGCGAGCTGGGCGTCCACCACCCTGCCGTCATCACCCTGAGCGACGTCCCCTGGGTCGCACCGGTCCGCCAGAAGCTGATCGATGCGCTGACCGCGGCGGGAGCGCCGCCCACCCACGTCGAAGACGCCAAGGCGACCGACGGCGACTACACCGCCCACGTCTACAACCTGATGCACGCGAGCGACTACGGCGGAACGACCAAGAAGTGCAACGGGATCGAGACCTGCCCCGACGCCCTGGTCGCTGCCCTCGACCCCTTCAGCTACACGCGCCTGTTCCAGGCCATGGACCGCGCCGCCTGGCACACCAAGGTGATCGGCGGCGGCCTCGACAAGGGCAACGTGCAGAGCGCCTACGGCGACCAGCTCAACGGCGCCCAGTCGCTGGTCCCCTTCCTGAGCCCCTACGACAACCCCGGCAACCCGACCGTCGCCGACTACCTGTCGACGGTCCGCCGTTATTACCCGAACCAGTACGCGGCACTCGACATCTACACCCAGCACTCGTGGACCTCGGCGATGGTCTTCGTGGCGGCGCTGAAACGAGCGGGGCCCAATGTGACAAGGGAAAGCCTCGTCCAGTCGCTCAACTCGATCCAGGGCTTCCAGACCGGGTGGTCGGTGCCGATCAGCTACGGAGGCGGGTTGCATGACCCGAACCACTGCTTCCGCTGGATGACGCACAACGGAAGCTGGCGGACCGTCTCCGATTGGAAGTGCTTCAACTGAAATGCTGACCTCCCAGCTCGAGGCCTACACGGTCATCGGCCTGACGGTCGGCGGCGCGCTCTCGCTCGCAGCGCTGGGGATCGTGCTCGTCTACCGCGTCACGGGCGTGCTCAACTTCGCCAACGGGGCGATCGGGATGTTCTCGACCTTCGTCGCGTGGCAGATCATCTACCCGCTCCGCGGCCCGGTCTGGCTGGGAGTGCTGGCGGCGCTGCTCTTCAGCGTCCTGCTCGGGCTCGCGCTCGAGCTGTTCGTCTTCCGCTGGCTGGTCGGACGGCCGCAGCTCGTGAAGGCGGTGGTGACGATCGGCATCCTGCTCGTCCTCCAGTCGGGCGCGTCATTGATCTGGGGGAACACGCAATATCACCTGCCGATCAACCTCATCCCGGCCCAGAAGGCGGTCGTCATCGCCCACGTGCCGGTCGGCTACAGCCAAATGCTCGTGATGGGCGTGGCGATCGCGCTCTCGCTCGGGCTGGCCGCCTTCCTCCGCCTGAGCCGCTTCGGCGTCGCGATGCGGGCTGTCTCCGACGACCCGGTCGCGGCTGGGTTGTGGGGCGTCCCCGTCCGCTGGGTGGGCGCCGTCTCCTGGATGCTCGGCAGCCTGGTCGCCGCCATCGCCGGGATCCTGATCTCGCCCTTCATCAACTTCGATACCGTCAGCCTGACCCTGTTGGTGCTGGACGCGCTCGCCGCCGCCCTGGTCGGTGGCCTCGTGTCCCTACCCCTCACCGTCATCGGCGGCTTCGCGCTCGGCCTCCTCGAGACCTATCCCCGTATCTGGATCCAGTCCCAGGACTTCCCGAAGCTGGTCGCGCTGCTTGTGATCCTCGCGGTCCTCATCTTCAGGGCCAAGCGGGTCCTGCTGGAGAAGCAGGCGTGAGCGCCCGCCCGCTCGCCGTCCGGCTGGGGATGCTCGCCGCCTTCGCCGTCGCCGCGGTAATCCCGACCCACCTCGACCTTGAGCTGCAGTTCGATGCGGCGCTTGCCGTGATGTACGGGCTGGCGATCCTCTCCCTCGTCCTCCTCACCGGGTATGTCGGCCAGATCTCGCTCTGCCAGGCGACCTTCATGGGGATCTCCGCGTTCGGCACCGGGATGCTGGTCAACACCTTCCACGTCAACTACTTCGTGGCAGCCCCGGCCGGTGTGCTGATGTCGTTCCTGGTCGGGCTCGCGGTCGGGATCCCGGCGCTCCGCCTGAGGGGGATCCTGCTGGCGGTCGTCACACTCGGCGTGGCGCTCGTCTTCGACAGGTACTTCTTCAGCGATAACGCGTTCGCCTGGTTCACGGGGGGCAGCTTCGGCTGGCACGTCGACG
>WNFM01329976.1_pt1 | contig 25637 bp, 20 predicted proteins | sample 5400271 | NCBI WGS metagenome assembly WNFM01 (sample SAMN13153352, study PRJNA577476) | soil metagenome | isolation source: 60 cm saprolite on Douglas fir-dominated hillslope | place: USA:California | collected 2013-09-17 | reverse complement strand
TCTCGCCGCTCGAATCCGCCTCGCGCATCGTCGGCGAGAACCTCAAGCCCGGTGCGATCGTGATCTACGAATCGACCGTCTATCCCGGAGCGACGGAGGAGATCTGCGTGCCGATCCTCGAGGTGCGCTCGGGGCTGCGCTGGAAGCAGGATTTCCACGTCGGCTATTCGCCCGAGCGCATCAATCCGGGCGACCGCGCCCACAGCTTCGCGCACATCACCAAGGTGGTCTCGGGCGACGACGCCGCGACGCTCGACAAGGTGGCCGATCTCTACGCTTCCGTGGTCGAGGCGGGCGTACATCGCGCCTCGTCGATCCGCGTGGCCGAAGCGGCCAAGGTGCCTTCGTGAACGAGCTCGCCATCATCTTCGACCGCCTCGGGATCGACACCGGCGAGGTGCTCAAGGCCGCGCGCACCAAGTGGAACTTCCTCGACTTCAAGCCGGGCCTGGTCGGGGGGCACTGCATCGGCGTCGATCCGTACTACCTCACGCACAAGGCGGAGCTGGCCGGCTACCACCCCGAGGTGATCCTCGCCGGCCGGCGCATCAACGACGGCATGGGCGCCTACGTCGCGCGCAAGACCGTGCAGCAAATGATCCATGCCGGACGCAGCGTCCTGGGCGCGCGCGTCAACGTTCTCGGGCTCTCCTTCAAGGAGAATTGCCGCGACATCCGCAACTCCCGCGTGATCGACGTGATCCGCGAGCTCCACGAATTCGGAGTCGAGACGTTCGTCCACGATCCCGAGGCCGATCCGGACGAGACCCTGCACGAATACGGCATCAAGCTCTGCTCATGGGAGGCGCTTCCCGCGGCCGACGCGCTCATCCTCGCGGTCGCGCACCGCTCGTTCGTCGAGCGATCCGTCCCGGACTACCTCGAGAAGATCGCCCGCCAGGGCTGCCTCGTGCAGGTGAAGCCCGTGCTCGATTCCGCCGCGTTCCAGCGTGAAGGGGTGCGCGTGTGGCGTCTGTAGCAACGCCCGCGCCGAAGCTCCGCGTGGGGGTGTTCGCCGACACGCCGCGCCAGCCGCGCTGGCTGGTCGAGGCGCTCGCCAAGGTGAGCGCCTCCGACTACGCCGAGATCGTCGCCATCCGCGTCGGGGAAAACCGGGGACAGGCCAACGTTTCCAAACAGACAGCAAACCGTGGTTTGTCCCCGGCTCTTTGGAACGCCTACTCGCGCCTCGACCGGATGTTGTTCGCGCCGGGCCCGGATCGCTGCGAGTTGCAGGAGATCGGCCCCCTTGCGGGATCCACGCGCCGCAACGAAGCCGCGGAGGATCTCGACCTCGACGTCGCCTTCACCATAGGCGACGTCGACGACGCCGCGATCGCGCGCCACGCGCGCTGCGGCGCGTGGCGCTACGCGTTCGGCGATGCGACGTCGGAAGCGCTCGCGGGCATCCCCGAGGCGATCGCGGCGCAGCCGGTGACGGCCACCGCGATTCGCATCCGCGCGCGCGACGGCCGCGACCGCCTTGCGTGCGAATCGTGGACGCGCACGCGGGCGTTCTCGCCGGCGCAGAGTCGTGACAACCTCTTCGCCAAGGCCTCCGACCTTCTTGCCCGAGCGCTGCGCGAGCTGCGTTTCGCCGGCCCACGATGGCTCGACGAGGGCACGGTGCCGGCGCCCGAGCCTCGCGGCGATGGCTTTCCCGGGCTTCTCGGGCTTGCGCGCGTCGGCGGAAGAGTCGCGGCGCGCGCCGCCGAGCGCCTGCTCACCGTCGGGCAATGGTCGCTCGCGTTCCGCTTCGCCGCCACTGAATCGTGGGATGGCGGGCTCGAAGGCTTCCACCGCCTCACGCCGCCGCCGGATCGCTTCTGGGCCGATCCCTTTCCGATCCAGGCGCTCGGGCGCAACTTCATCTTCTTCGAGGAGCTGCCGTTTCGCGCCGGCAAGGCGCACATCAGCATGGTCGAGGTGGACCGCGAGGGGCGGGCTTCGGCGCCGGTGCGCGTCATCGAGCGCGACTACCACCTCTCGTATCCGTTCCTGGTCGAGGACGGCGGCGCGCTCTACATGATTCCCGAAAGCGCCGGCAATCGCACCGTCGAGGCCTACCGCTGCGTCGAGTTTCCGCACCGCTGGCGATTCGAGCGCGTGCTGCTCGACGACGTCTTCCTCGCCGACGCGACGCCGGTGCGCGTGCGCGATCGCTGGTGGATGTTCGCCAACGGAGCACCGGAAGGCGCCGACATCAACGACGAGCTCAACCTCTACAGCTCGAGGGCGCTCCTGGGGGAGTGGACACCGCACGAGCGCAATCCGGTGAAGTCCGACGTGCGCAGCAGCCGTCCCGCGGGGGCTCTCTTTCGGCACGCCGGTGAGTTGCATCGCCCGGCGCAGATCTGCGCGCCGATCTATGGCGGCGGCATCGTGGTGAACCGCGTCACGCGCCTCGATGCCGGCGGGTTCGCGGAGGAAGAGGTGCGCCGGATCCTGCCGGCCGGCGGCGCCGCGCTCGGCCTGCACACCATCAACCGCGCGGGCGACCTGAGCGCGACCGACGCCTTCGTGCGGCGCCGGCGCTTCTAGGGATCGCGCGATGTCGTCCGAACTCTCCATGGCGCTCGAGGACCTGCTGCATCCGTATCTCGGCCGCTACCTCGGCTCGCCCGATTGGCTGAAGGCTTCCGCCGGCCGCGCCTATGCGCTCCTGCCGCGGCGCGTGCGCCTCGGAGCCGCCTACGAGCGTTTCCAGCGCGAAGTGGCGGCGGATGCGGCGAAGGCGAATGCGGCGCTCGCCCTCGGCAAGCTCGAGCGCACGCTCGCCTGGGCGCTGGACACGGTTCCCGCATACGAAACCTTTCGCGGGGTCCTCGAGACCGCGCACGATCCGCGCGAAGCGCTGCTGGCACTCCCGGTCACCGACAAGCTCGACATCAAGCGCCACCCGCAGCGCTTCCTGTCGCAGGCGATGCCCCGGGGCGCGCGCCTCGAGATGTTCACCGGCGGCTCGACGCGCAACCCGATGAAGTTCTACCTGCAGAAGCACGTGTCGCGCTCGAAGGAGTACGCGTTCCTGCACGACTTCCGCGCGCGCCTCGGCATGGGTGCGGAGGATCGAGTGCTCGCGTTGCGCGGGCGCACGGTGCCGAGCGCGGCGCAGCCCGGCGGCAGCATCTGGATGTACGAGCCGATCCGCCGCCAGCTGATTCTTTCCTCCGATCACCTCGAGAAACGCTACATGCCGGCGTATGCGCGCGCGCTCGCGCTGCATCGCCCGACCTACATCGAGGCGTTCCCCTCGGCGCTCTATCCGCTCGCGCGCTGGCTCGCCGCCAATCCGCTGCCGGAATTCACCCGCGGCGTGAAGGGGGTAATGCTCTTCTCCGAGAACGCTTACGGCTTCCAGCTGGAGAAGTTCCGCGAAGTCTTCGGCTGCCCGATCCTTGCCCACTACGGGCACTCCGAGCGCGTGCTCATGGCGGCCTCCATGCCCGACGACGAGCGCTACTACTTCTGGCCCCAGTACGGTTGGCTCGAGCTGCTCGACGCCGAGAACCGCCCGGTCACGCAGCCCGGCAAGCTCGGCTTCGTCGTCGGCACCAGCTTCGACAACGAGGTGATGCCGTTCCTGCGCTACCGCACCGGCGACCTGGCGGTGCTGGGCGAGGGCGGCCACCCGATGCTGCCAGGCTTTCCCGCCTGCGAGCGCATCGTGGGTCGGCTGCAGGAGTTCGTCGTCTGCCGTGATCAGCGCCTGGTGTCGATCACCACGCTCGGCGTGGCGCACTTTCCCGAGCTCGCGGCGGTAGAGGCGATCCAGTACGAGCAGAGCCGGCCGGGCGAGCTCGTGCTCAAGGTGGTCGCCGACGCGCCGCTCGGCGCTCGCGAGGCGAATCGAATCGCCGCAGCGGTCGCGGCGAAGACCCAGGGCGGCTGCGACGTGCAAATAGCGCAGGTCGAGCGCATAGCGCGCACGCCGCGCGGCAAGGCGCGAATGCTGGTGCAGAACCTCGATATCCGCCGCTACTTCGGCGCGGCAACGGAGGCGTGACGTGATGAGTGACAACCGCGGGGGCCGCATGGTCGTGATGCTCGGAACGGCGTTCGAGACCCGCGGCGGCATTGCGGCGGTGCTCGCGTCGTGGAGGGCCGCCGGACTCTTCCGTCGCTGGCCGGTCGAATACGTGGAGACGCATTGCCAGGGCTCGCGCATGGACAAGCTCGCCTGCGCCGCCGGGGCACTCGTCGCGTTCGCCTCGCTCGCGCTACGCGCTCGAGCCGTGCTTCACGTGCACTGCGCCTCGCGCGCGAGCTTCTGGCGCAAGAGCGTCTTCATGATCCTCGCGCGATTCCTGCGCTGGCCGATCGTGCTGCACCTGCATGGCGGGCGGTTCGAGCGCTTCTATGCGCAGGAATGCGGCGCGCTGCGCAAGGCGATCGTGCGCGATTTCCTCGCCCACGCCGACTGCGTGGCCGTGGTCTCCGAGCGCTGGGCGGCGTGGGTGCGCTCGGTGGTGCCCGAGGCCCGCGTGGCGCGCATCGCCAACCCGGTCGCGCTTCCGTCAAGCGTGCCGCTGGTGCGCGGGGGCGCGCGGATCGCCTTCGTCGGGCGTTGCACCGAGGGCAAGGGCATCTTCGACCTGCTCGAGGCGACGGCCGCGCTGCGCCGCGATATCCCCGCGGTGCAGCTCGAATGCGCGGGCGATGGCGACCTCGCCGCCGTTCGCCGCCGTGCCCGCAAGCTGGGACTGGGCGCGAGCGTGCGCCTCGCCGGGTGGATCGATCCGCGGCAACGCGACGACCTGCTCGCGCAATGCTCGGTGTTCGTGCTGCCGTCGTACGCGGAATGCGTCCCCGTGAGCCTGCTCGAGGCGATGGCGGCCGGATGCCCGGTGGTCGCGACCACGGTCGGAGGCATCCCGGATGTGATCCGCGACGGCGAGAATGGCCTCCTCGTGGCGCCCGGCGATCCAGAAGCCCTCGCCGCGGCGCTGCGCCGGTTGCTCGTCGACCGCGAGCTTGCGTGCCGGCTCGCCGCCGCGGCGCGCGAGACCGTCCGGCAGGGACACAGCGTGCAGCGTTCGCTCGAAGACCTCGGCCGCATCTACGCGGACCTTGGCGTGCGCTCCGGCCCGGCGCGTTCACGCGACTCGGCGCCGCGGCTGCAGGAGACCTCATGAACCCCGCGGTCGTCCTCCTGCTCGGGCCGCATCGCGACGCGATCAGCGGCGTGAGCACGCACGTGAACCTGCTTCTCGACTCGACTCTCACCGAGGATTTCGAGGTGGTGCACTTCCAGGTCGGCAGCGAAGGCCGCCACGAGAGCGCGATCGGCCGGTGGCTCCGCGTGCTCTTCAGCCCGCTCGCGCTCGCGGCGACGATCGTCTTTCGCCACGTATCCCTGGTGCACGTGAACACCTCGCTCAATCCGCGCGCGTATTGGCGCGATCTCGCCTACCTTTTCGTGGCCAAGGCGCTCGGCGCGCGCGTGCTCTACCAGGTGCACGGCGGCGAGCTGCCAGCACGGTTCTTCGCCGGCCGGCCGATCCTCACCGCGTTCCTGCGCTGGACGCTCGAGCGGCCCGACCTCGTGGTGGTGCTGGCGCAGTGCGAGCTCGCGGCCTATCGGGCATTCGTCCCCCGGCAAACGATCGTCGTGGTGCCCAACGGCATCGACTGCCGCCCGTTCGCGGCCGTGCCCATGGTGCAATCGCATCGCGATTATCCGCTGCAGCTCGTGTACATCGGCCGCGTGCACCGCGAGAAGGGGCTCTACGAGGCGCTGCAGGGCGTGCGCCTCGCGCGCGAGCTCGGCGTCGATGCGCGGGTCGTGATCGCCGGGCGTGGGCCGGAGGAAGTGCGGCTGCGCCGCTATGCGCAGGCGCTCGGGATACTCGCGCGCGTGTGCTTCGTGGGATCGGTCCACGGCGAGGACAAGGTGAAGCTCCTGGCCGGTGCCGACCTCATGCTGCTGCCGAGCTACGCCGAGGGCCTGCCCTACGCGCTACTCGAGTCGATGGCCGCGGGCGTCCCGGTGATCGCTACGCCCGTGGGCGCCATTCCCGACGTGATGTCCGACGGCATCCACGGATTCCTCGTCCCCGTGCGCAGCGGCCGCGCGATCGCCGAGGCGCTCGCCGCGCTCGCGTGCGACCGCGAGCGGATTTCGTGGATGAGCCGCGCCTGCCGGCGGCGAATCGGCGCGGCCTTCTCGGTGGAGCGGGTCGCCCGCGACTTCTCGCTGCACTACGCGCGCCTTTGCGGCGTGTCCTTCGAGACGGGCGTCGCGGGCAGCCACCCGTACGCGCCGCGCGAGCCGGCGGCGCGCGCGCCGCGAACCACGGCGCGGTTCGCCGGAAGGAGGGGCTGAGCATGTGCGGCATCGCCGGGGCCATCGCCGCCGCCGAGGGCGCGGGAACGCGCGCCACGGTCGAGCGGATGCTCGAGCGGCTCGCGCACCGCGGCCCCGACGGCCACGGATTCTGGGAAGGGGCGACGCGTTCCGGCGAGCGCGTGGTCCTCGGCCACCGGCGTCTCGCCATCATCGATCCCGAGGGCGCCAGCCAGCCGATGCGCGCCGACGACGCCGGCCTGGTCCTGACGTTCAACGGCGAGATCTACAACTTTCGCGAGCTGCGAAGCGAGCTCGAGGCGCTCGGCTGCCGCTTCACGCTCGATTCCGACACCGAGGTGCTGCTGCGCGCGTACGAGCATTGGGGCGAGCGCTGCGTCGAGCGCCTGCGCGGGATGTTCGCGCTTGCGATCTGGGACGCGCGCCGCCAACACCTCTTCATGGCGCGCGACCGCTTCGGCGAAAAGCCGCTCTTCATCCGCCAGTGCGGGCGCGAGCTGCATTTCGCCTCCGAGATCAAGGCGCTTCTCGAGCGACCCGGGGCGCGTCCGCAGGTGAACCTTTCGGCGGTGTGGGACTTCCTCGCCTATCGCTACGTGCCGGGGCCGAAGACGCTCTTCAGCGGCATTCGCAAGCTCGCGCCGGGCAGCTGCGCGCGTTGGGAGGGCGGACGCCTTACCGAATGGCGCTACTGGTCGGCCCCCGATCGCGAGGCTTCAGGTGCCGCCAAGCCGTCGAACAACGTCGAGGACACGTTCATGGAACGCCTCGACGAAGCAGTCAAGTTGCAGATGGTGAGCGACGTGCCTTTCGGGGCGTTCCTCTCGGGCGGCCTCGACTCCTCGACGATCGTCGCGCTCATGTCGCGCCACAACGGCCAGGTGCGCACTTTCTCCGTCGGCTTCGACGAGGGCAAGTACAGCGAGCTCGCCTATGCGGGAACCGTGGCGCGACACTTCGGGACGCATCATCACGAGCTCACCGTCGGTTTCGACGATATCGTCGACAACCTGCCGGCGCTGGTCGCCTACCGCGACGCGCCGGTCTCGGAGCCCTCCGACATCCCGATCTACCTCCTCGCGCGCGAAGCCGCGAAGTCGGTGAAGATGGTGCTCACGGGGGAGGGGAGCGACGAGATTCTCGGCGGCTACCCGAAGCACGTCGCCGAGCGCTTCGCGCCGAGCTGGCAGCTGCTGCCGGGCTACGTGCGCCACGGCCTCATCGCGCCGCTCGCGCGTTCGCTGCCCTACGACTTTCGCCGCGCCAAGACGGCGATCGCGAACCTGAACATCGACGACTGGCGCGAGCGCTACGTGCGCTGGTTCGGGGCGCTCGACCGGGCGGAGCGCGACCAGCTTTCGGTGTTGCGCATGAACGGCCACACGTACGGCGATGCGCCGCCCTTCGATTCGGATCCGGCGGCGAGCACGTTGCGCCGCATCCTCTACTTCGACCAGACCAGCTGGCTGCCCGACAACCTCCTCGAGCGCGGCGACCGCATGACGATGGCGGCGTCGATCGAGTCGCGCGTGCCCTTCCTCGACCACGAGCTCGCGGGATACGTCTCCTCGCTTCCCGACCACTGTCGCGTGAACGGGCTGCAGACCAAGTGGATCCTGCGGCGCGCGGGACGCAGCCTCATTCCCGCTGCGATCCTCGACCGGCCGAAGGTCGGATTCCGCGTGCCGGTGAACGAGTGGTTCCGGGGCCCTCTCAAGGGCTACCTCGACGAGCACCTGCGCGCGAGCGACTCGAAGACGCGCGCCTACTACGACCCGCAGGTGCTCGACCGCACGCTCGACGAACACATCGAAGGACGGCAGAACCACGAAAAGCTCCTATGGGCGCTCCTCAACCTCGAAATCTGGCACCGCCAGTACGCCTGAGCCCGGGCCTCGCCTGGAAGCTCAATCGCCTGCGCTGCATGACGCCGGCGGAGATCGGCCATCGCGTGGTGAAGGCCGCGGCCATCCAGGCCGAACGCTGGGGCTTCGTGCGCTGCATCGTTCCGGCGCCGGACCTCTCGCGCGAGGCGCCCGCGTGGATCCACGTCGACGCCGGCGTCGACCCTGCACCCTATGTCGCGGCGGCGGAGCGCATCGCTGCAGGGCACCTCGACGTCTTCGCGCTCGAAGACGAGCCGGTCGGAGTGCCGCCGCGCTGGAATCGCGACCCCAAGAGCGGCATCGAAGTGCCGCTCGCCTTCGGCAAGCAGCTCGACTATCGCGACCCGGCGCGCGTAGGCGACATCAAGTATTTGTGGGAGCCCAACCGCCACCTGCAGCTGGTGACGCTGGCGCAGGCCTTCGCGCTCACCGGCGAGGCGAGGCACGGGGATGCGCTTCGCGAGCAGCTCGAGAGCTGGTTCATCGCCTGCCCCTTCCGCATGGGCCCCAACTGGTCGAGCGCGCTCGAGGCGGGCCTGCGGCTCGCCAACTGGGCGCTCGCCTGGCAGCTCGTGGGCGGCGCGTCGTCGTCGCTCTTCGAAGGCGAGGATGGCCGCGCCTTCCGCCAGCGCTGGCTGGTCTCGGTCTACCAGCACGCCGAGTTCGTCTCGGGGCATTTCTCGCTGCATTCATCGGCCAATAACCATCTGGTCGGCGAGGCGTGCGGGCTCTTTTGCGCGGCGCTCGCGTGGCCGTACTGGGAGCGCTCGCGGGTGTGGCTTGGGCAATCGCAGGAGATCCTCGAGCGCGAAGCGCTGCTGCAGAACGCTCCCGACGGCGTGAACCGCGAACAGTCCGTCTCCTACCAGCAATTCACCGTGGACCTGCTGTTGATCCCGCTGCTCGCCGCGCGCGCGAACGGCTTCGACCTGAGCCACGCCTACGCCGCGCGCATCGAAGCCATGCTGGTCTTCATCGCCTCGATCATCGACGCGGGCGGGCACGTGCCGATGTTCGGCGACGCCGACGACGGCTACGCGGTGCGGCTCGATCCGCGCGCGAGCTTCTGCCGTTATCACTCGCTGCTCGCCACCGGGGCCGTGCTCTTCGGCCGCGGCGACCTCAAGGCGAAGGCCCGCCGCCTCGACGACAAGACGCGCTGGCTCCTGGGGCGCGGAGCGCACCGCGCGTTCGGCGTGCTGTCGACGAGCCAGGCGCGGTTGCCGATTCGCCGCGAGTTTCCCGAGGGCGGCTACTACATCCTCGGGTGCGATTTCGAGACCTCCCGTGAGATTCGCCTCATCGCCGACGCCGGCCCGCTCGGCTATCGCGAGATTGCCGCCCACGGCCACGCCGATGCGCTCTCGTTCACGCTGTCGGTCGGCGGCGACGAATTCCTGGTCGATCCCGGCACCTTCGCGTACCACACGCAGCCCGCGTGGCGCGCCTACTTCCGCGGCACGGCGGCGCACAACGCGCTGCGCGTCGATGGCGCCGACCAGTCGCAGCCGGGCGGCAACTTCATGTGGCTGCGCAAGGCGAACGCGGGGTGCTCTCTGTGGAGGACCGCGCCCGATACGGACTTCTTCGAAGGCTGGCAAGACGGCTACCTGGCGCTTGCGGACCCGGTGCTGCACCGCCGGCGCATCCTGCTCGACAAGCACGACCGGCGCATCCTGGTCGAGGACGAGCTGCAGATGGAAGGCGAGCACGATGTCGAGCTCTTCCTCCACTGCCACGAAGATTGCGTGGTGGAGTCGCTGGGCGACGGCGTACGCGTGCGCAATGACGTTCGCTCGATCCGCATTCATTGGCCTCGCCTGCGCGGTGCCCGGAGCGAGATCCTGCGCGGCAGCCTCGATCCGATCGGCGGCTGGATCTCCCGGGCCTACGACCGGCGCCAGCCGACGACGACGCTGGTGTGGCGGGCGCGCATCGCCGGCTCGTGCGTCCTCGACACCGCCATCGACTGCCCGTGATCCGATCGGACCAGGCGCAGGTGCCAGCGTGGGTAGCGTGCGGGCGCGATGCTGTCGACGATTGCACTCTGGAGCTACGGCAATGAAGATCAGCGTCCTGGGCCTGGGCTACGTCGGCGCCGTCTCCGCCGGGTGCCTGGCGAAGGAGGGCCACGAAGTGGTCGGCGTCGATCCGCAGCAGTCGAAGGTCGACCTCATCAACGCCGGCCGGACGCCGATCATCGAGAAGGACATCGGCGAGATCATCGCCGAGCAGCGCGGCGCCAACCGGATCTTCGCGACCAGCGACGTGAGCGCGGCGGTGCGGGCCACGGACCTCTCACTCATCTGCGTCGGCACGCCGAGCCTCGGCAACGGCCACATCGACCTGAAGTACGTGCGCCGCGTGTGCGAGGAGATCGGCGTGGGGCTGCGCGAGCATCGCGGCCACACGGTGGTGGTGCGCAGCACGCTCCTGCCCGGGAGCATGCGCACCGTGGTGATCCCGACGCTCGAGCAGGCTTCGGGCCTCAAGGCCGGCCGCGACTTCGGCGTCGCGATCAACCCGGAATTCCTGCGCGAGGGGACGGCCGTGCACGACTACTTCCACCCGCCCAAGACGGTGATCGGCGAGATCGACCGCGGCAGCGGCGACGTGGTGGAGAAGCTCTACGGCCACATGCCGTGCCCGCTCATCCGCACCGACTACGAGACGGCGGAGATGGTGAAGTACGCCGACAACGCGTGGCATGCCCTCAAGGTCGCCTTCGCCAACGAGATCGGCAGCATCTGCAAGGGCCTGGGGCTCGACAGCCACAAGCTCATGGACATCTTCTGCCAGGACACCAAGCTCAATCTTTCCCCGTACTACCTGAAACCGGGCTTCGCCTTCGGCGGGTCGTGCCTGCCCAAGGACGTGCGCGCGCTCGCCTACAAGGCGAAGCTCATGGACGTGAAGGTTCCGGTGATCGACGCCATCCTGCCCTCCAACGACGAGCAGATCGAGCGCGGCATCCGCGCGGTGATCGACAAGGGCAAGCGCAAGGTCGGCATCCTCGGCTTCAGCTTCAAGGCGGGCACCGACGACCTGCGCGAAAGCCCGATGGTCGAGCTGGTCGAGCGGCTGATCGGCAAGGGCTACGACCTGCGCGTCTACGACGGCAACGTGCGCATCGCCTCGATCCACGGCGCCAACCGCGACTACATCCTCAACCACATCCCGCACATCTCGAAGCTGATGGTGGCGAGCATCGACGAGGTGCTCGAGCACGGCGAGACCATCGTGATCGGCAACAGCGCGGCGGAATTCCGCGGCGTGCGCGAGCAGCTCGGCGAAGGACGCTCGATCGTGGACCTGGTGCGAATCTGCGACACGAAGAGCGTCGAGGGCGTCTACGACGGGATCTGCTGGTGAAGCGAATCCTCTTTCTCGTCGAGAACCTCCCGAGCCCGTTCGACCGGCGGGTGTGGCAGGAGGCGACCACGCTTCGCGACGCGGGCTACGGCGTGAGCATCATCTGCCCGACGGGGCGAGGGTACGAACAGCATTACGAGGAGATCGACGACATCGCGATCCACCGCTACGACCTGCCGGTGGAGGCGAGCGGGGCGCTGGGCTACGCGCTCGAATACGGCATCGCGCTCGTGAAGACGTTCATCCTCTGCTGGCGGGTGCTCCTCACGCGCGGCTTCGACGCGATCCACGCGTGCAACCCACCAGACCTCTTCTTCCTCATCGGCGGATTCTTCAGGCTGCTCGGCAAGAAGTTCGTCTTCGACCACCACGATATCAATCCCGAGCTCTACGAGGCAAAGTTCGGGCGCCGCGACGCCTTCTGGCGCCTGATGCTGCTGCTCGAGCGGCTCACCTTCGCGACGGCGAACGTGTCGATCGCGACCAACGAGTCGTACCGCCGCATCGCGATCGGGCGCGGCGGCATGGACCCGGACCGCGTCTTCGTGGTGCGCAGCGGCCCGAGCCTCGAGCGCCTGCGCATCCTGCCGCCGCGTCCGGAATTGAAGCGCGGCCGGCGCTACCTCGTGGGCTACGTCGGCGTGATGGGGCGCCAGGAGGGCATCGACCTGCTGTTGCGCGCGGCGAGCGCGGTGATCGACGGCCATCGCCGCCACGACATCCACTTCGGCCTCGTCGGCGGCGGCACTTCGCTCGAGGAGATGAAGGCGCTTGCGCGCGAGCTGCGCATCGAGGACTACGTGACCTTTACCGGGCGCGTTCCCGATGCGGAGCTGCTGGCCATGCTCAACACCGCGGACGTGTGCGTGAACCCCGACGTCGCAAACGACATGAACGACAAGTCGACCATGAACAAGATCATGGAGTACATGGCGCTCGGCAAGCCGATCGTGCAGTTCGACCTCGCCGAGGGACGCTTTTCGGCACGCGATGCGTCGCTCTATGCGTATCGCAACGATCCCGATGACCTCGCTGCCAAGATCATCGAGCTTTGCGACGACCCGGAGCGCCGCGCTGCGATGGGCGCATTCGGGCGCGCGCGCGTCGAGAATGAGTTCGAATGGCGCCACGAGTCGCCCAAGCTCCTCGCCGCCTACCGCTCGCTCTGGAACGCGGTCGGGCGGCGCATTCCCAGCCCCGGCACGGCGGACTGACGGCCATGGCCGGACGCGGATACGAGGAACGCCAGGAGCTCACCCTCGCCGAGGCGGCGCGCTCGCTGCTCGACGAGTGCCGCATGATCCTGCCGGGCATCCAGGCGTTGTTCGGATTCCAGTTGATCGCCGTATTCAGCTCCCGCTTCGCCGAGGACCTGAGCGGCTCGCAGCAGGCGCTGCACCTTCTCGCGATCGCACTGGTGGTGGTCGCCACGGCGCTCATCATGACGCCCGCCGCCTATCATCGGGCCGCGGGCGTGCGCGAGGTGACGAGCAGGTTCCTCGAGGTGTCGGCCTTCCTGCTCCTAGCGAGCATGGCGCCGCTCGCCGCGGCGCTGACGATCGATTTCTACCTCATCGCTTCGTTGACCCTGGGCGATGCCAGCCGCGCCGGAGTGCTCGCCGCGCTGCTGGCCGCGCTCATCATCTTCCTGTGGGCGATTTTTCCGCACCTGAGGAACATGCAGCGCACGTTCCGCCGGCCCGATCCGTCCATGTAGGACAAGTCCTGCACGAATTGGTAGTCCGTAGGAACTAGCGGTGAACGGCTACGGTGCAAAACTGGATTCGCAAACTATATTTCGATGGACTCCATCTACACCGACGGCACTTACCTCAAGAACAACCCGCAATGGCACGCCGACGATTCGGCGTGGAAAGCGGCGCACGTCGCGACCATCCTCGAGCGCCATGCGCTCGCGCCCGCGTCCGTGGCGGAGGTCGGCTGCGGAGCCGGCGAAGTTCTGCGCGAGCTCTCGCTGCGGCTGGGTCCGTCATCTCACTTTGTCGGCTATGAGATCTCGCCCGACGCCTATCGCCTGTGCGCGCACAAGTCGAATGGGCATATCGCCTTCCGATTCGCCGATCTCCTAGAGGAGAAGGCGCAGTACGACGTGGTGATGGCGATCGACGTCTTCGAGCACGTCGAGGACCCATTCACGTTCCTGCGCAAGCTCCGCGCGCGCGGGCGCCACAAGGTCTTTCACATTCCGCTCGAGCTCTCCGCGCTCACCGTGGCGCGCGCCGGCCCGCTGCTCGACGCGCGGCGCAGGGTCGGCCACCTGCATCACTATTCGCGGGAGACCGCGTTGGCGACGCTCGAGGACTGCGGTTACAAGGTCGTCGACCACTTCTACACGTCGGGACGGACCGAGCTCGACAAGCCGGGCTGGAAGACGCAGGCGCTGAAGTGGCCGCGCAAGGCGCTCTTCAGCGTCGCCCCCGATGCCGCAGCGCGCCTGCTCGGCGGCTACTCGCTGCTGGTGCTAGCCGAATAGCCGGACATGACCCCGACCGCGCCCAAAGCAAGCGTCCTCATCGTCGATGACGACCAGGGGAGCCTGCTCGCGATGCGCGAGGTGCTGGTGCCGCTCGGGGCGAAGCTCGTCACGGCCTCCTCCGGTGAGGAGGCGCTCAAGCGCGTGCTCGAGGAGGACTTCGCCGCGATCCTGCTCGACGTGCGCATGCCCGGGATCGACGGCTTCACGACGGCGAGCATGATCCGCGAGCGCAAGCGCTCGCGTTATACGCCGATCATCTTCCTCACCGCTGCTTCCGAGGACCTCGCATCGATGTTCCGCGGCTATCGCTCTGGGGCGGTCGACTTCCTGATGAAGCCGGTGATCCCCGAGGTGCTGCGCTCCAAGCTCTCGATCTTTGTCGGGCTGCACGACATGAACGCGATGCTCAATGCCGAGCTTGGCGAGCGCGCGCTCACCGAGCAGCGCCTGCGGACCTCGGAGGAGAACCTGCGGGCGCTCGCCACGCACCTGCAGTCGGTGCGCGAGGAGGAGCGCATCCACATCGCGCGCGAGATCCACGACGAGCTGGGCCAGGCGCTCACCGGACTCAAGTTCGACATCAAGTCTTTCATGACGACCTGTGGGGATACCTCGACCCTCGAGCGCACCGAGAAATCGCGCGGGCTCGCGACCGCGATCGATCGCATCATCAATTCGGTGCGCCGCATCGCCTCGGGGCTCAGGCCCGAGGTTCTCGACGAGATCGGCCTCGCGGCAGCCGTCGAGTGGCAGGCGCGCGAGTTCCAGCGGCGCACCGGCGTGCGCTGCTCGCTGAACATCGCCGGAAAGTTCCACGACCCGGACAGGGATCGCTCGACCGCGCTCTTCCGCATCTTCCAGGAGCTGCTCACGAACGTCGCCCGCCATGCGCACGCGACGCGGATCAACGTGGCGCTGTCGCAGTCGCGCGATGCGATTTCACTCGTCGTCGAGGACAACGGGCGCGGCGTGCGCGACGCCGAGCTAGAAAGTCCGCGCTCGCTCGGCATGCTGGGACTGCGCGAGCGCGTGTTCGCCTTTGGCGGCAGCATCGCCTTCAGGGGTGAGGAGGGCAAGGGCACCACGGTGTCCGTGTCGATTCCCGCGATGGTGTCACAACAGGTCTTCCACGCATGAGCTTCGTCACCTCTTCCGTCATGCACGGCCGCGAGGGGCAGCCCCTCAAGGTGCTCATCGCCGACGACCATCCGGTCGTTCGCCAGGGCCTCAAGATGATGCTCGACGCCGATCCGGAAGTCGACGTGGTCGGGGAGGCGCGCGACGGCGACGAGGCGTTCGACCTCGCGCACAAGGTCGACTGGGACGTTGCCGTGTTCGACTATTCGATGCCGGGGCGCGGCGGCATCGAGCTCCTCTCCGACGTGAAGCACGATTATCCCGATCGCCCCGTGTTGATCCTCAGCATCTATCCGGAAGATCCCCATGGGCTGCGCGCCCTCAAGGCGGGCGCGGCCGGATACATCAGCAAGGAGACCGCCGGCGAGGAACTCACCGCGGCGGTGAAGAAGGCCGCCTCGGGCGGCCGCTACGTGAGCTCGACGCTCGCCGAGAAGCTGGCCCTGCGCCTCACGCCGGAGCAGGAACGCCCGCCGCACGAGCGCCTCTCCGATCGCGAGTATCGCGTGATGTGGCTCCTCGCCTCGGGGCGCACGCTGCAGCAGATCGCCGAGGAGATGCGCCTGTCGCCCAGCACCGTGAGCACCTACCGCGGGCGGATCCTCAAGAAGCTCGCGCTCAATACCAACGTGGACCTCGTCCACTACGCGATGAAGCACCGCCTGATCGAATAGGCGGGGCGGGACTCGAGGTCCTGTATTCGTGGTAGGTTTCCCTCGTGCCGGACTCGGTACGGGGACCCATGAACCCATTGTCGCTTTTCGTGGCTGTCGCGCTCGGCGTGGTTCCCGCCCCGCGCGCCGACGTGGACATCGACGCCGACATCAAGGCGGCGCTCGTCGGCCTCGAATCCCCCTTCCTCAGTGCGCAGGTCTATTCGGCGATGGCGCTGCCGTACAAGTACGGTGTAACGCAGATGCCCTGCAAGGCGAAGGAGCTGCAGCCGCGGCGCGGCTGGCGCCCCGCGCGGGAGCCGAGCGGGAAGATCCAGTGGATTTCAGGCCCGGTCGCGAGCGCGCGCTGGGCGGGCATCTACGGCGTCTGCTTCATCACGTCGCCCCTGGGTCGCGGCAAGACCAGCTCCATCCAGCGCGCCGCCCTCGAATGCGAGTGCAACGGCTGGCTGCCGGCGAAATAGCGGTTCATCGGGGCGATTAGGCCTCGCCCTCGTTTTTTCGGCCCGGAAAGTACAAACTGCCCTCCATGAAGCTGGATTGGAGCGCCTATCGCCACCTAGCCCTCGCCGTCCTGGTGGGCGCCGGCTATTGGGCGCTCGCCTCGTACAGCCTGGCGCTCCCGGTGCGCTCGAGCGGCATCTCCTATATCTGGCCGGCGGACGGCCTCGCGCTGGGCGCCCTGCTCTGCACCCGCCCGCGGAACTGGCCCTGGTACCTTGCGGCCGTGTTCCTCGGCAACTTCCTGGCGAGCAACAAGCCGCTGCCGTTGAACCTCCTCTACTCCTCGTTCAACTTTCTCGAGCCGCTGCTCGTGGCCATGGTGGTGACCCGGGTGCTCGGAACACGGCCCCGCATCGACTCGCTCATTTCCGCCGGCCGCTTGATCCTGCTGACGGCGTCGGTGATGGCGCTCGCAATCCTGGTGACGACCGCGATCGATTGGAGCATCCATCGCGGCGACTTCTGGCGGATCTGGTCCATCTGGTACATCTCGAACACCCTCGGGATGCTCATCATCGCGCCCCTCATCCTGGCTTTCTCGAGCGAGCTTGCAGACGGATCGCGCCTGGGGCCCGCGGGCTGGCTGGAAGCCGCCGTCCTTACGACCGGACTCTTCGTGGGCACGCATCTCATCTTCTCCGTCGCGCCCGGCCAACCCGGCGTGTGGAGGAACCTGGCGGCCACGCCGATGCTGGTTCCGGCCCTGTTCCTGATGTGGGCGGCAATCCGGTTGGCAATCCCCGGGGCCACGCTGGGGGTAGCCATCGTTGGCCTGCAGTCGTTCTGGTACACGGCGAACGGCGTGGGCCCCTATGCGTCGCTCAATCCGGAGTTGCACGCGGCGCTCTTCCACCTCCAGGTCTCGCTCACCGTGATCGCTGTGCTCGCCATCGTGATCTCCGCCGTTGTGACCGAATGGCGGCACGCTCTTGCCGAAAGCACCTCTTCGCGCAAGCGCCTCGATCGCGCTCTGGATGGCGCGCGGCTCGCCCTCTTCGAGCTCGACCTGGCGAGCGGGCGCGTGTACTTGACTGACGCGTGGGCGGAGATGATCGGCGCCGAGCGCGGCGAAACCCATACGACGATTGCCGAGTTGGACGAGCTGTCGCATCCGGACGAGCGCGAGATGATGCGCAAGCTGACGGGCGACGCTGACTGGGGAAGGACCGACGGCTACGAGGTCGAGCGCCGCGTGCGCCGCCGAGACGGTGAATGGATCTGGGTCTTCAGCCGGGCGCGCGTGGTCGAGCGCGACGCCTCAGGCCGGGCGCTGCGGGCGGCTGGAACGGTCGTCGACATCACCGAGCGCAAGAAGACCGAGCAGCGCGTTCACCATCTCGCGACGCGCGACGCGTTGACGAACCTCACCAATCGCGCGCTCTTCGGCGACCGGGTGGAAAGCGCCATCGAGGAGGCCGCCCGCCGGTCCGGACGGGTGGCGCTGATTTCCGTCGGCCTCGACCGTTTCACCGCGATCAACGATTCGCTCGGTCACCACGTCGGCGACCAGGTGCTCAGGGTCATTGCCGACCGGCTCCTCGACGCGGGCGCCGGCATCACCGTGGCGCGGGCGGGAGGCGACGAATATCTTCTCCTCCTGCCGGAGATCCAGGCGCCGCACGAGGCCGCCGCGTTCGCCGAGAACACCCTTGTGACGATCTCGCGCCCGGTGCCGATCGAACAGCGCCGCCTGGTTGTCGCGGCGAGCATCGGCATCGCGATCTACCCCGACGACTGCGATTCCGCCGGTCTGCTGCTGCGCAACGCCGACACCGCGCTGCATCACGCGAAGGAGGCCGGCGGCGCCAACATCCAATTCTTCGCCGAGGCGATGAACGTCGCGGCGCGCACCCGCCTCGACCTCGAAGCGGCGATGCGCCTGGGCCTGGAGCGCGACGAGTTCTTCGTGCACTACCAGCCGCAGGTCGATCTCGCGACAGGCGCGCTCACCGGGTACGAAGCGCTGGCGCGTTGGCAGCACCCGTCGCGCGGGCTGATTCCTCCGACCGAGTTCATCCCGATCGCGGAATCCACCGGCCTCATCATCGCCCTGGGCAAGCGCGTGCTGGCGATTGCCTGCGCGGACGCCGTCCGTTGGCAGCGCGAGGGCGAAGCGCCGGTGCGGGTGGCGGTGAACGTCACCGCCCGCCAGTTCCGGCACAAGGGGTTCGTGGCATCGCTCAAGAACGCGCTTGACGCCGCGGGCCTCGACCCGTGCCTGCTCGAGCTCGAGATCATCGAGAACGCGATCATGGATCATGGCGCCGACACGCTCGCCGCGCTCGGGGCGATCAGCAAGATGGGCGTGCAGCTCGCCATCGACGATTTCGGCACGGGCTACTCGAGCCTGAGCTACCTGAGGCGCCTGCCGATCGACCTGGTGAAGATCGACCAGTCGTTCGTCGCCGACCTGCCGGACGATCCGGGCGCGAGCGCGATCGTAGGCTCGATCATCGCGCTCGCCCACAACCTCGGCCTCGAAGTCCTTGCCGAAGGCGTGGAGACGGAAGCGCAGTGCACCTACCTGCGCCAGCGCGGTTGCGACCGCGGCCAGGGATACCTGTTCGGAAGGCCGCAGGCGGTCGAGTTGTGGTCGGTCGACCCGGAGACGGATGGAAGTGGTGGGCGGTACTGGGATCGAACCAGTGGCCCCTCCCGTGTGAGGGGAGTGCTCTACCGCTGAGCTAACCGCCCTGAGGAAGCGGCATTTTACCGGGAAAAACGTAGAATGTCGGCTTTCACTTCCGAAGCTCGGTAGGCCAAATTCCATCCAACCGCAAGCGCCTCCTATTCGAGCTGTTCTTCGTCTCCGGGTTCTGCGGCCTGCTCTACCAGGTCGTGTGGGTGCGGCTGGCCTTCGCGTCCTTCGGGATCATCACGCCCGTCATCTCGGTGGTGATCTCGGTGTTCATGCTGGGGCTCGCCTCGGGCTCTTGGGCGGGCGGCCGCTACATCGGGCCGCTCACGCGCCGCACCGGGCTCAATGCCATCCAGTTCTACTCGATGACCGAGGCCGCGATCGGCGTCGGCGCGTTCCTCGTGCCGTGGCTTTTCCTCTTCGGCGCGTCGCTGCTCGCGCAGCTCGGCGAGGCCAACTCGGTCCCGTACCTGTTCTTCTCGGCCGTTGCGATCGCGCTATCGATCTTCGTGTGGTGCTTCGCGATGGGCGCCACGTTCCCGGTGGTCATGGCCTACATCCGCCAGCACCGCGACGCCGACGAGAAGAGCTTCAGCCATCTCTATCTCGCCAACGTCCTCGGCGCCTCGCTCGGCGTGCTGCTCACGGCAGGCGTCCTCGTGGAGCTCCTGGGATTCCGGCACACGCTCTGGATTGCGGGCACTCTCAACATCGTCATCGCCATCGCCGCGGCGTTACTCGGCGTGAAGACACGGGGCGAGCTCGAGGAGATCAAGGATCAGCCGGCCGCGGCCGCGGGCACCGGGCAGGCGGTCCCGTGGGTGTCGGCGATCCTGTTCACGACGGGACTCGCCTCCCTCGCGATGGAAGTGATCTGGACGCGGGCGTTCGCGCCGTTGCTCGGCAATGAGGTCTACGCGTTCGCGGCTTTGCTCGTGACGTACCTCATTGCGACCTGCGCGGGCTCGTGGAAATACCGTAGCGACCTCGCCCGCAGCCGCGTGGCCCCGACCGGCGCGCTGCTCGCGGTCGTCGCGATCGCGTCGATGCTGCCCATCGTGCTCAACGATCCGCGTTTCATCAGGTCGTGGCGGGTGGGCGTTGTCGTGGCGCTGGCGAGCATCGTCCCGCTGTGCGCGGCACTGGGATACCTCACGCCGCGGCTCATCGACGATTCCTCGCGCGGCAACCCAGGCATCGCGGGGCGCGCGTACGCGCTCAACGTGCTGGGCTGCATCCTCGGCCCGCTGCTCGCGTCCTACGTGCTGCTGCCGTGGCTCGGCGCCTCGCATTCCCTTGCGCTCCTCGCGGTTCCGCTCGTCGCCTTCGCGGTCGTGTTCCGCCAAGAGCTCTCGAAGATGTGGCGCTGGATCATGGGAGTCGGTGCCGCGGGGTTGCTCGCCTATTCGGTGCTCGCGAGCGTGAGCTTCGAGGACCCTTGCGCTTTGGGCATCGGCAAGTGCGAGGTCCGCCGCGACTACGCGGCCACGGTCGTCTCCTACGGTGAAGGCATGGACCGCCAGCTCATCGTGAACGGCGTCGGCATCACCCAGCTCACGACGATCACGAAGTTCATGGCGCACCTGCCCGTCGTCTTCCACGAGGGCCCGTCGCAGTCGGCGCTCGTGATCTGCTTCGGGATGGGAACGACGTACCGCTCGCTCGTCAGCTGGGACCTGCAGACCACGGCGATCGAGCTGGTGCCGAGCGTTCGTGAAGCATTCCCTTTTTATCACGCCGATGCCGCGGCGGTGATGGCGAATCCGAAAGGCCGCATCGTGATCGACGACGGCCGGCGCTTCCTCAATCGCACGCGCGAGAGCTACGACGTGATCGTGGTCGACCCGCCGCCGCCCATCGAGGCCGCGGGGTCGAGCCTGCTGTATTCGCGCGAGTTTCACGAGGCGGTCCGGGACCACCTCAAGCCCGGCGGAGTCTTCCAGACGTGGTTCCCGACCGGCGAGGAGCTGATCGCGCGTGCCATCGCCAAGTCGCTCACCGAGGTTTTCCCCTACGTGCGCGTCTACCGCTCCGTCGAAGGCTGGGGGCTGCACTTCATCGCGTCGATGCAGCCGCTGGGCGCGGTCGATCCGGCGCAGATGCTCGCGCTCATGCCGCAGAAGGCGCGAGCGGACCTGGGCGAGTGGAGCGAGAAGGGGCTGCGCACCGACGTCGAGAAGGTGCTCGCGAGCGAGGTGCCGATCGCGATGGTGCTGCCACCGCATCCGTCGATCCGCATCTCGGACGACTGGCCGTACAACGAATACTTCCTGCTGCGCCGCCTCGCGAATGGTCCGTAGCGTCGCCGGCGCCGTGGTTGCGGTAATCCTCGGCGCGTACCTGGCCGTGAGCGCGACCGAGGCATTCCCGTACCAGGCGGGAGCGGATTTCTACCAGTTCTGGGGAGTGCCGGTCGCGAAGCAGGTTTCGGCGGCCCACGACAGCCCCTACGTGGATGCGCCCGGCTATGCGCAAGCGTTGAACGCGATCTCCGACTCCTCGCCCAGCGAGAAGCTTCGCGCGGCCAATTCCTATCGACGGGTGCTCGAACCCATGGGAACGCCGTTCCTCTACGCGGTGTTCGCGCTCTTCCCTCAGGACTACGAGAGCGCGCAAGCGGTCTTCGTGACGTTCCTGTACCTGTCGGCGGGCCTCGGCGTCTTCGTCCTCGTGCGCATGCGCGGCCTCGGTCGATGGGCGGCGTTGTGCACCGCCTTCGCCGTCGAGCTCACGTTCGCGCCCTTCATGGTGGACGTGCGCGCCGCCAACGTGAATTCGCTGCAGCTCGCATTCATCGCCGTGCTGATAGGCGTCGCGGCCGCGCCGGCGCGGCGCGCCTGGATCGAGGCAACGCTCCTCGGCTTGCTCGCGCTTTTCGTGGTCTTCAAGCCGAACACGCTCTGGATCGCGCTGGCGCTGGCGACCTGCTTCGGAGTCTCGCGCGGGAAGAAGGCGTTCTTCCGCGGCGTGGGTGTGGCCGCGATCTTCGCGACGGCGGCGATCGTGACGGGCGTCATGTATTTCTCGAACGCGAACGTCTGGGGCGAGTGGCTGGCAGCCGCCCGCGAGATGAACGGCAGCGGGCTGCCGCTCACCCTCGAGCAGGGCAACCAATCGCTCGCGATGCTGCTTGCGCGCCATTCGGCGATCTACGGGGCGCTGGGTTATGGGCTCATCCTCGGCGCGCTGCTCGCGATCTCGGTGGTCGCGGCGATGACGTCGGTAGGGCGCCGCATCGACCTGCTCGCGCCCACCGCGAAGCGCGCGTTCTCGAGCCCGTGGTTCGCGGCGAGCCTCGGCGTGCTCTTCACGTTCGCGACCTCGCCGCTCGTCTGGACGCACTACTTCGTTCTCGCGCTGATCCCGATCGCGTGGCTCGCGGGCCGCGGCGGCGCGATGGGACTCGGCACGTGGGGCGCGATGCTGTGCTACCTCGCGCTCTCGAGGATCGGGATCGGCCTCCTCGTCGCGAGCGGCAGCGCATTTCTACTGTACGCCGTGACCCTGCTCTCATGGGTCGCGCTGATTCCGGGAACGCTGCAATTCGTCGTCGAGCAGCGCCGCAGTGTCGAGGCCGCGTCGTGATCCAGGAGCTGCGGAAGTTCATCGTCTATTCGGCCGTGGGTGCACTCGCCACCGGCGTGCATTACGCGGTGATGGTGGGGCTGGTGCGCTGGGCCAACTCGCCGGAGGTGCTTGCCACCTGCATCGGCTTCGTCTCGGGTGCGTTCGTGAAGTATCCCCTCAACTACGGCGTGGTCTTCGCGAGCCGGGAGCGGCACCAGGTCGCGATCGCGCGCTTCGTGGTGGGGCTCGCCGTGGGGTTCGCGCTGAATGCGGCGATCTTCGCGACACTGCTCAAGTTCCTCGACGCCTACTACATGGTCTCGCAGGTGATCACGACGGGCATCGTGCTGTTCGCCAATTACCTGCTGGCCCGCTACTGGATATTTTCGCCCGGCGCCGGCGAGAGGAATCCGCCTGAGTCGAAGTCGAGGAAGGACGGTCGCGCGAGCCCCCATCGCCAGGCGCGATAGGCGATCGAGGAGCCGAGCACCCCGACGCCGTAGCGCACCGAGCGCGAGAAGCCGATCGAGCTCGAGTCGTCGCGATAGCGCGTGGGGCAGGAGATCTCGCCGATGGGAATGCCGCGCGCGACGGCCTGCACCAGAATCTGGTTGTCGAATACGAAGTCGTCGGAATTTGCCAGCAGCGGGAGCGCGAGCAGCGTCTCGCGCGAGAATGCGCGGTATCCCGAGTGATACTCCGAGAGCTTCGCGCCGATCAGCAGATTCTGGGCCAAGGTGAGCGCGCGGTTCGCGACGTATTTCCAGAGCGGCATCCCGCCCGCGAGCGCGCCCGTGCTGCCACCGCCGAGGATTCGCGAGGCCAGCACCACGCCGTAGACGCCCGAGGCGATCATTCCCGCCATCGCGGTGAGGAGCTTCGGCTCGTACTGGTAGTCCGGGTGCAGCATCACGACGATGTCGGCGCCTTCGGCGAGCGCGGCGGAGTAACAGGTCTTCTGGTTGCCGCCGTAGCCGCGATTCTCGGGGTGGACGTGGATCTTGGTGAGGCGCAGCTTCCTCGCCACCGCCAACGTCTCGTCCTTGCTGCGGTCGTCGACGAGGATGACCTCGTCCACGAGCGAGCGGGGTATGTCGTTCAGAGTGAGCTCGAGCGTCTTCGCCGCGTTGTACGCGGGAAGGACGACCACGAGCTTCTTGCCGTCGATCATGAGCAGGATCTTCTCACGGGACAGACTCTTGTCGTGAAAACGTAGAATGTCGGCTTTCCTCCCCGGCTTCGCCATGGTCCGCACCCGCTTCGCCCCCAGTCCGACCGGCTATCTCCACCTGGGAGGCGCGCGCACGGCGCTCTTCAACTGGGCGTACACGCGGCGCATGGGCGGGAAATTCATCCTGCGCATCGAGGACACCGACCTCGAGCGTTCGACGCAGCAATCCGAGCAGGCGATCTTCGATGCGCTGAAGTGGCTCGGCCTCGACTACGACGAAGGCCCGTTCTTCCAGATGCAGCGCCTCACGCGCTACAAGGAGATCTGCGAGCAGCTGCTCCCGAAGGGCCACGCGTACTGGGATTACTGCTCGAAGGAAGAGCTGGAAGCGATGCGCGAGGCGCAGGTCGCTCGCGGGGAGAAGCCGCGATACGACCGGCGCTGGCGGGACTCGAAGGAAACTCCGCCGCCCGGACGCACTCCCGTGTTGCGATTCAAGAATCCGCTCTCCGGCGACGTCACCTGGGACGACCTCGTCAAGGGGCCGATCACCGTCTCCAACGACGAGCTGGATGATCTTGTGCTGCTGCGCGCCGACGGCGTACCGACCTACAACTTCGGCGTCGTCGTCGACGACATCGACATGGCGATGACCCACGTGATCCGCGGTGACGACCACGTCAACAACACGCCACGCCAGATCAACCTCTACAAGGCGCTCGACGCTGGGCTCCCGAGCTTCGCGCACGTGCCGATGATCCTCGGAGCCGATGGCCAGCGCCTCTCGAAACGCCACGGCGCGGTGAACGTGATGCAGTATCGCGACGATGGTTACCTGCCGGATGCGATGGTCAACTACCTCGCGCGCCTCGGTTGGTCGCATGGCGACGAGGAGGTCTTCTCGCGCGATCAGCTGGTCGAGTGGTTCGACCTGCGCCACGTGAGCAAATCGCCGGCGCGCTGGGATCCGGAGAAGTTGAAGTGGATGAACGCCGAATACCTGAAGCGGCTGCCGGATGCGGAGCTCGCGGCACGCCTCGAGCGCGAGAAGCCCGAGGTGTACAAGTTCGCAGCCTCATTCATGGACCCCGTGGCGATGACGGCCGCCGGACGCAACAAGTTCCAGCTCCTTGGAGACCACGAGAAGTTCCTGATGGCGATGGCGCAGCCTGGTCATCCCGACGACGCGCTTGCGAAGGAACACCTCGGGGACGCGGGGCGCGAGGTTCTGCGCGGCCTGATCCCCAATCTCAAGGCGCTCGATCCCTGGACGGCGCCCGGCGTGAGCGCGACGCTGAAAGCCGCGATCGCCGAGCGCAAGGTGAAGGCGCCGCAGGTGATGATGCCCTTCCGCGTCGCGGTCACCGGCCTTGCCCAGACGCCGGCCATCGACGCGATCGCCGCGGCACTGCGCAAGGAGGTCGTCCTCGAGCGCATCGCGAAGGCCGCTGGTTGAGGGAAGCCCCGGAAAACGCTATAATTTCCGACTCGGTCGGGGGTATAGCTCAGCTGGGAGAGCGCTTGCATGGCATGCAAGAGGTCAGCGGTTCGATCCCGCTTACCTCCACCAGAATTTCCCGAAATCGGGAGCCGTCTCTAGCTCCCGATTTCTTTGTCCCCATCGTCTAGAGGCCTAGGACACCGCCCTTTCACGGCGATAACCGGGGTTCGAATCCCCGTGGGGACGCCATCAAGAGCAAAATGCCTGGCCACCGCGGCCGGGCACTTTGCTTTTTGAAGACTTCGAGGACATAAGCAATGACTGAAACCCTGCAGTGCTTGAAGAGGCATGGCCAGCGCCTGGACCTCGAAATCGCCAAGGAGATGCGCGTGCCCTTGGCAACGGTCAGGCAGCACCTCACGGCCCTGGCCGAACGGCGGGAG
>WNFM01227501.1_pt4 | contig 25642 bp, 24 predicted proteins | sample 5400271 | NCBI WGS metagenome assembly WNFM01 (sample SAMN13153352, study PRJNA577476) | soil metagenome | isolation source: 60 cm saprolite on Douglas fir-dominated hillslope | place: USA:California | collected 2013-09-17 | reverse complement strand
AGTTCGACCAAGGCCGGTATCGATGCTTTGACCCAAGAATGGCTCGGCGAGTTTCTGCCTTTCGCCATTCCGATGTCGCTGGTGCTTCTCCTGGTTTTGACGTTGACCCTGCGCGGCGCCCTGGCGCCGTTGGAGCGGTTGCAGCGTTACGCCGAAGCAATCGGCCCGACCCGCACGGATCTGCGCCTGCCGACCGATGGCTTGCCAAGTGAGTTGCTGCGGCCGGTGCAAACCGTTAATGCGGCGCTCAAGCGGCTCGATGATGGTTTTCGGATCCAGCGCGACTTCCTGGCTGACGCCGCGCATGAATTGCGTACGCCGCTGGCCATTCTGGCGGCTCATTTGGAGAGCCTCGGTGACAGTGCCAGCCTGACGCCGTTGCGGGCCGATGTCGATCGCATGACCCGACTGGTTGGGCAGATGACCATCGTCGCTCAACTCGAGGCCTTGACCATTCAACCCGATGATAAAGCTGATCTCAGTGCGATCAGTTTGGAACTGGCTGCTCTGCTGGCACCCTATGCGATCAGTCATCGGCGCAATATCGCCGTCAACGGTGCCGAGGTGTCGATTCTGGTGCGCGGCAATCCGGACGCCATCTATCAGGCGTTGCGCAATCTGGTCGAAAACGCCTTGCGCTATACGGCGGAAGGCACCGAGGTCGAACTGACCTTGGATGCACAGGGCAGGGTCACCGTCTCCGATCGCGGACCCGGAATCCCCCCAGCCGACCGCCAGAAATTGTTCAATCGTTTCTGGCGCGCTGATCGCAGCAGCACCGGCAATTCCGGTCTTGGCCTGGCGATCGCCCAGCGCATCGCTGCCTTGCATCACGGCAGCCTGGAAATCGATGATAATCCGGGTGGTGGCGCCCGATTTACCTTGCAGATCCCGCTTATGGCGCGCGCCTGATGCCGGGTCGGCGGCGCAATATGCGTGGCCGCCCTGCTGACTCCAGGCTTGTCTCGCCGGGATGAGCGTGACATAAAAGCCGCCGATCCGGCCGGCAGGACGGGCCGTCGTCTGGCGGCAGCCTGCGGGCCGGCCTTGAACAGGCTGGAAATCATGCAGAAATTCAATGTCTTGACTGGCGTTGCCGCACCCCTGCCGATGATCAATGTCGACACCGACATGATCATCCCCAAGCAGTTCCTGAAGACCATCAAGCGGACCGGCCTGGGTAAGAACCTGTTCGACGAAATGCGCTACACGCCGGAAGGCAAGGAAATTGCGGATTTCGTCCTGAACAAGCCAGCCTACCGCAAGGCGGAAATCCTCGTCGCCGGGGACAATTTCGGCTGCGGCTCGTCGCGCGAACACGCTCCCTGGGCGCTGCTTGATTTTGGCATCCGTTGCGTCGTCGCACCCAGCTTTGCCGATATTTTCTACAACAATTGCTTCAAGAACGGCATTCTGCCGATCGTTCTGCCGCAAGAAGATGTCGACAAGCTGATGGACGATGCGCAGCGTGGCGCCAATGCCGTCGTCACCGTCAATCTGGAGAAGCAGGAAATCCGCGGCCCGGATGGTGGCGTGATCCGCTTCGAGATCGATGCTTTCCGCAAGCATTGTCTGCTCAATGGCCTCGACGATATCGGCCTGACGCTGCAGAAGGTGGCGCATATCGATACCTTCGAAAACAAGAACAAACTCAGCCAGCCCTGGCTGTGGTAATCACGCGGCCGGTGGCATTTCATGCCGCCAGCCGTACTCATCTGACGGTGGCCAAGCTGCCGGTTCATGCGTGACTTCCGAAAGCGACCTACTCATGGCAAACAACAAGAAGCTGCTGATCCTGGCCGGCGACGGCATCGGCCCCGAAGTGATGGCCCAGGTGAAACGGGTCGTGACCTGGTACGAGAAGCACCAGGGGCTGGGCTTTGATGTGGCGGACGGATTGGTGGGCGGTTGCTCGATCGACAAGCATGGTGTGCCGCTGACCGATGAGACCATGAACGACGCAATGCAGGCGGATGCCGTGCTGCTAGGCGCTGTCGGTGGCCCGAAATGGGACAATCTACCCTTCGAGATCAAGCCGGAACGCGGCCTGCTGCGCCTGCGCAAAGATATGGAACTGTTTGCCAATCTGCGCCCAGCCTTGGTCTTCGACGCCTTGGCGGAAGCCTCCAGTCTGAAGACCGAGTTGGTTAAGGGCCTCGATATCATGATCGTGCGCGAGCTGACCGGTGGCGTCTATTTCGGCCAGCCGCGCGGTATTGAGGCCCTGCCGAATGGCGAACGTCGCGGCATCAATACCCAGGTCTATACCACCAGTGAAATTCATCGCGTGGCCCGGGTCGCCTTCGAACTCGCCCGCAAGCGCGGCCACAAACTGTGTTCGGTGGAAAAGGCCAATGTGATGGAAAGTGGCCTGCTGTGGCGCGAAGAAGTCACCAAATTGCATGCCGATTACCAGGATGTCGAGCTCAGCCATATGTATGCCGATAACTGCGCCATGCAGCTGGTGCGCCAGCCCAAGCAATTCGACGTCATTGTCACCGATAACCTGTTCGGCGATCTCTTGAGCGATTGCGCCGCCATGCTGACCGGCTCGCTCGGCATGCTGCCCTCGGCCTCACTCGGTGCCGCCGATGCCAATGGCAAGCGCCGCGCACTCTATGAGCCGGTCCATGGGTCGGCCCCGGATATCGCTGGCAAGGATCTGGCCAACCCGCTTGCTTGCCTGCTGAGCCTGTCGATGATGTTCCGCTATGCAAAGACGGTCGTTGCCAGTGGCTTACGTACCGGAGACATCATGGCGCCAGGCTGCACCCAGGTGTCGACAACCCAGATGGGCGACGAGATCCTGAAGGCGCTGGATCGGTTGGCGGCCTGATCGTCGTTTTCTGACGGATTGGCGGTGCCAGGAAAGTTCCTGGAAATTCGCCTATGCCGAGCCACTTCCTATCCAGCCACTCCCTATACTGTGTAGAAATCTGCTATAGTTTCAGCTGGCTCACGTGACGGTGAGCCAGCTGAGTTGCTCTGCGGTGGCCGGATTCTTGATTTGCCGCAAAGCGTGTCCCATCTGCCATAGGTATCATTCCTACCGTCGACCGTGACAGGAAAGGAACGACCATGAGCCTGAAGCACATCCTCGTACCGTTGTTGGGCATAGAGACCGACCGAGTTGCCCTGGATGCAGCCTTGGCAGTGGCCAAGCCCCACGGCGCACATATCCAGGCACTGCACGTCATTGCCGATCCGTTACAATCCACACCCATGTTGGTTGGCGTTGGCTTTGCGATCGCCGAGGCCGCTGATGTCACGCGTAAGCATAGTGAGACTTTGGCGAAGGCGGCGCGCACCACCTATGACACTTGGATGAGGGAGCGGAACGTCGCGCATGCCGATCACCCACCGGTTGCCAGCGGGACGGTGACAACGCAATTCGTCACCGAGCAAGAGCAGGAGCTGATTCGTGATCCGCTGATCATTCAATCGCGCCTGACCGATCTCATTGTCTTTGCGCGGCCAGACCAGGGTGATGATTTCGCGCTGATGGCGATCCAGCTGGAAGACGTCTTGTTCGCCGCCGGCCGGCCGACATTGCTGGTGCCAAAGACCTTGTCCCAGGTTGCTCTTGCTGCAATTCATTCCGGCACCGCGCTGATTGCCTGGAACGGCAGCATCGAGGCGGTGCGTGCCGTGCAATCGCTGCTTGATCTGTTGCCGGACCACTCCAAAGTGCGCGTTGCCAGCGTGCCTGAGGGACACAACGATAATGCGGCTCTTGAACTGGTCCGCTATCTGGGCTGGCAGGGTATCGAGGCTGCTGTCGCCGAGGTTGCCAAGGAGGGCCATACCTCACAGCGCCTGCTGCAGGCCGCGGCGGAGCAACAGGCGGGATTGCTGGTGATGGGGGCCTATTCGCACGGCCGCCTGCGCCAGATGGTCCTTGGTGGTGTTACCCGCGACATGATTCATCATGCCGGATTGCCAGTTCTCTTGGCTCATTGATCGGAGGCGCAGGCATGTCCTTACAGCAGACAAATTCCGTCACCTTGCGCACCATTCGGCTCGAATTGGCGCGGACCTCGGGTTATCCCGATGGCAGCGCGCAATGCGGCTATGAATTCGTGGCGCCCCTTGATGCTGATGGGCATTTGCATCTCGAGAGCTTCAAGAAACTGAAGGATAAATGTCGGGTGCATCGCTTTTGGGCCGGTGAGAAAGTGCGCAGTGGGGCCCTGTTGCACCTGGGCCATGATCGCTGGGTGTTTTCCTACGAGCCGGGGCGCGATGATGACGAGCCGGCTTTCCATTTTGACCGTCATCAGTTCGTCCCGGGCGAATATGTCTCGGTCACCGAACATGATGGCGTCAGGCGACCATTCCGGATTGTGTCGGTTCGGTGAGCGCCTTCCCGAGCGGCAATTGGCTGGCCGAGGGCCATCATTTGGCTCGGCTCTCGGCATCAAATTAATCTAAAAGATGAGACCGCGATCCGGCTCTGGGATCAGGTCCAAACCGGCGAATCGCCGGGCAACACGACGACTCGACAAGGCGGCGGTCGGGGTATATGGTGCCGCCGTTAGCAGTTCAGGATGATTGTTCCGGCGATGAAGCTTGGCCTTACCATGATCGCGGTTGTTCTCGGCGTTGCTGCGGCAGCGACATCGGCGCACGCCTGCGGCTCTCATGGATTGAAGCCGACGGCGACCTCGGCCGATGGGCCGACTCCCAGCAGCCAGACGACCACCACCGCGACCACTACCGGTAAAACCACCGGCGGATGACGTATTGCGGTTGAAGGGGATTTTTTCCGGGGCCGCTTGATGCGGCCTTTTTCTTTATCTAGATGACCGATGAGAGGACATGATGGCTTATAAAGTGGCAGTAGTCGGCGCCAGCGGCAATGTCGGCAGAGAAATCCTGCAAATCCTTGCCGAGCGCGAATTTCCCGTCAGCGAGGTGGTTGCCCTCGCCTCCGAACGTTCCGCCGGCGGCGAAGTGTCTTTCGGGGAAAACGGCGTACTGAAGATCCAGCGTCTCGACACCTTCAATTTCAAGGGTGTCGATATCGTCCTCTCGTCGCCGGGTGCCAAAGTCTCGGCGGTCTTCGCGCCGAAGGCCGCTGCTGCCGGCGCCGTGGTGATCGACAATACCTCGCATTTCCGTATGGATCCCGATGTGCCGCTGATCGTGCCGGAGGTCAATCCGCAGGCGATCATCGGCTACAAGAAGCGTGGCATCATCGCCAATCCCAATTGCTCGACCATTCAGATGGTGGTGGCGCTGAAGCCGCTGCATGATCTTGCCAAGATCAAGCGCGTCGTCGTGGCGACCTATCAATCGGTCTCCGGTGCCGGCAAGGAAGGCATGGACGAATTGTTCAACCAGACCCGGGCGATCTTCACCAACGGGCCGATCGAGCACAAGAAATTTACCAAGCAGATCGCTTTCAATCTGATCCCGCATATCGATGTTTTCATGGATGACGGCTACACCAAGGAAGAATGGAAAATGCAGGTCGAGACGCGGAAGATCCTCGATCCGGATATTCCGGTGACCGCGACCTGTGTTCGCGCGCCGATCTTCATCGGGCATTCGGAAGCTGTGAATGTTGAGTTCGAGAATCCGATCAGCGAGCAGGAAGCGCGTACTGCCTTGCGGGCGGCGCCCGGCATCACGGTGATTGATCACCGGGTCGACGAGGGCTATGTGACACCACAGGAATGTGCGGGTGAAGATGCCGTCTTCATCAGTCGCCTGCGCCGGGACACGACGGTTCCCTATGGTCTCAATTTCTGGTGTGTTTCGGACAATCTGCGCAAGGGCGCTGCCCTCAATGCCGTGCAGATCGCCGAAGTACTGACCAAGGATCATCTGGCCAAGAAGGCCGCCTGATCAAGGTCACCTGTGTCTCAGATCGAGCAAGCTGAAATGGCCCGTCAGGTTTGACGGGCCATTTTGCTGTAACGACGATGATATTGAATACGTTCGGCTGACGGCTGCCCGTCAATCTGCAGATGAAGTCATGTGAGTTGCCTGGCCGCATCAGGTGCCTGGTTGGCCCAAATCTCCTGGCTGTCAATGATGGCGAGTTCGTCGCGCCCCAATTTGGCGGTGGCGGCGAAGATGGCACTCGTCCCGGCGACCGCGGCGGTCAGTGATTCCGGCAGATGGCGCTGGCGCAGATAATGCCCCAGCAACAGGGCCGCGAAACTGTCGCCGGCGCCAGAGGCCGGGACGTCTGTCCGTTGGCCACTGGCCGCCCAGACGCCGGTCGCTGACGTCGCCAGAGCCGTGATCTTGTTTGGCACCGCGCTGTTCAACACACCGGTCGCGACCACGGCTGTCATCCCATGCCGTTCCCGTAAGATGCGGCTGGCGGCGATGGTGGTTGACTGATCGATCGCCGCAATGCCACTCAGGCGCTGCAATTCAAACTGATTGGGCAATAGGATGTCGGCGCGGCCCACCAGCTTCGCCGCGATGGCGTCCGCCAAAGCCGGTGTGACATAAAGCTTGCCATTGTCGCCCATCACCGGATCGCAGGCATAGATGAGGTGCGGCCGTTGCCGATGCAAGCGGTCAATCAGATCGGCAATGACGGCGACGTTGCCAGCTTCGCCGAGATAACCGGTCATCACCGCATCGACCCGGTCGAGAACACCGAGGTCTGCGAGGCCATCGAGCAAGGCTGCGATGTCGGCCTGTGGCACCAGTTTGCCGGTCCAGCTCGGCTTGGCGAGGTGACTGGAAAATAACGTTGTCGGCACCGCCCAGACTTCATGCCCCAAGCGCTGCAGAATGAACTGCGCCGCGGAATTGCCGACATGGCCATAGACGACCTGCGATTGGATCGAGAGGATATTCATTGCACTCAACTCGTTACCCGGACCGCGATACCATGCCATGGCAGGCCGCCTCTGGAGAATCGCGAAGTTGTCGCCAGACAACCAGGCGTCGATGGTTCAGCGGGAGTCGTGCGTCGCGCTGCCACCAAACTGACGGTCTTGTCGTCGATTGCCGAATTTCACCAGCCGCAGTGACGGCCCTTCCATGGTAGCGGTCGCATGACTTGCCACCGGGCCATCAGTACAGCTACCCTGTTGCATCGCAGCATGACGGGGAAGCAGGCCTGATGAAGACCAATCCAGGCAATTTTTTCGAAGATTTCCATCTCGGTCAGGAAATCGTCCATGCGGTGCCGCGGACCATCACCACGGGAGATGTGGCGCTCTACACTGGCTTGACCGGCTCGCGCTTTGCAGTGCCCTGCGCCGACAGCCTGGCGCAATCGATCGGTCTTGCTCAAGCTGGTGGTTTGGCGCAAGCGCCCATTGATGACCTCCTGCTCTTCCACATGGTCTTCGGCCGCACCGTCGCAGATATTTCGCTCAATGCCATCGCCAATCTCGGCTACGCCAATTGCAAGTTCGGTGTGCCGGCCTTTCCCGGCGACACGGTCTCGGCGCGCTCCAGCGTGATCGGTCTTAAAGAGAATTCCAACGGTGAGAGCGGCGTCGTCTACGTGCATTCGGTCGGCCGCAATCAACGCCAGGAGGTGGTGCTCGATTATGTCCGTTGGGTGATGGTGCGTAAACGCGACAGGACATCGCCGGCGCCGGAAGCCAAGGTGCCGATCCTGCCCGGTGAGGTCGCGGCGAGCGATTTCGTTCTGCCGACCGGTCTCGATCTCACCCGCTATGACGCGGCTCTGATTGGCCAGCCGCATCTTTGGGATGACTACGAGATCGGTGAAAGGATCGACCATGTCGATGGCATGACGCTGGAAGAGAGCGATCATATGACGGCGACGCGGCTCTATCAGAACAATGCCAAGGTGCATTTCAATCAGCACAGTGAGGCCAAGGGTCGTTTCGGGCGACGCCTGATCTATGGCGGCCACATCATCAGCCTGGCGCGAGCCCTGAGTTTTAATGGATTGGCGCCGGCCTTCAAGATCCTGGCGATCAATGGCGGCCGACATCTCAATCCCAGTTTCGCCGGCGACACCATCTATGCCTGGAGCGAGGTAGTCGACCGTCTTGTCATACCCGGACGCACCGATCTGGGGGCATTGAGATTGTCCACGCGCGCCACCAAGGATCATCCCTGTGTTGATTTTCCAGGGGCCAAGAATGCCACTGCCGACCAAAGTACCGCTGCCGCGGCTGCAGCCAATTTAGTGCTCGAACTGGACTATACGGTGCTGATCAAACGACGGTTCTGAGCGCCGCTTGGCCGTTTTCAACGGAGCAGCCATGCGGATCCGCAACCCTACCCAAGTTGACGCTGCACTGCGAAAGCGTTATCAGAAAATCAACCACTGCACGCTAGCGTGTGGTTCCCTGTTCCGTGGTTAACGCATCCTCAGGATGAATCATGACCAGCCATCCGCGACCGATCTCTCCGCATCTCCAGATTTATAAGCCGCAATTGACCTCCGTGACCTCAATCCTGCACCGCATTTCCGGTGTGGTTCTGTCACTGGGGACGCTGGCTTTGGTCTATTGGCTGATTGCCGCCGCCTTGGGCCAATCCAGTTTCGATACGGCTGAGGCCCTTGCCGGTTCTTGGCTTGGCAGGCTGGCTTTGTTCGGCTGGACCCTGGCCTTCTTCTTTCATCTGCTGAATGGCATCCGGCATCTGGCTTGGGACGCTGGTAAGGGATTCGATCTGCCCTCGGCCTATCGCAGCGGCTGGGCGGCGATCATCGGGACGGTCATTCTCACCTTGATCGCCTGGATTCTCGCTTATATCGCCCGGGGAGTGCTCTGATCATGCAGCAGGCAAAAGGCTTACGCAGCGAGCTCGGCCGGGCGCGCGGATTAGGCTCAGCCAAAGAGGGGGTTCAGCATTGGTGGCGTCAGCGGCTGACCGCTCTGGCGCTCATCCCGCTGTCCTTGTGGTTTGTCGCCTCCCTGGTCTTTCTCACCGATACCGATCACGCGACGGCCGTACACTGGCTGGGCTCACCCATCACGCTGGGCTTGATGGTCATCTTCATCGGCGCTGTTTTCTATCACGCCGTGCTCGGTCTTCAGGTCGTCATCGAAGACTATATTGGCAGTCACGCCGTGCGCTTGGTGGTGATGGTGTTGACGCAATTTGCCGCTCTGGCCTTGGGCACGGCAGCGATTGTTTCGCTGCTGGTGATTGCCTTCGGCGGCTGAAAATCATTGCAACGGGATCGATCCTGATCATGGCTGAGACACAAGAAACTGCTGCCCCGAAGATCAACGGTACGGCTTATCCGTTCATCGACCATGTCTATGACGTGGTGGTCGTTGGTGCCGGTGGCGCCGGTCTGCGGGCAACCTTCGGCATGGCCGAGAAAGGCCTGAAGACCGCCTGTATTTCCAAGGTCTATCCGACCCGCAGCCATACCGTGGCGGCGCAAGGCGGCATCTCCGCCTCGCTCGGCAATATGGGCGAGGATGATTGGCGCTGGCATATGTATGACACCATCAAGGGGTCGGACTGGCTGGGCGACCAGGACGCCATCGAATACATGGTGCGCGAAGCGGTCCCGGCGATCATCGAATTGGAGCATTACGGCGTCCCCTTCAGCCGCACCGAGGCCGGCAAGATCTATCAGCGCCCGTTCGGTGGCATGACCACGCATTTCGGCAAGGGCATCGCCCAGCGCACCTGTGCGGCAGCCGATCGCACCGGCCATGCCATCCTGCACACGCTGTATCAGCAGGCACTGAAGCACCAGGCCGAGTTCTTCGTCGAATATTTCGCCATCGATCTGATCATGGATGACGACGGCGCCTGTGTCGGTGTCGTTGCCTGGAATCTCGATGACGGGACCATCCACCGCTTCCATGCCAAGATGGTGGTGATGGCGACCGGCGGCTATGGCCGTGCCTTCTTCTCTTGTACCTCCGCCCATACCTGCACCGGTGACGGCAATGCCATGGCATTGCGGGCCGGGCTGCCGCTGCAGGACATGGAATTCATCCAGTTCCACCCGACCGGCATCTATGGCGCCGGCTGTCTGATCACCGAAGGCGTGCGCGGTGAGGGTGGCTATCTGACGAATTCCGCCGGCGAGCGTTTCATGGAACGTTATGCGCCATCGGCCAAGGATCTCGCCTCGCGCGATGTCGTCAGCCGGGCGATGACCATGGAGATTCGCGAAGGCCGCGGCGTCGGGCCGGAAAAGGATCACATCCATCTCCATATCGAACATCTCGATGCCAAGGTGATTCACGAACGCCTGCCGGGTATTGCCGAAACGGCGCGAATCTTCGCCGGCGTCGATGTCACCCGCGAGCCGATCCCGGTGCTACCGACCGTGCATTATAATATGGGCGGCATTCCGACCAATTATCGCGGCGAAGTCGTCACGCTGAAAGACGGAAATCCCGATCACGTGATTCCCGGCCTGATGGCGATCGGTGAAGCGGCCTGCGTCTCGGTGCATGGCGCCAATCGCCTGGGGTCGAATTCCCTGCTCGATCTGGTCGTCTTCGGTCGGGCGGCAGCGATCCGCTGCGCCGAGATCATCAAGCCGAACGAAAATCCGCGGCCGCTGCCCAAGGATGCCGGCGCTTTGGCACTCAGCCGTCTCGACAAGGCGCGTTATGCCAAGGGCGATATTCCGACCGCCAAATTGCGCCTCGACATGCAAAAGGTGATGCAGAGTGACTGCGCCGTCTTCCGCACCGGCCAGACCTTGAAGGAAGGGTGCGACAAGATCCATGCGCTTTGGGCGCAGCGCGATCGGGTTGGCGTCACCGATCGCTCGCTGATCTGGAACAGCGATCTGGTGGAGACGCTGGAGCTCGACAACCTGATCTATCAGGCGGTGGTCTCGATCGAATCGGCCACCAACCGAGAAGAGAGCCGCGGCGGTCATGCGCGCGAGGATTTCACCGAGCGCAATGATGAAAAGTGGATGAAGCACACCATTGCCTGGTGCGGCGAGGACGGCAAACCGAAGATCGATTACCGCCCGGTGCATTTGCAGCCGCTCAGCAACGAAGTGCAGTCCTTCCCGCCCAAGGCGCGGGTCTATTGATCAGGACACGAGTTTACGAGGACGGGGTTAGAGACCATGGCTGAATTGACCTTACCCGCCGAGATGCGTCCGGTTCCCGGCAAGAGCTTCCAGGCGCCGGCCGGTGCCAAACGGGTGAAGACCTTCAAGGTCTATCGCTGGGATCCCGATAAGGGCGGTAATCCGCAGATCGATTCCTATGATGTCGATCTCGATAGCTGCGGCCCGATGGTGCTCGACGCCATCATCAAGATCAAGAACGAGATCGATCCGACCCTGACCTTCCGTCGGTCCTGCCGGGAAGGGGTGTGCGGTTCCTGTGCCATGAATATCGACGGCACCAATACCTTGGCCTGCACCAAGGATATCGGCGAGATCAAGGGCGAGGTGAAGATCTATCCGTTGCCCCATATGCCGGTGGTGAAGGATCTGGTCCCCGATCTCAACGGCATCTTTGCGCAATACACCTCGATCGAACCCTGGATGAAGGCTAAGAGCCAGCCGCCCTCGCGTGAGCGTCTGCAATCGCCGGCAGAACGCGCCAAGCTTGACGGGTTGTGGGAATGCATCCTGTGCTTCTGCTGCTCGACCTCGTGCCCCAGTTACTGGTGGAATGGCGACCGTTATCTGGGTCCGGCGATCCTGCTGCAGGCCTATCGCTGGATTGCCGATACACGGGATGAATCGACGGGTGAGCGGCTGGACGATTTGGAAGATCCCTTCCGTCTCTATCGCTGCCACACCATCATGAATTGCACACGGACCTGCCCGAAGAGCCTTAATCCGGCGAAAGCAATTGCCGAGATCAAGAAGTTGATGGTGGAGCGCCGTTAAGAATTTCGGCACGACATGCCTTCTTTTTGCCACGACAGGAACGTGAATTTCCGGCATGAACCGGGCGTGACGATGGTCACGCCCGGCTTTTTGTTGCCCTAAGGCCGCGCAATATTCTGCTAGATTGCACCGATGCCCGGCCGTCGGCCGGGCTGTTTGTTTGGGAGTCGTTAATGACATTGATCAGGCGCGCCGGCCGTTTCGCCGGCTTCAGCGTGATGGTCGGCTTGCTGCTGGCCGGTTGCGATAAGGGACCAGATCGCGCGCAGGTGGCGGCGGATCTGCAGAAGAGTGTCGAGGATTACCTGACGCAGATCGAAGGGCCACAAAACAAGCGCGTGATCAGTCACAGCGCGATCAAAGTGACGCCGCAGCAGGATGCCGGCTATCTGGTTTCCGTTGACGGTATCAAGGTCACCTCGGCGAGCGACGGCTATCTCGATATCGGGACGATCAGCTATGTGCTGACGCCGAAGGACGACAAGACCTATGACGCCGGCCAGCTGAAGATTGCCAGCGAGATGCCGTTCAAGGGCACCGATGGTCAGCCCGCCAGTGGCATCAAACTCACCAACAAAGCCTTCAGCGGCACCTGGCTGCGCGAAGCGCAGACGTTTACCAAGCTCGATCTGCAGCTCGCCGATATCGTGATCGCTGATCCCAAGCATGGCGGCGATGTGAAGATAGCCGGCGTCGCGCTGAACGGCGAAAGTGTCGATAAAGGCAAGGGCCTCTGGGATCAGACCGGCAAATTGGTGCTGACAGGGATCGACGTCGCCGACGACACTGGCGGTCACGTGACGGTCAAGGAAGCGGATGTGACCTCCGCGATCCAGGGTCTGAAGCTGATCGAATATGCGACCAAGCTGAAGGCCATGCGGGAAGCTCTCGTCAAACAGGCCTCGACTGTACCCGCGTCGACGGGCTCGGCAGCAACGGCCGGCGCTGCCAGCTCAAGCGATGCCGCGGGAGCCACGCCGGCGGAAGCTGCAATCAAGGATTTCGCCGCGTCATTGCCCAGTCTGCTGGCAACCTTTGGCTCGGATTTCCATGTCATCGGCCTCAGCTATCAGGCGGCAAGTCCACACGCGTCTTTCGATCTCGGCAAGGCCGGATTTGCGCTCAGTGCTGGCGGCTTCGACCAGCCGAAGGCATCGGTCAAGTTGAGCATCGATCATGATGCCCTGGTGATGCATGGACCCCAAATGCAGAGCGATCTGGCAAAGGCCTTGTTGCCCGCCAGCGGTGCGCTGGTCATCTCATTGAACGACGTGCCGACCAAGGATCTCTCATCGCTCTTCGCCGATGCAGCAATGACTTTTGGTCATTCCGATCCGGCGGCGATGGAAGCGCAAAGCGCTGTGCTCTTTGCCAAGCTGCAGCAGTTGCTGCAGCAGGATGGCGTGTCACTGAAGATCGAGCCGTCGCATCTCACCTCGGCTGCGACCAACGTCGATGCGACGGGCGATTTTGCCATTCAAGCGGCAGCCACCCATGGTGCGGTCGGTGCGCTGACCATTGCCATCACGGGTCTCGATCAGGTGATCGCATTGGCGCAGAAGCAAGCCGAGCAGGATCCCGAAGCAGCGCAATATGTCGGTCTGGTACAGACCTTGCTGACATATGCATCACGCGAACAGGGCGGCGACGGCAAGGCGGTCGACAAGTTCAAAGTCGATGTGCCGCAGACCGGTCAACCAACGGTGAACGGAAAGCCGTTGCCGTTCTGATTGCCGGCAATACTTGGCAATACTTTCTTTACCTTGAACCGCGACGATCATCATCGATCGTCGCGGTCTTTGTTTGCGTTCACGCACGGTTGATGCGTGGTGATGTGATCAAGATCACGTGACGTATTTCGAAAGCATCGCGCTTGGCGACGATACAGACTCAATTTTGGCCTCGACCATCCATGATCGATCGAATTCTGTTGCATCAAAGACTCATGCGCCGGGAAAAAACGATGCCGCGAAACGCAAGCGAATCATTTCGCCATGGCGAAATGACAAAAAATGTGGTGTCATATCTGCAACATGCATATTGACCGAGTCGCCACCATTCACGTGTCTGATGCGTTGGTCTCCTCCATGACGGAAGATGGGCCGCTTGCTGCGTTTCGCGCTCGGCAGCGTGATGGCCAGTTGCAGCATGATACGGCGCAGCTTCTTGCGGCGGAAAAACTTCAGTCGCTGCACAACGCGTTGAAGAATTATCAGCCCGAAGCGCCGGAGACCGGATGGGCTGCCAACTGGCGCGAGCGTCTTGGTCTGGCGCGCCGCCGCGAAGAAACAGCGCCTCAGGGTCTCTATCTGTTTGGTGGCGTCGGTCGCGGCAAGTCGATGCTGATGGATTTGTTTTTCGCTTCGGCACCTGTGACGAAGAAGCGTCGGGTTCATTTTCATGCCTTCATGCTGGAGGTGCACGCGACCTTGCATGGCTGGCGGCAGGAAAAGCCGAAGCAGTTGGATCTGATGCCGGCGCTCGCTGAAGAATTGGCGGCTCAGGCGACCTTGCTCTGCTTCGATGAATTCCACGTCACCAATATCGCCGATGCGATGATTCTGGGGCGCCTGTTCGAGGCCTTGTTCGAGCGTGGCGTGGTGGTGGTGGCGACCTCGAATTGGGCGCCCGACGATCTCTATAAGGATGGTTTGCAGCGCGACCGGTTCCTACCCTTTATCGAGTTGCTGAAGCAGAAACTCGATGTGCTGGAGCTGGAGGGCGGGCGAGATTATCGCCTGCAGCGCCTCAAGGACATGCGGGTCTACCATTACCCGCTGGGCGCGCGCGCCGAGGGACAGATGCGGGATGCCTTTGCCAGGCTGACCGGCGATGCGACGCCGACGTCGCGCGTACTGACGGTGCAGCAGCGCCGGGTTGAGGTGCCGCGCCAGACAGGATCGGTCGCCTGGTTCGATTTTGATGAGCTGTGTGCCCGGCCGCTGGGTGCTGCCGACTATCTGTCGATCGCCACCCATTTCGATGTAGTGCTGCTTGATCGCGTGCCGAAACTATCCGACGAGCTGCGCGATCAGGCGCGACGCTTCATGGTGTTGATCGACGAATTATACGAACACAAGGTCACGGTGGTGATGGCTGCGGCCGATGCGCCGGAGCGGCTTTATCCCAGTGGGGACGGAGCTTTTGAGTTTCAACGGACCGTGTCGCGGCTCAATGAAATGCAGTCGGTGGAATATCTCTCTCGACCGCATTTGACGTGACGCAGGAACGGCAAAAACGGTGCTGAGAGGGCGCGCTCGAGAGTATCACTTGCTCTTGGGGAAAAATGATAGTATTAACACAACAGGTAGTGTTGTGTGCAATGGGGATATTTGCATTGCCAAATCATGCGTTGGTAATGCGTAACCGGATCCGGGGTGGATGAATGGCACGCAAGAAAATTGCCTTGGTAGGCGCCGGCCAGATTGGTGGCACATTGGCGCTACTGGCAGGTCTCAAGGAATTAGGCGACGTTGTTATGTTCGACGTGGTCGACGGCGTCCCACAGGGCAAGAGTCTCGATATCGCCGAGGCTTCGCCGATTGAAGGCTTCGATACCAATTATCTGGGTACCAATAATTACGCTGGCCTGAAGGGTGCCGATGTCGTGATCGTCACGGCCGGCATTCCGCGTAAGCCCGGCATGAGCCGCGATGATCTGATCGCCACTAACGCCAAGGTGATCGACACCGTTGGCAAGGCCATCAAAAAGCATTGCCCGAAGGCTTTCGTCATCGTCATCACCAACCCGCTCGACGTCATGGTCTATGTGATGCAAGAGGCCTCGGGCCTGCCACATAACCGTGTCGTCGGCATGGCCGGCGTTCTGGATTCCGCCCGCTTCCGCTATTTCCTGGCGGAAGAATTCAAGGTCTCCGTCGAAGACATCACGGCCTTTGTACTGGGCGGTCATGGCGACACCATGGTGCCGCTGACACGCTATTCGACAGTCGCCGGCATCCCATTGCCGGATTTGGTGAAAATGGGTTGGACCAGCAAGGAAAAGCTGGACGCGATCGTACAGCGCACCCGCGACGGTGGCGCTGAGATCGTCGGTCTGTTGAAGACCGGATCCGCGTTTTATGCCCCAGCAGCAGCCGCTATTCAGATGGCCGAGGCCTATCTGAAGGACAAAAAGCGGGTACTGCCCTGTGCCGCCCATCTGGACGGCCAATACGGGGTTAAAGGGCTCTATGTCGGTGTACCGGTGATCATCGGTGCAGGCGGCGTGGAGAAGGTGGTCGAGATCGAGTTGAACAAGGCCGAGAAGGCCGAATTCAACAAATCGGTCGAGGCCGTTAGGGGCCTCATCGCAGTGGTGAGGAAGCTTCAAAGAGGAGAGAAGTAACATGACCGAGACCATCCTGCTGGCCGCGAAGAAGGCCGCAAAGAAGGCCGCGAAGAAGCCGGCTGCCAAGAAGGCTGCAAAGAAGCCAGCTGCCAAGAAGGCCGCCGCGAAGAAGCCGGCTGCCAAGAAGGCCGCGAAGAAGCCAGCCGCTAAAAAGGCTGCCAAGAAGGCTGCGAAGAAGTAATCGCACTTTCCTGATATCTGGCCCGCAGATCAATGCGGGTTGGACTTGCGCTCTGCGCAAAGGCCTGCGACGGCGACAGCCCTGTCTCCTTCCCGGCGGTTTGAAGTTCAATTGGCTTGAAACCGCCCTGGAAGGTGATAGAGTACGAATTGCTGCACCACAGCAAATCGTTGGCTGTCGCTGTCGCCCGCTTTTTTTTTGGAGCGCTCGCCTGATGTCCCCCTTGCCTGATGCTTTTGGGCCCTCTTCACAAATTATTCATCACATCGGGCGCTCTGATCTCCATCTTTCGCCGGACAGCAGCAGCATTTCTGATTGGCAACATTGACGGTAGCCGAGCATGAACATTCATGAATACCAGGCCAAGGCTCTCCTTGGAAAATTTGGCGTCGCGGTCCCGCAGGGACACGTCGCCTATTCGCCAGAAGAGGCGGTCGATGCTGCCCGCAAATTGGCGGGGTCGGTTTGGGTCGTGAAGGCCCAGATCCATGCCGGTGGCCGTGGCAAGGCCGGCGGCGTCAAGGTCGTGAAATCGATCGACGACGTCCGCGACGCCGCCCAGAAAATGCTCGGTATGACGCTGGTGACCCATCAGACCGGCCCTCAAGGCAAGCTCGTCAAGCGGATTTATGTCGAGGGCGGTTGCGATATCAAGCGCGAGCTCTATCTCGGTATGCTGGTTGATCGCGCCACCGCGCGGATCACCATCATGGCTTCCTCCGAAGGGGGCATGGAGATCGAAGAGGTCGCCGCCAAGACCCCGGAGAAGATTATCAAAGTATCGGTCGATCCAGCGACCGGTATTCAGGCATTCCATGCAAGACGGATTGCCTTCGGTCTCGGCCTTGAGGGCAATCAGATCGCTTCCGCCGGCAAGTTCATTGCCGCCATGTACAGGGCCTTTACCGAGCTTGATTGCTCGATCGTCGAGATCAACCCGCTGGTGGTCACCGGCGCCGGCGATGTGCTGGCGCTCGATGCCAAGGTCAACTTCGATGACAACGCGCTCTTCCGGCACAAGGATGTGGAAGATCTGCGCGACGAGGATGAAGAAGATCCGGCGGAACTGGAAGCGGCCAAGCACAGCCTCAATTACATCAAGCTCGACGGCAATATCGGTTGCATGGTCAACGGCGCCGGCCTCGCCATGGCGACCATGGATATCATCAAGCTCTATGGCGGTGCGCCAGCGAACTTCCTCGATGTCGGTGGCGGCGCCACGAAAGAGCGCGTGACCACGGCCTTCAAGATCATTCTCAGCGATCCCAATGTGGAGGGCATCCTGGTCAACATCTTCGGTGGCATCATGCGGTGTGATGTGATCGCTGAAGGCGTTGTCGCGGCGGCCCGCGAGGTCAGTCTGCATGTGCCCTTGGTGGTCCGGCTCGAAGGCACCAATGTCGAGCTTGGTAAGAAAATCCTGTCGCAATCCGGCCTGCCGATTCTCTCGGCGGACAATCTGGCGGATGCCGCAGAAAAAGTTGTCAAAGCGGTGAAGGAGGCGTGAGGTAATGGCCGTTCTCGTCAACAAGGACACGAAGGTCATCTGCCAGGGCTTCACCGGTTCTCAGGGCACCTTTCATTCCGAACAAGCAATTGCCTATGGTACCCGCATGGTTGGCGGTGTGACGCCGGGCAAAGGCGGCAGCAAGCATCTCGATCTGCCGGTCTTCGATACTGTGGCGGAAGCCGTCTCGAAGACGGGTGCCACTGCCAGTGTCATCTATGTCCCACCTCCCTATGCGGCGGATGCTATTCTTGAGGCAGCGGAAGCTGGGATCGAGCTGGTGGTCTGCATCACGGAAGGCATTCCGGTGATCGATATGGTGCGCGCCAAACGTGGCCTCTCCGGCACCAAGACACGGTTGATCGGCCCCAATTGTCCAGGTGTCATCACGCCGGGCGAATGCAAGATCGGCATCATGCCGGGTCATATTCATAGTCGCGGCAAGATCGGCATCGTCTCGCGTTCCGGCACCTTGACCTATGAAGCCGTGGCACAGACCACCGCTGCCGGCCTTGGTCAGACGACCTGCATCGGCATCGGTGGCGATCCGGTCAATGGCACCAATTTCGTCGACTGCCTGGAGATGTTCCTCAATGATGATGAGACCCAAGGGATCGTCATGATCGGTGAAATCGGTGGCAATGCCGAAGAGGATGCGGCCGAGTTCCTGAAGGCCGCGAAGAAAAAGAAGCCGGTGGTCGGGTTCATTGCCGGCGTCACCGCCCCGCCGGGCCGGCGTATGGGTCACGCCGGTGCCATCATCTCTGGCGGTAAGGGTGGCGCTGGCGATAAGATCGAAGCGATGCGGTCGGCTGGCATGATGGTCGCGGATTCACCCGCGAGCCTCGGCAGCACGATGCTCAAGGCAATGGGGAAATAATCTCCAAAGAATGACAGCCGAAGGCCCGTCGCTCCCTGCGGCGGGTCAATCGGGGGAAGGAAGTAAATGTGGGATGCCGCCGATCGGGTTCGGCTTTCCACAACCTGCACGGCCAGAGATTGTTAACCATCTCATGTGCAGGATCATCGCAGGGGTATCAAGTGGGCCGCTGCCCGATCGCGGCTCCGTCTGCAAAGAGTGACCGACTCATGGATCAGACCAGCTTCCTTTCTGGCCCCAACGCCCCGTTCATCGAAGAGCTTTACGCCAAATACCTGGAGAATGCCGCCTCGGTCGATCCGACCTGGCGCACTTTCTTCGAAGAGTTGCGCGATGACGCGGCTACTGTGCTGCAGGATATCCGCGGCGCCAGCTGGGCACCCCGCGACCGTCAGGTCGAAATCGGCAATGGACATGACGAGGACGTTGCCGTCGCCGATACGGCACGGCCGCGATCTACCGCTCGTGATCGCCAGAAGGCGGCGCTCGACAGTTTGCGCGCGATGATGTTGATCCGCGCCTATCGCGTGCGCGGCCATCTTGAAGCCACACTCGATCCCCTCGATCTGAAGCCGCGTGGCAAGCATGCGGAGCTGGATCCACGTACGTACGGTTTTGCCGAGGCCGACATGGATCGCGAGATCTTTGTCGATAATGTCTTCGGCTATGAAAGCGCCACGTTGCGGCAGATCGTTCACGCCGTACGCCAGACCTATTGCGGCTCGATCGGCATCGAATACATGCATATCGAGAATCCGGATCAAAAGAAGTGGCTGCAGACCCGCATCGAAGGCAGCCGGGCGCAACGCGAATTCACCGATCGCGGCAAGCGCGCCATCCTGGAGCGGCTGACCGCCGCCGAGATGTTCGAGCGCTTCCTCGACAAGAAATTTACCGGCACCAAGCGCTTCGGTCTCGATGGCGGTGAGACCATGATTGCGGCGCTGGAGCAGGTCATCAAGCGCGGCAGTCAGCTGGGCTTGAAGGAAGTTGTCATTGGCATGGCCCATCGTGGCCGTCTGAATATGCTGACCAATTTCATGAACAAGCCGTTCTCGGCCATCTTCTCGGAATTCCAGGGTAATTCGGCCAATCCGGAGGATGTCCAGGGCTCTGCCGACGTCAAATATCACCTTGGCACCTCGGCCGATCGTGAATTCGATGGCCGCATCGTGCATCTGTCGCTGAACGCCAATCCCTCGCATCTCGAAGCCGTCAACACGGTCGTTCTCGGCAAGGTGCGGGCAAAGCAGCGCCAGCGCGGCGACAAGAATCAGGAGCAGGTCATGGGCCTGCTGATTCATGGTGATGCTGCCTTTGCCGGCCAGGGGCTGGTGCCGGAATCGCTCGATCTTTCGGAGTTGCTTGGCTACAAGACCGGCGGCACCATCCATTTCATCATCAACAATCAGATCGGCTTCACCACCAATCCAGTGGCCTCGCGCTCTGGTCCCTATTGCTCGGACATTGCCAAAGGCGTGCAGGCGCCAATCCTGCATGTGAATGGCGATGATCCCGAAGCCGTGTTGTTCTGCAGCGGCCTGGCGATGGAGTTTCGCCAGGAATTCAAGCGCGACGTCGTCATCGACATGTTCTGCTATCGCCGCTATGGCCATAATGAGAGCGATGAACCGGCCTTCACCCAACCACTGATGTATCGCAAGATCGGCAATCACCCGACCACGCGGGCGATCTATGCCGATCGTCTGGTGCAGGAAGGCTCGCTGTCACAGGCCGATGCCGATCAGATCATGCAGGATTTCCAGCATCACCTGGAAAGCGAGTTCGAAGGCTCAGCGAGCTACAAGCCCAATAAAGCCGATTGGCTGGAAGGTGCCTGGACCGGCCTTGGCATCGCCACTAACGACGAGCGCCGTGGCGCGACCTCGCTCGAGCCACCGGCCTTGCAGGAAATCGGCAAGGCCCTGGCGACGGTGCCGGCCACCTTCAATCTCAACCGTAAAATCGCCCGCCAGCTCGCCCAGAAGGAAGACATGTTCAAATCCGGCGAGGGCATCGACTGGGCAACCGGCGAGGCACTGGCTTTCGGTGGGTTGCTCAGTGAAGGCGTCTACGTGCGTCTCTCCGGACAGGATTGCAAACGTGGCACCTTCTCGCAGCGTCATGCCGTCCTGATCGATCAGGAAAATGAGTCGGAATATACGCCGCTCAACAATATCAGGCCGGATCAGTCGCGTTTCGAAGCCATCGACAGTCCGCTGTCCGAAGCTGGGGTGCTTGGTTTCGAATACGGTTTCTCGCTGGCGGAACCCCGCGCACTGGTTCTCTGGGAAGCCCAGTTCGGTGACTTCGCCAACGGCGCCCAGGTGATCATCGATCAGTTCATCTCGTCCGGCGAAAGTAAGTGGCTGCGCATGTCCGGCCTGGTGATGTTGCTGCCGCATGGCTATGAAGGGCAGGGACCGGAACATAGTTCGGCACGATTGGAGCGTTATTTGCAGGCCTGTGCCGAAGACAATCTGCAGGTCGTCAATGCGACGACGCCGGCAAATTATTTCCATGTGCTGCGTCGGCAGGTCCATCGCAATTTCCGCAAGCCGCTGATCATGATGACGCCGAAATCCTTGCTGCGTCACAAGCTCTGCGTCTCGAAATTGTCGGAATTCGGCCCCGGCACCAGTTTCCATCGCCTGCTCTGGGACGACGGCAAGAATCTGGGCCCCGACGCCGAGGTCAAGCGCGTCGTCTTGTGTTCCGGCAAGGTCTATTACGACCTCTTCGAAGAGCGTGAAAAACGCGGTATCAATGCGCGTCGAACAGCTCTATCCGTTTGCCCATAAGTCGCTGGCGACGGAATTAAAGCGTTTTCCCAAGGCGGAGATCGTCTGGTGCCAGGAAGAGCCGAAGAATATGGGCGCCTGGAGCTTCGTTAGCCCGGAAATCGAAAGCGTGATGGAAGATATCGGCCATCGTCAGGCCCGATTGATTTATGCCGGCCGACCGGCTTCCGCCTCACCGGCCACGGGTCTCCTGCGCCGACATGTGAAGGAACAGGCAAAGCTCGTCGATCAGGCGCTGACATTGCATGACCGCAGCTGACATCGGTCGCCCGTCGGTTTCATCGATGAAAGATCATGGCCGGCGCGTCCGGCAACAAGTTCGAGGCCGGCTCAGTCGGCGGGATTGAATGGCGCGGCGCCCGAGGCGCGCGCCCAGATAACGAGGTGAAAGATGGCCACACCTATTGTCGTTCCGGCTCTCGGTGAATCGGTGACGGAAGCGACGGTTGCGAAGTGGATGAAGCAGGTCGGCGAGGCCGTGAAGGTCGACGAAGCCCTGCTGGAATTGGAAACCGACAAGGTGACACTGGAGGTGTTCGCAACCACCAGCGGCACCTTGGGCGAGATCGCCTCGCCGGCGGGGTCGGTCGTCGCGGTGGGAACCGTGGTTGGGCAGATCACCGACGGGGCTGTGGCAACCACCAATGGCAGCGGCGCACCCGCCGCCGCGCCGGCAGCGCCCGCGGCCGCACCTGCAGCACCAGCCAAGGCAGCGAGTGATGATCTGGCGCCTGCGGTGCGCAAACTGGTCACCGAAAATAATCTTGATCCAGCGAAGATCGCCGCCAGCGGCAAGGACGGCCGTCTGACCAAGGAAGATGTGCTGACGCATCTGAAGGCGGCACCTGCCGCCGCCCCGGCGCCGACACCGGCCCCCGCACCAGTTCCGGCCCCCGTTGCCAGACCAGCAGCGCCGGTCGTCGAGCTGCCCCATGTGCCGCGGCCACTGGCGCCGAATGAAGAGCGCGTGCCGATGTCACGCCTGCGCCGTCGTGTCGCCGAGCGGCTGAAACAGGCGCAAAACAATGCCGCCATGCTGACCACCTTCAACGAGGTGGATATGGGCGCGGTGATGGCGCTGCGCGACAAATACAAGGAAGGTTTCGAGAAACGCCACAAAGTGAAGCTCGGCTTTATGGGCTTCTTCGTCAGGGCGGCGATCCAGGCCTTGAAGGAGATCCCGGCGGTCAATGGCGAGATCGATGGCGGCGATATCATCTTTAAAAATCATTATGATATCGGCGTTGCCGTCGGCACCGAACAGGGCCTCGTGGTGCCGGTGGTGCGCGACGCCGACAAGTTGAGCCTAGCCGAGATCGAGGCGAAGATTGCCGAGCTCGGCCGCCGTGCCCGTGACGGCAAGTTGGCCGTCGACGAATTGATGGGCGGTACCTTTACCATCTCGAATGGTGGCGTCTACGGTTCGCTTATGTCGACGCCTATTCTCAATCCGCCGCAATCCGGTATCCTCGGCATGCATAAGATCCAGCAGCGGCCCATGGTGGTCGACGGCAAGATCGAGATCAGGCCGATGATGTATCTGGCGCTCAGCTATGATCACCGCATCATCGATGGTCGCGAGGCCGTAACGTTTCTCGTCCGCATGAAGGATTGCCTGGAAGATCCGCAGCGCCTGATTCTGGAAGTCTGAGGCGCCATATGGCGGCAGCAAAAAAAGCGGCGGCTAAACCGCCGCGCCAGCGCGTCGCCGCCCCGGCAACGCGTAAGACGGTGAAATCGCGCCAAATCGGTTACTACAATCAGTCGACCGGCTTCACCTGTGGTCCCTCATCCTTGATGATGGCGCTCAACGATCTTGATCCCAAGATCAAGATCGCTCGCCCGCTGGAACTGCAGTTGTGGCACGAGGCGACGACCACCTTCATGGGCAATGGTCATGGTGGTTGCGGTGCGCTGGGTCTGGCACTGGCCGCCAAGCGTCGCGGCGAGCTTGGCCAGACGGCACGTGACCAGACCGGTCGCATCATCTCCTACGCCGATTTCAAACGCATGACCGTTTATGGTCCCAAGAAAGAACGCGCCACCGTGCTGGTTCGGCACGGGTGATCTGCGCAACAGCAGTGAAAGGAGCCGATTATGGCTGAAGACGGTTTCGATGTGGTGGTGATCGGTGGCGGCCCCGGCGGCTATGTCTGCGCCATCAAAGCGGCCCAGCTCGGACTCAAGACCGCTTGCATCGAAATGCGCGGCGCCTTGGGTGGTACCTGTCTCAATGTCGGTTGCATTCCCTCAAAAGCCCTGCTGACCTCGTCGCATAAATTTGCCGAAGCCGGTCACAGTTTCGCTGAACATGGCATCAAGGTCGGTAAGCTTGAGCTCGATCTCAAAGGCATGATGGATCGCAAGACCAAGGTGGTCGGCGACCTCACCAAAGGGATCGAATTTCTTTTCAAGAAGAACAAGGTCACCTATCTCAAAGGTATCGGGCAGTTGCTGGGCGACGGCAAGATCGCGGTCAAGGGCGAGAGCAACCAGACCGTTAGTGCCAAGCACATCATCATCGCGACGGGTTCCGATGTGACGCCATTGCCGGGCGTTGCCATTGATGAAAAGCAGATCGTCTCCTCAACCGGCGCTCTCGCGCTGGAAAAAGTGCCGGAGCATCTGATTGTCATCGGTGCTGGTGTGATTGGCTTGGAGATGGGCTCGGTTTGGTTGCGGCTCGGTGCCAAAGTCACCGTGGTCGAATTCCTCGACCGTGTCGTGCCCACCATAGATACCGAGATCGGCACGCAGTTTCAGCGCATCCTCGCCAAGCAGGGTATGACCTTCAAGCTCAGCACCAAGGTGACGGCAGCGAAAAGTGCCAAGGGCAAGATCACCTTGACCCTGGAGCCGGCCAAGGGTGGCGACAAGGAAGAACTGATCGGCGATGCGGTTCTCGTCGCCATCGGCCGCAAACCCTATACCGAAGGCTTGGGGCTGGAGACGGCTGGTGTGGCGCTGGATGAGAAGGGGCGCATCAAGACCGACCAGCACTTCCAGACTAATGTCCCTGGCATTTATGCGATCGGCGATGTCATTGCCGGCCCGATGCTGGCGCATAAGGCGGAAGAGGAAGGTATGGCGCTGGCCGAGATCCTCGCCGGTCAGGCCGGCCATGTGAATTACGAGACGGTGCCGAATATCGTCTACACTTGGCCGGAACTGGCCAGCGTCGGCAAGAGCGAGGACGAATTGAAGGCTGCCGGCGTCAGCTACAAGATCGGCAAATTTCCCTTTCTGGCGAATTCACGTGGCAAGTCATCCGGCGAGACCGATGGTCTCGTCAAGCTGATCGCCGATGCCAAGACCGATCGCTTGCTCGGCGCGCATATCCTGGGGCCCGATGCCGGCACCTTGATCCATGAATGCGTCATGGCGATGGAATTCGCCGGTTCTGCGGAAGATGTGGCGCGCGCCTTCCACGGTCATCCGACCTTCAATGAGGCGATCAAGGAAGCGGCCCTGGCAATCAGCAGCAAGCCGATCCATATGTAAATTGCACCAAATGAGAAGGGGGCCAGCCGGTTGCCCGGCTGGCCCCTTTCTTTTTTTCCGAAATTGCCGTCGCGCGAATTATTGAGCTGCCGGCGGCAGACCGACATGCGGCAGGCGTGAGCGGTATTCAAGATCATCGAGGACCAGGTGATTGCGCATATAGCTGGTGCTGGCATCACGCAAGGGCTGATGATCCCAGCTGGTATGTTTGCCCTGTGCCAAGGCCTGATAAATCAGATGGCGGCGTTTCTGGCTGGCCAGGACTTGGGCATGCAAAGCCGGCACGTCCCAGCGCTGCGATGCTTCCATCTGGAACGCCTTCAACATGGCTTGCTGTGCCGCATCGCCGGCAAGATTCTGGCGCTCCAGCGGGTCACGCTCGAGATTGAAGAGTTGATCCGGATCAGGTGTCGAGCAGACATATTTCCACGGACCACGCCGGATCATCAGCAGTGGGGCAATCGACCCCTCGCCGCAATATTCGCCGATCACCTCGTCATGGCCACCGGTCCGATTGAGATGCGGCAAGAGCGAGCGGCCATCAAGGGGTGCGGCCGGCATGAAGCTGCCGCCATCGGCGGCGATCTCCGCCAAGGTCGGCAACAAATCGATCGAAGATACCGACTT
>WNFM01026917.1_pt7 | contig 25642 bp, 21 predicted proteins | sample 5400271 | NCBI WGS metagenome assembly WNFM01 (sample SAMN13153352, study PRJNA577476) | soil metagenome | isolation source: 60 cm saprolite on Douglas fir-dominated hillslope | place: USA:California | collected 2013-09-17 | reverse complement strand
GGCGACATTTCGCCAAGCAATCCTGCAGAATCTGTCCCTCCAATCCCACCTCACCGGATCCAGCAGCGTTTCGGCACTCTTGTTCGATGACCCTCGTACCGCGGAAAGCGCCTTGTCATCCTTTAAGCTTGAGCCCAATATCGTCTCGGTTCGAATTTACAACGCGCAGGGCAAACCTTTTGCGACGTATCAGCGTAATCCAACTGTCGAGCCTCCCATGAAACCGCCCCTCGCTCCTGGCCAAGACGAAAACCATTGGTCCGACCGCCGCAACGTCATGCTGGTGCATCCGATCTCATTCCACGGCGAGTTGGTGGGTTTCATATTCATTCAATCCGACCTCGAGCGACTGATCGAACGCCTTGAGCGCTATGTTGTCATCGCAGGCATAGTGTTAGCCGTCTCTCTACTTGTGGCGCTGTTCGTATCACGGATCGCCAGCCGGACGATTGCCGATCCGGTTATGAATCTTGCCGAAAGTGCCCGCCGCGTAACTCGCGACAAGAGCTATGCGGTTCGCGTTTCGACAGGCAACGCCGAGGGAGAGTTGGCCACCCTGGTTGAGACTTTCAACGAAATGCTGGGACAGATTGAGGAGCGCGATCGAACTTTGCAGTTCGCCAACGATCAGCTCGAGCAACGAGTGCGGCAGCGAACGGATCAGCTGCAGGCGGCAAACAAGGAATTGGAATCCTTTTCTTATTCAGTTTCTCACGATCTCCGCGGCCCTCTTCGAACCATCGATGGGTTTAGCCTGGCGCTGGCTGAGGATCATCGAGATAAACTCGATTCGCAGGCTCTGGACTACATTCAACGCATTCGAAATGCGACCCAGCGGATGGGTACGCTTATCGACGACTTGCTGAATCTCTCGCGGGTCACTCGTTCGGAAATGCATCGCCAGCGAGTCGATCTTTCCGCAATGGCTCGCTCGCTGGCCGCGGAACTTGTAGCTAACGACCACGGGCGACAGGTTGAATGGGTGATAGCCAATGGCATTGAGGCGTCTGGGGATTCCCGGCTCCTGCAAATTGTCATGGATAACCTCATAGGAAACGCCTGGAAATATACCTCCAAGCATGATCGAGGTCGCATCGAGTTTGGACAGAAACAGGGTAACGACGGTTTGGTTTATTTTGTTAAGGATGATGGAGCGGGCTTCGAACAGAATTACGCCGGGCGGCTGTTTGGCGCTTTTCAGAGGCTTCACGCGATGACCGAGTTCCCAGGAACTGGCGTCGGGCTTGCTACCGTGCAACGCATTATTCATCGCCACGGCGGGCTCGTTTGGGCCGAAGGCGCGGTTGAAAAGGGAGCCACGTTCTACTTCACTCTGCAGGCCGGCGGGCCAACATAGAGTCCATTTTCTTCTTGCATCGGTGCATCAGCTTCCGGCATGTCCTGTAAGGTAGTTTATCTCCTCGGCCAAACTCCGGAGCGAATCTACGCGTTCTCTCCAAAACATTCCTTTAGATTCCCCTTCACTCTGGCAAGGAGATCGTCCCGTTTGCCTTACTCAACCGTCGCGAACTGTCCCTTCTCTACACTGCCCTTCCTGTCTAAAGCCTGCGCCTGATCCGTCCGCTTCTTCCGTCAAGGGCTTCCGCTTCGCTCCAGTAAACGCAAAAAACGCGCCCTTGACGGCGCGGACGGACAGGCGCATTGGCCGGCCACGAAGGGCAATTTGTTTTTTATGCACCGCTTTGCGTTGCCTAAAGGACAAAAAACCAAACCCTCCGAAGGAGGAGCAATCCCATGCAACAAACAACCAAAACACCGCTGTTTCCTCTCGGCCAGATTGTCGCTACACGCGGCGCATTGGCCGCTCTCGGAAAAACGGGACAAACACCGTTCGAATTTCTCGCACGGCACGTGCGCGGCGATTGGGGCGAACGCTGCGAAGAAGACCGCAAAGAAAATCAACTCAGCTTGCAGCGCGGCTTTCGGCTCCGCAGCAGCTACCGTACTTCTTCGGGTGACACCAAGATATGGGTGATCACCGAAGCAGACCGCAGCGTTAGCACCCTGCTTCTGCCCGAAGAATATTGAGACGACGAAGGAAAACTCGCACAATTCGCCACGGGCCGTCCTTCATCGGACGGCCCCTCTTTTTTCCCCAAGCAGTGCTTTGCCGCTGTCGGCGGTGTCCAGGGTTACTGCTGTCGCGCTGCTTTGGAATCGAAGGTTTCATTAATCGCTTCCAGACAAAGCGAAGCTTCGGCCCATGTTTTCTTTGATTCGTCTGGGGCAACATCCTTTAGGATTTCCGGACAGGCCTGCTTGGCTCGTTCGCACACAGACTTGAGCCGAATCCAGTAATCGGACGTTATGGGCGTGTTTGGTTGTTTTTGTTCTAAATATTTGGCCCGGCTTAACAGTTCGTCTATCTCTTCAGCAAGAGTTCTCATTCAACCTTTCAACGATATGCCGAGTTTGACCTAGCTCTAGACTCGCCTGCCCCACACCGGATGGCGATAGTACGTCAGTTTGATAGCAATGACATCAACAACTCCAACGGCGGGAACCCCTCTAAGTTTTGCTTCGAACCAACCCAAGCCCGATTTGTTTGCGTTCACGCTCCGGGTATTTCGATCGCTCTTTTTCTGCCTGCTTTTTCGTTTTGAATGCTTTCGACAGCGGAATCATTTCAAGGCCGTCATACTTGAACAGCAACCAGCGTTCTGTTGGTTTTCCCATTGGAGATTTATAACACGACCACGTCAGGAAAGATCGGACGAGGTCTAATGCGAGTATCCGGACAGTCCCATTACTGCGCTCAGAGCTAATCGGCCCGGTGGCATCAGTGGACGGCTTCTTGTGAAAGATTCTTTTCTTTCCGCAGCTGATGTAAACGGTCGCTGATGATCTTCCCGGTCCCTTTCTGTGTACCACATTCCTAATTCTCGGACACAAGTAAACCTAAACTCAGCCTTCTTTCTACCCCATCTATTTCTTCGATTCAGTTCCCCGGACTCTCTCTTCAATTGGCGTGAAATTCTCTTCCGTAATCTGCATGGCCACTCCCGTTACCCGGCCGACCACTTCAGCTTCGCTGGGATGGCGAAACGCTCGTGTCAGCTCACCGGAATGAGGATGGGGAATCAGCGTGAGTACACCGTTTTTAATCTCGCACCACCCACACGCGTAGCCCGTACGAATATCCAGAAAATAGATTGGGCGTGCGAACTGCGATTGTCCCACGTCCTTCTGAATCGGACCTTTTTGCACTCGTGTCTGTTTCGGATCGATCTGCACAAAGGTGCCGGGCGGCAGCAGCGGCCACATGGTCCAATCGGCGGCGCCGATGCATCCGAACAAGGACTTCCCAAGGGCCAGACGGCGCATCACTGGCGCCGGCACTTCTCCCCAAATGTCGAAAAGCCGCGTCACCAGACTCTCGTGTTCTGTCTGCTGCATCGCTTCTGGATTCTCTTTGTTTCGGCTGCTCTGCTCGGGCGAGTTGAGAAGTTGTGTTTTGGGTGGCCGGAAAACCGGCCACTCTCCGAAAATATCGCCATACTGGATGCCGTAGAACTTGTGAATCTGTGCGACCGTAAGTCCGTAAATCTCGCTGAGGCTGACCACCTTGAAAGAACCGGGAACAAACCGCCCCATCTCGATATCCGTGAGCCAGCCCCGAGAAATGTTGAACTCTGAATTTTCATGAGCGGCAACGATCTTCAAACTGCGCCGCTCCACATCGCGTAGACTGAGGCCTAGTCGCGTCCGTATCCGCCTCAGTTTCTCGCCTGCCCGGCGGAGGACTTCTGGGTCGCTCATCGTTTCCGCAGATTACTTCAATTTGCCTTGACTGTCCATAAACCACTGATCGCCCGGCTCGTCTGGCGTGGTACGCGCGCAGAAATATTCGCACCATTTCGTCCGGGTTCCCGGACGGTTTCACATTTTCCCCCGAAATCCTTTGTTCCTCCCTCATCGTATCCGGCATTCCGCCGGAGCGTGTGGGCACCGCCCGCGCAAATTCATGAACCGCAAACCACGAAAAAAATCCTCGACAGCGCCCGGAGTTCCTGCTGAATCTCCCGGGCCAACCCTGGTAGAACGGCTTCGCGGCATCCTTGCCGCGAAGGGTCTCACACTATATGGCGCCGCCGCACTGGTGCGCCTCCGTTACCCGCAAGAATCCGCGTGTCAGCTTCCTCACAATTTCTATTTTCAGTTGCAGTCCGCAGGTTTGACACCGACTGTCCATCATGTGTCGGCGCTCGCCGAGGTCTCGGACTTCCGGCTTGCCGATTGGCTGCGGGTTTTCGGTTTTCGCCTGGATAACATCGCCCGTTTGCAAGCCGCTCTGCCCCGCCCAAGGACCGCGTTGCTGAATAGCAAGGTCCAAGACAGTCAAGCAGTGATCCCCTGGTTTCAAGACCGTCCGTCTAACGCCCCGGTTCCTCCGGTCGCTCCCCTCAGCCAACTTCTTGAAGCTTCGGGGGCAATACAGCTTTCCTCACTACCAATCACGGGAAACTCCAGTACGTTTCACTACGCAAAAATCGGCCAGCGAGACGCCTTCGCTTTTCCTGAACTCGCGCCCGGAAGTATCGTTCGAGCCGATGCACGGGCGATCTTGCCCGATTTACTTCGCACTAGCTCGCGCGATTCAAGCAGTATCTTCCTCCTCGAGCATCACGGCGGAGTCTGCTGTTCCCGTCTTCACTTTGGAACCGGGAATCGCGTAACCCTGCTGCCAACAGAGCTTCCTTTTGCGAAGGTGGAACTGGAATTAGGTTCCGAAGCAAGGATCTTGGGTCTCGTGGACCTCGAGATTCGGCTTCTGAATTGCCCGAAGAAACCTGCACGGTCACTTTGCTCTCTACCTGAAGTCGCTCCGGATCTCGCCCGTCTGTGGACTCCGGCTCCGCTCACCAAGCGAGCCGCGCGCCCCGCTCACTTGCTGCGCGACGCACGGCTTCGCGCTGCGTTGTCGCTCCGAACAGCATCCGAAATGAGTCGCGAAATTGCGAAGGCACTCGGCAACAAACGCTACTTCATCTCGCAGGGATCTCTGTCGGACTATGAAGCCAACAATACCCCGCCCCGCCACATCCCCAAATTGCTGACCCTTTCGACTCTCTATGCGATTCCCTTTGCCCAACTCTTGGCTGCTTTTGCGATCGAGATTTCGAGCGATGCGAGTCCCATACCCGATGAGTGGATGCCAGACCGCAGAGGACGCGACGAGTCCCTCATTGAGGGAGCGCCTCCCAGTGGATTTCTCTCCGATGCTCTTGGGCGACTCGCTGAACTGCCATTCTTCCTTTACCATTCGCTGGCTTCCCTGTCGGGACTAACCGACATTTCGCTGCTCGACATTTTCTGGGTCGGTAGGCAGTACAAGGCGCTACACCCTGCTCTCGCAGGAGCGCTCTTTGTCGTGGTGAACCGCCGGAAGACCACACCTCCAACGGTGCCTCGCAAGTCGCTTTGGCAACAGTCGCTCTATCTGGTCCGGCGGCGCGACGGCTCATACCTGCTTGCGACTTGCACGCGAGAAGGCAACTCCATCGTTCTGCATCCACATGCCGATGACTTCGTTCCGCACGAACGGCTTCGCAATCGCGTGGACGCCGAAGTGGCCGGTCAGATTGTTTTGGTCGTTCGTTCCGTGCCTCGGTGATTTTGAGATCCGAAACGCCACGTTGGGACCCTCCGAACTTCCCTCCTAGATGCAACTAGGGTCGGAAAAGGACGCACCCGGCCGCAATGCTTACGGAGCGCGATCACGCCATCCGGTTGAAATGACTTACGTTCCAATGCGTAGTGTCGATTCCCGAATATTTGGCTAAATGAGTGGCGTCCTCTCCAATCTCCTGACACGCTCGCCTCGTTACTGCAACCGTTCGATGTTCGAAAAAGGAGCCTTCCAATTGAAGTTATCCACGCAGGTCCGATCCACGCACGACCGAGACGGGGCCGTCGTCCTCGACATCGTGCACGGACGGATGTTCCGTACGAACGCTGTAGGCTCGCGAATTCTCGAACTTCTCCGACACGGCTACACAGAATCCGAAATCACTGAAAGGATCGCCATCGGGTTTTGCACCGAACCTGGGGCTGTCGCTGCCGATGTCCAAGGCTTTCTGGCGCAGCTCAAGACTTTTCATCTGGTTGAAGTGAGTGAGGAAATGAGCGCTCTTTAGGCCCTTCGCTAAAAGACAGTCATGAATGGCACTCTTCCACTTCCGCCAGATTCCTTCCGGGTAGTCCTTCTCGGAAAACAAGCAACGGAGGTGCTTGTCGCAACTGGCGAAAACTGCCTTTCGCTTCCCTCCATCGAAATCCCGAAAAACACACGAGTCGCCGAGGAGTGCAACTCCGCAACGGCCAAGCGCTGGGGAATCACCTCCTACTCGCTTTGTACCCGAAATATTCGGGCGGCCGCGGATGAAGCGAAGCCCATTCGGTACATCGTGATGGAGGCCTGTCACACCGGAACCAAAGTCCCGCCCGCCATGGCCTGGATTCCTTTGCGATCAGTGCTGCCTGCATCGTTTTCGAATCCTGACGACTTTACTTTGCTCACCGAATGGATCGCTGATACTCCGAAGCCAGGCTCGACGCGCGGGTTTTTTGCTCAGCCACAGTCCCTTCGAACCATCCTTCCGTGGGTTGAAATGCAGACCGCCCCGCTCGGACTCTGCCCGACCGGCGAGTTTCGCCAGCTCAACTGCGGACCACAATTCAGCCTAATCCGGTTTGCCACCGGCAATTCAGCCGTGTGGTTCAAAGCGGTGGGCGAACCAAACCTCCGCGAATTACCGATCACCCTCGCTCTCACCAAACTTTTTCCGTCCTATCTGCCGCGTCTCCTTGGCGCGCGTGAGGATTGGAACGCCTGGCTCACTCTCGAAGCGGCGGGAAGCCATCTCAGCGAGACCTCTGGTTTCGATGCTTGGACGACGGCGGCAGCAGCGCTGTCTCAACTGCAGATTGCATCTCTTGGACAGGCATTGCACCTGATTGACGCCGGGTGCCGCGACATGCGGGCATGCCGTCTGCGGCAGAGGCTCACGCCGTTCCTCGAAGCCGCTGCTGAACTCATGGACTTGCAGACAAAGCCGGCTCCTGAGCCCGTGTCCCGTGAACAACTTCGAACACTTGGCGCGCAGTTCGAAGACGCGCTGGCGGTCTTGGAGAATATTGATATTCCCAATGCGCTGGGTCACTTGGACCTCAGTCCAGGGAACCTGCTGGTTCGTGGAAACAGTTGCGTCTTTCTCGACTGGGCCGAGGCCTTCGTAGGGCATCCGTTCCTCACAATCGCCTACTTGATTGAGTACTTGCGCCGGAATCCGGCAAGGCAATCGCGGGAGGGAGAAATCCTCGACGCATACACCTCGGCGTGGCGCCTTTACTTTGAAGAGAAGAGCGTCAACGCTGCTCTCTCCGTCGCACCCATGCTTGCCGCGTTCGCCTACGCGGTCTCGATCGACGTTTCGCAATATCCCATTCAGCCGGATACGGCAAAACTCCTGCGCAGCCTAACGCGCCGAATGAAGCGCGATGCCGATATCTTTACGTCAGGAAAATCCTTATGCATTTCTTAACGGCAGAGATCGAGCGGCGACGCAAAACGGAGCCTAGCGATAACACTCAAGCCGGGGTTCCAGCTCCGCTGGCTCTCTTCGCACTGGCATTTCTGCAGTTGATTCGATTCGACTACCTTCTGGCGCGTGGTAGGTTTTCAGAACTCTACGACGCGGTTCGCAAATCCTCACTCCAACTTCCTTGCGCTGGTACCGATACGGTCAAGCGCATCACGGCAGCGGTGGACTCCGCTTCGATCTGCTATTGGAAGCCAGTTCTCTGCCTGCAACACTCGGCCGCGACCGCTTGCCTGTTGAAGCGATTTGGGATTCCTGCGCAATTGGTGATCGGCGCTCGACAGAAGCCGTTCAAAGCCCATGCATGGGTCGAAGTAAACGGATGCGTCGTCAACGACAAATCTTACACGCCGGAAATGTTCGGAGTCCTGGACCGCTGTTAGAAAGCGGCGGAGCGACGGAGGTAAAAGTGAGCGTTCAGTTCGGCAGATGGAACTTTGATGGTCGCCCCGTTACTCCTGATTTTCTCGAAAAAGTCGCCGCTCTGCTCTTGCCCTACGGCCTAGATGCATTTGGTTCTCATATCGCCGGAGGACTTACCTTCGTCCATCGGGCTCTTCGTACCAGCAGCGAATCTCGCGCCGAAAGACAGCCTTATCGCTTGCCCTCTGGGGTGATTCTCACCTGGGACGGGCGGCTCGACAACCGTGACGAATTAATCTGCGCACTCCGTGGCGAGCTGGAAGACGACACCTCCGACGCAGCGATTGTGGCTGCGGCTTACGATCGCTGGCAGAGCGCCTGTTTTGCAAAACTCCTGGGTGATTGGGCCTTGGCGGCCTGGAATCCCCAGGGATTCACACTCACCCTGGCCGTGGAGCTCACTGTTGAGTGCGGTGGTCGAGCTTTCGGGTTGCCCATTCACCCTCGACGAAGAATACCTGGCAAGCTGGATCGCTGCCGACCCTTCCGCCTCTCGAACGCCTTATAGCAGTGTGCACGCCGTCCCTCCTTCTTCCTACGTTGTCATTCAGAATGGCAACGCCATCGCGAGAACCTATTGGGAATTCGATCCCGAGAAACGGATCTCCTACAAGACCGACGCTCTTTACGAAGAACATTTCCTTGCCGCCCTTTCGGAGGCGGTGCGGCGACGTTTGCGCTCGGACACTCCGGTTCTTGCGGAGCTGAGCGGCGGCATGGACTCCTCTTCCATCGTCTGTGTCGCAGACCGTTTGCTCGCCGAAGGAGCTGCAGAAACTCCCGCGTTGCACACGGTGTCCTACTACTCGGATGCCGAACCGAACTGGAACGAGCGTCCGTATTTTCAAAAGGTCGAGGCTCAGCGCCGCCAGACAGGCTGTCACATCAACGTGGGCGCGGAGCCATCCTTTCCAGAAGAATATCCGTGCGGCAGGATGGTCTTCTCACCCGGTGCGTACCGGCTGCGAACAGCCGCCACCGAACGGTTCGCCGAACTTCTAACTTCCGAGAACCATCGCGTTTTGCTTTCGGGCATTGGCGGCGACGAAGTCTCGGGCGGAGTGCCCGCGCCCTGTGTCGAACTTGCCGACCTTCTGGCCACAGGTCACTTGCGGCGCTTCTTCCGCCAGATGGTTGCGTGGGCACTCGTCGATCGGACACCAATCTTCCAGCTCATGGCCGAAACGGTAGCTCTCTTTCTTCCGCGTGCGCTGCGTGGGCTAACACACCACAACCCACCAACCTGGTTTGCGACAGCCTTCACAAGGCGTCATCTCCTTGCCACTCAACGGCCAAGACCTGGATTCCAAGTCTTCGGACCTCTGCCCAGCTTCGAGAATAATCTTGAGGCACTCGAAGCGTTGCGCTCTCAGATTGCGCATTCAGTCCTTCCTTCCGAGCCGCCTTACGAAAAGCGCTATCCGTTCCTCGATAGGGATCTACTGGAGTTCCTCTACGCGGTCCCACGAAACCAGCTGCTTCGTCCGGGCAAGCGTCGCTCCCTCATGCGCCGCGCGCTTGTCGGCATCGTACCGGACGAAATCCTAAACCGAAAACGAAAAGCGTTCGTCGTCCGAAGCCCGATGAGCGATCTTTCCTCCAGGTGGCCGCGTCTTTCTGAACTCGCCTCCGACATGGTGAGCGCTCGTCTTGGGATCGTAAACGCCCAGAAGTTTCACGACGTCTTGCGATGTGCTCACGAAGGCCAGGAAATTCATCTGGTCCACGTCCTGCGCACGCTTTCTCTTGAATATTGGCTGCGCCACCTGCACGACAGGTCGCGGTTAGCCATACCGTCAGGCTCGCGGGTGCAATCAATTCTCAACCAGGTGTCAGTGGATCCAGCCGCCACTTTGCGAGGTGTAGGATGATACGATTCAAAACCGCGTTCCTCTTCACCGCAGTCTTGGGCTGCGCTTCAAACCTTCTCTCTGGAAATGCGCCACCGACACCCCAAGAACCCCTACCTCCCACGCTCGATCCCGAAGCGTATCGTGAAAACCATGCCGCGTTTGTCAGCTATAAGTTGGCCGCCGCCATCAAGAATACCCTTTACCAAGTACCTTGCTATTGCCCGTGCCGGAGAGGCCTGGGGCATCAGAGTCTTCTCGATTGCTATACCTCGAAGCACGGCGAGCTCTGCCCGACCTGTCAAAGAGAAGTCCTGTTTTGTTATCTCCAACAGAAGAAAGGAAAGTCGCCGGCTGAAATCCGAGATGCCATGGCTAAAGGAAAAGCGGCCAAGCTCAACCTGGCCAAAACCGTAGATCGTCTCTACCAGGAAATCCAACGTGCGGGAAAGTGACCGCATTGCGTTGCCACAGGATTTTTCCGGGTTCGTTTCGCGCCGCGGCTCGAGCGAGCTGGGAAAAACACTTCGAATGAAAGGAGGAAATCACCATGAAATATGAAAAGCCGGAACTGATCGTTCTGCCGAGTGCTGTTGATGCGATCCAGACGATGAAGAGCGGCCAAACGCTCGATAGCATCTGCAACCCCGGAGAATCGGGCAAAACCAGCTGCGGTTACCAATCCGACGAGTAAACCAAGCGAGGAGCGCACGGCTCGCCGTGCGCTCCTTTTCCTACGGCTTTTCTCCAGAAGCATTCTTCAGATATCGGTCAAACCAGTCGAGCATACGCCGACAGACGTCCAACTGATTCTTGTACTCCAAGAAGATGTGATCTTCGCCTTCGTATCGCGCGTACTCGACGGTTTTCCCCAGTCTCCGGAGCGCAACGAACACTTCGTCGCCCAAGAGTGCCGCGAACGTCGTGTCCTTCGAGCCGTGCACCAAGAGGAGCGGAGTTTGCACCCGGTCCAGGTAGAAAAACGGGGAGTTCTCGATGTACCGCTCGCGGTAGCGCCACGGATCGCCTCCTACTAGTTCTTGTCGCCGTAAAGGCTGACGAGATTCCCCATTCCGTTCAGAGCCATGGCTGCCTTGAAACGGTTGGTCTGCACGAGCAGAGACAGCACGCTGTACCCACCGTAACTGTGCCCCAGAACGCCAACTCTCGCTGGGTCCGCAATACCAAGCTCGATCAACCGGTTAACACCAGGCAAGACCGTCTTCGCCAGATCGAGCATCGGCGTCCCCATCTGCTGAGGGGCATCAGGCATCAGCACCGCATACCCGCGCGTTGCAAAGAGCTGCACGTTCAGGTACCCAACGCCGCGTTCAAATCCACCGAAAGACCTTGCACTGTCGGAAAGCGTTTCGCCGCCATAGACCAGAACGACCAGCGGGTACGTCCGCCCTTCCTGGTAGCCGGTCGGCAGAACAACTCCTCCACGCAAGCGACGGCCATCGCCGTCCAGCCACTCCAAGAAGCGCGCGGAACCCATCGCGTACCTTTCGATCTTTGGATTGAGGTGTGTCAGCTGTGAGGGTTTCTCGAACGCAACGTCACTGAGCCAAATGTCCCCTGGGTGCTCCGCATCCTGGGACGAATAGACTATCCACTTGCCGTCTTTTGAAATCGCCGCCAGGTGTCCGCGCAGCCCGGCTTCGCACGTGTAGCACTCTTCTCGCTCAAGGAGCTTCGCGAGCCCTCCCGTCTCAAGATCAATCCTGTAAAGCTCGTCTCGTTTTTGCTCCTCGTCGCGCGCGATCACGACCGTCGAATGGTCTCGAGGATCGATGGCCAAACGGCTCCGGTCTCGTCCAATAAGCTGCCGAACCAGTCTTCCCGGCACCCGCACAATCTCTTTTGTCTTGCCTTCTTCAAGCGAACTGCGCCAGATCGCTCCATTGGTCACACTATACAGATTCCGTCCGTCGTCGTCCCAGAACAGGGTCGTCGAGGAATACCAGCGCTGCGGGTGGCCGGGCGACACGCCGGGCGGCAAGTCCGCAAAAGCACTCAGATTCCGAACCTGTTTGTTCGCGACACCCACAACGTGGATATCGAATTTCCCTTCCTTGTCCGTGGTGCGAAACGCGATTTTCGATCCGTCCGGAGAGACGCTGAAGTTTCCCGACAAATCGAGAGGGAGGCCTGTGACGAGGGGCGTCGTGCTGCCGTTAGCGACTTCGACGACGAACAGTGAGTGCAAGACCTGTTGTGATCCGGCTTTTTCGAAACGGTCCGGACTCGAAAAGGCGACGCGCGACCCATTATCGGAGACGTGAAATATGCCGATTCGCTGCCCATGGACTAGCGTTTTTACGCTCCCGTCGCGAATGCGAATGACCGCCAGGTCACGAATGGTGGACCGCTCGTCAAGAGGGTCGGAACGAATTGCTTTCTCATCAAGCGAAGCAGACGATTGATAGACAACCGCTGTGGAATCCGTTGCACGATAAGAATCCGGCGTCAGCCCTTCCCTCTGAGTAGCCTCCAGCCCGGCCGGATTTTTCTCCGCAGGACCTGCCGGTACCACCGTGAGAACGACCTTCTCACTGTCCGCCGTCCATTCGAGCAGGATCGCAGAGCGAACCGCCACATCCGAGACCTTTCGGAGAGCATCCTGCTTAACGTCCCAAAGCCACAGTTTCGCTTGTCCGCTCCGATCTCGATCCGACAGGAATGCAAGATAGGCGCCGTTGGGAGACCACACCGGAAGCCAGCTCTGCTCGGTGTCCGCCGTGAGCTTTCGCTCAACGCGTGTTTGTAGGTTCATTACCCGGATCTCCGAGCCAAGGGCTTCCTCCGGCACACCGGTTCGAAGAAACATTTCTTCCGGCGCTGCCCCGTGACGCGATGTAACGGCGTAGGCCAGCCACTTTCCATCCGGTGAAAACTCTCTCAAGCTCGCGCCCAGTGAATTCAGATTCATCACATCCTCGGCCGGCAGAGGAGCGATCCTTTGCGCCAAAATATGCGTCACACTGCTGGCGCACAACAGGATCGTGAGAACTGAACACCGTAACGTTCGGTTGTGCTCCCTTTGCACCTTCACGACTTTCCTTTCTTTCCTCGGCACGCACACCTATCGCACCGGAGTTGCTGCCCCATGTCCTGCCGCGCGAGCGACGGGACAGAGCAAACTCAAAACATCAATTTCAAGGCAAGCTGTATGGAACGCGCTCCGCCAATCTGGTACAGCGGGCTCAAGCCCCCGCCACCGACAGCGCCGCCGCTTAGATATTGCCCGAGAGTCTCCGACGATAAGCCGAATCCACCTTCTCCAAAGTTTGCATTCGGCGGCCCGAAATTCGGATGATTCAGCACGTTGAACATCTCCGCTCGGAACTGCAGCTTCCACGATTCAAACAGCGGAAAATCACGATGCACGGCGAAGTCCCACTGCGTCGCTCCGAATCCGCGCAGTGCGTTTCTCGGCAAATTGCCTTGTTCCAACGGATTTCCCGTTGTTGGATCTGCCGGAGGATCAGTAAAAGCGGCGGGATTAAAGGCCTTTCCACCTGGATACGCCGAGCCGTAGAGATAGAGCGGATTACCCGGTACTACATCCGGACGAATGTTCGCGGAGAAGCCGGAGTTGAAAGCGAAGAAGTTGACATCGGTCAAATCGACAGGTGGAGCCGACCGTGTCAGGATCACACTCTCAAGCGACCAGTCACGGGCCACGGCGCGTACAAATGAATTTCTGCGGGGGCTGGGAATATCGTAGGTTAGGCCCGTCGTAAATGTATGCCGAATATCGAAATTCGACGGTCCTCGATTCAGGCTCGGGTTCGTGCCTGGCAGGTTGCTCAAACCGTTGAATCCCGAACCGGTCGACGCATCGTCGATGGAGTGCGCGAACGTGTAGGAAGAAAGGATCTGCAGGCCGCGGGAAAGCCGCCTGCGAAATTGCACCTGCAATGCGTTGTAGTCGGATGTCGCCGTATTATCCGCAAAGAGACCGGAAACCGCCGGATTGCTTGGTGGATTCACGATGGATGTGGTCTGCAGCAGCCGCCTTCCCGACGCCCCAAGATAAGTCACGGTCAGAACCTGGCTGTTCCCAAGCGACTGTTCTACCGCACCGTTCCATTCGAGCGTGTACGGCAGCTTCAAATCCGGATTGAATGCCAGTAAAAACTTGAGACTGGCATTCGGCGGGATGGCGGGCTCCGCAGCTTGCGCCGCGCTGTAGGGAAACGTCGGGTTTCGGAGGATCACGTTCTGTCCGAGCGGCGGGAATCTTGAGGCCAGCAAATTGCCTGCTTCCGAACTGGCAAGGTCGTAGAACAGCCCAAAGCCGCCTCGTAGCACCGTCTGCCATCCGGCATTCTGACGAACTTGGTAAGCAACCCCCAAACGGGGAGCAAAATTTCCATAGGTCGTGTGGAACGGGGCCGTTCCCACCGGGGCAACCCCGAGCTGAGAGAAATCATTTGGCGAGTAACCGGTCACCGCGGGAATATTCGGCCCGTCGAGTGCGGCCGGCGCTACGTCTAGATCCCAGCGCACTCCGTAAGTGATGGTCAGCTTTCGATCGATCTGCCAGGTATCCTGCGCGAACGCTCCTAAATTGCGAAACAAGAGAGTCGGCTCGAGCGCGGCACCAATCCTTCCGCTCGTCGCTGTACCCGCTTCCGCCAAGGCAACGTTGCGGAATGTTACGACTTGACGATACGGCGCGGGAGCAAGAAGAGGAATGAGGGCTCTGAAGTCAACGCCAAATTTGAGACTATGCGAACCCTTCTGAATGGAAAGACTATCGACGATATTGGTCTGCCGCTGCAAGACGTGGTTCAGCGTGCCTTCGAATAGCTGTCCGCCGGAAGTCAAACTCGCAATGGTCAATGAAAAGTTGCCATTGCTCGCGTTAAACGCCTCTGGGAAAGGTAGGACTGCGAGTGGGGCCGCGCCCCCGAACTCGTCAGTGGCAAAGGAGTTTTTGGCGTCCACTCGGCTATAGTTGAATCGTAAGTCGTTGGTTAATTTCTCGGAACGATTCCAGGTAACGCCGACGGTGGCGGTTTGCGTATTCACGACAGCGCTGCTGACGGTACTCAGTGGTGAGCCACCACTCGCCCCGCGATCGTGAATCTCCGAAGGCGAGTTGTTATAGCGCCCGAACAAATTCCATCTCTCATTCCAGCGATGATCGATGCGGAGGCTGTACGCGTCGAGCGTTGCGGGATCGGAATAGCTGGCGTTGAATTGCGCAATCTCAGTGGCCGGATCCTCAGAGCCGTTGGGTTGCGGGAAGGCATTGAGATACGGCTGCATATCCGCGGTCGCCGCCTGACGCGCCGCCAAGCCGGGAACCGTGGTAAGACTTGATTGCGGCAACCGCAACCGCAAGCCTTCGTAGGAGAAGAAAAAGAACGTACCGTCCTTTCGCAGCGGGCCGCTCAAGGTTCCCCCGAAATCATTTTGCCGCTCTCTTGGTTTCGCCAATCCGACGCTGTTCGCAAACCAGTTGTTGGAGTCAAGAGCTTCATTCCGCAGGTACTCGAATAGCGTTCCATGCAGTTGGTTGGTGCCCGATCGGGTGACAATCGAAATCTGACCGCCCGGCGTTCGACCGAATTCCGGCGCGTACGTCGAGGTCTGGATTCGGAACTCTTGCATCGCATCCACGGATACCAGACTGTTCGTTCCGCCCATCGCACTGAACGATCCAAGTGTTCCTCCAAGACCGTTGCCCCCGGCCTGAACGGCGGAGACACCGATTCCGATGTTTGCGCTGACGCCGTCCACCATCCAATAGTTCGCAGCGGCGCGCTGGCCGTTCACGTTGAATTGTCCGTTGTCGTAGGTTGACGTTCCGGCCGCAACGACGCCTGGTGTCAGGTCGATCAGCGTTTGAAAACTTCTTCCGTTCAGCGGCAGGTTCTCCGCAAACTGCCGATCAACAACCGTGCTTACGCTCGCGTCGGTCGTGTTGATCATCGGCGCTCCGCCTTCCACCGTCACGGTCACCGAGGAGGCACCAATTGGCAGCGTGAAGTTGAGAGAAAGAGAGTCCTGCACATTTAGAATAAGGTCGGGCTTGATGATGCCCTTGAAACCGAACTTCGAGACCTGAATGCGGTACGTGCCGGGAGCGAGATTTTCGACCGCGTAGAGCCCTTCGGCGTTGGTCGAAGTCACATACTTCGCGCCTGTCGCGTCGTTTACGACGATCACTTCGGCTCCGGCAATCGACTTCGCATCCGGGTCGAACACAATTCCGCGGATCGATCCGTTCGGGGATTGCGCAAACACGTAACAATTCGAAAACAATAACAACCAGCCCACCAGAATTACGCGCACGAAAGTCTCCTCACTCCGAGAGATGTGTAGACTTGTCATGCTTCCGCCAAACTACCGCGGTTTCGTACCACGCAAATTGAAAGCGAGGTCGAATGACACCCTTATCGAGTCAGCTTGGCGAGTAGCCTACGTGCCGGTTTTTCTTTTTTGGGATTCTTCTTTTTCTGTCCGGATTTCCGGACACCTTAGATCAACTTGTGTTGCTCTCCTAAGGATGATTCGAGTTCACTTTAAGGTAGGCGTACATCAGAGGAGCGCCGCTTGGCTTATTGCTTCCGCCAGCCGGCTCGACGGTGATAAACACGGCATCGATCTGATCAAGTGTTTTTTTGTCGTTGAACTTCATCACCCAGCGTTTCTTTGAAACATTGTCCTCGTAAAACATTCCGAGCTTTAAAGCCTGCGCGCGATCCGGGCCGCGGCTGCCCCACGCCTGAAAAGTGCTCGCATCTCTTGGCCCAGGTAGCTCGTTCAGGTCGTAGGCGTAAAAAATGAGCGACTTTCCTTTCGTGTAGAACACCCGTCCAAACGCTTTCTGCGTCTTCCCAGTGCTTAGGACGTCGTGGACCTCCGTTATATAAAGGTCCCGGGCGCCCATCAGTTCCCGGATATCACGATCCTTCGCGAGCATTTCCTGCTGTTCTTCCGCAGTCCGTTCGCGATCATTTAAGGCGCGGGTGAGTTCCGCGACCCTCGCTTCAAGGCTCGTTGCGTGGATCACATCTTCGCCGCGTTCCTGCTCCAGGTGTTTGAGTCTGTTCTCCGAGGCTTCAAGCGCTTGTTGACTCGCCGCGAGCTGCTGCGCGTTGCGGTCCCGCTCTCGATCCAGCTCGTCCCGCCCTTTCTCGGTCGTCACGAGCGCCAGTTGCTGCTCGGACTGCACACCCTTGAGCTTTCCGTTTGCGCTCGAATTCTGCTCAATTTCGCGGCGAAGCTCGGCAATCGCTTTATCCCGTTCCGCGACTTGCGCGTTCGCTGAATCGCGCTCTCTCCTCGCAGCTTCCAAGGATTCCTGCGCAGGGATGACAAGGGGGATTATGCTCCGCTGCTCATTCTGGGCAACATCAAAGCCGCGATGTTTTCCCATTCGGTACGCGAGAATACCGAGCGACAAACAGAGAACCACGCCTGCTGCCAGCGGCACCCAGAAGTGATACCGATCAAAGCTGCGGCGAAATCCTCTGCTGCGGCGGACCACAAGGGGAGAGAGCCAAGGCTCTCCATCCTGAAGTTGGCTTGGGGACTTCTCTTCTTCTCCAGACAGTCGCTTGAAGAAGGACGCTTCGGCGGCTTCTTGTGAAAAGGAAGAATCTTCCGGAGGAGTTTCAGGTGCGAGTTCGGGAGCCAAGGCCGGAAGGGCTTGATCAACTACGGTTTCGAACTGTTTCCTGGCTTCGCGGCACTCCGAGCAACCGGCTAGATGCTCGTCGAGCTTCTTCTGCTCTTCTGGCGTTAAGCCGCCGCCCGCGGAGAGTGCGCACAGTTCGAGAAATTCTTCGTGCGGTCCCATAGGTGACCACACCTCGCCATTCGGCTCCCTATTCTCTACCATACGGTTTTCGGGTGCTACAAATCCCTGGCCCGAGGCCTTCCCGGAGGTACGCCGAATTCTCTGTTGGGGTACCCTACCACTCGGCTCGGTCCGTTCCAACCGCCTTCGAGAAGTGTCCGGATTCCCGGACAAGAGCTAGCCCTCGGGCAGGCATCTGCGGAGTCTCGCCAAGCCCCTATAATAATGATGCTTCACACTGCCTACCGACTGCCCTAACCGGCCCGCAATTTCATCCAAGGTATACCCTTCAAAGAAATACAGCCGTAAAGTCCTTCGCTGATCTTCGGAGAGATCGCTTAGCGCTTGCCGAATACCATCCCTTCCAAAGTGCGCCTCGATCGATTCATCGTACAACGGGACCGCGGGCGCGGCGATCCTCTCGGATTGTTCTTCCGCTTCCGTCGGCGCCTGACAATGTCTGGCGTTCAAGTACCTGCGCCGCGAAAGCGCGTGCTGGTATGCCATGTGCACGATGAGCGAACGCGCCGTTCCTTTTGCGCTATCAAACACCGATGCCCTGCGCTGAATAAGCAGGAACACGTCCTGCAGCAGATCGTCGGCCTCCGCTTTGTTGCGCACAATTCGTTCGGCAATGCTCCACACAAGCCGGGCGTAGCGGCGAAAAAGAGTAGCTAGGGCTTCTTGATTGCCGGTGGAAATTTGGGCGAGCAGGGTTTCGTCGAGGATCTCATGGCATTTAGCCGCCTTATCCTCACATATAGAAGCAGTTCCCTCTTCTTCCTTGATGAGAGGCAGGGCAGGAAACCGAGTGGATGGGAAGGAACTGGCCATCTTTAAGCGTTCACTCCACGTGCTTTACGAATAACAAGATCACCGCGAATTGTAGGCAATTGGCCCTTGGCCTGTTGCCTACAGAACAGCACGATACCTCGCGTATATGGTGAAGCGCGGGAAACAAATTCAACCTCGTTTCGGCGTGGAAAAAGCCTTTGGGCAGGTAGTGCGCGCTATTCGCAAGGATGAACTCGGAATATCGCAGGCCGAGTTGGAGAAGAGAACCGGCTTGGATCGCACTTTCATCAGCGACCTTGAAAGAGGCATCCAGGGACCCGGATTTCGAACATTATTTCGCATTGCTAGGGGCCTCGAAATCACTCCGTGGGACCTAGTCCGCCGTACAACTCGGTCCACTTTCTATACATTCCCATCGGGCCGAGAATCTCAGTCATGATATAGGCTATAAGCCTATAAAACAATAGCTAATATTGGCCATAAGCCAGTTCCGACGTTATACCTTCCCCTGTAACTTGTTCGCTTGTTGAATCCCATGGATGATCAACTTGTGTTCGGTAAGAACATTCGGGCGGCCCGCGATTTGGCTAATTTGAGCCGAGAAGTCGTTGCGGAACGCGCCGAAATCACGGTTGAGTATCTCGGAGAAGTAGAACGCGGCGAAAAATGGCCTACGCTTAGAGTCATTCGTTCCGTAGCGCGTAGCATCGGAGTTTCGCCTCAAGTTTTTTTCAACTTTGATGATGACGAAACCGACATGCCGCTCGAGCAGGTCCAAACAGCTCTAGCGAAGCGTACCACTGAACAGCAAAAGCAGGCCCTACGTGTGATTAAGGCAATGTTCGAGCTCTAGTGGCTTACGGAATTGTATCCTTTCGGGGCCGAGTTCATAGTCGTCAACAAAATTCCCCGCTATTCGCTCGTGCAATTTCTCTCTATTCCCAAAGAAACATGGGAATTGGGAACGCGGCGTTATGTGTCAGCGCTGCACCGTAACGATTAACTCCCGACGTCGGTATTGACGCCAATTATGAGCCACGCGTAGCATCGCTAGCGGGGCGGCAAGGACATCCGCGGTTAATCGCAACCTTCCATGACTCTGAATCATAGCCTCGTGGCAGCGAACGAACCGACGCACTCGGAGATTTTTACACCTCTGTGGTTTCGTATCAGTTCGCTTCTCTTGCTCGCCATCGCTATCGTTCTTCTTCTGGTTGTTCTTGGGGACCGAGTCTATACCTCGAATCTTGCCGTTGGCGCTCTTGTTGCGGTCTTGCTCGCCCTCGCCTGCGCGGCGTTTCTGCACATCCGTGCTTGGTACGAAGGACGCAGGGATGTCTATGCGACCGAGCGCGAATTTACGTCCATCTATCGACACGCTCTCGACGGGATTCTGATTCTCGACGACCACGGCATGTGTCTTGATGCGAACCCCGCAGCCTTCACTCTTCTCGGTGCGCCGCGGGCAGTTCTTGTTAGTCGTTCTTTTGCGCAGTTCTGTGTTGACGGCGAGCAATTCGAACGCCAGTGGCAAGCCTTTCTCAGAGTCGCCCACCAGCGTGGTCAGGCTCAACTCATTCGTCCAAACGGCTCGAAGATTTCCGTGCGTTACACGGCGTCGGCCAACTATCTTCCCGGGCGCCACGTCATGATTCTTTGCGACATTACGGAACGCTTGGAGGCGCAAGACGCATCTCGTGAAAGTCAGGAACGGCTCCGCCAAGTAACGGACAATATTCACGAAATTGTTTGGATGATGGATGCTGCGACCAAGAAAGTGATCCAGGTAAACCGCGCTTATGAAACGATCACCGGACGGCCGTTAGAAAGCATTGAGACTGACCCCTCGTCGTACACGGACTTGATCCATCCAGTTGACCGCGAACACGTCCTTGCAAAACTCGAAGACGCCGTGCACTCCGGACATTTCGACGAAGAGTTCCAAATCGTGAGGCCAGACGGAGAAGTACGATGGGTGTCGGTTAAAGCGTCCCCATTGCCTCGAGGTGGCAAGGTAATCCGCCAGCTCGTTGGGACAGCACAAGACATAACGGCAAGAAAGATGGCGGCCACTCTGGTCGCAGAACACCTGGCCGCAGCGGAAACCGCTCGGGCACAGGCCGACGCAACAAGGGCCGAGGCAGAAGCTCTTCGAAAAGCTACTCTTGCGATCACGCAAAACCTACGAATGGACGCCGTCCTAGACTCTTTTTTGAGCTGCGTTTTCGACATCATCCCGTATGACTCGGCGAAAGTGATCTTCGCCGAAGAACAGGGAAGGCTCTTTGTTGCGCGCGAAGCGCCACGCGACAATGAGCAGCGATCCTTCGTGACTCTAGAGACCAATGAGAGCTCCTTCTTAGAGAGAGTCATATTACTGAAGAAAAGTGTGCATCTGAATGACACCCGTGACGAAGCCGACTGGAGAGAAACACAGGCGCTCGCCGGGGTTCGCTCCTGGATTGCCGTACCGCTAATAGCGTCAGATTCCGTCCTCGGTTTACTCTCCATCGGTATGAAAAGCCCGAAGGCTTTCACGGCCGAACACTTTCGAATGGCCAAGTCTCTAGCAATTCCTGCCGCCGCGGCAATCCAGAACGCGCGACTCTATGAATGGGCGGCAATCTACGCTGCCGAGCGCAAATCTTTAATGCAGAAAGCCGACGCTGTCCAAGAATTGCGCGGCGAAGAGCGCGAGCGCTTCGGCCCACACTGATCGGACTGCCTTTTTGAGACGATGACGGGACGGCTCCGATCATCCCAGGCTCGGGACGTTGGTTCGATTAAATCGAAATTCATTGGCCCAGCGGCTTGACGCAGGAACTCACTGCTTCGTCAATCGATCGCGTTCTTATGGTGGTTGAGGGAAAGGGCATTGTGCCCTGAGGGCAAAGCAACAGACTTCTTGCGCTGAGTTATGCGATTCTCAATTGCTTTGATTTCAATCTTCTTGACGAGTGCGAACCCCGGCAGCGCACCGACCAGCGAGCTTCGCTCGCAGCAACGCTCAAACCCGGAAACGTCGTCCAGCCCTGAGCTTGCCAAAGTGCGGGAATTAATCGAAAAAGCGAAGTTTGATGCGGCCGAAAATGAGGTGCGTCAATACATCGCGCGGCACCCCCAATCGCCGGACGGCCATTTTCTGCTTGGACTCATCTGTTTCCGGCAGGTTCAGTCGCAAGCCCGCTCAAGCGGAACGTATTTGGCTCCGGGTGAACTTCCTTCGACTGCCATTGATGTGAGTGCGCGCGATGCGAGGGTTCGCGCTTCGCTTGCTGCTTTCACGGAGGGCGGTAAATTTGGTCGGCCCTCCGCCTTCGATTTGAAGATTGTTTCGTTGGACTACATTCTCCTTGCGGATTATTCCAGCGCCGATAAATGGTTGACGCTCGCTCTTCAGTGGGATCCTGGCGATGCGGAGGCCTGGTATTATCTGGGGAGAACGAAGTACAACGAGAACCGGTTCGAAGAAGCCATCCGAGCTTTCCAGAAGTGCCTCGATCTTCGTTCTCAGTTCGTGCTCGCTGCTGACGGCATTGGACTCTCTCAGGCGGGCCTCGGTCGCAACGCGGACGCGATAACATCTTTGCAGAAAGCAATATCCATGCAACAGAACTTCGTCCAAAAGACTCCCGAGCCATACATTGATCTAGGAGATTTCTTTAACCAACAGGCTCGTTTCGACGAGGCGACGTCTCTTTTGCAGCAGGCGGTGACGATTGCTCCGCGAAACATTCGCGCGCACGAGGCGCTTGGCAAAGCGTACCTGAATTTGAACCGGCTACCTGAAGCCCAACATGAACTGGAGATCGCGGTTTCCATCGACCCCGACGTACCAGCGTTACACTATCTGCTGGGCCAGATTTACCGGAAGGAAGGGCATCTCGATCAAGCAAAAGCGGAGTTGGAGCGGTTCCAAGCGCTCAAGGCCAAAGAGGTCCCGGCAAAATCGGGAATGCCGTTGCCATAAACAGGCGGAAACAGATCTGATAGCAGACTCTTGGATCGCGGGAAAAACTTTTACTGCTTGCCATAGTTACGAATTGGCTTGGAATATCATCGCCATTGCCGTCTTGCTGGGAAGTGCCGGTATATTTGCGGTGTCGCGTGATGCTGCCAAGATATAAGCCTGGTTTGTTTTGCAGGAGCGAAAACCAGATTATCAAATTTAGCTTTCATAAGATAACCTCTGTGCTGACGGAGCTCGCAGAGTGAAAATGAACCGGCGAGAATTCTCAGTTGCGCTGCTGGGAGCGGCAGGCTTTCCCGGCAGACTTGTTGCCAAACCATCCGAAACTGTGGCTCGTCCTTCGTTGTTGCTGCTTCAAAATGATCCGTTCAGCGGCCTTGGCCTGTTAAAGGCTCGCTACGATAGCGGTCGGCGACCCTCCGACGATATCCCAGGCTGGTCTCTATCCTGGCAACTTACCAAAAAAGATGAATTTGCCGAGCGCGCGATTGCCGGGATCCGTGCGGCGCTCCCCACGCTGCCGAAGGGATCGCCGTCGCGTTCGTGGGCACAGTTTGTCAGCTTCTCCCTTGCATTCGATTGGCTGTATGAGCATCCCTCGTTCGATGCGGTTCTCAAAGATAGCCTTGCGAATGCGCTCGTGGATGGCGCCGCAACCTTGCTCTCAGGTGCTGATCTGGGGATCCCGGAACAAGCTTCCTATCACAACTATGTGTTGCGCTATCTTGCGATTGTTTCGTTTTCGCTGGCCGCCGTGCGAACCCACCCAAGTGTCGCGGAGCGATGCATGGTATTGGCCGAACGCGGGTATCGAGCCTTCGACAACATTCTTGAAACCACTCAGTTGGTCACGCCAGAAGGTAGTTATCACGAATCGATGGATTACTTCCGGATTACGCTCGCTCCTTTGGCGCTGCTCGCGGAACTTCAGCGCACCACAACTGCTGTCGATCCTGCGCGTCGTTACACGGTCTTTGCCGGCATAGGGCCAACCTATCTATACAAGCTGCTGCCAGATGGAACCCCTTCGCGCGAAGGCGATAACGAATATCCCATCCTCGATGAAAAAGACACCGCGTTACTGGGTTACGCCGTCCACCGATTCAAGGATCCGTACAGCGCATGGCTCTTGCGAAGTAGTGGATTTGCGCCAAAGCAATGGATTCTCCCAGTACTCAATTTTCTCTGGAATGACCCCGAAGTAGTGCCGCGCGACCCGGCCCTAGCCGCGCCTGTGGAGCTTCCTCGCCAACGATTTTTCCCCGGAGTAGGCCATCTGGTGATGCGCAGCGGCTGGGAATCCGGCTCCACCTGGATCGAATTCGATTGCGGTCCGTATTTTTCAAAGCACCAGCATCTGGCGCAGAACCACTTTTCGATTTATCACCGCGGGTATCTGGCTATCGATAGCGGCGCCGACTATACAGACACCGAAAGTCCGCATTACCTGAACTACTATCGCCGCACGGTAGCACACAACTCCATTCTTGTTTACGACCCGCAGGAGCGATTCTTCTGGTCCGACAATATCGTCGATGCGGCCAACGATGGTGGACAACGCATGGATTCCGCTCGCTTCTGGAATACCGTGCGCAGCAGGGACGACTGGAACCGCACCCAGGACCTCTGGAATTTAGGCGCCATGCGAGTTGTGGATTACAAACCGGGCTCTTATCACTACGCGTTGGGAGACGCAACAAGGGCCTATTCGCAGGGCAAGCTAAAACGCTTCACACGTGAATTGCTTTATATTCCCGCTTCCAACATCTTGTTAATTTTCGACCGGGTGAACGGTAGAAACTCTGCCTTTAGAAAGATTTGGTTATTGCATGGCGTGAACGAGCCTTCGTTCTCGGATGCAGGCAAGCCTGCGGCTCACGGCGCGACAGATTTTTCCGATGCAAAGTACTTTCGATTCCACGAAGGAGACGGAGAATTATTGGTTCATTGCCTTCTGCCGGCGCTCCGTACCGTTACCAAGCGTGGCGGCGCCGGGAACGAATTCTGGACGCCTGGGGATGATCGGGGAGGCGATTGGGGCAGCGGGCAGAATTGGCCGCTCGAACCCGCGGAAGGCGGCCCACTTCCGGAAGACCCTCGCCTACGAAGAATGTGGAAAAGTTTCTGGGGCATGGATTTTAGCAAACTGGAGCGCTCGAACCGTAAGAATGTAGTGAGCGGCGCATGGCGCGTCGAGGTATCGCCCGCACTTTCTGCGGAGGAGGACCTGTTTCTTCATGTGCTCGAAATTGGAGCGCGAGGAACCACCGGAAAGCGAAAAATTGAATCGTTGACAGGTGAGAATGTGGCAGGTGCGGCGTTCGAGTCAGGACCCATCGCGTTGTTTAATACCGGCAGTTCCCCGCTGACTGAGGGTGAAGTAACTGTCCCGGCCATTCCATGTAGCGAACTTCTTGCAATTGGACTGAAGGAAAACACGCTTTTTGAAATTACTTTTGCAGGTCCGAACATCACTACGCCAGCCTCAATCGCAGAACCCGGTATCACCGTGAAGACGCAACACATCCGTTCCAACGCGAAGGGTATCCTCGCTTTATCGGTGGATGAGATGCACGCTGTTCGAATGCGGTTCAAAGCACTGTAAACGCGCACATCGTTCGAAGTCTTGAATTTGGGCTGCTTAGATACAACCATTGCATTAAGAGCAGGGCGGCAGACGCGTTCAAGATCGGTACTTTTGACAGGATCCACCGTCTGATCAGGCCCCCAGGCAAAAAGACGGCGAAGTTATCGAGGTGTAGCGCCGTCGAGAGCCAGACGGGCGAAGTGATGAGACATCAGACTATCGGGCAAGAGAAGCGCTTCCCGTAAAGAGGATTTGCCCTGTTCATCGCGACCGAGTGCAATTTGTAAAATTCCGATTGAACAAATCCACCAGCCATTCAAAGCGCTGGAGCGGGACGTCGCGTCAGCTTGCAAGAGGGTCGAAGTGAGGCGCCCCTGCCATTGTGCCGGGTCATACCCGGCTCGTTTCCTGGCTGCCGCCCAACTCCAAACCACTTGGGAGGGCTCGGTTGACTGAGAAGCGGCCTGATATCGCCGATCTGCTTCCGGTTTTTGCCCGCAAGAAGCGGACAATTCCCCAAGCAGGTAGTTGGTTCTAGCGGACTCCAGGATGCCCTGCAGGCCATTCTCGGTGAAC